>Ga0209417_1003228_pt1 | contig 22426 bp, 48 predicted proteins | sample RifGroF2_FD_184002 | JGI IMG/M metagenome (GOLD analysis project Ga0209417, IMG submission 184002) | Groundwater microbial communities from Rifle, Colorado, USA - Groundwater F2 (SPAdes) (version 2) | ecosystem: Environmental > Aquatic > Deep subsurface > Groundwater | place: Rifle, Colorado... | reverse complement strand
CCTCATCAACCCGCAAACCGTTCATTTGCATTTCCAACGCAGGGCGAACGCAAGCCATAGTTGTCTCGAAAATACCGCGAGTTTGCCAGTGGTCGAGTTCTTCTTGCTGCTCTTCGAAGATTTCATAAGTTACGCAACAGTCTTTGCCGTTATAAATGTAAAACTTCTCCCAATCTATGATCTTATTATGCTTATGCGTCTGAAGGTCGTCGATTATCTCCTTGCCTTCGTCTTTCCAATAGGTTTCATTCGTGTAGATCGAAGAACAGAAGGCTAAGGATTTCGGCAAGGTTGGGAAAATGCAATGCTGCGCGAGCATCGTATCGTAGAAGAAATTCCGCGTCACAATGTGATAGTAATAAGCCCCGTGGAAAACATCATAAAGCCCGTTGTGAAATATTTTCGGAACATCCGAGAAAGCGTATTCAGAAATAGCCCGGAGGACCACCGGCATCTCGCAAAGTTCTTTTGGGATGACATAAGCCATTTCCTTCGAGATCGCTATGCCGTAAGCCAGGAGTTTCGGCCCTGCTGTTTCGATGTCAACGGCTTGGGGCGTGGTCATTTTTGAAAGCTGCTGAAGTAGCTCTACCGCCGGGATTACCCCACGGACGACTTCCACGTTGCGATACGGATGCCGGATTTCTGGGAACTTTGATTCAGCTAGCGCTTTCCCGAGGTCCATTTGCAGCACAACATCGTACTTGGCGTTCCCACGAAAAATGCTACCTGGGGAAACCGTAGGCAAAACTTTGACCCCAGGCACAATGGCAGCTTCAAGAACTGCGCCGCGGCGAGCAAGGAGGCCGTCTTTGTTGCAAATAATCTTTAGCGCTTCTGGCCCAACTGCAAGCACGAGATTCGGCTTGTACTTTTCGATGTCTGCGATTAACTCAGCCCTACCTTGCTCAACTACCGTTGCAGGCAGCGAGGCAAAATCATTCTTCATCGGCTGTTGATGCACAACGTACGTGATGTAACAATCCTTCGCCTCGATCCCAGCCTTTTTCATTCGATCTTTTAAAAACTGCCCGTCCGGCCCGATGAACGGGAGCTTGCTGCGAGAAGTCATTTCTTCTCGCCCGGGCCATTCGCCTACTATCATTATGCCATTGAAGTTAACTGGCGGCTGGCAAATTTTCACATGCAACTCCTCAAGTTTGTTGCAACTCGCAACTTACTTCCCTGGTAAAGTGTAATCACCATCAAATCTTGGATGCAAGTGGATTAATGAATCAAGCCAAGATTTTTCAACGGTCATTTTAGCTTGTTTGGTCACTATAAAGCAATCACTTGGATTTACTTTATATAAACGCATTAAAGCTTCCGCGCTGATTTGATGAATCTGGCCATCATAACTTGATTGCACAAGGCCAGGAAAAACTGCATATTTATGGCGCATTTCACTTCTCCGGCAAATTGTCCATGAAATCTTCCCATTCATTTTCTATCGCGTCGTTCGCGTCTTCCACAGGTTCCGGATCGAAGTAGACTTCACCGGCTTGGTAGAAAGTTTTCCAAAAGGCTTCTTTGATTTCTTGAAGGCTGTAAAGTTTTGTCATTCCGCTCTCCCCTTCACCCATTCCTGAGTATAAGCAATTCCGTCCATAATGTTATTTTCTTCTTTTTCACACGCAAGATACCGCCGCTTAGTCATAAAACACCCGCGCATCACGGACAGACTTCCTGCGAACGTATCCAGCACAACGTCGCCTTCAAACGAGAAAAGCGAGATCAAATCTGCGACAAGCTCTTCCGGCATCTGCGCTCGATGAATTCTATTCTCCTTGACCACCGGATAAGCAAACGCATTGTGCCGACCTTTCGTCGTGATCTCGGGAATGCCCTTCCAGGCAAGCATCGCATGTTGCACCACGTTCCCAGGGCGAATGTCCGGTTGCAAGCTCTTTCCACCTGTGTTTAATTTGATCCACACGAGTGGCGGATTCCAAACCATGAAACCGGCTTTTTTCAAAGCATCTCGAACAATATGCTCGACAATATATCCTGTCCAGATAACCACGTATTTATTCGGCTTTAGCACGCGGTAGTATTCCGGCATGAGCGCAACGAGCAAATCTTCTACCTGTTGCGGGTCGTCGTCATAAGCGGCGTCGTACTCAGCATCGATAAGCTCACCGTAGTTGATCGCAAACGGCGGGTCCGTCAAGATCATGTCAACACTTTCATCGGGAAGCGACCTGGTAAAGTCAAGCGCGTTATCTTGAAACACATTATCCGTGTACCCAGCGATGTCCGGCGCAATCACGGCTTTTTCGGCCCGAGCGTGGCGGATCTTATCCTGGATAACCTTTTCTTTTTCCTTCTTAATAAGCGTCAACGCCTCATTCACCGAAGAACACTGGCTCGTGATGTTCGAGTTATCCATGAGCGTGAGCATCCGAGACACATACCCTTTGTCGCGCCCGATGAACTTTGCGGTATCTTCCATTGACCAGCCGGATTTCCCTGGACCGGCCACCGCTGCGCCCTGCTGCTTCACTGAAAGATGATGAATGTCGTAGACCAGCGAAGCCTCTTCCATTGGGGTAAAGTCTTTCCGATGCGAGTTCTCAGTCAGCTGGACTACCAGCTTATCCAAACCTTCGACTATCCGAAAGTGCTTATGCTCTTCAAGTTCCGTGAACCCGAGAATTTCTGTCATGGCCGTGAAGCGCCGCCGACCACCGAGGACATCGAAGCCTTTTTCTGTTGCCTCGACAAGGATTGGCTGAAGTAGCCCGACGGCGCGGATGCTTTCTGCGAGATCAGCCAAAGCCCCGCGATCTTTTCTGCGGTCGTCGGAAATGTAAAATTGCGAGATTTCTGGCATTCAATCCTCCAAAAAGAAATGCCGCTCCCGAGATTGCTCCCGAGAGCGGCTTGTGGTTTAGCTCATCGGCGTGATTTTCTTGATCTCATTCTGAGCATCCCTGCCAGCTTTTTCATCCGCCGGACGGATTTTCACTTGCAGGATCGCTTCAGCCCCGATGAAATCATCTGTGTCAAGTTCGCTGCCGCTCGACAGCCCGATCAGCTCGGCATACGGCTTAACCCGCCAGTCGATCTGCAAAGGAATCGTGTCGAAAAGCTTTCTACCAGTAAACTCGCCGTCCGTAATCTCCCACTGAATTTTGATCACCGGATTTCCGGCCTGTGAGGTCGCGAGTTCGCTCTTGATGATCTTCGCGGGGTACTGATCGGCCGGCAGCGGTTCGAAGCCAGATGAAGCATTTTCAATGTTGAAATCAAGATTTACTTTAGGCATGGTGCAGCTCCTTTTTTATTTTTTGTCTTCAGGTGGTGTCCAGTTTGGTTGGGGAAGCACTCGTCCGAGGGCTGCTTCCATGTAAGGCTTTAACTTCAGGTAGCTTGGGTTTTCCATGTTGGGGATAAGGCAACGGCTTCCAAGGTTCGCTTGTTTTGCTGGCATGCTGTGTAGCTGCCGGCGGACTCGCTTATTTGACCCGGCACCTGCTGTGTCGGCTGTCAAGAGAAGAAAGTCAGTTGCAAGCGACGGAATCCGGCCACGAAGACGGGTAGGAATGTTCAAGACCCGCTCAATATCCCCGGTGAGTTCCTCCTTTCGCACATCGTCGTGTGCAATTATGATCGTGTTGCATTTGCGTGAAGCGAGCGAAAAATACCCGAAGAACTCCACGATTTCGTCAATGAAAATATTCCAATCTTGGATCTGCATCCGTGAGCGATTTGCGGTCTTCTTCGTGTAGACCAGGCAGTCTTCGCCAACCCGGGATAGATTGTCAATGATTAGCGTTTGATCCTGGGAGAGATTCTTCAGCAGCGCTGAGGTCACCTTCTTTGTTTTCTCCCAAGCAGTCAAGCCCGCGAATGCCTTGCCAGCAAGCGCGATGAAATCTTCGTCCTCAGTGCGGTCCGCGGTGATTTGCAAAAAGTCACAATCAAACTCAGCATTGTATTCCTTCCGAAGTGCGCGCACACTCATCAGGCAATGCGGATCAAGCGTCACAAAATATGGCTGAGGAAACTGCGAAGATAGCACTGTCTTTCCGGCAAATGGCGGGCCGGTCATAAGAAAGGTGAGATGCTGGTCAATCTGTTGTGTCATTTTCATTCTGTATAGTCCTCAACATTGTGCATTCTTGAGCAGAACAGAATTATACTGCCGGACCCAAGATGCCCACCTTCATCGCAACAATTTTCGTGAATAGAATTAATTGCATCTTGAATTTTTACATGATCTGTGCAATCTGGACGTTTTTTACATGTCCAGCACATATTTTGCAGTGAATAACTCATCCGCTCCACCTCCATCCATCTTGTGGGTACCACGTCATTAGCGGGATGAAGTCACCATCGGTTTTCACTCGTAAGGAAAAACTCGAATCTGACAAAATCCCGGCTGCGATTACCTTCTTAAACTCTTTTGTCGGCTTCACCTTCACCGCCCAATACGTAATGCAATTAACCGCGCCATCGAAAGTCGCTCCTGGATAAAGCTGGTTTACACGATCTTCCAGAAGCCACAACGTATCGTTAAACTGTGAAAGAATCCGTCCTTCTACCACGAAAGCTCCTTTTGCTGTATATCGAAATTAAAGCAATTCTTCATAACTGCGTCCCTAATGCTCCCAGATGCTGTGCATAAGTCCATGAACTGGCATGTTCGGTATTCATAGCGCCGGCATGAGCCGTCTGACTTAGGACACATTCCGGAGGAAAAACACTGGTCGAGGTAATCGGCAATCACTTGAACTTCTTCTCGCCATTCGTCGCATTCTGATTGATTAAAATTTACCAAGTGAGTGTAAACTTCAAGTGATTCTACGTCGAGATTATAAACTTCAAACTTTTCAAAGCTGTCAAACTCTTGCTTGGCACCTTCATAGTACGCGATGAACTGCGTATTGGGCTTTAGTTGGAGATACGCTGGTTTTGTTGTCTTATGTTCACCTATAACAATCCCGCGATCTTTTGCAATCAAGTCCCATTTTCCGCGCCAAGTATGCCTACCGAGATCGTACTCGAAAAGTCGTTCAGTATCCATGACCTCGTGTTTGAACTTCCTTAAAAAGTTCCTAAGCAGAATCACTGCCGCAGGCTTTGTCTTCTTTTTGCTTGGCGGCCATAGAAGGCTATCGAGATAACAAATCGCTTTGTGCTCGGACTCACGAAGTGCTATCTCGATAGCTCCATGTACCGCTGAGCCGAAGAAAATGTCTACGTTGACGCCGCCCCGCGAGGTGCGAAGACCCAGGTGATATGCATAATATGCTTCCCGGACACACCTTTGGGCAACGTGGACGAACGTAGACCGGAGAATCATTTCTTCGCCTCCTGAAGGGCTCTGGTGATTGCTTGCTGGATGAGCACGGCTGCTGCGTCCTTCTTTTTCGACCGGGAAGCCTCTACCTTTTTGGAAGGCGCAGGTGCCCGGCGAGCTTTCCGAAGTGCTACGTTCGCTTTGTCCAGCTCCTCAGGAGACATATTGTCGATCAGCTCCGAGATTTCTTCGTCACTCAGCGCGTGGAGTTCGCGCCCAGCGAGCAGTTCTTCGAACGTGGGCATTGCGACCTCCTACTGGTTAGCGGCAGCGTCTTCCAACAGCCGGATGGCTTCTTCACAAGATTCGCGAGTTTTCTTGGAAAGTGCTTCCGTGACTTTGATCATCAGGGCGGAGTTCCCGGCGATCAGGAGCGCATGTTCAGCAACGCACTTCATGGCCCGTTCGAACGGCGAAACTGCGTTCTCGCCCGGTTTGAAGGTCTTCAGGAAGGCTTCGACTTCTTCGCGATTCTTCCCAGCCGCAAACATAGTACGCGCACGATTCTGAATCTTCAGATCGCGACCATTCAGGTAAAGCTGATACGCAATGTCCGCGCCGTCTTCCTGAATCGCTTCGTTGATGTCGCCGGGAACTTCGCAGACAAAATCCCATCCTTCAGGCATTTCCTTCGTCTTCACCTTCATTTCACGTGTAATCATTTCTTGCTCCTTCTTGCGAGTTAAGTTTACGGCGAAATTGCCGCTTCGAAAAACATCTTTAAACTAAAATAATGCGCGATTTTTGTCAAGCGTTTTAAAATCTTAAAACTACCCGGTTCGGCTTTAAAACTTTGTCAGAAATTCTTTCCATGACTGTTTTTCCGACAATTCGCTGCGTCACCTCCTTTTTAGCTAAAGCCTCTTTAAGATTGTAGATTCTGTGAGCCGAAAGTTCCATGGCGCGTTTTCTCCCAAGTCCAGGAATGGCGAGAAGTTCCGTCATGTTTTCGGTCACACCGTAGGCGAAACGAACTTCAAGTGATTTGATGTAGTCTTTGTTCATGCCAGCGATGGTCAAGCCGCTAAGCCAGCGGGGGATATCAGATGTTAGCCGAGGGACAATGATCGAAGCGGTTACGCCGAGCTCCCTGCCCGAAAGCCACTGGTTGAGGCAAGAGGCGTGCAGCGTTTTCATTCCGACACCGAGATCTACCAAGTAATTCTTCACATCATCCGCGACATGGCAAGGAATATCATAGCACGGCAAGTTCGAAAAAGCTATAGCAATTTCCCTCGGCGTATTCGGCTGACTGATAAGATTGTTTCGCAAGGTGTAGAGATCAATAGGATTGAGATACATAAGAGCAGCTGCGCGGCCCACGGAAGACACATCAAGTTTTCCATCAGTTCTTTCATAAATTATCTCCAAATCTCGTAAAGTGTTAAGATGCGGCATGATATCAACTGGCCACTGGAAAGCTTTGAAAAGGAACTCGTCAATCTCCTTGAGCTGCATGTGTTCGCGGTAGATGAAAGAGCAAAGGTGAAAATACAGCCGATCCGCGATCACAGATGCCACAGGATGAATATTTAGCAGCTCGTCTTGCACATCCTCGATGTAAGTCTCTTTCATCACATAGTAAACATACCCGCGATCCGAGAGCCCATAGCGACCCGCTCGGCCTGCCATCTGCTTTAAATCCCAGGAATCAACCCGATCAGGTCCACGATTCGCACCAGCAATGATAACAATATCAGCAGGTAGATTAACTCCGTAGGCGAGAGTTGAAGTCGCAACAAGCGTGGAGACTTTCTTCTGCGTGAAAGCTTCTTCGAGCGCAAATTTCTTGTCCTTTGAGAGCTTCGAGTAATGAAACGGACACATGAGTTCGCGTGAGATCGACTGGCCCTTGCCGACGGAGTGGACGAAGACAAGGATTTGCTGTCCTGGGTAAATCTGCTTGCAATATTTCACCATTTCCGCGACTTTTTGGTTAACAGCCCACTCTTGACCGCCGCAGGGGATGAAGAAATGCTCTTGCTCGACAGGACGATAGTCGCTTTCAACAACACAAGATGGCTTGCCGTTCAGCCGGTGAAGCCAATTCGCCAGTTCTTGCGCGTTCGGGATCGTGGCGCTCATAAGGATTAGGCGAGCTTGCGGATTGATTTGGGAAAATCGGATGAGGCCGACTTCCAGAGCGTCGCCCCGGCCGGTGAGCCCGAGCAGGTGAGCTTCATCTACAACGATGCAGCCAACTTTCTTCAACCAGTCTTTCGCACCGCGAGTCTTACTGTCTAATGCCTCCGTCGTCATCAAGACCAGTTGAGCAGCGAAAGACGTGGCTTGACCGTAATCCCCAGTACACACCAGCATCGAGTAAGGCAGCTTTTCCCAGGCGCGCTTCTTTTCTTCGGTCAAGGCTTTCAGCGGGGAAAGATAGATTGCCTTTTTTCCAGCTTCCAGAGATGAGAATATAAACTGTTCGCCTACGATAGTCTTGCCTGCGCTCGTTGGCGCCAAGATAACAAGATTCGAGTCTTCACTTATGAACTTCGCTGTTTCAAGTTGGAGTGGATTATAACGTATATCGTGGTGGAAGTTCATTTAGTTTTCTCTTTTAGGTTGGTCTTGGGAGGCAGGGGTTGATACCTGCACGCCATGAGTGGAGTTTAAACAGTGATCTTTCATGGCATCACACACTATTCCGATTGCGTCTACTTTTCACATGGCCCGAGGATTACGCCGCCCTTGTTTCGTTTACGATCAAGAGGATTTTTAATTCAAGTGACCTCTAACCTCGGCTGATTTGCTGTCATGCGCTTCCGCCACTCCCAAGAAAATCATTTCTTAGCTACCTTAACTTCTTTCATCATTTCTGCCAGCGCAATTCTACTATTCAATACCAGCATCAATGCTTCTTCACGGGAAAAGCCGTTTTCAAGATAGAAATTAAACGACTTCACAGTTCGCTCTTTCATGTAATCGCCTGTCGAATCCAGAATCTTCCCAAGCACCGGAGCAAACTTATAAATCAGATTACTTCCAGCCTCAGCAACACCGAGAATCATATCAGCATTTGCCTCGACTGCGCCAATTACGCCAAGAATCTCACCAAGTTCAACCTTCATTTCTTTTCTCCTTTGTTTTAGTTTTCGACATATACTGCCCATCCACTTTCAAAATCTGCCCATGCTCGGTGGAATTGTAAAATCGGAAATTCCGCACCACGCCCCGATGATTCCCGCACTTGCCGATCGGGTTTGCCTGACGTTCTTCGAAAGTCCCTCTGCGTTTTGCTGCGCCCATCTTGCATCCTTTCATTTTCAAGTTTGTTGCGGATTACAACTTACTTCCAGCCGCTTGCTCAAAGATCGAAAATCAGTCAATTATAAAGGCCATTGCCGGACGTTTGGATTTTACCCATGTTTTCGCATATTCCAAAAATTTTCGTCGGATATCGCCCGTATAACCTTTAAATATAGAGCAAATTTACGATGTTCCCGACCGCTGTTCAATCCGTCCATTTTGTTTCCGTTTTATATGGGCTATAACAGTTGCCAAGTGTATAAAAACTATATCTTATTTATAAAGTGTATAAATAAAAAGGCCGAACCCAACAAGTGGGAACGGCCTTAAAGTCACCTCCAGACTGCGCTGGAAGGTGGGTGAAGCTCGGAATGTGGTGAAACTGTTAAATGTTAGGCTTAAACTTGGTTCCAGTCAGCACGCAGAAAATTGTACATGCACAACCGCAGTTATTACAATACATATCAATTTCAACCTGCTCCTGGGTAATTATTGGAAAGCATGAAATGATATCACCAGCAGTACTTTTACATTGCGGGCATTTATTATCAAGCATACTTTTGATCTTGTCATTCATTAGATTGCTGCACATATATGCGCCTCCTTCTTATGCTGCCAACTGCGCTCTCTGTTCTTCGACAAACCCCCGATACCATTTAGAAAAACTGCTTTCCGGGACGCCGAGTGCTCTCGCCGCCTGGACTCCATTGCCATAGTCGCAAAGTGCGCGAATTCTCCTTTCGTCTTCGATATTGTGAAAAATCCCGACGAGTTCCTGTCGCGGTGTGACCTCTGCGTGGAGGATCGTGTTCTCCACGGTTACCGTGCTTTCCTCGTCGTGCCCAAACCCAGGCAACTTGCCTCCCTCCCTGTTGACAATCCTGCGCTCCGACTTGCTAAGCTCGATTAATTTATTGCGCATAGCTCGTCGAATATACGATCGCACCCCTTTTGCTTCCGGTTTAAAAATTCCACTTATGTAGTCATGTTTCTCCAACACGTGCAAACACGCTTCCTGTACGCAATCGTCGAACGTTGAGAATGGCAAGGAAAATCGTGATGCGACACCCCGGGCCGTTTTGAGAAGTGTGGTGCCGTCGAGCAAATGGGCCTCCGCTAATCTTTATCGTTAAAGATGTTAACTGTAAGCATTATTTCATTTTTGCCGCCACATGTTGGGCAATAATTAAGCTGCGTCTGGTTATCCATTGCCTCAATCTTGAAAATTGCAGTGCATGATTTGCATTTATACACATTATAGCCTTTATATTTTATTTTAACCTTAAATGTGTCAATCATTCCCATGAAAATCCTCCACTCGACTTCGCTCCCAAAAATCCCCAATCATTATTTCCGATGTAATCAACCATCATCGAAATCCCCTCATCAAACGCAACGCCCACTGTCCGTTTTCTCTCCCAAAGCGCGGAGTTCGTTTTGCTGATAATCGACCCCTTGAGATGGTAATCCGTGATCCCGAAGGTGCTCGCAGCATCCTCCACCGATCTGACCAGCGCGTAAATCAAATCTCCGCGATCACGACGGATATCTACAGCACCCGCAAGGTCCACTTCCAAATACCCGTCGAACTTCTTAATCGTGGTTTCCACCAAGCTCGGCGAAGTCACGTTGAACTCGACATGGGCGAACGCGAGCGACAGCAGATGTGGCTCGGAGGAGATAAACTCATCGAGCATTTGCTCCTGGAATTGCGGAAATTCATTAAGGAACTTCTTGTAAAGATTGTAAGTTTTTACACACCGGGCTTTGATGTCATCTGACTTCTCAACATTAAACACCAGTGTGTAGTTCTTTGCCATCTCGGGCGCCACGATGCATGGAATCATCTTGTCCCGGGCAGTTTTGCCGAGGGCGAAATAGCTGTGCTGCCCATCGATGATCTTCCACTGGCCTGCTTCGCGGATTACGAGCAGGCAATCGTAATAGCCTTTCGTGAAGGATTTGGCAAGCTTATTGACATGCGTGGTTGAAAGTTCACGCTGCAAGTCGCTTATCGAAAGCTCACCATAAGGGATGAGCCAAAGTTCGAGATCGTAGCCAAGTGACGGGTCTTTCCATGAGGCCAGTTTTTCGACTTTCATTATTGGTCCCTTTCTTCAGTTTCTTGATCCACAGTTATCAGAAATTCTCGAATGTGACATAAAGCACGCATAGCTTCAGTTCGAATAAAGTGATTATCATTATGCTTTTGCACATGATCGAGTTCTCTTACCAAACTTTCGCACTTAGCATACAAAATCTCGCTTATAAAGTAATGTTCCATCTCTGCTCTCCCATTTTCGTCAGATACCCAACCACCTCACCTCGCTTCACAAGGTAAGACCTCAAGCCGTAATTCGCAAGCACAACCCGCAAATCATTTCTCGTCTCCCACGTTACCAGCCCTGGCGCGGCCATCATCGTGACTCCGAATCCAGCCGCGATGCCATAGACCGGAGTTATCCAGGCAATTTCGCCCTCCTCAAGTTTCACAAAGATATCTGTTTTGATGATCCGGCGAGGAATGTTGAGAGTCGCGCATTCGCAAAACGCCGGGATCACTACTTCCTTCACCGAGCAAAGCGGTACCACACCGCGAATTTCGCCCTCCTTTAATGAACCACTGTAATTAGGCCCGAGTTTAAGCACACTTCCTCCACCAATTTAGTAAAGTTTTCATGGAACTCGCCACGAAGCTTCTTTTCTAGCAATTCCTGCGCATCATTTGCATTCTCGGGATGACTAAAAAAGAAATCATTGACCTGCATTTGCACGATTGCAAAGCCTACGAGGAACCCGCGCACGTTCGTTAGCTTTCCGTACTTCATTTTAAGCACTTCAGAAAGCGTCGCAGCGGACGCTTTCATCAAGTTAACTGCCGTGGACGAAAAGTGCTGCTGAAGATGCTTGGTCAGCCTAGAAAGCTCTGAGCTGTACGCAATGCTGTCCAGGTAAGCCGTGTTAAGAATCTGCAAGATTGGCTGCATCCCAGCCAGCGGAAGACCGGCTTCCTTGAAGAAGTCAATCGTGTCTCCCAAGATATGCTCCGCCATCATTACGCCTTCCCGGCCGTCTGCTGTGGTGATGTGGTCCTTGATCAAAGATAAGTCCATTAATTTTGCTCCTTTGCAAGATCTTGCTTCCAGTGAGTCAATCAGCACACTAACAAGCGCGCGAACGGCATAATCAGACAACCGTATTTGCGCCGTCATATAATCCATACGGTAAATTTGAATGCCAAAGCTGCCATCTTTCCCGGGATATACCTCAATCGCTGATTTACCGCCATCAGCCTCCCAAGACACGGCGATTCCACTTCCAGCCTGTTCGAAAATCCCATCCAGCTCTCGCATTTTCGCCAGCACATCTTCCGGCAAATCTTTCATACAAATCTCCATTCAAAAGTTATCTTGCAATCCCCTCGTTCACCGAAAACGCTTATGATTTCCGGCACAATGTCACGAGTTTCGCCGTCCGGCGTCTCGACTTCGAAGCTTTCGCAATTCAACAGCATGCCAAGAAGCCTGCTCAACTCGAAATCTCCATACACGTGCACATTCGCCATCGGGTGCGGATTTATGAAGTCCACGTAAGCGCCTTCTGGCTCTCTGATGTGAATGACCACCGGCTTTTGCTCGTCAAGATCGCGCATAATCTGGGCAAACACTTGTGTTGTTGTCATTTTGCCTCCTCAATAAAGAGGTAAGAAGCAACGAACTTGGTTAAGGGCAGGGCAACCCAGCCAAGAAATCACCAATCGCAACAATACCCAATACAGCAAAAAGTACACCAAACAAACTAACCGCTGTCCAAAGGCTATCTTCATTCCATATCCAGATGAAGACCCCAATGATCGGTAAAGCAAGCAACAGCCCGCCAACAATCTGCGTCCAGCACATATCACACCTCCTGAATCCACCCGACAAATTTCCCCCACTCATCCACCGACATCAAGCCAAATTCCTTCAACCCGGTGGCGTACCCTATCCACTCCCTCACGCCCCAAGAATCAGTCCACTTATCCACCTTTCCCTTCAACTGCTCAGCTGTCACTCCAGGCGCGAAATGACCTGTCGCCAGCAAGCCGTCGTCCGAAATGCGCAGTTTGGCGCAGGAAAAGTGCATAGCTGGTTTTTTCTTGCGGTCAAACTTCGTGAGAGTTATCATTGTTCGCGGGATGTATATGCGCATAGCTAAACCTCGATCTCGAAGGGGCCAATCAGGCCAGTATCAGATGTAGGTTTTTCACCTACAGCAAATAAAGCAGGATACATATCCGAACCAACGACAATAATTACATCATTCATTTTTCGCAGATAAAAATACTTCTTCTCCACCGTCATAAACCCGTGCTCTTTCAGCCAGCCCTCGTACCCGAGATCCTTCTCAACTTCCAGCGCTATCTTCTTGTCGATCGCGCCACCAAGATCAATCTTGCGCTCGACGAGCTTTTTCACAAATCTTCCGAGTTCTTCTGCACAAGCTTCGCGAGCCAGGTTTTCCAGGGTGAGCTTTTTCATGGCAACTCCTTTCTTTTTGAAGTATACATTTTTATTATCTAATCTGTAAGCGGCTGAACATGCGCCAGCCCAATTCAAACGCGACTCGCAGTCCACATCGCTGTGCAGTGTGCAGAAACAATTACCGCAATTCGCTCCAAATGCCGTTTCGCAAACCTCCACTTCTTCCCCATCATAAATAAACGTGCTGCCAATGGGCCGGGTCATGGTGGGAGAGAGGAGTTTAAAGCCCACTGATAAATAATCTCGCCGATCAGGATATTGGCATGCTGGCCTATGGCTACCTTTTTTACAAAATTTACCAGTAATCGAGCTACCAAATCCACAATTACCGCAATTGGTAAACGGTTCACACTCATACCACTTCCCCTCACATTCAAACACTTCCCCAACTTTGTACTCTTTCATTTCTTGCCTCCAATGCAGATTACAATGCGTTTCTTTCTTTTGGTCGGCACGACCACTTCATCCTCGACCTCAATTATCTTACACGAAGAGTCCTTCGCAGGACTGAACCACAACGTGATGGCATTCCACTTTTCATCGTGGTAAGAAAACCTCAGCCCACTGGCATCTACCTCCTCACTTGTGCATACAAGTTCAGGTATTTCCTCTTCCAGCTCATCCAGAAAGAAATGCGCCGCCTTTCCAAGATGCTCGCTTGAAGCCGCCTGTAAAATAGCATAATTGTCCCAGTTGAACTTCGACTTCCTCCCGCGAACCGCCAGCCACGCAGAGTTTATCTCAGCCAACAGCTTAATCATGCGCACTTCACCAGGAATATCGCGCATCATATCATTAAACCACCTGAGCGCATCTGCTCGCTTGCTCTCTTCAAGCTCCATCAGCCGATCTTTGATCATCGCTCACCTCCTCACCACGATATTCACCGTTATATCCACCGTCGGCCGCCCAGTTGCTTCCTGCCAAAAGTAAAACTTCTTCATCCCGCGCCTCTCCGCGCCTATCGGGTGCTTGTGCCGAAGCTGGCAAACCGTCGCCCTCACCACTTGCGCGTTTCCTTTCAAAATCTTCACCATCTCATCGACAGAAATCGGGCCGTTGTGCTTCACAAGCCAGAGGACATTTTCCGTCAGCGTGTCGAAAGGCCGGGCCATCAGCCCCTTCGAATGCCGGATTTGCTCATCCGAAAGCACCACCACCGGTCCGTCCGGCTCCTTGCGCGGTTTGTGCTTTTCCCTGATGTGCGCCCTGCCTTTTAACTTGCACATATCGCGAATTGTGTCGAACATCACTTTCCGCGCTTCTCCGAAATCGAAATCCAGCGGGTCTATTCTTTCGCCATTCAGCGTCACGTTTACTGCCATAACCCCTCCTAAGGGCTAAAATTTGAACATTATTCCACCGCTAATTAATTCATTCTGCACCACTGGTTGAGTACAAACTATCGCTGTGACTGCGAGAATCCTATTCCTCCATCTTGGTGGTTGCTGATACGCATACCAGATCACTGGAATTAATATGGCAGCTTTCAATGCGACTAACTCCAGTGCCGAGACATCTTCCCCGAAAATTCCGCGAGTCAGCGGATTTGTTTCTTCATACCCGTGGCTCATCAAATAATCTGTCTGATAAACATCCGCGGCATTCACGACAATTATCGCACCGAGCAGCAAATCATCGTTCTCGAATGCGAAAATCGGCTGCGCGATCAAACAGGCCAGTAGTACCCAAGCGCAGGCTCTTCTTTCCATCCGAACCTCCCGTAGTGAATTAGACCTACCATAAACGAGCACACTTTAAGCGCGCAATACTTCTTGCTGATCATTGGAACTGCGATTGCCTGGGTCATGGTTTGCTCCTTTCAAATGGATAGCGTTTTAACTCGTTCACCAGTTTTCCTGGCCTTCTCGTCCTGCGAATCCTCCGCTCAAACTCCCGCGCTTCACCGAAACTCATAAAATAAGTGTACTCTCGGTTATTTATGAGGACGGTTAGCGCACCGAGGGATGAGGTGGAGAGGGCATAGAGATTCACTGTTTTATTCACATGCCCACCAAAATCGCCGCTTAAGCTCATCATTAGCCACTTCCCATCTATCAAGCACATTATCCCCGTCGCACATTTTACAGACAAGGAAATTTGTGTATTTGCCGGAGTAAACCCAACGCCAAATGTCGCCTGGCACGAATTTATGCCCGCACAAGTAACATCTGAAACGCTTCCCTTTATCATTGCCGCCCCAAGTTTCGCATAATTGCTTAGTAGCAAGCCTTGGTTTCTGGTCTGTAAAGGTCATCACTCACCTCCAAAAACTTCGTCCTGACATTTCTGACACATACCGGAGATCGCCCACTCACGCTGCGACAGCTCATCGCGAAACTTCCCGAGCGGCTTTTTACAACATGCGCACACCATAGTTCTTGCCGCTTCCTGCCGCGAGATTCCTGCGATTTGCGTCAGCAGGCTTTCGATTCCCGGGGATTTTTCAGTTGGCATTCTCTTCCTCCCAAAATTAGTTGTAAGTCGCAACAAACTTTCCTTCTCCATTACCTGGCGATCTCTCACGTATTCGCGCCTCAGCGGAGTTCCTTTCCGTGGTTTTCGGCCAGCGAAGCGCGAAATATCGAGCTTTGGTCATTTCTCCTCACCTCCTGGCGGAATCATATCAGCCATTTGCTTTTTAAATGCTCGATACAAGCGCTTGACCTGGACTCGCCCGTTCGTTTCCGGCTTTACCATGCCAGCAACTCGCGCCGCTCCAGTGTAATCAAAACCTTCCACCACCACCATCCGAAGGGCATGCAGTCCTTTTGAGCCGATTTGGTGGCCACTTCGTTCTCGCACCCATTCTCGCCAATGTTCTGCGTTCATGAGCGGTTCCCGAGGTGGCATTACCCGGTGATCGTAATGTTCCGCATTGAGGCAATTGCACCGAGCTTCTTCTACCGCGTCCTGGAATGGCTTGAATTTCAACTGGGACCCGTCCCACATTCCGGCAGACACACATAGTCTGCCTCGTGCTGTACGAATGCGGCGATATTTTTCATTGCTGCTGTGCGCCTGATCTGTTTGATCGGCGTCTATCCAAGTGCCATCAGAAAAAACAAATACATTAATAGGATATGTGCTCATGCTTCCTCCTCACGAATAAAGGTTCACCCTACCACCATACCACTTCGCGCGCCTTGCTTCGTACTCCACCGGAGAAAAGAACTCACGAAGCGCGTGATTTGCGCCAGCTATCCAAAGAGACTTGCGCCTGCCGATTGCGAAAAGACTGCGTCCTGTGTACATCATGGCCTCCTTCCATTATTGATTTCATCAGCTATCTTCGACCAAAAATCATGACCTTGTGGTGACGTAACCCACATAAATAAACCGTTAAGGTATTTCGCGTTTTTAGCAAAAGAAGGCTCATACTGTACTTCCTCTTCCAGCCACTTTGCCGCGACCTCGTCGACCTGCCGGACTTGTTCGATGATTCTTTTCATTCTATCACCTCTGCATCTTCTGCGTTCCATGCCCACCAGTCATTATCAACCAGAACTCTAACTACTGCGCCGTCAAAACATTCAACTATCCGTATCACTTCTCCTTCCTTGCCTAAATGTTCTTTCATTTCATCTATACCAGCAGTTATCTCAGCAGTTTCCTTGATCCGCACCTTATCTCCGATTTTCATTCCAAATATCCTTTCGCTTCGAGTGCAAGCCAGGTTCTCTTGATGGCCTCTGGGCCGCCGAAGCGATAACACGGACATGCATCATCAGGCAACAAACCAACAAACGCTTTACATATTTCGTTGCTGCCTCCAAGGTCTCCATAATCGCACGGCGGTAATTCATCTACCAGCCGATAAAAATACACTGGGCAGTTGCTTTGCTTACAAGGGTTATCGCTTTCCAGCATCAGCAGTAAACATTTAGCATGCATTTCTTCAGTGTACTCGCTCATTTCTCCTCCTTCCACGCTTCGAAAACCGTTCTATCGATCCCAAATGCGCTCAGCGCGCCGTTCTGCACTGCAAGATCCTGATCCTTGATCTGCCGGAAAAGCCAGTCCCAACTCGACATCACGGGCTTCCTTCGCACCGATTTTTCTCCGACTACGGTCACCGGGGTTTCCTCGCGCTGGGCTTTTTCCAGCTGGGCGCGAAGCCGCCCGACGATTGCCTGCTGTTTATGATAAGCCTGCGCCAGCTTGTGGAATTTGTCCTGCGCTTCGATCAGCTGCGGTAAGATTTCTTGGCTATTCACTCTTTTCCTCCTTCAACTTGCCTATTTTCACCAAATGGCGCCGTAAGTTTTCCGCTTGCCGCATCAAACTCTCACCGAGCTTCTTCATTTCCTCTACCGCTACCGGGCATTTTGCGCAACTATCGCCTCCGCAAGCCAGGTAATAACGACAATTCACGATATTTTCTCCTCTTTCGCAGTTAGCTCCAAAACCCCGTCTACCAGCTCCGACTTAATCACGGCTTTAACCGTGGCCAGGTTCTCCCGGTGAATCTCAATCGTCCCATGTTTCCCGTCGCCCCTACTCGCTACATATCGCTCCACATCAACCGCGCAATATCCACACTGGTCCACAAAACCCCGGTCGCTGTGAAATCTCTCAAGCTTCATGTATTTCCACTGGCCCCAGCGATAGCCACCCATGATTTTTGTCCAGTCCACGATTTTCTCCTTAATTACCTGATTTAAACGGAACCGCTAGTTCATCCTGGAACCTTCCCACCGAAATATCCATGAGCCCACCGTGGCGCACACCGTCTACTTCGTAAACTTGCAGCCAGGTTTTATAGCCTTTCAGCCGCACCTGACGCCCATCCACCTCACCGACAAAATCATACCAGCCGCCGGTCTTCCGCTTTTCGTTTACCAGCTTTTTAAAACTTTCGAAGTTCATCATTTCTCCTCTCGACTAAAAGTTAATTTGCCTCCATGAATTATTATTTGTTTTGTATAACGCCTCCAAATGCCCACCATTTCTGATGGGCATTTAGGCGAAATTAGATCTCCTTCACAAAAAGCGCCACCACAGTATCCGGGTCTCTTTCATCCCATAGTTTAAATGCATCAATCGACAGCGGACCAGTGTTTCCATTGTCATCATACGCCAATTCTGAATCAAATGGGAACTTTTTCAGGTGATTTATCAGTTCAAATACCATCGGCCAGCGATTTGCTTTGTCCAGTGCTGATTCATGGCGGTCTTTTCGCCAGAAAGTCACCACTGGTGTGAAATCATTTGTTACCGGCTTAACAAAAAATGCTTGCTTGTCGCAAGCCTCGCATTGATAATATTCAATTTCACCCTCTTCCTGAGTTCTTGTGCCGTGAAACTTAAGTTCGCCATTGCATGTACATTTCATGATTTATTTCCTTTTATGTTAGTTATTTATTGTAATTTAATATACAGTAAATCATTTTCACCTTGACATAATCACCTCCTTCCTCGACAATCACCAAACTAGATCCCTTCTCGACAACAGGTAAATCATTTCTTTGCCCGACAATCCCGGCCAGCTCCCTCCTCGACATAACCAGCTTTGCCCTCGACAAGGAAAGGCTACCGGCAAACTACCAGCTCGCTACACTCGCAAATTCTCAGGTGCGCACACGCTCGCGGCCGGGCGTTTTTACGATTGTGCGTACGAGTGTACGCAAGAGTGTTTTTACGAGTGTGGATACGACTAGGCGTACACGCGTGACCATGCATTTTATATACCAATTGGTCCGGTAATACGGGGAAAAGTTCGGACCTCGTTAAAAACCGGAAAAAGTGTACTAGTTCGGTGAAAAAGCTAGCGTAAATCAGGACCAGTAAATATTTTAGGCAATCGGTAATATTTGGCATGATCGTTTCCGGGCGTTTAGTTTGCATGGTGAACACGGTTTACATCAAACGGCTGATTTTGCCGGACTCCATCAATTGATGGATAAAGCCGGTAATCTAGTGTGTCAAATTATAAATCCTTGTGTCTCAAAGCATGGCAAAACTTGATACGGTTTAAAACGCACTGAGAAGACCAAGGTTAAACGCTCTGCAATTTGCCATATATCGGTATTACCGGGCTAGTGAACGTTGTTCGCACGATTTTACGGGCTTTACCGCACCAGTGTTTAACGAGTATAATAACGAGGTGTCTCATTGGTAATACTGGCGTATGGCCGGGAGCGTTAAACGTTTACAATTACCCATATGAACCCCTATATAATTGATGGTATTTTAACCGGCTTGTCAATTTTGGCATGACTCTTGATATGTACACAAAAGGATACATGTCAAAATCCGGCTTTCCGCCCTTGCCTACTGTCAGCCATAACTATCTGTTTTCTATCGTTTAACGCCAAAAACATGCCTTATTCTACGCCTATTTTTTAGTCCTGTCAAAACAATAATTGCAATCAAATCAATTATTTAAGCTAGTTTCAGCTGATAATGAATGCTCATTCATTTTTCTTCCTGCCATTATCGCCCTCCAGTCACCTTGGAAAATGCCGGGAAACATTGGGAGGAGAGTAGCAGGTAAAAATATTTCATCAAGTGGCAAAATAAATGCATTATTTGGTTGACAGGCTTTTTATAAAGGTTTATAAGTTTAATCAAGAGTACAAAATATCAACACAACTTATGGAGAAAACAAATGGTAACTACAGCGGAAAAAATGCAAAATAAAATCGGGGTAGATGAATATTCGGAGAACAATATTAAAGCTGCAAAACTGCTTTGTAATGCCGGGAAAAATGGTTACGAGTACTTGACTCAATATGCCAGTGGAAACAGCGTGTGGCGTAATCCTGTAAATGATGATCGGGTTATTGTCAATATTAAAGCTGGACACATTAACTAACAGGAGGTCTTAAAATGCCAGAAAAAATATCCATAGCACGCCATACTGGCCTACAGGTTGCGCGGATCATGTCAATCCAACGGGATATTGACGGATTGCAAGTGGCAGTTTCGCCGAACCTGCAAGATTTTTACCGGGAGAGCATTGCAAAGAAGCTTGCGGAAATGCTCTCGGATGAGGACGAACTTTTTCATGCGCACCTTGACGGACGGACGGTTTAACCCGCCGGACTTTCCGGCATACCCCCCACAACTACCAATGAAAGGAAAAGATCATGAAGACAGGCAAAATCAGCGCGAAGCAGGGAAGCAACAGCCGTGAAATTTCAATGGAACTGCCGGAAACCGTTGAAGACTTGCAAGTCTTCGGATTGAGCAAGGCGGAAATCGATTACTGCGCCATGAAAGGATGGGTTCTGCTGGTGCAGCCGGTTATCCGCCAGAACGCCGATGCAGAAAAGTGCCCGGATGAAAAGCTTGCTGAGTTGATCAAAGCTGCCAGACCTTCCGGCATACGTGGTGGCGCAAAAGACGCCAAAATCGCGGAACTGGCAAGCCTCAGCATGCTTCCGGCTGCAACCTTTAGCAGGCTCTCCGGCGAACAACTAGATGCCGCCTTGAATGCAGCCCGGGAGAACGTAAAGAAAAAGAAGTAAGTCAAGGCAAGTCTATCATGCTCCGGTATGGTAGACTTGACTGGATTTACTCACAAACAACTAATAGGAGGTATCTCATGATCAAACTAAAAGATGTGGATTTTATTGCGCCATGTTCAACCGCCCCAGAATTAACCGGAATACACTTTAAAAACGGTACGGTAATTTGGTTCGATGCGCACGTTTGTGTCACAATAAATAAGACGACCGTTAAAAACGGAGAAGAAATTACAATTCCAGATGGTGCGGAAATTTGGATCGAGGAGTAAGTCAAGGCAAGCGCAAGTAAATTCCTCCGGGCGGATAGTTGTAGACCGTTTAACAAAAGTGACGCGCCGTTCACTTTTTGACGGGAGATTCAATTTGTATACCGTTTAACACTCCTAAATTTTCGAGAGGTCGATTTTTCGAGTCAAAGTCTATAAAAAATCAAAAAGTGCGCCATGTCTGTTAAACGTGTATAAATACTTTTACTAGTAAACTCTCCCTTCGCAGGTAAACTCAAAAAGGAAATGGCAAGGCATGAAAAGATTTAGCGCGGCAACCGCAAGGCTAACTCCGGGAGCGCACCACTTAGCAAGCTATCCGCCGACGTTAGCACGCCCGCCGACGGTTAGGTAAACCACCGAAGAAGGTAGCGCGCCTGGACTTCCGCTAACTCCGGTGGCGCACTGGTTAGCACGGCGATAGCCCGAACTACCGCGGCCGCCAAGGTTCCAACCATTAGAATTTACAGAAATGTTGAAACGGGCATGGCTGGCATCGCGCAAGGGAAAGTTGGCAAATTTTGAACCGGCCCAGGTAAATGAAAGAAGAAATGGCGCAGAGGAAAAAGATTTTGGGGAAAGAAAAAATTTTTCGGGAGCGCGCTTTGCCGATGAAGAAAAATAAAAATGTCTGGGGTGAATATGAAATTTTTTTCACTTGTCCACTTCCTGTTAAACGTTTACAAATTGTATATTTAACGGTCTATAAATTGTTTTTTCGTATAAAAAACGTTAAACATCTGTATGTTTAACACGGATGTTTAACGCAAAAAGCCAGCAATTGCGGGAAAAACGGGGCGGTTAAACGGTATAGTGTATAAAATTTAGACCCCCCCCTATGTATTTATTTTTTTTTTTTTTTTTTTTTTTTTTTTATATTATAATATAATTATACAGTCCGGCATAGGCACCCCAAAAATTTATAGGCACCACCGTTGAACGGAGGGTCGGACCCGCATGGATGCTGAAAATTCTTGTTAAACAGGCTTGTTAAACATACAGATGTTTAACGTTTTTTATACGAAAAAACAATTTATAGACCGTTAAACAGGCCGTTTTCGGTGTAAACAAAACACAAAAAACTTTTTTATATCTTCCTATTCTCGCCATCATTCCCCAATTTCTTTCATCATTTTTACCCAATTTACCCTCAACTCTGTTAAACAAATCGCAATCCACCGAAATTTCGCCTCTTGCCACGCGAAAGCCCTCCCGGAAGCGGCACGAGAGGGCAAAGCGCAGCGGAAAATCACCCGCCTAGCGGCTAAATCTTTTCAGGAATCCGACCGGGAGGGAGATCGTAAGTTGGCTCACGGTGCGGGATGCAGTCGAGAACAACCCCAGGCAATTCCCATAGCGCCGCAGGCGAAACTTCCCGCTGAGGACGCCATTCTGGAATTTTCCGGCAAGGGCCATAGCGGCGAGGTCATTCGGGAAGACCACATAGCTGTGCGTCTGCGATCGGAAGAGAAATTTCCATTCGCGGTACCCGCATGCGGGAGGTGAAGCGGACGAATTGCCATTGTTTGGGCCAAGCGGTGGCGGCTTCGGGTGAGGTCATTTCGGGATTCCTTTATCTGCATAATATGAGCTTGCTGGATCAACACG
>Ga0209417_1003221_pt1 | contig 22465 bp, 20 predicted proteins | sample RifGroF2_FD_184002 | JGI IMG/M metagenome (GOLD analysis project Ga0209417, IMG submission 184002) | Groundwater microbial communities from Rifle, Colorado, USA - Groundwater F2 (SPAdes) (version 2) | ecosystem: Environmental > Aquatic > Deep subsurface > Groundwater | place: Rifle, Colorado... | reverse complement strand
AAAACGCCTCAAAGAAGACTTGGTTGAAGAAAAGGTTGAAAACGTACTTTCTACTCTCGGCTTACGGGAACATTGGTTCAAAATGCCTGGAGAAATTTCCGGAGGCATGAAAAAACGAGCCGGACTCGCGAGAGCCATCGTGACAGATCCCGAACTGATACTTTATGACGAACCAACATCAGGACTTGACCCGATTATGTCAAGAAAAATAGATGAATTGATTGTTTCCCTCAAGAATAGGTTACATATTACCTCTGTTGTGGTTACTCATGACCTGATAAGCGCTTTTAATATAGCCGACAGGATTGCCCTTCTCAACGATGGAAGGGTTGAAGAATGTTGTTCGGTCGAGGAATTTAAAAAGAGTGAAAATAAATATGTGCGCGAGTTTATAGCCGCACAGACTGCCGGGAGTTGAACTGAAAAAATGAAAAGCAATACAAGACAGCTGATGCTGGAATTTTCCATAGGTATTTTCTTCCTCGGGGCAATGGCCATACTCTTCTACTTTACGGCGGTTATAAATGGACGAAGCGTCATCTTCGGCGGAAAAGAATTCACTATGAAGGTAGAATTCCAAGGCGTTGGCGCGCTGAAAGAAAACGACAAGGTTACCGTACTGGGCATGGAAGTAGGTAAGGTTAAATCGCTTATACTTTCGGAGGATTATGAGAAAGTCATCGCAGTTCTGGCCATTGCGAAGGAAATACCCGTCTATGAAGGATACCAGATAACAGTAAGAAGCTCCTCCGTCTTCGGTGGAGAATTCATTCAAATAAATCCCGGGGCAAGGCCTGGAAAGAGGATTGCGCCTGAACTGCTATTGAAAGGCATTCCGCCCGTGGACATTATGAGTGAGGCCGCCTCTCTTATAAGAACGCTCAAGGAAGATGAGGCCATCCTTAGAAAAATGACCGATAACGAGAGCTTTTTCAATGATCTCAAGTCGGCGGCGCGGGAATTCAACGAGGGCGCGGGAAAGATCAATAAGCTTGCAGAAAGCCTTATCAACGGAAAAGGTACGGCTTCAAAATTCATCAACGACAACTATCTATATGACCAAACTCTCTCTCTTTTTTCTTCGATGAAAGAAACTTCCATAAATATGAATGCCCTCGTTACCGAAATAAGAAAGCTAAAGGATGGAAACAATAACTTCTCACGCTTCCTCGCCGACGATTCTGCCTATGAAAAGCTTATCAAGATGCTGGATTCCGTGGCCGATGCCTCGTCTAAAATATCTTCAGGCAACGGTTCACTCGGAAAGATAATGAACGATGACGGCAAACTTTACGGCGAGCTCTACGGCTCCCTAAAAACCGTCAGAGAACTCGCGACACAATTGAATAACAGCAACGGCTCTCTCGGCATGCTCCTTAAAGACCGTGAACTTTATGACGAGGTACTGAGGACCGTCAAACAGATCAGAGCATCCGTGGAAGACTTTAGGAACCAGGCGCCCGCCGCCACCTTCGGAAGCATGGCCCTCGGTGCTTTTTGAGGACAAACACCGTTTACTCGGTGCCGTACAGCTTGAGGACAAAGGTCTTCTGGAAATGATACGGGGACAGGATAATCTGGTGCCTGAAAAAGACGCTGAACTATTCTTGCATTCTGTCCGGCGCCGGCGGCAAGGGCATACACACTGAAAGCCCGGGGTGTCGCCGCCATTCGCCGGAAACGGGCGGTTGCTCCGCTTTCAGTTCCGCAATCGCACCCTGACAAATATCCACGGATGACGCTTCAGAATATTGTGTTCGCGTCCACGCTTGAGTATGACTTCCGGTATTGTTTCCATCAGAGTGAAAGCACTTCTTTTTCCTTCAATACCCTGACGCCTTTTTCATAAAGCTTGTCGACTACATTCTCGACATTTTCAAAGCGCATAATAAGAATCGCGTTGTCGTGCGATTTTTCTACAAATGCGTACATGTATTCGATATTGAAACCACCGCTCTCAATGGTCTTCATGACAGAGGCAAGCCCGCCCGGAACATCGGGGATTTCTACCGCCGCGACGGACGTTATCCCCACGGAAAATCCCCTTTCCTTGAGCCTTGCCAGTGCGGCATCCGGCTTGTCAACGATAAGACGCATTATTCCGAAGTCGGAAGTATCCGCCAGCGAAAGAGCCCGTATGTTTATATTATTGTCTCCGAGTATCGACGCTATGTCACAGACCCTGCCCGTTTTATTTTCCAGAAATATTGAAAGCTGTTTTATTATCATCGCGGAAATCCTCCCCTTTTTATCTCAAGTTTCTCTTGTCAATTATTCGCTTAGCCTTGCCTTCACTTCTCGATATGGACTTGGGTTCGACAAGTTTGACTTTGGCATGTATCCCGAGATTGGAGTGAAGCTCTTTTTCCATATTGCGTTCGAGCGATTCAAGCCTCCTTATTTCATCGGAGAAAATAGCCTCGTTCATTTCAACCTGGACTTCGAGTGTATCCAGATGGCCTTTCCTCTCGACAATCAGCTGATAATGCGGCTCAACACCTTCGATACGGAAAAGTACCTGCTCTATCTGTGACGGGAAGATATTTACGCCCCTTATTATGAGCATATCGTCAGTTCTTCCGAGCAGACGGTGCATTTTTCTCAGGGTGCGTCCGCATGGACATTTTTCATTGATAAAATATGTAATGTCCCTCGTGCGATAACGGAGTATAGGCGTCCCCGTTTTTGTAAGCGTAGTTATGACAAGCTCGCCTTTTTCGCCTTCTTTAACGGGTTCGCCGGTTTCCTGACTTATTATCTCAGGGTAGAAATGATCTTCAAAGATATGGAGTCCGTTATGGAATTCGCACTCGGCGGCCACGCCTGGCCCGATAATTTCCGTAAGCCCATATATATCAAAGGCTTTAAGATGAAGTTTCGATTCTATTTCTTCTCTCATGCTCTCGCTCCACGGCTCCGCACCGAAAAATCCCGCCCTGAGCTTGAGTTTCGAAAAATCTACGCCTTCTTCCTTTCCGAATTCTGCAAGATAAAGACTGTAGGACGGAGTACATGTTATCACGGTCGAACCGAAGTCGAGCATAACATCAATCTGCCGCTTCGTGTTGCCGCCGGAAATTGGCAATACCGTCGCACCGATTTTCCCCGCTCCATAATGAACCCCGAACCCGCCCGTAAAAAGCCCGTAGCCGAAGGCGTTCTGAACGATATCGTCGGATGTGGTGCCACCCATGGAAAGTGTGCGGGCCATGACTTCGCCCCATATATCAATATCATTTTTTGTGTACGCATCGACTACCGATTTGCCGGTAGTGCCGGACGACATATGCACTTCCACGATCTCGCGTTTTTCCACCGAAAGCAATCCATACGGATAAACCTCGCGCATCTCGTCTTTTGTCGTAAACGGAAGAAGACTTATATCGTCAATGCTGCTCACGTCAGAAGGGCTGATGCCTTTCTCCTCCATTTTCCTCCGGTAAAATGGGACCTTCCCGTAAAGAGTGTTGACCAGTTTTACAAGATTTTCTCCCTGGCGGCACCTAAGCTCACCCTGGGACATGGTTTCCATTTCTTTGTTCCAGATCATTTCAACATTACTCCAAAGGATATTTTTTCCCTGTTTCAAATGCTCTCAGGTTAAGCTTTTCCGTACCTTTAGGAACAGAAGATTCTATGGCGCGCTTCCACGCTGAGGCAGATATTTCAAGATAGTTCGAAACTATTCCAAGAAGGGCGACATTCATGATCTTTGGGTTTTCCAATGACTTTCTGAAACTCGCCGCGTCAATAATAGATAGTTTCTTAAAGGACTTCTTCAGCGCCTTGCCGATACCTTCAGGATAAGTCTCCAATCCCAGTGGAAGTATCTGGTCGTTCATACATATGACCTGAGTATCCGGCGAGGCAAAGGAAGTCCACCTTAAAGTTTCCATTTCCTCAAGCGAAAGAAGTATGTCTGCCTCACCATCAGGAATTACGGGTGAAAAAACTTTCCCCCCATACCTTATGTGGCTAAATACGGAACCGCCGCGCTGGCTCATCCCGTGTATTTCGCTTTTCTTGACATCGAATCCCTCGTTAAGCGCCGCGCGGGAAAGGATATCGCTGGAAAGAGTCAATTACCTCCGGCTTCAGCCGGAGGTGATTGACTGATCTTCATCAAGTCCGCATCCTTCGAAAGCCTTTCCATGCGGTCCTCGACGAATTTATGACGCGCCCGAGCGTTGGCTGGAACCATCACATATTTTCTCAGATTGCGAACGAAACCATCGACCGGCAGCTCCTTGCGCTTACCCTTTTCGAGAAGCGACATCGAATGAGCTATTCTTGTAGTCGTCCTGATAAAAACAGGCGTATCATATTTTTCGCTCATCTCAAAAGCAATCTTCGTAAATTCTTTAGCTTCGGCGGAATCAGCCGGTTCAAGCATGGGAATTTTCGCCGCTCTCGCATAATGACGGTTATCCTGCTCATTCTGGGAAGAATGCATCTCGGGATTGTCGGCAGTGATAATCACGAGCCCTCCCTTGATTCCCGTATACGCCACGGTGAAAAGAGGGTCGGCCGCGACATTGACTCCGACATGCTTCATCGTAACAAGCGTCCTCGCTCCCGCGAGCGCGGCGCCAATCCCGACTTCCAGCGCTACCTTCTCATTTACAGACCATTCGCTGTTGACGCCTTTGGTACCTGCAGAGGTTCTCCAGAATCTCCGTAGAAGGCGTTCCTGGATAACCGACGGCAACCTTCACCCCTGCCTCGAAAGCGCCGAGCGCTATCGCCTCATTGCCCGACATTATGGATTTTGTCATTACGAACTAAGCCTTTCGTTGCAATATGCCTCTCACAATTCTCTTCCCGCGGCAGCGGCGAAGAGTCTCAACTTTTTCATCAGTTCTGAAAATTCTTCCGCGTTCAGCGACTGCTGACCATCCGAAAGAGCGGCTTCTGGATGTACATGAACTTCCACTATCACTCCGTCGGCTCCGCAAGCTATCGCGGCCGCAGACATCGGAGCGACATAGTCCCTTACGCCCGTGCCGTGCGACGGGTCGACAATTACCGGAAGATGGCTTTTTTTCTTCAGGTGCGGGACGGCCGCAAGATCGAGCGTATTCCTTGTCGCCGTCTCGAAAGTCCTTATTCCGCGCTCACAGAAAATGACATTCGGATTTCCTTCTGCTACAATATACTCAGCCGCAAGCAGAAGATCTTCGAGTGTTGCCGCCATCCCCCTCTTGAGCACAACCGGCTTACGCGCTTGGCCAAGCTCCTTGAGAAGCCTGAAGTTCTGCATGTTCCGCGCGCCTACCTGGAAGGCGTCAGCATAATTGGAAACAGTTTCAACATCAGCGACTTCAACCACTTCGGTTATAGTAGGAAGCCCCGTCTCCCGAGAAACATCCTTAAGTATCTTTAGTCCCTCGAGACCTAACCCTTGAAAGGCGTAAGGACTTGTCCTCGGCTTAAACGCCCCTCCCCTGAGTACTTCCGCTCCGGCAGACTTGACGATATTAGCCGTGGCAAGCATCTGATCGAAAGATTCAATAGCGCAAGGCCCGGCCATCACGACAATCTTTTTGCCGCCAATCTTTGCCTTGCCTATTTTTACAACGGTGTTCCCTGAATGTACCTCACGACTGACAAGTTTATACGGTGAAAGCACCTGCGTAATCTTCTCTACGCATGGATAATTCTCGAAATGACACTTTCCCAGCTTGCGCTCATCGCCGATAGCTCCGATCACGGTACGCTCCGTACCGGGCATGTACAAGGGTTTCAACCCCTCGGACTTTATCTTCTTGAGTATGGTATCGGCATCTTCCTTTAGCGCGCCGGGCTTGAGTATTATAATCACTTTGCCACCTTTCTCAAAATGCAAGGATAATTCCGCGCGGCATTTTTTTTCATTTTTGGTCTATCGTTTTAGGCCTGCCCTCAGAATCAAGAGCCACGAGGGTACAGTCCGTTGAAAAAACATCGATCCCGTCAACCACCGCCTTTATATCGAAAGAAAAACTGCTGTTTCCGACTTTTCCATTCCCGCAATAGAATTCGACAATATCGCCGACTTTTACGGGTTTTCTGAAAAGGACTTCTCCGAAACGCAATGTAACCATATGCTTTTCGCCGGTCTTTTTCATGGCATATATACCAGCAGCCTCGTCAACCCACGCCAGCATCACGCCGCCGAAGAGGTTTCCATAGGTTCCGATGTCTTTGGTCTTGCAGATATTTGAAGTAACTTTTTCCATAACTCCACCGGGGTTTATTGAATCTACAATCTAACATAGACTCATGCATTCGGCAAGCTATGGAAAAAGTTTTAAAAGGCTATTCAGCGACAACGGGGGAATTAATAACATCCAGCTCTTTTTTATAGGAAGAAAAGATTTTACCGCTTTTCTTCTCTTTCAAATCAGCCTGAAGTGTATAATATCCAGGAGTTTTAAGGGCCGAAACATCCATCACCGCGCGCAGGCTTCTTGCCACTCCCGAGGATACGTTGCAGATGCTTTTTCCCTTGGAATCAAGGAGATTTATATCAAGCAAGTATTCCTTTGCCTTTTCCCTATCGACTCCCATTAAAGAACACGGCAGGGCAAGAGTCTTGGCCGGAAGAAGGACAGCGGACGGCGCGTCAATCGAAAATATTGTCGGATTCTTTAATTTTATCAAAGAAATACCATCAACATAGAATCGGATGTTTGTCCCGTCCGCATATTTGCCTTCGGATATCCCGAATTGGATGGCGCTTACGTGCTTCCAGCCGTCCAGATCTTCCTTTGAACTTATCTGCTCATTTATCGGAAGGAGTATATGTGTCCATTCGCGCTGTTCCACCTGCGAGATAATATCCTTTCCGAAAAAATTACGTCTGACTGAAGATGTTATTGAAATATAAAACGGTGAAAAATCGTCAGCGACCTCGTCTCTTTCGGAATCCACCAGTACCCACATCGATATATAGTTATACTCTGTCAGGTCAAGACCTTTTCCGGGAAAAGAGATGAGAAAGCGTGGCCAGCCTATAGGGTACTTGCCGTTTTCGCCGCCGCCGTCTTTCTTGTGATCTACTGTCACGTCAAAGAGCAATGACTTGTTGCCGGAATGCTTGAACTTCTCAGTTACGGAAAGGGCGCCTTCAGTACCAGAATTATTCCACGAGGTAAAGTCTTCATCTCCAAGGTCTTTTATGATGGTATTGCCTTTACGGGCCTGCTCTTCCAGAAAGTCCCCGGAAGCAGCGGCGCCTTTGCCTGTATCGACTATTACAGAGGGCGCGGGAGATTTATTAGATGCTGGATATTTGAGGAGATTTTCCGTCATTTCCGCCATCTGCCATCTGTATATATTGAATTCCTCGGGGTTCCATACATTATTTCCCAGATATTTAGGCTGAACGTTTATAGCGTCCCATATTTTCTGAAGAAGCGCCCTGCCCTCTTTTACGAGCTTGAGACAGGCGGCGTCCTTCGAATTTTCCCGCTGTACAATCGCGGTCTGAAGCGTATAGAGGTATCTCAGATCGTCATAGCCCTCGCGGAAACATTCCCAGTACGGTGTCGGGACGATATTACCATCCTCATCCGCGAAATTCCCTCCGGAAGAAGCGACACGCAGATAGTCCTGGACATAACTTCTCCATATCCATGGAATCAGCAGAGTATAGCCGGAGCGCCAGAGGCCGAATCCGTAAGTCATACGGCCCCCGCGACACATGACGTCAGGAATCTTTATCTCATAGCTGTTGTGATTCGGATAACACCAGTAACCGTGTGTTTTATCAAAAGCTGCCTTTTCATAAGGAATTGAAAAAGGCTGACTGCACCAGAAATCGACATTCGCCGCATAATCACCTGCATCTGGAGATATGGGGTCTTTCGTAGCATAGGTTCTGACCCCGGCATCCTTAAATGCCTTATATACTTTTTCCCCGAATTCCTTCGAGTTTGCATCGACTTCATCGAGCGGCACATAGATGAATTCAGGCCAGCCTTTTTCCTTCCTTACCTTTTCGAAATTCTTAACGGCCTCCGTAAGCTTGACATAGAAATCCGCTGGCGGCATTTCATCAATTTTATGGTGGGGACCCATTGTCTTTTTCGTTTGTGCATAGTAAAATCCGCCAATACCCGGAGCCGGCACAGGGCCTTTCATTCCCGCATCCATTATCTGTTTAATCATGAAGTCGCCGTTATCCACGAAAAAGGAATTGGTCTTTCCGTCATAGGACAGATAGATGGTGGGAAAGGTATCGAATCCATACTCGACCATGGCCTTGTAATCGTTCCGGGCCGCATTTTCCTGCCATTTCAAAGGCTTCTTTTTATAAGCCCTGAAAACATCATAATTGTAGGCGGTATAGTGCTTATCCGGGTCTTTCAGAAGCTTGAAGGAGAGCACTCTAAAACTCACGGGGACCGAAAGAGCCTTTTCTGATCCCTTGTATGAAATGTTTACCGTGCCGCTGTAAAGGCCGGGAGCCGCGCTTTCAGGCACTTTTATCTTCAGCCAGTAGCGCTGACACTCTTTCGCCTGAGCATTGTTAAGCGTCACTTTCTCAAGAAGTTCCGGCATACGGCGATAAACACCGTTAGTCGTATAATGAGGATAATTGATGTTCCTGTAAACAACGAGCCTCGTATCAATATTTTCGGGCGCGATTACATTTTTCCCGGAGCTTAAAGCAGACGCTTCGACCCTTATGTCCTGGAGCTCTTTAAGAGGATAAAGCGTAAACGTCACGGGCTCGAACTCACCCGGAGTCCCGAATGCTGAAAGCGAGGAAATCCGTTCATCCGGAAGCGGAATCGACTGGGGATAAACCGTCTCGGTAACTGGTCGGCTGAAGATGATAAAGCCAAGCTCATTTTCCTGTGCGGTCGGAACAATTTCAGGGTTTGTCTCGACAAAGGGATTCTCCTTAAATCCCTCAGGAACAGGAGCATCCTTTGACGGGTATTTTACAAGCTTAAGTGCCTCCCGCGGCGCTGTAGTTATCTTCATTTCGGGTATACTCTGACTGCACGACACCATTCCGAACGCGGCCGCCATTATCAGGAGGCCAGTGGATCCGCTCATCGTTAACCGCATATTATTTCCTTTCTCTGGTTTTTTATTTTTAAATTCAACGTCCGCCGACTCCGTCAAGATACCATATTCTCAAACCGCCTTCTATTGACCCGGGAATCGAGTACCATTTGGCTTTAGCTATATGACCGTCAAAATAGAGCTGGTTAGGATAACCGTTGTGCCAGGCTTTTTCAATGTAATAGCCATCGTCATTCATTTTCCAGGTCGTAGCGGTATCCCCATAGATTTTGTACTGATGGGAATTTAATACCGAAGGATTGTCTGATTCGAGGAAATAAATCAGCTCAGACGGATATTTAACCATTGATGTTTTTGGAAGCATCCCCCCGTCCAAAAAGTAATCGGTTATACACGTAGAAGCAAAGTGATAGTTGATTCCATATCCGCGTCCATAGTATCCCCGTACGTTAGGATAAGATCCTTCACGCCAGCGATGGCTGGGACATACATAAAGAGTGTTGTGCGTGGTAAATTTTTTATTGACTTCGGCAAAGTTATTTCCAAGTCCCAGGTAAAGGCCGATTGAATGATACCACGAATAATTATCAGAAGAAGACGTGCTTGTGGAATTTGTATAAGTCAAAGTATAATCGTTGTAGTCGCCTGAATATTGGATTGCGCCGTATGCAAATTGCCTCAAACTTCCCTGGCAGGCAGTCGCTCTGGATGCTTCCTTGGCTCTTGAGAGCGCGGGCAGAAGCATTGCCGCAAGCATCGCTATTATGGCTATAACTATCAAGAGTTCCAAAAGTGTAAAATCGGCCTTTTCCCTCATTTCGTGGCTCCTTTTCCGCATCCGCATGATTCGCCTATTTTAAGAACTGGTTTTATACAGGACATTTTTTCCGGGACTTTCTCTCCCTTTATCTGGGCCAACAATAGTTCGACAGCCTTTTCAGCCACCTGCTCCATCGGCTGCCTCACCGAGGTAAGAGAAGGTTCAGTCATTTCGCAAAGATAATCAATACCGTCAAAGCCGATTACCGCCACGTCCTCAGGAATACGCTTGCCCATACGCCGGAGATTTTTGATTAGAAGCCCCGCAACTACATCATTTGAGGCAGAAACAGCATCAAGTCCAAGTTCCGCCACTCTTTCAGCCATCCCGCGGGCATTTTCAATATAGTCAGGAATCTCTATGATATAATCGCCGCCATATTGCATGCCAATTTTTTTGACGGCGGACCTGTAGCCCTCGGTTTTCCGCTGATTTGTCAGTGAACCGTCGGACACAAAACCAATCTTCCGGCGCTTATGGACGGTCGCAAGATGTTCAACAGCCATAAAAACCCCTTGCGCTCTGTCGACGGTAACCGAAGTACCATCGAATTCCCTGTTTATTACCACATATGGAATATGGTCGTGAAAAAGAGCTTCGAGTTCAGTCCTGGAATAAGTCGTCTGGATTAAAATCCCGTCAATACCCCTGGAAAGAAACTCGCCGATTATAGCCTTCTCATCTTTCATTTGCGATTTTGAGTCACCGAGCAATGCCGAATAACCCGCCTTGGCAAGCTCCATATTAAGGGAATAGATTAGGCGGCCTTGAATTGGAACAGTAAAAAGTGAAGCTATTATTCCGATGGTCTGCGTAGGAAGCCCCTTCATCCCTCTGGACATGCGGTTGGGAATATAGCCCATTTCCTCGGCGGTATCCCTTATAAGCTTCTTTTTCAACGCGGAAACATAGCAGTAGTCCTTGCCGTTCAGTACAGCCGAAACGGTCGAAACACCCAATTCCAGCCTTTCCGCTATTTCCTTAAGCTTTACCATAAATGAATCCTCAAAAAATACATATGCAACATTACATATAACATAATATAGATTCCACCTTTTGTCAATGGGCGGTTAAAAAAAACTCAGGCTGGAAGGATGATTCGAAGGACCGTTCCGTCCTTTTCGGTACTTTCCATTGAAATGGAACCACCATGCGCCTCGGCGATAAGCTTAGCACTGTAAGTACCTATTCCCGAGCCTTTTTTCCCTCTGGAAGAGACGAATTTCTCAAAAAAACGGTCCTTAATCTTTTCAGAAACAAGGCCTCTGTTAATGACCTCCATAACAATGCCCCTGTCTGTACGTGAAAAGGCTATCACAACATCACAACCCTGCGTGGAATTCTCAACAGCATTTTTAATAAGATTTGAAGCAAGCGAGTAGAAAAGCAATTCCTCAGTCCGAACAATAAATGATGAACTGAATGGAACAATCTCGCCGTCAATGGCAAGGACTATGCCCGTCTTATGTATTTTAAGGAGTAAAGAGAGGTGCTCATTGATGCGCTTTATGACAGGAATCACATTTATATTCTCTGGAACTAACTCGAAAACACCTTGTTCCATACGGAATATATTAATGGCATTATTCACCGTGTCCGCCATATGGCTGCCTGCCTCCCGGATACTGTGAAGAAGCCCCAAATGGCGTGAGTCCATCAGATGCGAAAGCTCCTGTTCAAGAATGCCGGGAATCCCGACAATCGAGCAAAGGGGAGCCTTAAGGTCATGATGCATTATCATATTAAGGTCATTTTTGATGTCTTCTATATTTTTTTTCTCGGTAATGTCCCGTGCCACGGTGAGGACTTTGCCATGACCGTACTTGACCATTCTGGCCTCGAAGCAATATTTGGAGCCACCCAGGGAAAGAGAATATTCACGGACCTCCATCTCGCCGCTTGAGAGTATTCTGCGGAAAGCGGAAAGAAGCTCCTCGAAGATCTGAGGCGGCAGGTAGGCCTTCATGCTTCTGCCTATGTAGTATGAAGGGTCTATAGGAAAAGCATTCGGACTGTTCATCACAAAATCAAGGAATATTCCATCCGCTGTATGGATAAAAAGAAGGTCGGGAAGCGCGGAAATAAGGGCTTTATTCCTCTCCTCGCAATCCGCTATTCTGTCATCACTTGGGCGTTCTCGATGACTTTCGATGGATTTCCCGGCCGAATCCTTTATAATCTCAAGGAGTTTTCTTCTCGCATAAATACCGGGTACGCGTCTGCCATTTTTCCAGCTGGAAACGGCCTGTTGAGAAACACGGCAGAGTTCAGCAAGTTCGCTCTGCGACAGAAGAAAATCTTCAAGAATTTTGCCGACAAGATTCTGCCAGTCAAATCCTTTCATTAGAACTCCCCCGAATAAAATTCATCCCCTATTATATATGCGGATATTCTAGTGTACCTTGCCGAACATGTAAAGAAGTGTAGTAAAATGTCGTAAAATTATAGACGAAGCTTTGTTATTCATCCTGATAACTTTACGCTGTTGCCTTGTCCTCAATTCCAAAGTAGATTTGGATTCGCTTAAGAAAATGGACATTGCTCTATTGATTTTTTGAATCATTCTTAAAGCAAGAAAAGCATACCCAGAGCCGAGTGTTATTTAAAATAAAAAGCAAATACCATAAAAAAATTAAAACCTTATGAGAATAAATATTTTAAAAGCCATCAATGAATCATTTTTTAAAGAGAGACTTGAACGAAGTTAAACCCTGACTATTTTCATAGCTTACACAAATTCAAAGAATATAAGGTCTTTATGATTACAATTAGTATACCATGCAACCTGAGCGTACTTGAGATATTGCTGCCATTCGTAAAAAATACGATGCAATACTACGGAGCCAATGAGAAAGAATCCCAGGAAATGATGCTGGCCGTAGAAGAAGCGGCGGCAGGCACCATAGAAAGATTTTCCGGCTTCGATGCCGGAGGGTTCATTGAAATAAGCTGCGCGTTCAGTGACAATGGCATCGAAATAACCCTGCAGGACAAAGGAATGCCAATTGATCTCAAAAAGCTCCCCGATTATGACACGGAACATCCGGAGGAGTCCATATTCGGCCTCAGACTCTACCTTATGAGGAAACTCTCCGACCGTTTTGAATTCAAAAATAAAGGTTCCGGCGGATGGGAAACAATCCTCTTCAAAAAGCTTTCAAGTCCTGTTAACCCTAATGACTTCAGCCTGCAAAATGAAGAAAAGCATGACGATACGTCAAAGAGCCATCCTTCTTTCACTGTACGACAACTGGAGCCGGAGGAGGCCTACCAGATAGTCCAACTGTCGTACAGAACTTACAGGTACACCTATTCCAAAGACGATTTTTATTATCCCGATGCCGTGGAAAACTACATCCAGTCAGGGAAAATGACCTCCATCGGTGCATTCAATCATAACGAAGAACTCGTAGGGCACGTTGGTGCGCTGACGGAAAAAGACGATCCGGGCGTAATAGAGTTCGGGGTCGTAATGATAGACCCGCGCTACAGACAGAGTCTCTGCCTGCTGAAGCTGTTAAGAGCGGCACGCAAATATGCCGATAAAAACAAAGAGAATCTTTACATATTCAAGTTTGTGACGGCGCATACGCAGTCACAGAAAATCGGAGAACTGTTTAAAGTAACCCCCACAGCTCTTCAACTCGCCTACCATGACCAAGCCGCATTCAGTTCAATGAACGTCGCGGCACGTGAACGCGAAAGCCTTCTGATCTCCTGCGTAAGTTTCAAAGAAAAAATCCAGACCGAAATATTCCCCCCGCCCGAACACAGCGAAATCATATTAAAAATCCTGTCGGCAGCCGGATACGACATCGAAGAGAAACAGCCATCCTCTATCCCGCAATTGATACAGGAAACAGAAATGACATCCTCGTGCAATGACCTCTACAAGGTTGTTTTTATCAGAGTCCAACGTAAGGGCAGAAACTTTTATGCCAACATAAAAAAAGAACGCTTCGATCTTGCCGCCCGCGGAATACAGTCGTTCTATCTCTATTTACCTTTGTGGGATGCGGCATTCGCAGATACCGCGGAGGGACTCGCAGACCAAGGCTTCTTCTTTTCAGGGATTTACCCACACAGCCAGAGCCGCTGGTATGCCGCCTACACCTACGTAACTCCGAAAATAATAGAATATGATAAAATTATGCTCGACAGCACCTCGGCCATAGAGCTTAGAGATTATGTAAAAAAATGCAATGACATGGTAATCCCATATTAAAGACAAGGACGGGTAGAAAATGTTGACCGGGTGGGTTATTTACAGCGGAAAAGTACCATTGGAATGGGAACGAGGACAGCAAAATGCCGCCGCTGCCGGAATAGAACTTAAGATGATTGACCCGGCACTGACGGAAATATGCGTGGATGACAGTAGAACAAGCTCAATATATTACGATGGCTCAAAAGCAGCCTTTCCGGATTTCCTCTACCTTAGCATAATGAAGGATCATCACTACAATGCCCTGGCCCTCATGTTGGAAATGGAAAAGCTCAATATCCCATGCGTAAATCCGCAAAACGCAGTTCTTGCCGCAAATGATAAATTTCTCTCCTGTCAGATACTGTCACGGGCCAAACTGCCCTTTCCCAAGACAATCCTTGTCAACGGCGAAGAATCCATCCCCGCAATAAAAGATACCATCGGCTTCCCGGCCGTACTTAAAATCCTGACAGGGGCCAAAGGCTCCGGCGTTATAATGGTAAAAACGGAAGAGGAATGCCGCAGCATTCTTCAGCTCCTGCATGCAACGGCTCCGGGAACTAACATGATAGCACAGGAATTCATAAAGGAAAGCAGTGGGAAAGACCTGCGCGTGATTGTCGTTGACGGCAAGGCTATCGCGTGTATGTGCAGAAAGGCCCACAGCAGCGATTTCAGAGCAAACTTTTCGCTGGGAGGCTCGGTAGAGGACTATCCCATGACGGAAGAGATAAAAACGCTCGGGATAAAAGCCGCCGAGGCGCTCGGTCTCAGGGTTGCCGGGGTCGATCTCCTTTTCACTGCAAAGGGTTTTACCATCTGCGAAATAAACGCCTCCCCAGGCTTTGCAGGAATTGAAAGCTGCTGTCCTGTAAATGTCTCCGCCGAAATATTCAAGCTGGCGGTAATACTCGTAAGAGAAAAGAAAGCCCGATAATTTTGGAACTCAGATATCTCACAATAGCACTAATCCTTGCAACATCGGCTGTAAGACTGGCGGGTAGTCTATATCAGCCCGCAATGCCCGCAATCGCTGCGGACTTCGGAGCGTCGGAGGCCGCTATAAGCGCAACAATGACCGTATACTTCCTGGGCCTCGCCATCTCCAATATTTTCATGGGGCCTCTTTCTGACAGTTTCGGGAGGCGCCCGCTGATACTCGCCGGACTGATAACAGTGGCCGCAGGTTCGACAATATGCATGTTTGCGAACGGGATTTCCATACTCATCGCAGGCAGAATTGTCCAGGCAATAGGCACAAGCACCATCCCCGTTACGAGCCGCGCAGTGATAAGAGATGCCTACCCTGAAGACAAAATTGTGTCAATCCTCGGAATCACGGGAATAATCTCCGCACTTGTCCCGATTGCCGCACCTTTTGCAGGCGGACTAATAACCCAGTATTTTAACTGGAAAATTACATTCATAATATCGTCCGCCTGCTGTATCGTCTCCTTCTTTTACGCGTATTTAAGGCTCAAAGAAACAAATCCCCCCGAAAAAAGATACTCACTGGAAATAGCGCAGACCATCAAAAATTATTTTAAGATGCTCCTTGACAGGACCTTTATGTCGGCAGCCATCCCTAATATGATATTTTTTGGAATACAGGGCATTTATCTCACACTAGGTCCCTTTATATTTATGGGGGAGTTCAATTACAGCCCTGTTGAGTTCGGACTGACGTATATACCGCTAGTATCCACACTTATAGCCGGACGGGCAGTATCAAGCCCTATTTATAGGATAAGCAGCAGAAAAAACACGGTGCTGATCATAACACTGATATCAGCCACGGCAGGCACTCTGCTGATAGGAACCCGAATCATCTGTGGAACGAACAATGCCGCAACCATACTTGCAGCCGCGGCAATCTTCAGCTTTGCGTTCGGACTGTCAATCCCAATCTCAACCAAAATAGGGCTCGACCAGTTCAGACACATATCAGGGGCCGCCTCCTCAATGCTTGGCACCATGCAGATGGGAGGCGCCGCCGCCACTGCGGCAATAGGCGGACTGCTGCTCAAATACGTCAGGGCGTCCGACGCATTTACCATCCTGGTCACGGCTCTCGCCGTAACACTTGTACTGACGGGACTTTCGATATATATCAAACCGCCAAAGCTCAGAAAATACGATTGATTTATCGCTGAAAGAGTTTACTTTAAAAAGGTATTTTTATTCAGAACAAAGGAATTCTTCATGTCAGAAAAATTTTACGTAACCACTCCGATATACTATGTCAACGATAAACCACACATAGGCCACGCCTATACAACAATACTCGCCGACGTTCTCTCCAGATACCACAGGATGAACGGCGACGCAACATTCTTCCTCACCGGAACAGACGAGCATGGACAGAAAGAACAGTGCGATACAACCGTCGTCCGCTTTCAGGAACTCTGGGAAAAACTCGGCATAAGCAACGACGACTTCATCAGAACGACCGAAGCTCGCCACAAAAACGTTGTCCGCAAAATCCTTCAGGATCTCTATGACAGAGACCTCATATACAAGGCCGAATATAAAGGCTGCTATTGCGTGCCATGCGAAAGGTTCTTTACAGATAAAGACCTCAATGAAGAAAAAACATGCCCTGAATGCGGACGACCAACAAACGAAATAGTGGAGTCCAACTACTTCTTCAAAATGGGACAGTACCAGCAATGGCTCATCGACTACATCAAGGAACACCCGAAATTCATACTGCCCGACTATAGAGCCAATGAAACCCTGGGCTTCCTAAAAAAACCTCTCGCCGACCTCTGCATATCAAGACCTAAATCACGCCTCGCCTGGGGCATTGAACTGCCATTCGATAAAGATTACGTGTGCTACGTCTGGTTCGACGCGCTCGTAAACTACATATCCGGGGCAGGCTACGGCAGCAACGACGCAGAATTCAAAAAGTGGTGGCCCGCCTCATTTCATCTCATAGGCAAAGACATACTTACCACACACACCGTTTACTGGCCCACAATGCTCAAGGCTATCGGAGTCGAAATGCCGGAGTCTATTTTTGCCCACGGCTGGTGGCTGACCGGACAGAATAAGATGAGCAAGTCCCTCGGCAATGTCGTCAATCCGATGGAAATGGCTGAAAGATACGGTGTAGATGCGTTCAGATTCTTCCTGCTCGCCGAAATGTCACTCGGACAGGACGCTTCGTTTTCCGAAGACGCATTCATCGAAAAATACAACAGCAATCTTGCCAACGACCTCGGCAACCTCCTCAGTCGCATAGTCAAAATGACCGTCAAACAGTTCGGCGGAATAATCCCCTCCCCCACAGAAGAGAATGATGACGATAAAGAATTGAAAAGTGCCGCAATCAAGGCCGTAGAAGTAATGAAGTCGGCCGTTCCGGGAATGAAACTCAACAGCGGAATAGAAGAAGTCATGAACGCGGTAAGAGCAGGAAACCGCTACATCGAAAAAACCGCACCCTGGACCCTCGCTAAATCAGGCGATACCGAACGACTCGGAACAGTGATGTACACCGCCGCAGAAGCACTCAGATTTGTTTCCGTACTCCTGTACCCGATTATGCCGTCAAAAATGACGGAACTTAGGAAAGCACTCGGGATAAACACTCCGGAGGTAAATATGAAAGAACTTGAAAAATGGGGCGGACTCGTCCCTGGCTCCAAGATGAATGACTCCGGCTCCCTCTTCCAAAGGATATGCATAACAGAAAAAGCGCCGGAGACCGCTCCGCAGAGTCAAGCGCAGACACCTGATTCCGATGCCGGGCTTGTAAGCATCGACGACTTCTTCAAAACGCAGCTTAAAACGGCAAAAGTCGTCCATGCTGAAAAAATAGATGGCGCCGACAAACTGCTAAAACTCCAGATAGACATCGGCGGCGAAAAACGCCAGATAGTCGCAGGCGTGGCACAGTATTACACTCCGGAAGAGATAATAGGCAAGACCATAGTCGTCGTGGCAAATCTGAAATCCGCAAAAATACGCGGCATTGACTCGCAGGGAATGCTTCTTGCCGCAAAAAAGGGCAAGGGACTCAAACTCATCACCGTAGACGGCGAAATCGACAGCGGCTCTTCCGTAGGATAATCACAACAAGGCTGAAAACTTTTTTAAGAAGCTTTTCGATTTGCTGATTGAAATATTCCGAATCAAGGCTAGTTTATTGGCTCCTTTTTATGGTGGTTGTAGCTCAGTTGGTTAGAGCGTCTGGTTGTGGCCCAGAAGGCCGGGGGTTCGAGTCCCCTCATCCACCCCAGCTTGATGATTAACGACTTACGCATAACTCAAGATACCCTAAAAATATAGCATTGGGTAACTTTTGAGTAACTTTATCCAGAAAAAACTTAAAAATAATGCCGAGGGTAAGAGTTTAAAGACTGCCGGGATCGTTTTCGGGATTTGATTTTCAAAAAACATCGACAAGGTTCGTTGTCTTGCATGAATCGCAAAAAGTGAAAGACAAGCTTTGAAAACAGGTCGGGTTTTACGTCTCAAAAAAGAAGAGCAAATTTTATCGTTTTTCATGGTTCAGGAATGATATGAAAAACAGGGTCTCAAAAAGAGTCATTTTACTATCCGGCACTACTTGTTAAATATTTAACGACTTTGAGCTTGTAGACGCCGTAGACGTCTGCTCTCTATATAATATATATAAATATATAAAATATAAAATAAAATAAATTTATAGTAATTACATGTTAACATGTCAACAAGGTTGATAATTAAGGAGTTATGATTTTAAGAAGACGTTAACAGGGCGTATATGTTGACACCTGCCGGAAAAAGCGTTGACACCGTTGACATGTAATCCGGGAACATTTTTTAAACAGTGTCGAAAAATGGAGAAAAGAGGAAAATGCGTTGACGGGTGGGTTGACGGGTCAATTTAGAGTGTTTTTTAGAGAGGTTTTTGATGGTCTTTTTTAGATGATTTTTAAAGGGGTAAAAACAATGTGATTCATCTAAATAAATACTGCACCAAAACAATGCCGGCAAATGTTGCTATAATAACCCACGCCCCCATAAATAAATCATTGTGTGAAGAATTTTTGAGACAGTTATAAATAATTGAAAATACGAAAAGGATAGCGAATGCTCCTATAATTTTCTCACGGCATCCTCTGTTATTTTCCAAAGCTACTGTTTTATTCTCATCATCTTCTTTGCTCATTCCTTTTTCCTGTGTGCCTTTTTTACATCTTAATCTTTAATATTTCTTATGCTCAAACGAGCCTAAAAAAATCCTTATCGTATTCGAATTCAAAGAGTTCCAATTGTTCGGATTGCTCGGATTCCTGCTGATTTTCAAACACAATTATCCTGCAACCGCCCCGGACGTGGGGTTATTTTCGTTCGAATCGCCGTCTATTCCGAATTGACGGTCAAGCTCAAGTTCTCTCAATCTCAAAAGCATTGCTTTCTTTTCTCTGGGAGTGAGGGATGGATCGTTCTCTATCCCCTCTGCCGCCGTCCTCGGCTCTTTCCCCGTACCCTCCGCCCCCACAAAAGATGATGGTTGGCCTGTTTCTAGTTCGGCAAGGCGGCGCAGGAAAGCTTTTTTACGGGCGTCGAATTGATCTACAAGCTTATCAAACAATTGTTCTTCAAGGTATTGCAAATCAACATGTTTTCCCTTGAATTCCCGCTTGATTTGTGAATGCAAGCGATTGATTTCGTCATCAATAGTTTTTACCTCAGCCCCACAATATTCAGTCCTATTGAATTCACGATCGTTGTTTTCATCTTCCTTGCCGTAGCGAAAAGCTTGCTTTGCTTCTTGCAGGTACGGACGCAGGAAAGGTTCGACTTGTACCCATGTGTTTGGGGTTATTTTTTGTGTTTTCCCACGTAGCCAATCCCTGACGGTTGTGTGTGCAACCCGAATTTTCTTGCTGAATTGCAAGATACTTCCGGTTGAATCAACGGCTTTTTGTAGCGCATTCCGAATTTTTGAATCTATTTGCATAACAATCCTTCGATCCCCCAATGGTCTATAATAGATATATTACGTTGATTTACAGAGGTTTTCAATAAAAAACATAAGAATTTGTTGTTTTTTGTTTGCAATTGTGTAAATACACAGCTATAATATAGAGAAATAAAGCAGAAAGGAGGTATAACGTGAGCAAGATGTGGACAGTTAATGATGTAGCTGAATATTTGCGCATAACTCCCTTTACTGTAAGGGATAAATGTAGAAAAGGACTACTCCCGGGTAAGAAGCTTAAAGGCGGAAAATCTTGGTTTTTTGATGGGGAGGAAATAACAGGCAATTTTTTTGCCCGCAATTGTGTAAATACACAACAAAATCAAGGCAAATAATAGATTAAGGTAAATCAAAAATGAATGAAATCACCATTATCCCCGCCGATGCCGTAACGGTCATTGACAGCAAGCCCATGACAACAAGCTTGAAAATTGCTGAGATTTTTGGGAAGCAACACAAGAATGTAATCCAGGCAATTGAAAAGCTGGAATGCAGTCAAAATTTCGGTTGGCTGAATTTTCAGCTGACCGAATATTTGTGGAAGAACAATCTCGGCAAAGAAGTAAAGTCGTCGATGTACAACCTAACGAAAGATGGCTTTGTTTTTCTTGCCATGGGATTCAAAGGGAAAACTGCCGCGCAATTTAAAGAAACTTACATCACCGCCTTTAACCGCATCGAAGAAACCCTTCGCCAGATTATAATCAAACGAAACGAACACCTCGCAAACCTTGCCGCCGATCTCCACGCTGTGATTCAGAAAAAAGACAATGAACTCGGAGACGCGGAACTCGAATTCGAAGAAAGAGTGGATTTGTACAAATCCGAACGCGGCATGTGGATTAACATCGCCAGCGAATTTTCACGCAAAACCGATACACACATTGTCCATAATCCTGATTACCAACCTTCGCCGCCTGTCCTGATGACAAAAGAACAGGACGTCCGCAGGAAAGCGGCAATAGAGCGCAGATACGGAAAACCAATCATGATGGAGAAGCATTCATGACGACTACCGAGCGCAAACTCATGGAATTGGGGTTGTCCCGAGCTTCCGGATATATCGATCTCGAAAAAGTCCTCACGGTAAAAAAAACGACTATTCAGTGTATGGCCAGCGGATGCCGATTTGGATTTCCCCGGATGGTCTGCCGGGGCCGCTTCAATCGCAAAGACATTGCGGCATTTATCGACAAGGAGCCGGGGAATCGAAGGTACGCACGGTTTGCAACCGAATTTCAGCAGCCGAAAGAGGTGACAGAATGAAAAAGCAGTACTTCGAATTGGGGTTTGTTTCCGGGATCGCAATCGCGCTCATGGCAGTCTGGGCGGCGTTCGAGATAATGGGGAAATAAAAAACAACAGGAGGGAAAACAATATTCGGGAATAAAAACGGCTGACCAATGCCGAAACACTGGCCAGCCACAAATCAAAATGAATGAATGTCTATAGAATAAACCAATTCAAAGGAAATGTCAAATGAGTGAAACCACAAATGAAAGATCAAAGAAGTTTAAGGAGCGTTTAGAATGCGTTCTTTCCGCAGAGGAAAAACAGAAAAAAGGTCAGCAGCTGGCCGAAACAAATCAGCGCAAACAGAGTATTGATGAACAAAAGAAAGCAATTTCTTCAGATTTTAAGGCCAAAATAGATGCCTGTGATTCCAGCATCGGAGTGTTGGCATTGGCAATACAAACGGGCAAGGAATACCGCGAAGTCGAATGTGAGCTTCACTATAACAATCCGACTGACGGTATCAAAACTACGTATCGCTTTGATACTGGCGAAACAATCAGGGTTGAAGCCATGACCACAGATGAAAAACAGAATCTTTTCATCAATGCCCTCGGCGAACAGGATAACATGTTCGTTTTCCTCGATCGCAAAGAACTCTCAATCAACTACGAAGCAATTTCGGAAACAGACAGAAAAGAAGCTGAGTTCCAAGGCTGGAGTCTGGCTTACGAAGGCAATGACCGAGATATGGTCACGTACACGCTCACTGACAGCTTTGATTACAAGCTGTACAAGTCTGGCGGCAAGTTCAGCATCTACAAGCGCCCGGTCAAAAAATCAGGGAAGAAAGAAAAGGACGCGGCGCCGAAAAAAGAGCCGGCTTCCAAAACCGCCGAAGACGGAAGCATAATGTTCACGAACAGCGGAGTAATTTTCACAAACTGCGAATACTGCAGAATAGAAGGAGAATTCAACGACCGCATTGAAGAATTGCTCGCGACGGGATGGGATAAAATTCCGGAAGCAACGGGGCAAGATGGGAAAGATGAAGTTAAAGACTTTATAGAAGAGAACTGTTTCGAAAACGAAAAATATATAACATTGTTCCTCAAGGACAAAACATGGCAGATGTTTTTCCGCGACAAAGAAAATCCCAATTCTGCGCCAATCCCACCGTCAGTTCCGGACGCAAAACCGCCCACTCCCC
>Ga0209417_1003219_pt1 | contig 22469 bp, 49 predicted proteins | sample RifGroF2_FD_184002 | JGI IMG/M metagenome (GOLD analysis project Ga0209417, IMG submission 184002) | Groundwater microbial communities from Rifle, Colorado, USA - Groundwater F2 (SPAdes) (version 2) | ecosystem: Environmental > Aquatic > Deep subsurface > Groundwater | place: Rifle, Colorado... | reverse complement strand
CAGAATGTACGACGGAAGAGCGAAAAGAATATGGTTGTGGAAAATCCTACGACTGTTGTTCTATAGCATTTGTTTGTACAATTTGTGGGCATCGTTTTGCGATGAGTCGTCCCGCGCCGGATTGGAATCCGTGGTAATAATGAAATCGCAGTTTTATGGAGTGAAAAATAATGTATACAGATAAAATGCACAAATCACTACGCAGAGAAACTGAGGGTAAAAAGAACCAGGTTGTAGATCTTCTCGACGAAATTGAAAGACTACAAAACCGAGAAGCGCCTTCTCGCCGACCCACAATGGACTTACCCAACGGAAAGAAAATGCTTGTTGGTGCAGATCGTAAAAAGTTGCTCAGAAATATCAATGATTATTTCGGTATGGAAATAAAAAATATCAAGTCAATAAATTATGAAGATATGATGTGGTATTTGGATTGTCTGTTTTTATGGTATAAGATGTTGAGCGAAGCATACAAAGAATTAAAAGACACAATAAAAGATTAGTTTCATTAGGAGGAATAATGTTCCCACAATATAATCCATCACGAGTCTTTGACGAAATAGAACGTGCATATAAACTTTTTGGTGAAGAACCAAAAGGAAAATTGCAATTTACTTTAGGAGGGTACGCAGTTCGAAGAACAACCGACGGGGCAATATGGGGAAGTTCTGATGGAATCGCCTATTATCTATTCACTAAAAAAGAAGATGCCGAAGCAGCCAAAAGAACAATTGATAGCGACGGAACCTGGGAAATCATCTATCTCGGATGTCTCTGGCTAGATAGAAACCCGCTTGAAAAAACACAATAAAAGACTGATTTCATAAGGAGAAAAAATGCGATATAGAAAACTACCAGTGGAAATTGAAGCAATTACTTTTGATGAACTTGTTGAATATGGAAAATCCCATGGAGCAAATATCGTAAATGGTATGCCGTGGTCTTTTGATTATCAAGGACAGCCAATTACTCACGAAAACGATGATTGTTATTTGATTCCTACATCAGAAGGAACGATGAAATTCCTTCGTGGCGAAATGCTTATTACCGGTGTAAAAGGTGAAATTTATCCATGCAAAATGGACATCTTTGAACAAACATATGCGCCAGCAGAATAAAATCTTGATTTCATTAGATATTAAAGAGAGGAACAGATGATATCTCCTGTTTTATATCATGCTCTTACTTGGCAAGAAAGAAAAACATTGAGAGAACAATATATAACACATCAGAATGGAAATTGCTTATATTGTGGAGAAAGTCTTTCTAAAAATCCACCTTCACGTATAACCGATAAATTAATAGATTGGTCTTATTTTCCGCCCAATTTTTTGAAGTATCCTGTTCATCTTCAACACAATCATATAACGGATATGACAGAGGGCGCTGTTCATGCTTATTGTAATGCCGTTATGTGGCAATATGAAAATCAATGAAAGTAAAATTTCATTATGAATAACAACATACCGGTGAGTGATGCTAAAAAAATATCTGCTGAAAGAAATTATGATATGATTATTATTGTTGGAGTGCAAAGGGATGGAAGTGGACACATAACCACATATGGTAAAAATAAGGCGCTTTGCAGTTTAGCTGGAGATATTGGACAAAATAAAATTGCATCGATTCTATTTAATCAAAAGGAGAATTAAGATGAATATACAGGATAAACACGAAAATATTGGAACCAAGGTAATCGAAGATAACATTGTTATAACTATTCCTGCTGAAACCCTTTTCTATGCCATGAACCATCGAGAATTTATTCCATTAAAAATTCATAATAAAAAAGAAATGGTTGATTATGTTGTGGAAATGCTAACGGAGTGGGGTGGAGATGGCGAAACGGGATCTACTGCTTTTGAAGATTTTCTTGATGCTATGTTTACTGACGCGCTTGAAAACGGCGAAGAGTGGCTAGACTTCGATGATAGCGAAGGCGAATAAAATAGAAATTTTATTAAGGATGGGATTATGAAGCAAGCAATAATTCATTTCAAGGATGGAACAAAGGATTGGGTAGATCCAATCGACGATGAAGAAAAAGATGTTTTCTATGGGAACGCCACTATTATCATAACCAACGGGGCGAATCAAAGATATGTGTATGATAGGGATTCCGTATCCTTGATTGAAATTGTAAGTATTGATTAATGAAATTGAACTTTCATGAGGTAGGAGACTGATAAAATTGGAAGTAAATAAAATTTATTTAGGTGACAATCTGGAATTACTACGACAATTAGATGATAATAGTATCGATAGTTGCGTATCTGATTTTCCTTATAATTTGGGGTTCATGGGGAAGAAGTGGGATACCATCAGTAATTATTATGAATGGTGTAACGATAGAGCAAAAGAATTATTTCGTGTGTTGAAGCCAGGTGCGTTTTGCCTAATATTTTCTGGTACTCGTACACAGCACCGTATGGTTTGTGCTTTTGAAGACGCTGGATTTGAAATCAAGGATCAGATTGATTGGATTTATTCTCAGGGGTTTCCTAAGAGTTATAATATCAGCAAGGGCTTTGATAAACAGGCTGGTGCTAAAAGAGAGGTGGTTGGGAAATATCAATTGCCCAACGGACAAAAGTGGAATCTTAAACAAGACGTAGATGATTCCGTTGAACATTCTGAACCATCTTTTACTTCTAGCGGAACACGCAAATTAGATATTACCGCTCCTACAACAGAGTTAGCCAAACAGTGGGATGGCTGGGGCACCGCTCTTAAACCAACACACGAACCCATTATGCTGGCGCAGAAACCCATCGAAAAAAATTATTGTTATAATGTACAAAAATGGGGTGTTGGTGGTTTGAATATCGACGGTAGCAGAATTGAACTAAATGGCGAAATTGTACCTATTAATGTATTAGAAAATTGGTCGGGGTTTGGTGAAGAAGATCGTCCTGATTATAAAGCGACTGTAAACAATAAAGGCAGGTATCCTGCTAACATTATTTGGGATGGTAGCCAAGAGGTTGCTGACTTATTTCCAGAATCTAATAGCGCGAGAATTGGAAACCCAAATAATCCCAAAAGGGGCGGGAACACCATCCCTCGCTGGGGCATGAGCGACGGAAGAGAAACCCATGATTTCCGAGACAGCGGATCAGCATCTAGATTCTTTTATTGTGCTAAAGCGTCTCAAAGTGATCGTACTGAAAACCACAAAATTGAAAACGATCACCCCACAGTTAAGCCAACCATGCTTATGACACATCTTATTAGATTAGTAACCCCGCCTAACGGAATCAATATTGATATTTGTGAAGGCACAGGAACTTCCACTAAAGCGTGTTTATGGTTGGAGAAAGACGGATATAAAGTAAATCATATCGGATTTGAAAACGATGTTGAAAGCTATGAAACCGCTTTGAAGCGGCAGGAACTTAACACAATAAAACAATAATTTCATAAGGAGGTATTATGAAAACAATTACCAGGGACGAATATGATCAAGTTATGTTTTATAAATCTATGAATGATCAGATGGCCAGAATGAGCAACCGATTGTTTTATTACGCTAAAAAAGTATTGGGCGCTGATGATGATAATTGGCTAACAGATTATTTTGATAATGACGATATCAGTATTACGGAATTACTGAATCACTTAGAAATTGAAATTGCAGAAGATAAATAAGATAATAAAATGACCGTTTTATTATAAAGGAGCAATATGAAGAATGTAAAAGAATTTATTGATTACTATATTGATGAATTTGGATCGGGTGATTTAAATAATGGTAATTATATTGAATGCCTATATTATTTGCAGGGATTTATGGACAGTTACTTTGCCAATAAAGAACACGGTGAAGATTACAACAGGATGTGGCGATGCGTTGAGTCACTTCGCGGCGCAGAAAACGTCATGGATATACTTCACAGAGAAAGCCAAGCGAAATAAGTATTTTATCTTGACAAGATCTGAAAACTGTGGTATATTTATATTATAGAAAAGGAGAATAAAAAATGGAATCAAGCGATTTATCGGGATCAAGCAGAAAAGTTAATTTAGCCAATATCATCATTGCAATATCTGAAGATGACAAAAACATCAAGATTTTAAAAAACAGGTTTTCTATGGCTGATGCTTTTCAAATTATTTCCAGTCATTTCCCAGGATATACTATCGAACGAGACGGATTACTGATTTTTAGGCAATAAAAGAGGAGTTTCATTATGCGATTTGCTTGTGGTTTTGGAGTCGATAGGAGCGGTTACGTTCAGGATTTAATTATGCTGGGTGTAAGATGGTCTTACAACAATTCCATTATGGAGTGGTTTGAATTTTATTTACTGGGATTTAGATTCTATTTCGCGTTTGATGATTAAGGGGGGTGGAGGATAACATGAAGATATCGGAACTAATTAAGGAATTGAACGTGCTATTAGAAGAACGTGGCGACTTAAATGTATATTCAAGTGTAGATTATGGATGGGTAGATGGCGCTGAATTCATAGAGGAAGATGCTAGTCGTGCTTTTCGACCACTTGCTCATATTGAGCTATTTGAGGCATGAAATGGAGATTTTATGATAACTAATTTTTATGGTAATTTGGGAACATCTATGCTCAAACTTAGTATTGCAGCAAGCGAATGTGAACAATCATTCAAGGAATTTGCCGCAACTTACGAGGGAATCAAAAACAGGTATCATCCCATTGTATGGTTTTTTATGAATTTGTTTTCACGATAAAAGGTGGATTTCATGGAAAAAACATATACGGATATAGACGTGAGTGAGAAAACCGGTACGAATTATGACACTATGGAATTTTTAGTGGAAATATTTCACAAGACCTCGGACGGATTGGATTTTGTTGAAGTAGCTAAAAGGACTGTTAGTGGGTTTTCCGAGAAGGAACTTTGGATTATTTGGTGGGCTATTAAAGCACGAGATAATCAGTAGATGAAATTGGGATTTTATTATGAGCATTTATTTTACATCTGACATGCATCTGGGACATAAAAATATTATTAAATATTCTGATCGCCCTTTCAATTCTGTGGAAGAGATGGATGAGGAAATTATCAAGCGGTTCAACTCAGTTGTAAAATCAGATGATGTTGTATATGATTTAGGCGATTTGTGCCTTAGCAATTTCAATGTATATAAGTACAGATTTAATGGTACGCTCATTAGAATCAAGGGTAGCCATGACCGAGACATCAAAGAACCGCGAATGATGGTTGTTACTCCTGAAAACTTATTTGATGAATACCGAAATCCTATTTCGATTACGCTATGTCATTACGCCATGCGGTCTTGGGAAAGATCTCATTACGCCACCTGGCACTTGTATGGGCATCACCACGGCAAACTTCCACCATATGGCTTGTCTTTCGACGTAGGTGTTGATTGCTGGGATTTTTATCCCGTGTCCTTAGACCAGGTAAAAGAAAAGATGGCAACGTTAAAGCCCATAGTAGATTTTAGGACATGATAATGGATGATATAACCAGGCATCGCCTAATAGATTGGATCACAAATTCTTCTTGGTGGAATGGCATCAAGAATGAGATCTATATAATTTTGATAAAAGAATTGGGACAATGAAACGGTGATTTTATGATGACAGACAATGAATTACTTAAAAAATTGTTTTTTCTTTCAAAGGAAATCGTGGAAGAAAATTGCTACACATTTGATGAAGGTATGAAACACGCTTATTGCAGATCATGTAAAGCAGTTACTGGCGCCGGAGCAATTTACAGACATCAACCAGAATGTAAGATTGCACATTTTGGAAAATTATTGGATACGATTTCACCGAGAATATGAAAGAGGCATTTTATGATAGGAGAGCCATATGTGTGAACATAATTTTGTACAAAGCGGAATTGTACACGAAGATTTGGGATTGATTCGTGGTTCAGACTCACGCTATAGAAAATTTTATATAAAATATTATTGCACAAAATGCCTAGAAAGTAGATATAAATTTATTGAAAATGGCAGTTCTTATAATCCTAAGTATCGTTCTCTTCCTGCCAGAATTTATGCAAGTGAAATTATACAATAAAAGGAACATTTTATAATGAAGAAACCCTACATTACTGAATCCGATGATGGCTCTATTATGATAGAATTCCACAAAAAAGATAGGCGCTTTTGCATTTGCCTAGAGAAAAACCTATCTGAATCCAGTTGGAATTATGTAAGTTATCACGATGTTATGGAATGTGAAGAACTTCCAGAAAATATGATAAAATTCCTAAAAGAATTTGATGAAGGATAAAAGGAAATTTTATGACAAAAATACGCATTGTGCCTTGGTTTGGGTGGAAACCAAAATACGTTACTTGGGAAACCAGAAGTCATAAACATTGGGGGCATGATTTTTATCGCACCTATAGATGGCTGTGGTTTATGTGGGATATAAAAACAAGATAAAAGGAAGATTTTATCATGATGTATGGCATATTCGAAGAAATCGGCGATTATGAATTTTGGATAGAAGATGTTTTGTCAAAAGACAAAGACGGTCATTTTCTCGTTTTTCCTAGTGAAGCCCAAGCCCTTGCTCACCTTCCAAAAAACAACTTAGACCGAGAAGGGCATGGAACGGAATATAGTGTAAAGCCAATAGAATTAATTGGAGAATAAAGGAAGTTTTATAATGAATTGCAGTTGTGGGAATAAGGCTACAGGTACTTTTTGGTTTGCATATCATAACTCTCTAGAAGTGGTAGAGGCTAGAGTGTGTTGTGATAAATGCGCCACTTGGGATACTGGCTTTTTTACTCCTCAAAGACCTAATGGCTTTATTCCTAACTTTTTTAGTAGTGATATTCAAGAGGTTGGAAATAAATTAATTCGTTTAAAACAAAAACATAATAAAGGAAGATTTTATGACAGATAAAAAAGTTGATTGGGATAAACACTGTTTTCATTGTGAGTGCAGAGAAGATTGCGAAAAGGAATTTGGAGTAATTGGCGTGGATAAAGAAGATTGCAGACAAATTTCTGGTACATACTATTGCACTATTTCGTGGGTAATTCGAGAATGTGAAGAATGCAATAAAAGGAGTATTTTATATGGAATCTAAAGATTTGGCTAATCTTGAAAAGAAGTTTAAAGAATATTCGCTTTTGGTTGATGAGAATATAGCAACAATGAAATCTATCGAAAAGAGCAATATTTTCAAGAGAACTTGGGACATTCTTGTCGCTAAAAAATGGGATGCCGCATATAAAAAAGCGCTATACTATCTAGAACTTGAATCAAGCATTCTCATGCATATAAATACCATCGGTGTAACGGGCGGAGAAAAATATGGATTATAAAAGGATAATTTTATGAGAAAAATACTTTCCAATCTTCTGGTTAGGTTATATGAAAAAATACGACGAATAGAAGTTTGGATGGAAAACACAGATTGTGTTTACAACATTAGAGGAAAAGTATTGGATGTGGCAACCAGGCTATATCCAAAGGGATTTTGTACACACTGCGGTATTCCCATAGAAAAATGTAGAAACGGTGACGCACAACCGCCATATCGCTGGTTTTGCTGTAATTGCTCAACGCCAATTGATGAATGAAAAGCGATTTTATGATCAACATTTATTTCTATATGGTTTTAGGAGTAATAATTGCTCTGCTTATGTGGGCTACGTTCTTCCTAATTTGCTGGTTGATACAAAAATATGAGAGGTATCGAAATGTCGGAGGAAGATAAGGACTGGGCGCGTAAGGTTGCACATTGGATGGTTTATGAAGTAATTCCGACGTTGCATAGATATAAGGTAGATATAAGAGATTCTTTACTTACGCCACAACATTTAGCAGATATTATTGATATGTTTGATGAGAAAAAAATATCTAGGGCAACCGCCAGGTATTTGATAAAAGGATATATTACAAGAGATCCAGAGTTTATAAAATGAGTGTTTTATGATGTGGGAGGATGATATTATTTGAACATACAAGCAATGCTTACGAGCAATTCTAATGAGTGGGAAACCCCGAAAGAATTTTTTGATGAACTAAATAATGAATTTGGCTTTACTTTGGATCCGTGTAGCACAACAGAGAATCATAAATGCGATAAGTTTTATACAGAAAAAGAAGATGGCTTGCAGCAATCTTGGGCTAATGAAACAGTATTCATAAACCCCCCCCTACGGAAGAGAAATTAGCAAATGGGTAAAAAAATCTTATGAAGAAAATTTAAAAAACAACATCACATGCGTGATGTTAATTCCAGCAAGGACTGATACTCAGTATTTTCATCAATATATTTATGGAAAATCGGAAATCAGGTTTATAAAAGGAAGAATCAAATTTATACATAAGACGCAAAGCAAACCACAACCGGCACCATTCCCATCCATGGTAGTTATTTTTAGGAGATTGAATTGAAAATATTAGAATTATTCTGCGGAACAAAAAGTATTACTAAAGTTTTTAATCTAAATGGGTGGGACAGTTACACCGTCGATGTTGACAATCAGTTTCATCCAACGCTATGTAAGGACGTAATGTTACTTGAGCCAGAAAACATTTTAAAAGATTTTGGACACCCTGATATTATTTGGGCTTCTCCTCCTTGTACCGCATTTAGTGTTGCATCAATGGGATATCATTGGACGGGTGGAAAGGGCGCTTTTATTCCTAAAACCGAATTTGCAAAACTATCTAAAGAACTTGTCATACACACCATCGAACTTATTCAAAAATTAAATCCTAAATATTCGTATATTGAAAATCCTAGGGGGGCGCTGAGGAAAATGCCGTTTATGCAAGATTTATCGCGGTACACAGTCACATATTGTCAGTACGGGGATACGAGAATGAAGCCTACTGACATATGGACTAATCATCCTTTGCCAAATTTTAAGCCCATGTGCCATAATGGAGATACTTGCCATCAGGCTGCACCAAGAGGAGCAAAAACAGGTACGCAAGGATTGAAGGGGGCAATAGATCGATCAGTTATACCTCAAGAATTATGCGAACACATCTTTAATATTAGTTCACAATAAAACATAGATTTCATGAGGACAATATGACGGATCAACCAGCAGATAAAAAATATTATACAGCCGCAGATAAATCCAATGGCGTAGATTATACATGTACGGCAACCTTTTGGATTGATGGACAAGGTAATATTCATCTGGTTGGTACAAAAATAGAACCACCTAAAGAAAAGCAGCAAGATGAAACATAACTTTTATGTAGTAGGGATAACTTATGAATTATGAAACCACAGGTGAAATCGAAGAGGCTGTTGTAAGACATTTTAACGCCAGAAAAAACGTAATTGTTCCAAATGTTAGTTGGGGAATGTTCCCTTATGAATTAGACTTATGTATGTTGAATCTTGCCGGAATGTACGCAAGTGAAATAGAAATAAAAATATCTAAATCTGATCTAAAAGCAGATGGTAAAAAACATCATTGTCATGACAAGAACGGCAACTTTATAAAATATTTGTGGTTTGCTATGCCCGATAAATTAAAAGGTTGTGAAGATCTCGTACCGGAAAACGCAGGAATCCTATATATTAATAAGTATGGTTATGGCAAGATATTTAGAAAACCGGCTATAAATCCGGCGGCTAGAAAATGGGATTATGAAAAAGCCTTCAAACTTGCAAGACTAGGAACGCTTAGAATCTGGAGTTTGAAAAGAAAAATAAGGGAACTGCAAGAAAGAATTAAAGGACTGGTAAAAAAATTATCAGAAACTAAAACAAAAGGAGAAAAATGAGACTGTTCAAGAAGTGGTTTGATCCAAATCTAATTAATTTAGACGAGTATGAAAATCAACTAATTGTTTCGAAACATAAAGGTGGTCATTCCATGCCTCCCCCAGCTATTCCTGGTAGAATGTTTGGATGGAATGATGAAGAGATGGCTATGATGGTACAAAATCGTCGCATGGCTGAAGAAATTTATAAGCGGTATAATACATAAAATGCAAGTTTCATGTACCACATAAAACCCACATTTCATAAGGCGAAAAATGGATACAAAAGGCAAAATTTTAACAAGAATTTTAGAACATAAAATTGATTGCGGTTATAGATTTGAAATTCAATCAAACAGGGTTTTTGAAGATGGAACCGAATCGGGATATCAATATGGAATTTCTTTATATAGCCTAGAAGAAGTTGCTGAATTACGTGATTCCTTAGATTCTTTTTTAGATAGTATCGAGTACTGAATAAAACTAAAATTTTATTATGTCTTAGCACAGGGGTAGTTATGCCGATGAGGGTGGTGGGTTCGCGGTAGGGATTGCTGGGCGAATAGGCATAATGTTTCGAGCAGGAGACATCCTCAAAATACATGTGCAAATATGAGGAGCAATACCCTTGACAGATTTAAGATATTGTGGTATAGTTATTCAACAGAACGCATCACGCGATAGGGAGAGCCTAGCGCACCGAGATTAGAGGAATTCTAGATAAACCCTCTACAGAAACCGATTATTTCTGGCGTCCTTTAGATAACAACTAGATCGGTAGTATGTTATCACCCGTTGCGGCGATGGAGAAATGGCGTCTCGTGAGCCTCATAAGTTCAACATCATCTGTTTCGAGTACAGACCCCGCTACCTTGTTCCGAACCGGAACACAATAAAATTGTGCTTTTATTATATAAGGAGATAAAATGAAATTGCCTACATTCGAAGAAGCAAGTCAAGCAGTAGATAAAGAAAATGCAAATGTTTTAGAACAATTTGTTTATGACAATGAACCGGCAGGATTTAAAGATTCTACATTATTTAGAAAAGGTCTTGTTGCTGTTATCAATTGGGCAGCCGAAGAAATTACTGATCTGATGGATGATGAGGAGGAATAAAATGGAAGATTCGTTTGTGGCAAAAATAGTATATTTTAATAAGTTAAAAGAATTTGATGCAACATCTGAAGGAGATACCACCCATCAACTATCTGAGGCGTTTCCCTATCAAATATGGCAAACGGATGAAGAGATTATTGCGATGTTTGACGAGGACGATCAAGACCAAATTGAAATATGGAAAGTAGAATTTTCAGCAAAAACAATTGAATAAAAGTATTATTTCATAAGGAGAGAAAATGAAAAAAGCAGAAGAACTAAAAAACGACGCGATTGAATTTGCTTTACACACTATTGAATCACAAATTAAACACGCAATTGTTCGTGGACATAATTCGGTGACGGTTTCTTCCGAATGGCTAGGATTGCCGTTGGTAATAGCATCTCTGGCTGGTGCAGGATATACAATTGTAGAGTCAACCATTCTTCCAGACACCCATCTTATTAGTTGGTAAGAATATACAATAAAATTATTATTTTATTAAGGAAAGGAGAATATCAAATGAATGAACCAGAGTTCGCGGGAATGAGTATGAAAGTGGCTCTTGCAAATACGGTTGCCCTTATTTCAGACAAGACCAAGAATATTAAAATTTTGAAAAATCGTGCGTCACTTGAGACATCGGTTGTTGAACTGCTAGACAAATTTCCTGGCTATACTGTCGAAAAAGATGGTTTGCTATTGGCAAAACAATAAAATGATAAAAACCCTATTTAAAAAAATCGTACATTGCTCACCCATCGGAACAGGAGCGATTTTTGGCTGGCAAAATTATTCAGCCAATGCGTTTCAATCTTTTATTGTTGATTACAAAAACTTTGGAATCGGCACAGCAATACATAATTTTAAGATATTGTTATTGACACAATAAAATATGTCTTTCATGGAGAAAAAATGAAAAATCTCGTTGTAAGAGAAATACAAGCAGTGGACCAAGTAGCATATGACAGTCTTGAAAGCAAGCCAGAAATTGGGGACAGTTTTGAGCAATCAAATTCTGCCCAAGAAGGATGGGTGGGTGGAAGTCCATTTAAGATGAGGCTAGTAGATGAATCCTCTGACGAATTTAGGGCTATACCAAGAGAGTTTAGACTTTGGTGGGAAGCCCCTTTGGGAAAATTCTTTTATGAAAGCTTTGATTCTGAGTTCGAATCACATATGAGATCGGGATGGCTTCTTGATAAAGAATATGCCAAAGTAGTGACAAGTGGCGCACATACTCTTGCGCCTGGTGAATTGCGAAAAGGCTGGGTATTAAAAGAATATAATTCGTTTGATGAATTGACAGCCGATTATCCTGATTTCAAGGAGGCGCATATTTAACAACATAAAATAGTATTTTTATTGGGTTACACATATTTGTAGTAAGTCTATTTATAAAAGGAGAAATAAATGAGTTTTATTAAAGCAGTAAAAGGTAAGAAGCCTGTTCGAATAGTTTTAGGCGGGCCAACAGGATCGGGAAAAACATATACGGCGTTGACTTTTGCAAAGTATTTGGAAACCATTACTAAGAAACCAACCGCTGCAATTGATACTGAGCATTTTCGCATGAGCTTATATGCGGATAAATTTAGTTTTGATGTAGACAATGCCGAACCCCCGTTTAATCCGCAACTACTTATTGATACAATTCACAAAGCAGAAAAAGAAGGCTATGGGCAATTGATTGTTGATAGCGCAACTCATTACTATAATGGTGAAGGTGGGCTTCTCGAAGTAGTTAATGACGCGGCTAGAACAAAATTCGGAGGAAATCAATACGCGGGATGGGCTGTAGGAACACCTCTTCAGAACGCGCTTGTAGACGCTATTATTCGATCACCACTACATATGCTTTTCTGTACTCGTGCCAAACAAGGGTATGTCGAAACAGAAAAGAATAATAAAAAAGTTTACGAAAAAACTGGCATGGAACTTCAACAGCGCGATGGGTGGGAGTTTGACTTTGATTTTTCGCTTATGATGGATATGGATAACAACGCCACTGTAGACAAAGGTATGGGATATGTGTCCACGGGCACGTATATCAAAAAGCCCGATGAAAAAACAATTGAACTCATTATGAAATCCATTAATGAAAACACAGTTGACGCCCCCGCAGTTCCCACTGAAAGCAAAGCCACCGTTTTCAAGAAACAAGAAGAAGTTTTGGTAGATCTTCAGGGAAAAGTCATTACGGAATGCAAGCGCCTGAATGCCAAGACAAATGAAAAGGTTATGACATTACTAAAAACCTATGAACCTAGCGGCAATCCTAGCAAGATGAAGGATCAGGCTAAACTTACTGAATTATTGGGTAAACTTATTGAGATACCAGTAGAGGGAGAATAGAATGAATTTTAATAATATCAAAACTAAAGTACTTGCTACTAAGGTCGAAAAGAAAGATAATTTCTCCTTGGTATTCTTGCGAGATAGCCGTCATGATAAGAAAACCGATACTTGGAAGCGCAGTCCTTATCCTGGAGTTCATTTTGCCGCTACAGCCAATGCCAAAATCGATGAACTGGTAGAAGCTCTCGATGGGGCTGAAAAGTTTGAAGATGGTAATTCCAAGGGTGTGTGGATTGTTCTCAAGAGCGCATCTCTCACCAATGAGCCATTTAAGAACAAAGATCAAGTGGATGTCTATCCGAAGCAATTTACTGTTTGGGATTGGGAATTTTTTGTCGCTGAAGAGAAATCCGAAGCACAAGATGAAGCCCCCGTTGTAGAAGAATCAAGTGATGAACTCCCCTTCTAGTAAGTTGTAGTTGCTATTAATAAGGCGGAGCATAAAGCCCTCCGCCTTTTAAAATAGAAAGGATGTAAATGCTCGTTCCGAAAGAGACGGTACTTAAGGCAAAGAATGATTTGGGCGAACAGGCTGCTGTTATTATTGCAGAAGACCTGCAATTAGAAGGATGTGTAGAACCAGACTTTAAAGCACTGTGTCCCTTCCATCCTGAAGACACGCCAAGTTTTGTTTTTAGCAAAAAAGACAATGCTTTCAAATGTTTCGGGTGCGGCAGGCGATATGGCATTATTGATCATTATATTCAACATAATGGTTTAACTTATTTAGGCGCTGTTCAAAAACTATTTGAATTAACTGATACTAAATTTTCTTTTGGTGAAAAGGGGATAAAAACAGAAAGAGATTATCGCTATCCATCGAGAGAGCAGAACGATTCTCGCCAAGAAGTAGAAGAATATTTACAAACCAGGAGTATTTCTAAAGCCACCTTGGACATGGTTGATGTTCAACAAGACGGTAATCGCAATATTGTTTTTCATTATTATGATACCAACGATGTATTGGCGCTGGTAAAATACCGTCCAGCACGCAAAGTAGATAAAGGCGAAAAATTTAAGTCTTGGTGTCAAAAAGACACAGATACCATGCCATTACTTTATAATATGAACAGGGTTGATTTCACCAACGGCCCACTTCTGATATGCGAAGGAGAAATCGACTGTCTTGCCGCTATAGAGGCTGGATATAAAAATTCAGTTAGTGTTCCTTTAGGCGCCAACAATTATGGTTGGATAGAAACTAACTGGGATTGGCTGGAACTCTTTGATAAAATTGTGGTGTGGTCAGATGCAGATGAATCAGGACTAAAAATGCGCAAAGAAGTATGTCAGCGCTTGGGTGTATGGCGCACCTTATATGTGGACGCACCAAGCAAAGTAACTGGCAAAAATGGCGCAGAAGTAAAAGCTAAGGATATCAACGAAATCCTCCATTATTGTGGTAGTCAGAAAGTGTTAGATTTAATCAATGATGCCAAGGAACTACCTATTACCGGTATTGAGGATTTATCAACAGTGGATGATTTTGACCTAGAAACAGCAGAGGGCCTTTATACCAATTTATTGCCCTTAGACAAAATCGTATATAAAATTTTGTATGGTAGCGTAGCTTTAATTACTGGGAAAAGAGGATCTGGAAAATCAAGTTTTGTCAACCAGGTGTTTGTTTGTGAGCCATTAGACCAGGGACAGGATGTTTTTTATTACAGCGGAGAGTTGAGTACTCCTGTCTTAAAGTCCTGGATTGAACTTACCATGGCTGGACGCGAACACGTAAAAATGAAAAACAACAGCGATTTTATACATGTTATTGACGCAGAAGCAAGAAAAGAATTGCGTCATTGGTATAAAGGTCGTGTATGGGTATATAAAGAAGTCGATAATTCTGAATCTATTATTTTGGAAAAAGCTATTAGTGTTACTCGCAAATATGGAGTAAAGGTATGGATATTAGACAACCTAATGACGATAGGTTTAAATAATACTAGCGAAAAAGACTTGTTACAAAAACAAAAAGAATTTATCGTTAAGTTGAATCGTCTGTCTTTGCTGTATGGAGTTCTCGTTGTTCTTATCGCGCATCCGAGAAAAACCATGACCGGTCAGGAATTAGGCAGTGACGACATTGCAGGTAGTGGCGATATACCTAACCTTGCTCAATATATTTTTTCCATCAAGCGCTACAGCCAGAAAGAAAAAGATGGAGAAAAGGATGGAAAGGGGGGATATAGAAAAGGCAAGGAACCAACACCCTATGATACCGAAGTAGAAACAATGAAAAACAGATATTCGGGAAAAATAGGATTAGCCAAACTATATTTTGATTACACGAGCTATAGATTTTATAATAATACCAAAGAGTTATTTCGGCGATATAAATGGAATAAAGACACGTCGCCCCTACCCACCCAAGATCCTAACCATCACGAACAACTTCCTGACCTTATGAGAGAATAATAGATGCCAAAACATACTGATATCATCAACAAAATGACATTTAGTTACAGCAATATCAGCACATTTGAAACCTGTAAGTACGCATGGTTTCTTACCTATATCGAAAAGAAAGAACGACACACTAATTACTTTTCAGAATTTGGTAGTTATTGCCATAATATATTAGAAGATTTTTTTCTTGATAAATTAGCAATTTATGAATTGCTATCATATTATAAAGAACACTATGCAGAGAATATTAAGTCAGCGAGTCCATTTGGGTTTGGTAAAAACCTGGGCGCATTATATTATGATCAAGGATATAAATTTTTCGAAAACTTTGATTTCGATAAAAGCAAATTTGACATTATTCAAGCCGAAGAATTTACTATTGCAAAAATCAAAGATATTAAAGTTACCATCAAACCAGATATTATCCTGAAAAATAAAGATAATGGCAAAATAATTTTGATGGACTATAAATCTTCCAACCCCTTCAATGCCAAGCGCCAAATTGTTCCTGCTAAAATCATACCATATCGAAAACAACTAAATTTATACGCTGGTGTTTTATGGGCAAAGAAAAAAATTCAAGTAGACGAACAATGGCTATGGTTTTTTAGAACCGGAGGAATTGAGAGATTCCCCATTAGTGTAAAAAAAGTATCCGAAGATATTTTGTGGTTTTTATCTGTAGTAGATAAAATTAAGCAAGAAGAAAATTTTGAAGCCAATCCCAGTAATGAGTTCTTCTGTAATTCTCTTTGTTCAATGAGTTCAATTTGCCCCTACAAAATAGTTAAGGAATAAAATGAATAATTATATCAATTATCACTGCCACAGCCAATACTCAAACATCTCAACGCCCGACTCGACAATATCCAACCGAGATCGGGCAGTTAGGGTATCTGAATTGGGACAACCTGTTCTTTCTTCCTTGGAGCACACGTGGATGGGCAGGGTAATTGAGACCATTGAATTATCCAAAGAATTCAATGTTAAACCATTATTGGGAACCGAGTCTTATTTTGTCAAATCCAGGTTGGAAAAAGATAGGACTAATGCGCATCTTATTCTGTTGGCGAAAAATGAAAATGGTAGAAAAAATATTAATCGTATTTTAAGCGAAGCAAATATTTCTGGGTTTTATTATAAAGCAAGAATCGATCTTGAACTTCTTTTCTCTCTGCCCAAAAACGACGTATGGGTTACAACCGCATGTATAGGTGGTATTTGGAAATATGAAGACGCTGAAAATTTGTTACTACAAATGCAAGAATATTTTCAAAATAACTTTTTCCTAGAAGTTCAGAACCACCAGGTGGAATCACAAAAAGAATTAAATAAAAAAATATTGGATTTATCTAATCGATATCGTATTCCTATTATTGCCGGAATGGATAGTCATATGATATATCCTAATCAAGCAAAAGAACGTGATGACTACCTGTTATCACGCGGCATAGAATATCCAGATGAAGAAAACTGGTTTTTAGATTTTCCTTCTTATGAAGAAGTTCTTCAAAGATTTCAGGAACAAGATGTTCTCAATAAGGTAAAAATTGAAGAAGCACTGGAAAACACATTGCTATTTGAATCGGTTGAACCTTACGATTCCATTATATTCAATCCCGAAATTATCAAGTTGCCTACACTATATCCTGATAAAACCCAAGATGAAAAAAATAAAATCTTGGAAAGCTTGGTATGGCAACAGTGGAACATCGAAAAAAATAATATACCCGTAAGTAGTTGGGCTTATTATGAAGGCGAAATTAAGAAGGAGTTAGATACAGTTTGTGTTACTAATATGTCAGATTACTTCCTGCTTGATTATGAGATTATCAAAAAAGGTAAAGCGATGGGGGGACATATTACCCTCACAGGACGTGGATCTGCTCCGAGTTTCTACCTCTCTAAATTGTTGGAATTTACCACCATTGATCGTATCGCCGCTACCGTCAAGTTATTCCCCGAAAGATTCATATCATCGGAACGCCTGCTGGAAACCAAGAGTCTTCCCGATGTCGATTTGAACCTAGGCAATCCAGAAGTTTTTGCTCAGGCACAAACTGAAATCTTGGGCGATGGACACAGTTATCCCATGATTGCTTTTGGCACGGTAAAAGCCAGTAGCGCTTGGAAATTATATTCTCGTATTTCCAACATTGATTTTGAAACCGCCAATATTGTGTCTGAACAAATTCGTAAATATGATATGGATATCAAGCACGCAGAAAGCGAAGAAGAAAAAGAATCAATCAATGTTTTGGATTACATTGACAAGAGATATCACGATATTTTTACCGAAAGTGAAAAATATTTGGGGCTGGTAAATAGTCTGTCTGTCCACCCTTGTGCCTTTTTAATGTATTCACATGGAGATATTAGAGAAGAATTTGGATTGATTAAAATCAAGACAGGCAATGTCGAACATATCTGCGTGTGTTGTGACGGATTATTTGCAGAGAATTATAAATTGCTGAAGAACGACTTATTGAAGGTTAGTGTTGTCGAACTGATTTACAATACCTATCATCGTATTGGTAAAGAACCTCACACCATTCCCGAATTACTGAAATTGTGCGAAAACGATAAAGCGGTTTGGGACGTATATGCCAATGGTTGGACTAAAGGCATCAACCAATTTGAGCAAACAGGAACTCGCGGTAGAGCTACAAAATATAAACCACAAAACATATCAGATTTATCTGCATTTGTAGCAGCTATTCGACCTGGTTTCAAATCAAATTATTTCTTATTTGAAAGTCGTGAGCCGTTTACTTATGGCATCAAATCTCTTGATGATTTGATCCAGACACCAGAATTTCCATATAGCTTTATGCTGTATCAAGAAACCGCTATGCAGGTTATGGCTTATGCCGGAATTCCGATTTCTAAAACATATGAAATTATTAAGAATATCGCAAAAAAGCGTGTTGAAAAAGTAAAGAAATATAAAGATCAGTTTGTTGCCGGTATGAAAAAGAAATTGATTGAAAATGAAAACGCAGATGCCAAAGAAGCAAAACGCATTGCCGATATGACCTGGCAAATCATTAATGATAGTAGCGCCTATAGTTTTAATGCCAGTCATTCTTACAGCGTGGCTGGAGATAGTCTTTATGGCGCATATCTCAAAGCGCATTACCCCCTAGAATTTTATGAGGTATTCCTAAATATTCTTGAAGCAGATTCCGATAAAGACAGGTTGTTCGAAGTTAAACTTGAGGCACAAGAAGCATTTGGCATAAAATTTCCATCCCTACAATTTGGACAGGATAATCGTAAAATTGTGGCAGATATAGAAAACAAAAGCATTACGCAATCCCTGAAAACCCTGAAGGGATTTGGCAATACCGTGGGTGATAGTTTTTATCAGTTATCGCAAGTTTTTACCGATGGCGATTTCTTAGATCTGTTGATATTTGCCGAAGAAAATGATTATCTTTCTTCTAAATGGGCAACCCTGATTAAAATTAATTACTTCCAAGATTTTGGACATAATGGTAAATTGCTAAAAATTTATAATGCGTTTACAGAGGGTGAAAATAAATATCAAAAAACATATGTGGAAAAAACCAAAATAAAAAGATTGGATGCGCTCAGACAAATATGGTTGGAAACACCCAATCTTAGAGTTCCTTTTTCTGATCAGTTGGCAAACGAGTTTGAAATATTGGGCACCATACAGTCTACTTATTCAGAACTCGACAGGAAGTACGTTTATGTCAAAGAATTAAAAATACAATATTCTAATGATGGTAAACGTATTGCGCCTAGGTTACAAGTATATGGATTGCACAGCGGAAAACAGGCGTCGCTAAAAGTATATAATAAAACCTATGACAATGCACCATTTGAAACCGGTAGCCTATTATACTGTAGGAATCTTGAAAGCAAATTCCCGACCAAGTTTGTTGAAGGTAGGTTTGAAGAAGACATCCATGGAACACCACAATGGTGGATCACAAATTATAGTATTGTCAAACCAGAAGATCTGGATAAATTTTTAGAGGAGAAGAAATAATGGCAGAATATCAATATCAATGTAAGGAATGTAAAACTACTTTTATCATCGTAAGAGCTATGACTGAATTTGTAAAAACATTTTGCCCCAATTGTAAAAGTGATAAGGTGCAGCAAAAATACTTTGCTCCCCATGTTCTGTATAAAGGCAAAGGATTTTATAAAACAGATAACGCCAAAACCCTTGACAAGAAATAGGAATTGTGGTAAACTTTAGATAATAAAATAAGACTTTTATGTGGAGGCATATGACAAAATTGAACGATTTGGCTTACAAGTATCTGGAATCAGTTATAATCTGGGGGACTGATAAAAAGTATGAAATAGATGCTAAAGACCTGCATCTTATGGTTGTTGGATTGCTACATCTACAGCGCGAAAACACTAACCTGAAACTTGCAAGCGACAAATTATACCTGCTTATGGTAGACAATCCTAAAACAAAAAAGTTGGCTGATATGGCGCTAGATAGTGTTTATGGCAAAGGATGGCGAGATATTTACCAAGTACCGGAGGATATTAGTGAAAGCAGATGACATCAGATTGAAATATAATTCTATGGAAGAACTAATGACTGATATGGATGCCTTGATATCCATGGGATTTGCTGAAGACGTGGCTGACCCCAAAACTGGTAAGCCTGGCTGGCGTATCACCCCCGCGGGTATTGCAATGTTTCAATATTTTCAACAGTTGGAAAGCGGTAAACTAAATTGAAAAAAGATTTTCGAGATCGGGTGTTTCAAAAATTAGCACATAAATTTCCTCTTAGACTGATTTGGTTCTGTATGTTCGAAGCCCTGTCTATGCATCAGCGGCTGACAAAGGACGCCAAGTTGCCTAGTCAAGTGGGTATGATAGAAGCCATTCATCGTCTGGATGAAAAGCGCTTCGATGATTGGGAATAGATTATGGACATAAAATCAGGCAGCGGATACCCCTCTTCTGCTTTATCAAATTTCGCGCCCCATCCTTTCGAGATAGATGGAATCCAATGTTCAAGTATGGAAGGCTTTCTGCAATCGCTGAAATTCGAAAACCCAGATATGCAAAAGTATGTTTGTACTTTGGTTGGGTTACAAGCCAAATATAAGGGCAAAGATAAAAAGTGGTGGAAGACTCAAACGCTCTGGTGGCAAGGTAAGGAAATTGACAGGCACAGTCAAGAATACCAAGATCTGCTGGATAGAGCATATGATGCACTTTCTAAAAACACAGGATTCCAAAGAGCGCTACTGGCTACAAAAGATTCGTCCATAACTCATTCCATAGGGAAGTCGGATGCCAGTCATACGGTCTTGACACAACGGGAGTTTTGTGGTAGACTTGAAAAGATAAGAAAAATCTTACAGAATAAACTAGCGTTTCATGAGGTGATATTTGAAACTATACTATAAAGATGATTACTGCACCGTCACCCAAGGGGATTGTCTGGAAGTTATGGTGAAGATGGCGGAAAAAGGATTGAAATTTGACGCCATCATTACCGATCCACCTTATGGAACAACAAAATGCAAATGGGATTCTATAGTTCCTTTAGATAAAATGTGGAATTGCTTAAAAAACATTCGAAAAGAAAATTCCCCTATTGTCTTATTTGGGTCAGAACCGTTTAGTAGTTTGCTGCGTTGTAGTAATTTGGATGAATTCAAATATGATTGGATTTGGGATAAATCAAAAGCCGCTAATTTTCCACAAGTAAAATACATGCCACTAAAAATACATGAAAATATTTCCGTGTTCGCAGAAAAAAAGTCTAATTATTTTCCCGTTATGGCTACTGGTACATTTAGAAAAAAGGGAGGATATGATGTTAAGAGAGATTTTGCTGTTTCTGCTGGCACGCCGGAGAAGCACAATGACCAATATTACCCAAAAAGCATCTTGGATTTTTCGACAGCCAATAACGCAAACAGCCGATTGCATCCTACTCAAAAATCTTTAGATTTAATGGAATATCTCATTCAGACATATACTAAAGAAGGCGATACGATATTGGATTTCACTTGTGGCTCAGGAACCACTCTGGTAGCCGCAAAAAAATTAAAAAGAAAGTGTTACGGTATAGAATTAGAAGAAAAGTATTGTGAAGTTACTAAAAATAGATTATTGGAAACTACATAATGAAAGGAATCTTTTATAATGTGCAATATGTTAGTTATTAGTACCATATTTAGGCAATAAAAGTCAATATATTGTATATTATTCAAGTAACATAAAAGTGCAATTTTATCTTGACAGAATCGAGATAATGTGGTATAGTTAGTTATATCAAGGAGGCAAAATGAATAAAGACCAGTATGTAAAATATGAATTTCGTGTTACTGCTCATGCATATATGCCGTTGCCTGAAGATAAAAACAGTTTTCATAAAGTCAGAGATTTTTTTGAAAATATATGGCTTAAATTAACATTTACGGGAATGATATTTAAACCAGATGGATTAATTAAGCTTCGAGGCATAAACAAAAAGAATGTTATTTATGCAAAATACGACAAAGAAAAGAACTGCTATACTTTTCCGGCAGAATACAAATAGCCACCGAATGAAAGGATACGAGAATGGATAAAGATACATATGACAATATCTTAAGAAACAGCGTAGTTGATTTCCGGTATATGTCTGCCGAAGAAGCTCTGAATAATATCGTGCGAGTTTGTGGAATCGAAACCGTTATTAATTATTTAATTCAATATTACGGAGATGACTTTGTGTTTATGAATATTAAAACACTTGTTGACAAAGCCCGTCCGGCAGCATGAAAGGACTATTTTATGAAGGATATGAAACTATCTGCTTGGGATAAAACAATCATGTGGCTTGAAGATATCGCAAGATATATTTATCGCCAGTTCTGGAAATTGTTTCACCTGAAA
>Ga0209417_1003218_pt1 | contig 22483 bp, 17 predicted proteins | sample RifGroF2_FD_184002 | JGI IMG/M metagenome (GOLD analysis project Ga0209417, IMG submission 184002) | Groundwater microbial communities from Rifle, Colorado, USA - Groundwater F2 (SPAdes) (version 2) | ecosystem: Environmental > Aquatic > Deep subsurface > Groundwater | place: Rifle, Colorado... | reverse complement strand
TGTATTACCCAAGGGAAAGATTCTTTTTTGTAAGCGTCGTTACCTGCTTCTGGCAATTTTATTGCTTTAGATAGCAAATAAATACCGTGGGGAATGCTGCCTTTCCCCCATCCGCCGGAACAAGCAAACCATTCGCGAAAAACATCCCCGGGAACGTTACCCGCAAATAGCACCAGTTTGCCTGTCGTTTCAAAAGCATTAGGTCGTTCAATAATTGTGTCTGGTCGATATACTAATTGCATCCTGCAAGCACCCCCGCTGGGAAGAGTTTAAAGATCTCGGCAACGCGAATACCTAGCGCTAAAGCCGACATAAAAAACAAAATTGAGCTAACAAGTATAAATTGCGGCCTAGGAACAAAAGTTTCTTTCATATACTGCCTTAAAGCTTCCATTTCGTTTTTCAACAAAGACTCAACTTCTTTGTAGGCTGATTTTGTGAGTTCATCTTTACTAGTCACTGTGCTACCTCCTAAGTGTCTGTACATATTGTTTTTACTGTACCGTCCCCAAAAACAATCATAAAGTCACCAGTGAGCGCATCGATGTAAAGCTTAGCTTTACCAGCGGTTGCCCCAACGCCAGTAACTCCGTCAGCGAGAGTAAAGTGTGAACCTGTCTCCACATATCCTTGGGCGTCAATCGTCGCGGCAGCGTGAATATCAACAACACTCAACACAGTGAATGTTTTCGAGCCGTCGAGCATGGAGTTAAAGTTATCCATTATTTTTGCTTTGTAATAAAGTAAGTCGTTGTTTAAATCATGAAAGTTTGTCATACGCTACTCCTTAAGTATATATGTAGCAAGGTTATCGTTATCACTTTGGGTAATCCCTATAACTATAAAATCTTTTTCGCTCCATGTAATTTTTCCGGACAAATTAGCGTATTCAAGCATACCGCCTTCGTCCCATTTGCCTACGACGCCGTTATGGGTGTATCCGCCGCGCCAATGCACACGAACTTTATCGAGCAGTTGCAGGTTCCCTTCAAGCAGCCGGGCGCGAATAGTCATTCGTATTTTAGGAGACTTGTTGTTAGCTAAAACGGCTTTTGCAATGAACGCCGCTTGAGATAGAGTTGTCTTGAATGCATCTTTATCTTCTAAAGTGTACTCTCTTACACCGAACTCGTAAATACTATGGTCGTCCGTGAACACGTATCTATCTTGGGAGTCAAACCGAATAAAATTCAATTCGTTGCCACCAGCGCCAGTAAACTGTATTGGCGCATTGAGCATGGGCGGTATGTATGTGTTTGTTTCTACAGTAACAAATTTTATATAACTGCTGCGCATTTCGTCGGAGCTGTACCCCGATGCCTTTATGACGAACAAATTGTCAACAGTAGATAAGCTGCACGATATCTTTTCAAAACTATTATTTATCCACGCTTTAATATCAGTGTTTGTTGTTTCTGTAATACAGGTGTATGTAAGCACTGAATTACCTATATTAACGAGCATATTAGTGATTGTTTCCCAGCTACCGTCAATAAAGAATTGCGTATGAAAAACGTTCGTCTCATTGTTGGGGATAATCACAGTGTTATATACACGGGTATACCCCTCGTCGTAAGAAACCAGCTCATATATGTTGGCTTTGCGTCCATAGTTATAAAAATGGTAAGCTACACCTGTATTCTGGGCAGTAATATCGCTTCCGAACACGCGCGCTGTCGTCTCCTTAATTTCATCTTCTGTGCGTGCAATGTTAGAAATACGCATGCTGTCGATTTCAAAATCTGTTTTATAAGCATCAAGCCCTATTTGTAGGTTTAGTCCAGCGACCGGAACTCCTTCTTTGTCACTGCTGTAAAGCAGATTACCATTCAAAAACAACTCTCTGTGTGCACCGTCATTGCGGGCAACTAAGTAATACCACTGCTCTTCACCGAAAGGCTCGGTAATAACGTTCGTGTCGCCTGGGTTATAGCGTGCTTTTGGGTTTATACCCAAGCTCTTTTTGTCGCCGTCGAAACCTATGCGTATAAGATTATTGTTTCCGCGACTACCATAAAAACGATCGCGCACCCATAGGCATTGCGCTACGTCTTTTGACGTATAAATACGATTAAATTTCAGTACTGCCTCGAAGGTGTAGTTTTCGCTTGCGTATGGGAAGACGGTTAGCGTCGCTACTGGGTTAGAGGGGTATGAAATATTAGTGACTGTTCCATGGTGCGCCGCTTGCCAATCTGATGCGTCTCCGGTTAAGCGGTACCAAGCTACGCAGTCGGAAAGCACTGTTAAATCATCACCTTCGTATAAATAAGTCACTTCACTTTGCGACAATTCTTTGTGATAGAATTGTACATTCCACAGATAAAAAGCAGCTCCTAAACTTCCAAATTCGGTTCGACTAAAATACAAAGGCTCAGTATTCCCAAACCCCGTCCCGTGACAATATTTTGCCGTGCTTATTAACCGCCCATCCATATAAACTTTTGTCGTGCCGCTATTAAATATGTACACACAGTCATGCGCTACATTGTCCAAGGCATGTGGGTTTTCGCACACGCCTTGATTGTTCTTATCAGAAGTATCGAGACGCGCGTAAAGTCCGGCGTTAGGATTGTAGTGGCGCTGAATCATCCAGGATGAGCCGCTGTTTATACCGCCTTTACTGATGAATCTATACCACGCCCCCTCGGTGCTTGCGGGAACCATAGCTGTGCCAGACCAATCGCCACTAATTTTAAAGCGTACACTCAAAACGTCACCAAAGGAAAAAGGAGACGACGCAACAAAATAACTTATCCCTGTATTAAAATAAGCTACTAGGGTTTGGTAGACAAGGGTTGTGCCGTAAGTAGGAGCGTAAGCATTGTTACTTAACCACCCAATAGCGGTGGGCACCCCGTCATAGTGCATGCCTGTGTAATCGGTAGCGTCGCCGTTTAGCCTGTACCAGCAAACCAAATTACTAAAATTTATACTATCAGTCGTGTCGTTAGCTAGACCAAGCGCTTCGTCAGCGCTTAAAGCTCGATCATAAAACTGCACATTACGCATGTACCCATTAAAAGCATGCGTGTTTTGCGCCACGTTGCCTATGTATACTGTGCTAGCCGTGTTAGCGGGAAGACCCGCTGTGTCACCCACAGTAACATCAACACCGTTTACATAGATCTTGTACCCTGTAAAAGCTATTACTCCGGCAACGTGGTTCCACTGATTGAACACAACACTGCTATTTGGGGCGGTAACTGTGTATGTCGTGACAGCGTTAACGCCGCACGATAACCAGTCAATCGCAGTTAGCGTTGTTGTTCCGCCGACTGCTACAGTAAAAGTGCCCACAATGTAACTTGTTGTATATGTTAGAGATGTTGCGCTGCCATTCAGGCCGCCTGTGACCGTAGAATAGTCCACAGTTGTACTGTTAAACTTCCACCAAGCGACTAGGTTAGGGAACGACACTGGCGCCGAAGGTCTATTTACAAACATAACGACTTCGGATTCAGACAAGCTTCTATCATAAATCTGTAAGTTACTGAGCCCCCCATACCAACACTGGTCGCCCCATTCGCTATTGCCTATGTGGTTAAAGGCTCGTACAGCCGCCCCGGGTGCGGGCATCGCTGTCGCTGTATAAAGCACACCGTCTTTGTATAGAGAACACATACTGCCGTCTAAGCAAACAGCAAAACTAACTGATGTGCTTAATGGGAATAGCCCGTCGGCAATCAGTGTAGTTATGGAAGGTGGAGCACCAGCTGTCGTTGTTCCCGCACTATAGTAAACGTTATACGCAAGAGATGTGGCACTTCCGTTCAAAGTCCCTGCGGTGGAATAGTCAGTCGTTACGCTGTTAAATTTCCAATGAGCAATTAAATTAACAAACGTCGTCGTCATACTGGTATCACTGTAAAGCAAAGAAACTTCCGAAGCAACTAGGGCGCGGTTATATAGCTGAACATTGCGCATCTCACCGCGCCAATGTTCTGTTGGTGTGCCCCACTGCTGCCTTCCTAAGTAAGCCCCCAAGTGATTAACCGCGGCGGGGACGATTGTTTGAGCAACGGAAGTAAGTACCACACCGTTTTTGTAAAGTATTGTTAAGCTTCCGTTAGCGACTAAAGCAATATGCGCTGATACGCTCGCTGCAAAGACATTATCTACTGTAACCACGGAAGAGCTACCCGCGTTACATATATTGAATTGTAGTGTTGACGGGTTAGAGTTTTGGGCTACCTGAATAAACGTGTTAGCTGCGCTAGATGAGCCCACCCAAAGAAGGGTGCCCAGCGTATAACCTTGCCTACTTTTGATATCACCCGCCCACGTGAATCCGCTTGACCAGTCAGCGTTTACAGCACCTACGCCCATAGCGGTAGTGCTGCCATTAAACACAGCGTAAACCGATGTAAGTGTCCCGGTACCCCCGGCAGGCAAGCTGATTGTTTCTATTTGAAAATTTGCTAGACCTGTAGTGCTGTTAACAGCCAAGTAAATATGTGACGTACTCGTCCCGTCGGCACTACTAAAATGAAGTAGTGTGCTGATACCGGACGCAGCTAATCCGTCGCGACGAGCCCTGCCTAATATGCTTAATCCGCTTCCAAACACACTACTTCCTATAGACGGCACCCCAACTACCGAAGCGCCTCCTGTGAAGTAAGCCCATTGCACTGAATAGGTGCTTACCACCGTTGTTATAATTTCATCGACAGCGAAGTGTGACCCATTTAAAGGAAGCCACGCGGTAATACTTGCCACCGTTTCATCATCGGTATGGGTACGATAAAGGACAGCCACCTCGCTAGCTGTTTTTGGACGGTTGTAGAATTGCATGTTACGTAAGTTGCCATCTATGTTATAGCCGTTAACGTCACGATTTCCGATATATGTTAGTGTTGCAGTATTGAAAGGGGTAGCGGTTATCGTGGATGCTGTTCTTAACACATTATTAATGTATATTTTATGCCCCTCTACTGGGTTCAGAATAACAGCGAAATGGTTCCACTTATTAAGCGATGTTATGCTAAAATCTGTGTTGACTACCCATACAGCTTCATAGCTAGCCGAGTTACTTTGGTAGGTCATTCCCGTGGCACTTCCGTGATTCACAGTAACAGCGTTGTCCGCGTTACCGTTCATAGGGTACCACGACACACAACTTGCTACAGTTGTGGTGTCTGCTCCTAAGTAAAGCTGTTGCACATCAGCAGCAGTGAGCGTGCGCGCGTAAAACTGCAAATTACGCATTGCCCCTGCAAAACCAACCGATGCACTATTATTACCTAAGATAAGGGCACCCGCAGTGTCAAAGGGGAGCGCAGTTACCAGGTCTTTTGTTCTATTGACGTTATCTACGTAGATATTGTGACCGTTATCTTGAAAGCTAACAGCGATGTGATGCCACGCGTTAAGCGTTAAAGACCCGGGGGTAGTATCAACAGAGTAATAAGTGCTCTTGTACGATGCGTTAGCCGCCCAGCTGATGGATGTACCACTTCCGTGATTACTGCCGATTATGTCTACGGTTGAGCTGTCTAGCGGGTACCAAGCAACGCAGCCTGAAGGGGAATAGGAATCTTTACCCTCGTAGAGCAACGTTACTTCGTTGGCACTTAAGGCTCGGTTGAATAACTGAATGTTCCTTAACTTTCCAGAAAAGTTGGCTGTTGTTGTGGGCGCATTACCCAAGCACAAGGGTGCTTCAACATTTATAGGCAGCGCTGTTACTGGGCTACTTGCCGATAAACTGTTATTGATATATATTTGATGCCCCGTGTCTTGTAGCAGCACGACAAAATGGTTCCACTCTCCGTACTTTAAAGCGTTGACCGCACTGGTAATTGTCTTTACCGTAAAGTTAATAGCCGTGTTGCTAGTCCAGCCAACAGAAGTTATGCTTCCATTAACGCTACCGGTGAGTGCTGTAGCGTTACCATCTAGTTTCCACCACGCTGTGCAACCATAAAGGCAGTAGGTGTCGCCTGCGTGATACAAGTCAACTACCTCGGATAAATTTAATACGCGGTTATACATCTGTAAATTGCGCATCTCCCCGTCATAATGGCGATCTAAAGTAACGTGATTACCTATAATAAGTGGGTTGGACGCGTTAGGGGGCATGACTGAGCAGCTAACCCCAGCTAGCTGAACGCCGTTATTAAAAAACAGTGTCCCGCCTGTTGTGGAAAACGATACCACTAAGTGGTTCCACTGATTAAATAACAATTGATCGGGTAGGGAGGCAGCTGCTGTGGAACCGTTAACTTCCCAGCGAATTGTACCGTTTTGTAGACTTAGCACATACCCAGGGTACTTGTCTATAAATCTAGCTCCGCTAGCCCCCGAGCTTCTAGGCTTAACCCACATGCTTATAGCACCTTCGCCTACTAATCTGTTTGCAAGCTGCGAATCAGGGCACACTATTTTTGATGTCGTAGCACTAAAGTTTGCTACAAGGCTGTTTTGTGCGTTTTGCCCGCCACTTAGTTTTAATTCAAGTGTATTGTTTGCGCCGCTGTAAATTCCATAACAGTCCTCGCCCTTTACAACGATTCCGCCGATACTTGCCGAGCCTGATGTATGGGGGAGCAGCCATCCTGAAATGGCACCGCCATTGTACAAGCGGGCGCTTGGTGTGTCCGCCATACTTATTCGAGCACTGCTTCCGCTCATAACTGCGCAAGCACTTTGCAAGTCAGCCCAGTGGTTAATCCATAAGCGGAGTCCAGTACTACTAAAAAAAACCAATTCATAGGCATAGTTTGACTTGTACAAAAGTGCCCCCTGCTCATACAAACCGTAGGATGACGGTTTGACCCAGAAACTAAAACCTCCTCCATACGACATTCTCGTCGTACTTGTGTCGGCAAGAGTTATTTTTGACGTCGTTGTGCCGCCAAAAACAGCTACAGACGTTTGAAAACTCAACGACTGATGAATCTGCAAACGCAGCTGATTGTTACCATAGATACTTACGTCCCAAGCCCCAGGTTTGTACACGATAGCCCCATTGCTAGTGCCCCCATTTGTCCTAGGGTACACCCACCCAACTAAACTACCCCCGCTGTTGAATCGAGTACCTTGTCTGTCGTACATAATTATTCTGCTGCTTGTATGGCTGAACCTAGCCATCATGGTCTGGTAGGAAGGTGTGTCATAAGTTAGTAAGATAAGCCCACCGTCACCATATTGCCTGAAACTGTAGTGCGAGTTATCCTTGTGTATAATAACGCCCTGGCTACTACCCCCGGAAGTTCTTGGATAAATCCACGCTGACAATGCACCGCCGTCTGCTAAATGCAGATCTGATTGATAGGGTAGCGCTACTTTGCTAGTCGAAGAGCTAAAGTTCGCCATTCCAGGCTGGTATAAATTTTCTGGGAATTCCGGCGGGAGCATTATGTCCCCAGATACTTGACAAATCGCGGATATCGTCAAAGCGGGTATTTTAAAAGATCTTCCCCCCGCACCAAACTTTCCGCTTGTTACGCTAGCGAAGTAGCTGTCTGGCGACGCTGCTGTTTCTGTAAAGATTACATTGGACGCGGTTCCGTGGTTACCGCTGCCGGAATAGTCATAGGCGTCGTGTTTAAATCTGTACCACACAATGCAGCTTGATAAGCAAAACGCGCCTAAAGAATCAGCTGCCAGTCCATAGATTTCATCGTCGCTTAACGGGCGGCTATAAACTTGAAAGTCTGATATAGCACCGTTAAAATAACTCCCCGCATTACTTTTTCCTACGAAGGAGCTGTTTCTATTTCGCTCGTCGGGGTAGATAAGACCCGTTACGCTGGCTATGGCTACTCCGTTTTTAAACACTCCGCAATCAATCGGGGTGTGGCGTAGAGCTACCGAGGTAAAAGTGTTTTGCTCAATGACACTAGATATAATTTGAGAACTGACCGTCAATCCGTCGTTGGTAATATATAGTTTTATTCCAGTCGTCGTGCTGTTGCTTTCCATTCTGAGCACGCCCGAATCCAAGCCGCTTGCGAGTTCGTAGATTGTACTTGATAAAACTAGGCTAGGCTGAACTCTTGTCACGACTGTGTACCCTTCCGCCAGCTCAATAAATAAAGTATTCGTCATAATAATAGCGGAGGTAGACCCGTTAAAGTAGCCGATATCCATACCCGCACCTGAGTAATTCAAGGAGTGATACCCTGTATAATCAATTAGCGATGCGGTTTCACTCGGCTCTTCACATGTATATAATGCGACAGTTGCCGAGTCTGAAGGTAGTTTACCTTTTTGCATGGAGTACGGGTTATTGTAATACGTTAAAAAAATCCTATCGTGTCTATCGATTCCAAATAAACTTCCGGTTTGGCGGGCAAAACTACTAATAAATTCGTATGCATTTGTTTTGATATCCTCTACGTTTTCATACATGACGTCCGAACGTGGGGAGTTAGCTGCAACGGTTAGGCTTAAGGCACTGGGAGCGTATTTGTTTATGTAGTCATAGATTCTCTCTACAATAGCCATTCCGCTTCCCTTCGTCGTCTTTCTCGGAGACAGGACAGAAGCTATGTTAATAGAAGTTAAGTATTCTAGTTTACTCAACACCGCCATGCGACAGGTGCTATGGTTTGTGTATTGTAAAGAGTCCCCCTTTATTAGACCACTAAAGGCGGGCGTTGTGGGATAAATAGCTGTTCCAGTGGGCATTTTATACCCTAGATTGACTTCAATTAAAGTGTTCGGAATGTAATAAAGAGACGCGGAGTTGTACCATAGGCTAGCGTGGTCTGCACGGTCATTGAATTTTCTATAGCTATTGTCGAATTCTAAATCGATTGACGCGTTTTTAAAAACACCTGTTATCCACGCTTGGTCGTCGACGCCGCGATTAATGTCACCGATGCCGTCTTCAACTAGGTACTGTGTGATTGTGTGCCAATCATCTTCGTAGGCGCTGCTACTGTCCGTCGCATTAGGGAGCACAGTGTAGGTCATTAAATTTCCAGTACCATTGTTCGTCGTAGTACCCGCTACGTCTACGATTGAACCTGTTAAGGGGTACCAAGCACTACAACCGCTAAAAGCAACGTCGCCTTGTGTTGTGTAATAGTCGAGCAGCTCATCGTCTGTCAATGCTCGATTATAAAACTGCACATGTTTTATTTTCCCTTCCACAGAAGCTGTAGTGTCTACCTTTCCGAAGTAGAGTGGTGTACTAAATGTTTCTACCGTTTGGCTAAACGGCGCACTGTTTACTGCGTTTAAATCGAGCAGTAGCTCAGTGGTGTTATTGCTTAACCTACCGACTAAGCAGTGCCAGCCTTTCTTTAAAGTACCGCCATTAATCGTTTTGTACACACTCTCGCTATAGCGTACACTGAAAGCATAAGCATCGTATGTATAGGGTTTTAGCTTAAGCTGCACACCGTATGCCTGAGACCCCACAATGTTTCTTTCCGTCGCAGGCGCGCCATCAACGTAACACCACAGCGCAACAGTGACTGCGCTGCCGCTTAAAATAGAGGAGTTATTGATAGTAATGTAGCTGTCTTTGTTAAGTTGAGCGACATGTGCCTCTTTGACGTAGCGTCTTTTCATCCTAACGGATGCTGTTCTAACTGCATCAGGATGCACAGCAGCAGCGTCAAACGTTAGGCTAGGATATTGGTTTAGAAAGTTAGGTAAGACCATGCTAAACCTCTTTCAACGCAAAATTACCCTTACCTATGTCTATGCGACTAGGGTTAGGGAATTCGTAGGCCGTTGAGTTAATAAATTTGCATCTAAATATATCGGTAGGACGCATGCCCCACAGATCAGGGTAACCCGCGTTGTTCGCGTTAGGCCAAAAAAGGAAACTAGCTTTCTGACGACTTAATTCGGTAATATTTTGTAAATCACTACCGGTCATAGACACAAAGTCGCCCATAAGGTGTTCGAAGTTAAGTTGTGCTGCGTATACGTCGTCTATTTCATTATACACCGATCTCCCCGACCTAAGCGTTGTTTCTTTTCCGATCGACAAGGAGACGTAAGAAAAAGCGTCAGGATTGTTGTTTAGTTGAAACTTCTTTTTTGTCGCGATAAGCTCGCCCATACGACCTGCATAATTGTCTTGAGTCGTACTGAACACGAGACGAAATTGAAAAGCTTGCAGCGTGGATTCATGGCTGTAGTACAGCATATTGGTAGTTAGATTATTGAACGAGGTAATTGTCTGCCAGCCCGCGTTGGTGTACACAGCTATTCTACCGTTTTGAAAATTATGGTTACATATGAAAAAATCCTTTAGGTAAAAACCACCGCTATAGGAAACGTATTTTACAGAAGGTTGTGCCATGTACAAATAAGCACTACTGTCTGATGCAACGTTAGCGGCACCGTATCTAAATTGTAATTGAGATGTTTCCGAATAAAAGCCAGTTAAGTTATAATCAATAGAGCATCTATACCACCCGCCCCCCACATCGAGTATTATTCCTGAGCCCGTGTGGATGGTGCCGTCTGACAGATTAAACACCGTTGTAGTAACAGCACCGTAATCATATACACCTACAACCGCCATGGTAACTACTCCGGCTTTAAAATAGGCGCTTATTTCTACCAAGCTTAAACTTGGTGCGTCGCTGCCTGCGTAATAGTAGACCCCAAAAGAATCAGCGGTTCCGCCATGCACTTCGTACACTGCTGCCCCAGCAGTGTAGAATAACTGAGTGCTCGTTATAACGGTTGCACTGCTTATGAGTTCCCAGTGTGCATCGGTTAATGTTGGGTAAGGAAGGATATTAGTCGTGCCTGTACCCACACTAACACCAAAATTAACAAGTAAATTACCAGTGGTTGTAAGAAAAGTACAATAGCCTTTGTCACTTCTATTATCAAAGGCAAAGTCAATTGTTTCGCTGTGTAAGTAGTCGCCTGATACGAAGCCGTAAGCTAGGTAATTAATGTCAAAAAAAAGCATATTTTGCGACAGTTCTGTGGGGTTGATGCTAGTCATATATGATTCCTCCCCTATAATATAGCCGCCCTCGTCTGTAATGATGAGGTTCCCGTCTTCATCTATAATAAACAAATCCTGCGTGGTCATGGCTAAAACCTCCCGGTCTTTTTACCCTTTTGAATGTTGTTCCATGTCCACTCAGCCAACTTCATGCCGTCCTCGGCTACTAAAGTTATGTTTTTAAACTCCGTCCGTTGATTAGTATTGTTGTTTTTACTAGCTTTGCTACCCAGCGGTGTCACAGTTACACGCTCAGCACCGGCTTCACCGGCTACAAACACACTCGGTCGGTTAACCACGGTGTCGATACCGTCTGCTAAAAAACCGAGGAAATTACCCATTCCAAGAACGCCGGAGCCTTTACGCCCACCCAGTTGAATGTTAGTGTTGATGATTGGGTTTATTTTGTTGTTGGCACCAAGTATATTACCCCCTATTTTCCCTAGGTACCCGAGAACATCGCCAACGGCTTTTGCAGCGTAATTGACCATGTTACCCAAGGCGCTGATGACGCCGTTTATAGCGTTTCCAATGCCTTGGAGTATGCTCCCTATCGCGTTGGCTGCTGCCTGAAACAAGTTTTTTACAACGTTGAGCGCACCATCCCATGCACTTTTAAAGAAATTACATACAGCAGAAACGGCGTTACTGATTACATTAAAAGCTGCTTTTATAAAATTTACCAACCCATTCCACAACCCAATAACGAAATCGATAGCTCCTTTAAAAGCATTACCGATAAAAGAGCACAAGCCTTTTACGACGTCCTGTATGACAAAAATAATACCGAAAACTACATTTCCGAATATCTTCCATAGAACTGCGACCGCTGCTAAACATGCGGCAAAAGGAGCGATAAATGGAGCAGCGAAAGCTATAGCTGCGGATATTATGCCCTGCAAAATACCAATAACAACACTAAACAGGGCTGAAAAAGCACTAACAATCACACCACCAGCAGCGGAAAAGAAACTACCAATCGCTCCAGCTGCGGCTCCTGCGACGCTTACGATTGTGCTGATTATTCCACTAATTACTCCTCCGGCGCTTGTCCATACAGAAGTTGAGGTCGTTGCGCTACTTGCAAACGACGCACCCACAGCTGCGTTTCCCACAGCTGCTTGTCCGACAACCATATTCATAACGAAGCTAAAAGCCGCAACGAGAACATTCCATAACCCAGAAATGAGAGCTACTCCGCCATTGAAAATAGCAGTAATTGCAGTCATTCCACCAGCGGCGATTGCTTGCATCGCACTCATTGCTACGCTGACAACACCCGGAAGAGCTTTCCATAGGCTACCTATCGTGTTTATAGCAGCCCCCCAACCTGACACTAGCAGGTTAGCGACTACGGGGATAGCCGAACTGAAGAAATTAAACAAAGCACTAGCAGCGCTTTGAATTTGTGTCCACAATACTTGAACAGTTTTCCACGCACCGATAAAGTCACCTTTTACTAATTGCGTGACGAGCGTTAACCCGGTGCGCAATACTCCGATGCCGCCAGTGAATACAGATTTTAAGTCCCCCCATACTCCTGTAACATCGAGAATGGCGTTGAGCCAATCAGTGTCAAGAATGTTTGTTATTATATCGAGAGAATCACCTATTATTTCCGAGCTTACCGCAACAGTGTTCTGTAAGTTGTACCACGCGTCGTCTATCGCTACGATTTGATCGAATATCGACATCCTTCCACGCGGATTAGTTATAGCGTAATTAAGCTCATCCCATGCGCCTTCAACGTCTTTAACAGCGTCAGACATGACGCCCATTGAATCAGTAAATTGCCTATCAAGCCCTTGCACTGCTCGCGAAACAGAAACTATTCCATTCCACAACCCTTGCTCTTTTCCGAGTCTCCGGGTTAACGTTTCGACGGCAATGCCCGCTCGCTGCATCGAGGTCACAGAGACGCTACTTAAGTTACCGTACTCTGTTTCGGTTAACTTCAGTTGATCGCGCCAGTACGTTGTTTTCTTTGCTGTGCTATCGGTAGCCATCGCAAGAGAGTTTAAACCAGCGACGCCTTTTACGCCAAGATCATTGGTAACAGCAACTCCAAAACGGTTGAATTTTATGACAAGGTTATCCATGCCCAAGCTTAAATCTGTTGTGCCGATGCGCACCCGATTGATAGCATGTTCCCATTTATTACCAAAATCAACAGCACCAAGACCCATTTGGTTGAGGCTCGTCGTGGCCTTTTGGGCACCTACCTGCATACCGTCAAGCCCTAAATTCACTGCTTTAAACGTGTCTAAGTTTAAGCCAACAAATTTATCATTCCACGTTTTCATCGTAGCGAGATATTTCTCGTGGATTTTTTGCTGTTTCTTTAGCGCTTTTTCGTCAATATCTTCTTTAGCTTTCCACGTCTCTTCGTTGTTTTTTAATTCTTTTTTAGCCCAGTCTTTGCTGTACCGTTCAAGCACTTTATTTCTATCAGCAGCGTTTTTTGTGATACGTTGGCTGTACGTTTCCCACGACATTGCAAGTTCTTGCTGCACCTTTTTAGCAACAGGAACTTGTCGTGAATCAAGATCATACATTAATTGCTCGTGTGCAAGTGCGAGACGCTTCTGCTCTTCCGTTGTATTTCGGAAAAAGCTTTGCATTTTTAATCCGGCAAGAGTAACATTATACGATATAGTCGCTGCTATTTTTGCGATGTCAACGGCTATGTTTTGAAATAATCCGGTTAAGGCATTGAAGACAGCAGAGTATACATCCCAGATAAGCATCCCAACAGCGGTAAAGTCTCGAAATGCGTTTATCAGGTACGCAATAGGAACAGCAACAACTTTTATTGCGCCTTCAACACCCTCTAACCCCGACACCATACCACCTAAAGCATCTTTTGCTATTGGAGCGAGGATGTCACCGATAATTGTGAGTAAACGGAAAAATTCGTCTTTGACGTTAGAAACTTTCCCCGTTACAGTGTCCATTGAGGCAACCATCAAGTCTTTGAATTTTCCGCTTGATAGCTCTTCAAGAGCTTTTTTCATTTCACCGAAGCTTATTTTTCCCTGCTCCGACATTTTGTACACAGCCTCAGTCGTGACGCCAAAATGTTTGGCGAGAGCTTGTACTATAGGGATACCGTTTTCAGCAAATTGACGAATTTCCTGCCCCATCAACTTCCCTTTTGCGGCTACTTGACCGTACGCTAAAGCAATGAGGTCGTACTTTGCAGCGTCACCTTGCGCTAAATCACCCAGCATTTTCATTGTCGGGATAAGATCGCGCGCGGCGATGCCCATAGCCATTAAGTTTTGAGCGCCTTTAACTACTTGTGGAAGTTCAAAAGGTGTTTCTTTTGCGAATTGGGACAATTTCGCCATGAGTATCTCTGCTTGCTCAGCGCTACCGAGCATAACAGTGAAAGCGATACGCCATCTGTCCATTTGATCTGAGGCATGAAGAGCGGCGCCAGCAAAGTTAATTACTGCTTGCCCGACTTTAAGAAACGCAGCACCCAACACGACGAGAGCCGGGTTGATTGCTGCTACTTTTAGACCTATTGTTTGGAGAACATTACCAACTTGATTGAGAGCACCGCCAGCAAGACCGCCGACATCGCTACCAAGTTTTTTGAAATTATTACCAAGGTGTACTACCTGATTACCTAAAAGCTCTAAGCCTTTCCTAGCCAGGTCGTCAGTTAAGTCAACAATTATTTTGAGACGCATGTCGCGGTCTAAAGCCATGTGTTACCTTCCTCCTCGGTTACTTGCTTCTAGTGCTTTCTGCTGCGCCTCTTCCTCTCTTTGTTTGCGTTCGTTGATGAGTAATATATACAGCGTAACTTGTGAGACAGTTAGGTTTAGAACCTGCCCCTGTCCCCATCCGTATTCATGATAAAAAATCTCAAAGGCATCAAAGAAGTAGGTTCTTTTCGACGCACTTAACTTTTTTTTTTACCCTGGGATAGCCCCCCGGCGAAGCGTGATATTCTATCGACAAATAACGTTAAATCATTTTGCATCACGACGATGTTTAATATAACTATTAACATGTTCCACGTTAAATACTTGTCGATATAAACAAACTCGTCGAGTAATTCTTTGTCACTATAATCTAAGCTGTGTTTACTAAAAGCTAAAACGTACGTTACGCCCCATGTAATTTCTTCCCGTTTCTCTGCTAACCACTCTACTAAATTATCGTTGTCTTTTGTTTCGTATTCGTCAACTAATTTATCAAATACTGCGAGCAGTCGTAGCACCTCTTTATACTTAAGCGGCTTGACAGTGTACGCGCGTTTCCCTACAAGAAGCGTGACCGGGGACTCGTCTAAAATGCACGCTGCTCTGCTATAGTCGATTCCGTCATAAAAGCGTGACAGCGCGCGGTGTGATCTGCGCGCTGTGCACGCGTGAAAATAGTTTGTTCCTTTTTCAAGCAAGATTGATAGTATCAACAACCCCGCTATAAACCCGCTGCCAATCAGCAGCCAATGAATAAAGACATCCATAGCATGTCCTTTCTACTGTGTTGTTAATGTTGCATCTGTTATCATCGCGAATGAAACTGTTGTAATACTTGCGTCCTCGTAAATACTTTGTATCGGGAACTTAACTTTCACTAGCTGGTCGGGTTTGTCGATGTTAGCGCCGTCGCCGTTAAAATAGCAATTCCCAGCCATGATAGTAATTTTGTGCGTCTGCGTTGTTCCGGTAATAGTGAGCCCATTATCAAATACAGCTTTCAAAGCTGATTTTGTTCCATTTACGAAGCGGTTATAAAGTGTTAAATCGTCAAACCGAGCTTCAATAGAAAACGTGACTTTCTGCATTCCTTGCTGCAACGTATTAATTTTAGCGCTCCCAAACCCATAGTCGTCCATAAGCCCGTTTTCTACTTTCATGTTAAAGTTAGAAACTGTAATCGTCGTCACGCTTGCAAGGCTATCGCCTACGGTTATATTACCTTCGATAAAGTAAAAAGGATTAAATGAGCGGTACACAGCAGTAGATATGGTATTAACTGTGCGTACTTCGTCGTTGCATACTACGTCAATAGTGCAATTAAGCGTATCCTTGATACTACAGTTCAACTCTAAACTGTTTATTTTACTACCAGTATACCTAAATGTAGAAGTTGAGTCTTCAGTATCACGACATACCTCAAACGTTATCGATGTCGAGCACACACCGCCTAAAATAGTATGCTGATACGCAGAAGTAGACACTGCTGTAGTTGACGCGCTCCCGATACCGTGTATAAAAATGGGTAACCCAGCGCCAGAAACAACAGGAAATTCAAGCGACCCCGTAACGGATTGTTTACCGTACAATCGTTTTTTGTAGTGACGACTCCCATTAATCGAACTAATTATCATCTCTTCGCGCTTCATCTTAAAACCCTCTGAGTTGTATTCAACGAACCCAGTAGGTGTGACGGCGCTTCCATAGGTGCTTTCTACGCCGAAACCAACGTATGAATTATACCCTTTCCTAACCATTTACCCCCTCCTCAGCCTCTGCTTTTTGCTGGACTTTTACTTTATTGCCTTTTGCTACCACTTGCGTGTCTTCTTGCTTCTGCTCAACTGGTACAAAACTACCCGGTAGAATTCTGTTTAAATCATTAACTTCATCGATGGTCAAAAGCAACGTGTCTGTCTCTACACCCATAGGCAGCTTAACACCCATTGGGCGTGTCTTAAGCTTAGGTACAAAAACTTCAGCGTTGCCGACATAATTAACCTTGATCATGTCCATTGCTCTTCCTCCTAATAATCATCGTTAAGATGTTTTTATCAACTTCATACTCCGGGTCAACACCGAGAGATTCGAACAACTCCGCGGTTGTCAAAGTTAAGTCTTGTTTATAAGCCTCTCCTACTTGCGGTAAACGCATAGTTGTTCTCGTCAAAACAACTTTAGTCATTTTTAAACCCTATTTTTTTCTTTTTAGGTTTTAAAACGCTATCCATGTTTTGCTTTTTACCTTTACCACTATCGCAATTTTTACTTGTTTTCTTTGCTCCTTTTGCCATGTTACGCAACTCCTTTTTTTAACCGCGCTAGATTGGGAATTCTGAGAATTCCATGCCCGGTTATGTTAATAGTAATGTTTTTACCCTCTTGCTCAAGTGTATTGACAAAGTCAATCAACCATCGAGCGGAGAAATACATGTTATTACTTGCTTGCACAAGATCGTTGTTAATATCAACAACCGTTATGTGGTTGTACATGTGCTTTTTAGGTAGATCATAATTAGTATCGCGAGGAGCACCGTCGCTATCTTGATCACCATAGTAAGCCCCATTGAGTTTAAAACTATAATCGAAACCTGCGAATAAAATTTCACTGTACCCTAAAACAAGAGTAGCGAAGACATACGCACTGTTTGCGACGTTACTAGCAGCTGGGATGATGTAGTGCTGTTGATCTTTGATATATTTTCCGTAAACGTGGTGTGTTCTAATAGCGTCTTTGTTTAAAGTATAATGAATTTTTCCACCGTTTTTAGCCCAATACTCTGACCATTTATAGTTTGCAACAATGCAAGACACTAGGTTTACGCGGGGAATGATTGAAGGGTTTATTTCTCCGTATTTTTCAAAACTTATCTGTGCGTCAGCTACATAAACAAACTCAGGCACAATTCCGTGTTTTAAAACTGTATGCAGCGCTTTGTCTACAACCATTATATCATATTCATGATGCAGCTTATTATTTTTAATATCGATTAGGTTCTCTTGTAGAGAGCCCCCAAACGCACATAAAATAAGTTTCTTACCTTTCTTTGTCGATGCAATCGACGGGTTCTGCTGTTTTATTGCGCTGTTTCTACGTGCATTCTCGTGCCACAATTCCCCCCATCTTCCGTATGCTCGGTTGCTTTGTTCAATTGTTTCTTGCTTTGTTATTAGTCTCGACATGGTTAACCCTTTCTATGTTACATCAATAACGAAAGCGACCTCTACCGCAGCTGAGCGGTTGTATGGCACCTCGTTGCTAAACAATGTTTTAAAATCAGTTTTACTCGGCTCAACTGTGCGCACTCTAATGCGGTCAGTACCGTTTGTCACACTATACCTGTTGAAAGCTATTTTTTCACGCACCAACGCTTCGACATTCTGAACCATAGTTGTCAAATGTCTATCAGTATCAGAAAAACTATCATAAATACAATGAACCTTAAAGCGAACTTCGAGTTCTCGTGAAGCTTTACCGTTACCGAATTCCTTTAAATTCTCAGTAGACTTTTGATCGATAACGACACTAACAACCGGATACTCTGATTGCATAAACTTATGAACGCGGGCGTCAAGGTCGGTAATAGTTACGATTTTCACGGGAAGGCTTGTGCTAATATTATAAGTATCCGCAGTAGTAGTATTTTGCGCTTTTAGTAAGTTTAAAAACGTATCTCTGATATCATTATAATTAACTAACTGTGTCATGAATAACCCCTAAAAATTTTGCAACCACGTTTCAGCTAAAATGCGTATTTTTGCTACAGCTGCGTCGTTGAGATAAAGCCATTCGCGTTGTGGTATTTTAGCGTTGCCGCGTGTCCCCCCGAATTGATGCACTTCACCATAATTAGCTTGGGAGCCTATCTCTACCTGACGCCCAATTACCCGCCATTCTATTCTTTTTAATAATCCTGTATCTACAAGTATCCTATCGGAATGCTTGTTTTTTATTGTCACAAGACTCAATGCTTGCCAAGGACTGCCGTTGCTGTCGGTTGCCCGATCAAAATTAGTCTCTACGTCTTTAGAGGCTTGCACTCCTACTTGTTCTAAAAAGTCGTGCGGGTCGTCGAGTTTAGCGTTTAAACGCCGCAGCGCTGACTTAACTAAAGAGTCGTCAACGGTGACAACCGCAAATGCCATTAATCCGCCCCTTCGCGCTCTGTTTCTACATTATCGAGTAGTGATTTAGAAACTCGCCAATCAAGCTCGCTATCCATATTGACCGCCAGCGGCTTATTGGATAGGTTTGTCTTTATAAGAATGTTGCTTATTGGTTGTATAACAGTGTGGCTATGAACTAAGCTTATACGCCCGTCTTTGATAAGCTTAAGCAAATTGAGCGCATCTTCTCGATAGTTTAGAACCCATGTATTTTGATTCTGGTTATCATTGACATATTGGCTGCGTAGTACTTCATACGCTGTCAAGTCTTTTGTTATCTTAACAATCAGCTGAGGAACGTCAGGGAGGGGCAAGGAGTACCGCTCGGCTAAGAAGCTGTCCACTAACGCTTCCATGTCAGTTATGTGCCCGTTAACGGTTGAGGTACTTACAACGGTAGACGTTAACCTGAATATAACATCGGTGTACATCGCCCCCGCCGTGACGTATGCACCCATTATTTTTCGCCCTCCATAGTTGTGGTGACCGTAGTAACTGCGGTGTTTTTCTTAATCTGTTTCATAATAACCGGAGCTTTTTCTGGCGCGGGTTGCTCTGCTTCTTGGACTTTTTTTCCAGACTCATCGCATTCGTCGGCTAGCCCCTCGTCAAGCAAGCGTTGCGCGTAAGTAGATTTTCCCGGCAAATCAGTCACTAAATAAATGCTCCCTTTCATCAACCAGTCATGTAATCCTGTGAAGCCAGTTTTTACGGACTGATTCATTTTGATATAATCTATTTTTTTAAACGGCATTTCTCTTTTTCTCCCTTCCTATAATAAAAAGGGGGCGCCCTCGCCGGAAAGCGCCCCCTTTAAAACCCGCCAGTACCTAACTAGGTACCGACAGGGTCAGTGATGAGATATCCAGCAAGGGTGCAAATAACCTTGAAGTCGTAATATATACTAGCTTCAACTTTCGTGGCCTCGTTGTCTTCTTTGTACCACTGTTTTACTGCGACGTTGTCGCCTTTCTTCACGAACTGTTTTGCGTGGGTTAAACCTTTCTTACCAGCCAATGTGTTTCTGTGCTGTAGTAAAAAGTAATTTCCCCAGATATACTGCACGTTTAAAGACGTAACTTCTTCAGTCACTGAGTCGTAAACAGCCCGACCGATGACGATGTTTTCAAGATCAAAAACGCTACCGATAATATCCTCAGTAATCAAACCCCTTTCGGTGTATTTAATTCTATCGAGAATATCACTCGCAGATTGCAGACCTTTGTAAACTTTTCTACCCATTATTCCGAAATTAACATTTCTACCGATCTCTTGTTCAATAGTGAACCGAGCGGTTTCAACGTCTTTAATCGGGGTGGCTGTAGTAGTTACGTCCCATTTGCTAGCTGCTGGCATACTTAAATAGTTAGCACTCGATGCTGTTAAAAAAAGAACGTTGGCGACGGCTTTTTCTTTAGCGACAAGTAGCTGCTCCATAATGTACGCTGTAGCGTCTTGCATTGGGGCGATAGGCGCATCGGCCTCCTCAACTTCTCTATCCGGTACGAATTCATGCAAGCTGTACTGATTTATGCAGTAGCTATCAGTACTTAATGCAGGTACTCTCGTACGATTGGAAACAGAACCGGGCGCCCTAAGAGCGTCGGTTATTTTCCAATTCGTTCTACCGTAGACATAATATAAATCAACCTCTTTGTCCATATTTACGCTAGGGGCTACCTCGTTCGCAATAAAGACTTTTTGATCTTGCAGGTATTGCAAAGCAAAATCGGTAAGAGGTCTACTGATATGAATTTGTGAATGTGGGAAAACCATTTATTAACCTCCTATAATCCCATGCTTGAGCCGCGTGGTAACATAATAACTTCTACAGGTTGAGCAGTCCCAGTCGTTGCATTTACAGCAACACCGATGACTCTATTTGTTTCGCTTGTCGTGAACGTGGTAGCGGCAACCGCCGGGCAACTCATGACGTATGCGGTACCCGTAGCTTGCCCCACTAGCGACCCAGCGGCAATAGTTCCAACCCCAAGCAATCTACGGGTAGGTGCAAATAAATTAACTTGCACACTCTCCTGTGTAGTGCTTTCTACAGAGCCTACAGCATAATTTGTTTGTGTGGTAACTAAAGCTACAGTATTAGATGCGCTGATATAGACGAGCTGATCGATTGATGTCGATGTGTCTAAAGCAGCTGTTCCGATAAATGTAGTGAAAATATCTATTCCTCTTGATACAACAGCCATTTTGTGTTTAACCTCCTTATTTTAATCAGGCCATAAGCCTATGCTTCATACAGATCTTTACGAACAACACTAAGCGCTCTTTGCGCCTGTGCGTAAGTGCATTTGTTGTCTTCCATGTATTTTCTTTCTAGCGCTTTCCTCTCTTCGTCAGCGCTTCTAAATAAACCGGAATCGCTCGCGCTGTGTCGTTTTAATAGCCCAAGATCGGGGATGGTGTTTACAAAAGCTACGACGGTTTCGTAGACAGTCATTTCACTCTTAAGGTTATATACTTCCGGGTTAGTAAAAGTTAGTACTGTGTTAACATCTCGCAAGGTCAAGAGAATCTTTTCGAGCATGTTTCTCTGTGCTGGCAGAATCTTGTCTTCTTTAACCTTTGCCTCGATGAAGCTCTTAATTTCTGCTACTTTTTGATTGTCAATAACTTCTTGAGCTTTCTTTTGTGTTTCTTGAGCTGCTGCGTCTTTAGCCCTGACATCAGCTACAAACTTCTCAAGGTCTTCTTTGTCTTTAAACTGACTTAAAAGATCAAGTGCGCTTTTGTATTTTTCCACTTCTATAGCTTGTGTTTTTAGCGCGTCCTGTTGCTTCGCTAATTCCACCTTTTCTGATTCCAGCGCTGTTTTATCGGTTGTAAAAACTGCTAGTTTTTCGTTGACATCCGCTTGTTTAGCAGCAATGTCCGCTTCTAGTTTTTTTAATTCTTCTTCGTTCACCTTATAATCCTCCTTTAACGTATACTCTAATATTTGCACCGCGTCGGCTTTTTTATCGTTAGCTACCGCATACAAGGCCATAACATCATGTAATGTCGTGACAGCGGGTGTGTCTCCGCCTAAAAGCGCAACGGCTTTGAGTACTTTAGGATAAGTTTTTTCATCTTTTCCTGTTTCCTCGGGTGTGGCTTTATAATTTATATATATTTCACAGCTAACCCGTTTATAAGCTTTAGCCTTAATAAGCTCGTATATAATCTTAGGCACATCTTCAAAATCGGCAACCAACTTATCACCAATTATATAAAGGTTTGTTATCCACCCAGCTGCTGGCAGACCGTCTTCCTGTAAAAGAGCTTGCTTTTCATCGTGCCCTAACTTTAGATATGGTTTTACACGTTCGCTAAGCTCAATAAAAGAGTCGACTATTTGCTGTAAATCTTCGAGTGTAAATGTTTTATCGTTCCACGTGCCTGTTGCAAATAACTCTACCCCTAGCAACCTGTTTCCTGTAGCCATCTGTTAACCTCCCACAAAAATACCCCCCTCGTAGTGAGGGGGTTCGCTTGCGGTATGACGTCGTTGTAAGTGTATATTATAAGTATAATACCCTGCACACCCGTTTGTCAAATGCAAGCTTGTTTACTAGTAAACTTTAATTAGTCAGCCCACCCACAACAAGGCTGTTTAAATAGTCCTCCATATAAGTGTAGCCAGTCTCAGCGTTAATTGAGAAGGGTGATACGC
>Ga0209417_1003212_pt1 | contig 22503 bp, 20 predicted proteins | sample RifGroF2_FD_184002 | JGI IMG/M metagenome (GOLD analysis project Ga0209417, IMG submission 184002) | Groundwater microbial communities from Rifle, Colorado, USA - Groundwater F2 (SPAdes) (version 2) | ecosystem: Environmental > Aquatic > Deep subsurface > Groundwater | place: Rifle, Colorado... | reverse complement strand
CACCATAACTTTCGATGCAATCGAGAACCTGTCCAAAAGAGTTGCAAATATCGGCAAGATTCTTTCAGTTATTGATGAAGTCGCCGAACAGACCAATCTGCTGGCTCTTAATGCGTCAATAATCGCAGCACAGGCAGGAAATCGCGGCAAAAGTTTTTCAGTCGTGGCCGGAGAGATCAAGGATCTGGCCAAACGCACGGGAAACCATACCCGTGAGATATCGGAAATAATCCTGGGGGTAAGGGAAGAAACCGAACGCGCTGTAAAAGCCATTTCACTCTCGGAAAAAAGGATCTCGGAGGGAGCGGCACTTTCAAGAAAGTCCGGCGAGGCTCTTCGCAAAATCGTCGATGGGATTCAGGTTGCCAGCGTCCAGATGGTTGAGATAAACAAGACCGCTCTCAGTCAGGCAGAGGCTAGTGCGGCGGTTCAACAGGCGATGAGCCGGGTCGCGGAAATGGTGGAGCATATTGCCAGGGCGACACAGGAGCAGAGTCACGGCAGCGAATTAATCACCGCAGCGGTTGACCGCATGCGGAATCTCACCCGTGAAGTGATGAACTCGATCAGCAGCCACCAGGGTTCCGCTACACAGGTTATAAACGCCAGTGAAAAGATCAACGCCATGGTCACGGATATCTGCGAAGAATCGATTCTCCAGTCCGCCAGCGCCGAACTCATCGGTGAATCGCTCAAGGATTTCGAGGAATCGACCGATGTGCATGTCACTTCGACCATGGTCATGGACGAGATTCTGGTTAAACTTGCCCGGCAAATTGAAGTGCTGCAGAATGAAATGGCGCGCTTCAAGGCATAGAATCGATAACAGTCTTTTTTCGAGACAAGGAGGAACAAAACCATGAACCCAGCGGAGCTTCTTCAGCTGTCAGGTGGCTACTGGGCCGCGTGTGCCTTGCACGCAGCCGTCAAACTGGACCTGTTCACCAGACTGTCGGAGAACCCGGCCACGGCCGCCGACATTTCCGGCCTTGAATCATGCGACCGGCGCGGCCTGACCATGTTGCTGAATGCGCTTGCCGCCCTCGGTCTGTTAGTAAAAAATGGCGAGCTCTATGATGTAACCCCATCCTCTAAAAAATACCTTTCAAAACAATCCGACGGATACCTCGGACACATCATCATGCATCACCACAACCTGATGTCAAGCTGGGCAAGACTGGACGAGTCGGTGCAGAGCGGCACACCGGTACGCACCAACTCCTCCCGTACAGACGACGAAACCAGCCTGGAAAATTTCCTGATGGGTATGTTCAACCTGGCTTCCCTGGCTGCTCCGAAGGTAGTACCGGCGATAGACCTGGGCGGGCGCCAGAAGCTGCTTGATCTTGGCGGTGGTCCGGGCACCTATGCAATACATTTCTGCCTGCATAATCCCGGGTTGCGTGCAGTAATCTACGATCTGCCGACAACCAGGCGTTTTGCAGAAGAAACAGTACTGCGTTACGGCCTTACCGAGCGGATCAGTTTTTCAGCTGGCGACATCATTACCGATGATATCGGCAACGGTTACGATGTCGTCTGGATATCCCAGCTTCTGCACAGCGAAGGGCCGCAAGGCGCGGGCATCATCCTGGAGAAGGCGGTTCGGACCCTGCTACCGGGCGGTCTTGTGATCGTGCAGGAATTCATACTTGACGACGACCGGACTTCTCCCCCATTCCCGGCCCTGTTCTCTCTAAACATGCTGGTTGGAACCCGGCAGGGGCAATCATATTCGCAGGGTGAACTGACTGAAATGATGACGCAGGCAGGCATACGCAATATAGCAAGGCATCCGCTGGCGCTTCCGAACGGAGCCGGGATCATGACCGGAAACATCGACTGATACGACTTCGGCACCGCTGGCACCCTTTATGCTTCAAGTTGGTCTGTTGCATAAAATTCAATTGTAAAAGGAGTGTCATATGAACAGAACCATCGCCGCCGTATTCCTCGCCTCTCTGGCATTACCTCCACTAGCACTGTCCGAAACCAACGTAAATATCAGCATCGGAGCCCCCGCGATACCGGTTCCCGCCCTTCCGCGCGTCGTATTCCAGACTCCTCCGCTATTCCTGGCCCCTCCTTCACTCGGATTCTACATCGGAGTGGACATGCCCTATGACATGGTCTTCATATCGGGTAGTTACTACCTCTTCCAGGGTAACAACTGGTATCGTTCCAATCACTACAACGGTCCCTGGGCAACGGTCCGGCACGAGCACCTGCCTCCGTCTGTGCGCAACTACAAGCTCGACAGAATCAGGTACCACCGGGAACATGAGTACCGTGAATACCAGCAGAAACGAGACCACTACCGGGGACGCCACTATCGTCCGGGCAGGGAAGAAAAGAATGAGCGCAGGGAACATAAACGGTATGAGAAGGAAGAACGCAGATATGAGAAAAATGAGCGCAAATACGAGAAGCAGGAGCGCAAGCATGAAAAGGATCACGGAGGCGGCAGGGATGATCATCAGGATCGTGGACGGCACCGCGGAAACAATGACTGATTAAATCCGGATAAAACAGTTTCACGAATAAATTAAAAAAGCCCGGTGCTTCTCCGCACCGGGCTCTTTTATTGCCTCATGATCTAACAACAACTAGGCGCTGGCAGCCAGAGCCTTTTCAAATCCCATGCTGAACGCGGTCTTGTTGAGTTCGATAAAAGCCTCGGGAACGCTTGAAAGAACGGCTTTCTCGGCATTTTCCCTGGAAACCTGTCCAGTCAACGCAACCATCGCGCCAAGCGCTACGATATTGGCGACGATTTCACGGCCCACATCGTTTTTGGCGGTATTGATGATCGGAAATGCTACCGTTTTGAAATTACCGGCCGGTATATTGGTTACCAGGTCGGAATCGATCAGCAGCACGCCGCCTTCCTTGAGATCGTGTGAATACTTGTTTGCCGCTTCCTGCGTCATAGCCAGCAAAGCATCGCACTGGGTGACTTTCGGATAGTCGATCGGTCCGTCGGAGATGATTACTTCCGATTTAGAAGCGCCACCACGGGCTTCAGGACCGTAACTCTGCGACTGAACGGCTTGTTTCCCTTCGTAGATCGAAGCGGCCTTAGCCATGATGATCCCGGCGGTGATCAGTCCCTGTCCACCCGCACCGGAAAACCTGAGTTCATATCTTGACATGAATATATCGCTCCTTTTCCTGTAATTGTTACTTGGCTTGAGCGCGCTCGATGACCTTCGCGTACTCAGTTGTGTAATCGGATTTTGTATCGTCTTTATAAAGGACTCCGGTCAGAACCTTGCCCTTCAACTGCTCGGCTGTCATCTTTTCGGCAGCCTTAACCGGAACGGCAACCTCTTTAAGACGGTTCATCATCTCAATGACCGACTTGTATTTGTTGCGGCGACCGTAGGTGGTCGGGCAATCATCCAGAATTTCGACTACCGAGAAACCCTTGTGCTGGATCGCTTCGGCAATCAGCTTGTCGATCTGGTTGGCGTGGAACGCTGTGCCACGGGCAACAAAAGTAGCGCCGGCGCCGATTGCCAGTTTGGCAATATCAAAACCCGGATCAGGGTTGCCGTAAGGTGTTGTGGAAGCCTTATGTCCGGTCGGTGTACATGGTGAGAACTGCCCACCGGTCATGCCGTAGATGTAGTTGTTCATGATGATGTAGGTCATGTCGATATTGCGACGGCAAGCGTGGATGAAATGGTTTCCGCCGATTGCGGTTCCGTCGCCGTCTCCGCCGCAGAGAATAACATTCATCTCGGGCTTGGCCATCTTGACACCGGTGGCAAAAGCAGCCGCGCGACCATGCGCGGTGTGCAGAGTGCAGCAATCGATGTAACCGGGAAGACGTGAAGCACAACCAATACCGGAAACAATGGCTGTATTTTTCATGTCCAGTTTAAGGGTATCCATTGCCCGGATAAGACCCTTCATAACAATGCCGTGTCCGCAACCTGGGCACCAGATGTGCGGAAGTTTGCCTGGACGGAGATACTTTTCATAATCAAAAGCCATGGTTATTTAACCTCCTTAATCTTCTCTACAATCTGTTCCGGATTAATCGGCTCACCATCTACGCGGAATATGCCGAGCACCGGGATTTTGCCCTGTGCACAACGCTCCAGCTCGATGGAACACATCCCCAGGTTCATTTCAGGAATGATAAAACCCTTGACCTTGGCGGCCAAAGCTTTGATCTGTTTATCCGGGAACGGCCAGAAGGTTTTGATGCGGAACATACCTGCGACCTTGGCGGCCAAAGCTTTGATCTGTTTATCCGGGAACGGCCAGAAGGTTTTGATGCGGAACATACCTGCGTTGATGCCCTGCTCGCGAGCAGCGTTGACGGCATAGCGGGCAGAACGCGAGGTGGAACCATAGGCGACAACCACCACCTCGGCATCATCCAGCATATACTCTTCAAAGGTGACGATATCGTCTATACAGGCATCAACCTTGCGAACCTGACGCTCTTCCTCGGCCTGTACGATCTCTGCCTTGGTGGTTGGAAAACCTACGATCTCTGCCTTGGTGGTTGGAAAACCATCCTGCATCTTGTTCAGACCGGTCACATGATACCTGTAACCTGAACCAAAGTTTGCAAGCGGCGGCACATCACCGAAACTGGTGTCGTACGGCTTGTACTGCTCCGGCGGTACGGTCGGGGCCTTGCGAGGAGTTATTTCAATCTCACCCGGCTCACGGAACTCGATCCGCTCACGCATATGGGCAATGATTTCGTCCGGAAGGACGTGAACCGGCATGCGGTACTTCTCAGCCAGGCTGAAAGCTTCAGCTACCATGTCATAGCACTCCTGCACTGAAGCAGGCATAAGTGCGATAGTGGCGTGGTCGCCGTGAGTACCCCATTTGGCGCACATCACGTCTGACTGACTCGGTCCGGTAGGCATACCGGTTGATGGTCCGCCGCGCATTACGTTAAAAACAACACATGGGATCTCGGCGATGCAGCCATAACCGATAAGCTCCTGTTTGAGCGAAAGACCCGGACCCGATGTGGAGGTCAGTGCCTTGGCGCCTGTTAATGATGCGCCAAGGCATGCGGCCATGGCGCCAATCTCGTCTTCCATCTGAATAAATTTTCCGCCAACCTTAGGAAGCTCAATTGACAGGACCTCGGAAACCTCGGTCGATGGTGTGATCGGGTATCCGCCGAAAAAATTGCAACCGGCGTATAATGCGCCATGAGCTGCGGCTTCGTTACCCTGCATAAACGCTACTTTTTTAGCCACTTTTGATTTCCTCCCGTAGAATTATTCGGCGCTAACTTTGATTGCAAAATCAGGGCAACGCAGCTCACACTGCATGCACTTGATACAGGCTTCCAGGTTCTTGACCGCAACGACGAATCCTTTCATCTCCAGAACCTTGGTAGGACAGAATTCAACACAGATATGGCACCCCTTGCAGTACTTCTCGATGATTTCAATTTTTGGCAATGTTTTCTCCATCTGGAAAGACTCCTTTATTCCGTATTAAAAGGTGTGGAATTAACTCTTATAACAAGGCAAAAGAAGGGTGGAGAGCTCCGCCCTTCTTTTGCTGTTGCTCATAAGAACGATCTTGTAACTATTTCATGCTGCCAACCAGCTCCTTGACCGCGGCAACAGACTTGTCCATCATAGCCTGCTCTTCTGCATCAAGTTTGAACTGGATGATATTCTCAACACCTTTCTCGCCGAGAACAGCCGGTACGCCAACATAGAAACCGTTGACACCGAACTCACCCTGCAGGAAGCAGCAGGTCGGGAGAACACGCTTCTGATCCTTGAGGATCGATTCAGCCATGGCAATCGCCGATGATGCCGGGGAGTAGAAGGCGGAACCGGTTTTGAGCAGCGCTACAACTTCGCCGCCCGCACCGCGGGTACGCTTGACCATGGCGGCCATGACTTCCTTGGCCTTTGCTGCATCATTGTATTTCTGCTCCAGAAGTTCCATGACCGGAATGCCGTTGACGCTGGCATAACGAACCAGGGGAACCATGTCGTCGCCATGACCACCAAGAGTCATTGCGGTAACATCCTTTACGGATACTCCCAGTTCCCAGGCGATGAAAGTAGCGAAACGTGCGGAGTCAAGAACTCCGGCCTGACCGATAACACGGTTGTAAGGAAAGCCGGTGATTTTCTGGCAAAGAGTAACCATTGCGTCGAGCGGGTTGGAAATAACGATAATGATTGAGTTCGGAGCGTAGGTTTTGATGCCTTCGGCAACGGATGTCATGATCTTGGAGTTGACCTCGATCAGGTCGTCGCGGCTCATGCCCGGTTTGCGCGGCAGACCGGCTGTAACGATGACGATATCGGAATCCTTGATATCTTCATAGCTGTTGGTGCCTTTCAGGTTGACGTCGTAACGATCGACCGGACCGACTTCGGCGATGTCAAGCATCTTACCCTGGGGAAGTCCTTCGACGATGTCAAAAAGAACAACATCACCAAGTTCGCGCAATGCACAAAGCTGAGCAAGAACGCCACCGATCTGTCCGCCACCGATTAGTGAAATCTTTTTACGTGCCATACTTTTTCTCCTTTGTTGGGTTGATATAACAAATTGTGCAGTAGCGACCAAAAATACGCATCTGCAATCTGTTTGGTGTCTATTTCATATTTTCAATAAGCGCATCGGCAAATCCGGAGCAGGTAAGCAATATGGCCCCCTGCATCATGCGTTCAAAATCATATGTAACCCGCTTCTGGCCGATGGTCCTGTCTATTGACTTTACTATCATGTCGGCAGCTTCCTGCCACCCCATATGCTCAAGCATCATGACACCGGAAAGTATGACTGATCCCGGGTTGACCTTGTCCAGATTGGCATATTTAGGAGCCGTTCCGTGGGTCGCTTCGAAAATTGCGTGCCCGGTTACATAGTTGATATTGGCTCCGGGGGCTATGCCTATGCCACCAACCTGGGCTGCCAGCGCATCAGAAAGAAAATCACCTTCCAGATTCATGCAGGCCAGCACATCAAACTCCTTGGCCCTGGTTAAAACCTGCTGCAGGGTTATATCGGCAATGGTGTCCCTGATCATCAGCAGTTTCTTCCACTGTCCATAACCGTGGGACGGCATCAACTTGAGTGCTTCCTCAACTTCCGAACAGATATCGGCCCTTTGGTTGGGGGTCATCATATCGTAACCGGGGTCGATCATCCTGGCATTTTCCTCGACCGTCAGGCTCTCGTTACGATCCTTGTTGTCGATTATCCAGCTTTCGCGCTCGCAAACTATACGGGAGCGAAATTCCCTGCGTGCCAGTTCGTAGCCCCAATCCTTGAAGGCCCCTTCCGTGAACTTCATGATATTGCCCTTATGGACAATGGTCACGGACTTGCGTTTATGTTTAAGCGCATACTCGATTGCAGCCCGGATCAAGCGTTCGGAACCATCCCTGGAGATCGGCTTGATGCCGATGGAGGAAGATTCGGGAAAGCGGATTTTGCTAACCCCCATATCCTTGATCAGGAACTCCTTGACCCGTTCACAATCAGGTGTGCCATTCATCCACTCGATGCCGACATAGATATCTTCACAGTTCTCACGGAAAATAACCATATCAACATCTTCCGGTTTCTTGACCGGTGAAGGAACACCCTGAAAATAACGTACAGGGCGAAGACAAACATACAAGTCGAGCAATTGACGAAGCGCTACGTTCAAAGAGCGAATGCCGCCGCCGATCGGAGTCGTGAGCGGACCTTTGATACCTACCAGAAACTCCTTGAAAGCTGCAACTGTTTCATCAGGCAACCAGGCCTTGTCGCCCATTTCCTGACGAAACATGTTAAACGGTTTTTCACCGGCGTAGACTTCCATCCAACTGATTTTTTTTTTGCCGCCGTAGGCCTTTTCGACAGCAGCATCAAAAACCCTTACAGAAGCCTTCCAGATATCAACACCGGTACCGTCACCTTCGATGTAGGGTATGATCGGGTTGTCCGGCACATTCAGCTTACCATCGGAACCCATGGCGATCTTACCCCCAGCGGGGACAGTAACATACGTATAAGACATCAATCCCTCTTGCGGGCAAGGTAAAATCAGAAAACGAGCTGAATCCAGATATATTAAATCCGCTAAATCTTAATTAGCAGACTAGTCATGAAGGATCAATCTGAAACAGGGCAGGAGGATTTCTCCCGCCTACCCTGATCATGGATTTATTTATACAATAGCGTCAATTATTGCATTCAAGGTTGCGCTCGGCCGCATCGCCTTTTCCGTTTTGACCGGATCTGGCTGATAGTAACCACCGATATCCTGCGGTTTTCCCTGGGCACCGATCAGTTCTTCATTGATCTTGGCCTCATTTTCCTGAAGCTGCTTGGCTACTCCGGCAAAGCGTGCCTGCAGGTCCTTATCCACGGTCTGCTCGGCCAACGCCTCGGCCCAGTACATGGCGAGATAGAAATGGCTGCCCCTGTTGTCAATCTGACCAACTTTACGGGCCGGGTTCCTGTTGTTATCGAGGAATTTGGCATTGGCTTGATCAAGGGTATCGGCAAGAAGCTTGGCCTTTTCATTATTGAATGTAGTTGCCAGGTGACGTAGTGATTCAGCCAGAGCCAGGAACTCACCCAACGAATCCCATCTCAGGTAGCCTTCCTTGACGAATTGCTGAACATGCTTGGGAGCCGAACCGCCGGCGCCTGTCTCAAACAAACCACCACCGGCCAGAAGCGGAACGATCGACAACATCTTAGAACTCGTACCCAACTCAAGAATCGGGAACAGGTCGGTCAGGTAATCCCTGAGGGCGTTGCCGGTTACGGTAATTGTGTCTTTGCCATCTTTTGCACGCTGCATGGCGAACTGCATCGCCTGCACAGGAGCCATGATCTGGATATCCAGACCGGTTGTATCGTGATCTTTCAGGTATGTGTTAACTTTTTCGATCATCTGGGCATCATGAGCCCGGTTTTTGTCCAGCCAGAAGATAGCCGGCGCGCCGGTTGCCCTGGCCCTATTAACAGCCAGCTTGACCCAATCGCGAATCGGCAGATCTTTTGCCTGGCATCCGCGCCAGATGTCGCCCTCTTCCACTTCGTGCTGGAACAGTACCGCGCCCGATTCATCAACAACACGTACCGTGCCGTCGGCAGGAATTTTGAAAGTCTTGTCGTGTGAGCCGTATTCCTCGGCTTTCTGCGCCATCAGACCAACGTTTGACACGCAACCCATGGTTGTCGGATCGAACTGGCCGTTCTTCTTGCAGAAGTCGATACACTCCTGGTACCACTCGGAATAGCAGGTATCCGGTATCACGCACTTGACGTCATGAAGCTTGCCATCGGTGCCCCACATGCCGCCGGAGTCACGCATAACGACCGGCATGGATGCGTCGATGATGATGTCGTTGCTGGCGTGCAGGTTGGTGATCCCCTTGTCGGAGTCAACCATGGCAAGCTCGGGTCTTTTCTTGTATACAGCCTGGATATCAGCTTCAATTTCAGCCTGTTTGGCTTCCGGCAGTTTTTTGATCTTCACATAGAGGTCGCCCAGACCGAGATCCGGAATGATGCCCAGCTCTTTAAAGGTATCGGCATGTTTTTCAAAGACGTCCTTAAAGAAGACGGAGACGAAATGACCGAACATGATCGGATCAGAGATCTTCATCATGGTGGCTTTGAGGTGAACCGAGAACAGCACGCCCTTCTTCTGTGCATCTTCAATCTGCTCTTCGATGAACTTGCGCAGGGCTTTGCAGCTCATGAATGCGCCGTCAAGAACCTCGCCTTCCTGAAGAGCCAGCTTCTCTTTCAGAACCGTAACCTTCCCGTCCTTGCCAACCAATTCGAATTTAACGTTGCCGGCCTTCTTCATCGTAACGGATTTTTCACTGTGGTAAAAATCGCCGGCATCCATGTGAGAGACATGGGTCTTGCTATCCGGACTCCAGGCGCCCATCTTGACCGGATGCTTCCTGGCATACTGTTTAACGGCGGCTGCCGACCTTCTGTCGGAGTTACCCTCTCTCAAAACCGGGTTAACGGCGCTTCCCAGACACTTGGCATATCTGGCGTGAAGAGCTTTTTCTTCGTCGGTTTTAGGCTCTTCCGGGTAATCGGGGGTTTTAGGCTCTTCCGGGTAATCGGGGATATTGTAACCCTGCTCCTGCAACTCTTTTATTGCTGCTTTAAGCTGCGGGATCGAAGCGCTGACGTTAGGCAGCTTGATGATATTGGCTTCCAGCTTCTGAGTCAGGTCGCCCAATTCGGCCAAATAATCCGGCATCTTCTGGCTTTCCGTCAGGTTCTCGGGGAAATTGGCAATTATTCTTCCCGCAACGGAGATATCCCTTGTTTCCACTACAACGCCAGCCGCTTTTGTGAAAGCGTTGACAATCGGTAACAAAGAGTAGGTTGCCAGAGCCGGTGCTTCGTCGATTTTTGACCAAATAATCTTTTGTGTCGTCATTGTTGTCTTCTCTCCTTAGTTCAGGTTAGATAGCCGCTTGCTCAAAACTCAAAACGTCCAATTCAACATAACTATACGATATACCGCATATTAAGGCTGATTAAAAATTTTGTATACAATATACAAAACACCGTGGGCTGTCAAGAAAAAACATTGAGAAAAAACATAGCACTCTAATGTGTTTATGACTTATCCCCGCCAGTGAGTTAAGTTGTGTTAATTTATGAATTGATTGACATTTTGCTGCCTGAATGGCGCTGGGAAAAAAGATTAATCAAGGGTATTCGCGGGATTGAGCTGCCTTCGACAGAGGTAATTATTATTTTTTATTGGAATAACGCCGAGCCTCTAGCGCATCATCATGGCTGAAATGCCTCGGGATGGAAAGGACTTGTCCGGGCCAGAGGCGCTTGGGGTCACGGATCTGATCACGATTGGAACGATATATTAGCGGCCATAGCGATGAATCGTTATAGATCTCCGGCCGGCCGGCAATCTGCGGCAATGTTTCGCCGCGACGGACGGTATATTGGGCGGACAATTGTTGCGGAGGTTCTTTGGGTACGGTTTTTTTCTGAAGCGCGGCGGCGGCAGCAGCCTTTGCCGCTTCTTCGGCCTGAACCCGCTCCTGCTCGCGCAGTCGCTTTTCGGCCTCGACCGCTTCCCGCATCAATCGTTCTTCCTCGGCCTTGGCAGCCAGCAACAATAACCGCTGACGTTCTTCTTCCGCCAATCGCTGTTTCAGGCTTCTAAGTTGCGAGCGGAGCAATTCGGCTTTTTGAAAAGCAAGCTGATAGTAGGTATCCGCTTCCTTATCATCCGACCGGACATGGAAGATCGCCTCGCCATGTTCGAACGTTTCCAGAAGGTTGCGGTATTCCTGGGGAAACAGTTGCGACGCATTCTGGCGATCAAGCTCCTCGACCAGGGGTGGCGATCAAGCTCCTCGACCAGGGGTCCGACCTTGCCGCGCCAGGTCGGAACGGCTGTGGAACAGGCCGCCAGCAGCAGTACTGATAACAGCAATATGCATACTGCCGGGCGGCCCATTAATTTATCTATTACCCCTGTTTTTCCACGAGCCTGACACCAAGTTCACGCAGTTGTTTGTTATCAACCGGAGAGGGAGCCTCGGACATCATGCAGGCGCCTTTCTGGGTTTTGGGGAATGCGATCACATCCCTGATGGAGTCGCTGCCGGTCAGCAGCATTATCAAACGGTCCATTCCGAAAGCGATGCCACCGTGCGGTGGTGTACCGAACTCAAGGGCATCCAACAGGAAGCCGAACTTGCTGCGGGCAGATTCAACTGACATCCCCAGCAGTTTGAACATCAGCGACTGGACCTGCTCCTGGTGTATCCTGATCGAACCGCCGCCAATTTCATTGCCGTTCAGCACCAGGTCATAAGCTTTGGCGCGGCAGCGGCCCGGGTCGGATTCAACGAATTCCAGGTCCTCGTCCATCGGCGCGGTAAAGGGATGGTGTACCGCAGCCCAGCGCCCCTCCTCCTCGTCCCACTCCAACAGCGGGAAGTCGGTTACCCAGACGAAACGGTAATCGTCCTTGCTGGTCAGCTTGAGCTGAGCCGCCAGGTGGTTGCGCAGCTTGCCGAGCGAATCGTTGACAACCTTGGGTTTGTCCGCCACGAAGAACAGCAGGTCCCCTTCTTCGGCGCCGAAGTTGCTGTTCATTGCCGCGATCTCTTCCGGTGTGAAGAACTTGGCTATGGGAGAATGCCACTCGCCGTTCTCTATCTTGACATACGCCAGTCCCTTGGCTCCATAGATCTTGACGAATTCGGTCAGATCATCGATTTCCTTGCGGGAAAACTTCGAACACCCCTTGGCATTGAGTCCCTTGATTATGCCGCCTTTCGAGGCCACCTCGGCAAACACCTTGAACCCGGACTTACTGACCAGATCGGTCAGATCGCACAGTTCCATGCCGAAACGCATGTCAGGATTATCCACACCAAAACGCCTAATGGCCTCGGCATAGGTAATCCGCTCTACCGGCAGCTGGATCTCGACACCCTTGGTCTCCTTGAATACACGGGCGATCAACCCCTCCATCACGGTGATGATATCCTCACGGTCGATGAATGACATCTCGCAGTCGATCTGGGTGAATTCCGGTTGACGGTCGGCGCGCAAATCCTCATCACGGAAGCAGCGCACGACCTGGAAGTAACGGTCAAAACCGGAGATCATCAGGATCTGCTTGAATATCTGCGGTGACTGCGGCAGCGCATAGAAATGCCCCTGGTTGATACGGGACGGCACCAGGAAGTCACGTGCGCCCTCGGGTGTGGATTTGGTCAGGAAGGGCGTTTCCAGCTCAATGAATCCGTTATCGGTCAGATAGGAACGGGTCAACTGGGCCACCTTGGAACGCAGAATCAGGTTGTACTGCAGCTGCGGACGGCGCAGGTCCAGATAACGGTATTTCAGGCGGATATTCTCGTTGATGTCGCTATGCTCGTCCAGCATGAAGGGAAGCGGCTTGGAGCGGTTGAGTAGCTTGCACTCCAACACCTGGATCTCCACCTCGCCGGTCTTCATACCCGGGTTGACGGTGCCTTCCGGACGGGGAATAACCTTACCCCTGACAGCCAGCACGAATTCGCTGCGGACCGATTCGGCCACGGCATGGGAAGCAGCATTGACCTCAGGGTCGAATACGATCTGGGCGATGCCCTCGCGGTCGCGCAGGTCGATGAAGATCAGCCCGCCATGGTCGCGGCGGCGTAGAGCCCAACCCATCAGGATTACCTCGCTGCCGATGTCGCTCGCCCGCAGGTCGCCGCAATAATGTGTCCGTTTCCAGTTACCAAGTGTATCCATATGTCCCTCCAAATAAAGATTCGTAATTCAAAACTGAGGATTAATCAGTCGATCAACTTGCCGATATTTCCGATCCGTGGACGCAGTTTTTCACGATCCCACGACCCCAGTACTTGATGAATGCCAGTCCCTTGATCTGATCCCGCTTGACGAACTTCCAAAAACGGCTGTCGTAGGAACGGTCCCGATTGTCCCCCATCACAAAATAAGAATTCGCCGGGACCGTGACCGGGCCGAATGTATCGCGCGGATTCATCTCCTTGGGAATCAGGTCCTTCTCCTTGTGAACTTCGTGCGGATTCAGATAGAGCTTGCCATTGACGTAGACCTTTTTTTCCTTGCCTTCCACCACGTCACCCGGCGTGCCAACCACGCGCTTGATGAAATCCTTGCTGGGATCTTCCGGATATTCGAAAACGATCACGTCCCCCTGGCGCGGGTCGCGTATTGTCAGGACCCGCTTATCGCTGAACGGCAGCTTGGTGCCGTAGATGAACTTGCTGACCAGCAGGTGATCGCCGATAGCCAACGTATCCTCCATGGAACCGGAAGGTATTTTGAAGGCCTGGACCAGATAGGTGCGGATTACCAGCGCCAGCAGTATCGCAATGGCAATTGATTCGGCATATTCGCGAACGAGGCTTTTCTTTTTGATTACCGGTTCCGGATGACGGGCAGCGGTATCCACGGACAGTTCTTCATTTTCTTGCATGCAAGTTCCTTTTATTTAAGATTCGTGACCGGGAAAAATATCGGTATCACCAATCACCGCGCACTATTCCACTTTCAATATTGCCAGAAACGCTTCCTGCGGCAGCTCCACGTTACCCACATTCTTCATGCGCTTCTTGCCTTCCTTCTGCTTCTCCAGCAGTTTGCGTTTACGGGTGATGTCGCCGCCGTAACATTTGGCCAGAACGTCCTTGCGCATCGCCTTGACCGTTTCACGGGCAATCACCTTGTTGCCGATGGCAGCCTGGATCGCAACCTCGAACATCTGCCGTGAAATCAGTTCCTTCATCTTGGAGACCAGGTCGCGTCCGCGGAAATAAGCTTTTTCCCGGTGCAGGATCAGCGAGAGCGCATCGACCACTTCGCCGTTGATCAGCACGTTCATCCGGACCAGGTCACTACGCCGGTACTCCAGCTGTTCATAATCCAGCGATGCTCCAGCTGTTCATAATCCAGCGATGCGTAGCCCCTGGTGATGGATTTCAGGCGGTCGTAGAAATCAAGCACGATCTCGTTCAGAGGGAGTTCGTAGATGATCATGACGCGGGTCGGGGTCAGGTATTTGATCTCGCGCTGGACGCCGCGCTTGTCCTCGCACAGAGCCAGCACGCCGCCGACGAATTCGTTGGGCACATGGATGTGGGCCAGGATGAAGGGCTCTTCCAGATACTCCGTGCTTTGCAGCTCCGGCATCTGGTTGGCGCTCTGAATCGAATACACTTCGCCGCTCATCCTGTGAACCCGGTAGACGACGGTCGGCGCGGTGGTGATCAGGTCAAGGGCAAACTCCCGCTCCAAACGTTCCTGGATGATCTCCATGTGCAGCAAGCCGAGAAAACCGCAACGGAAACCGAAACCGAGCGCCAGGGAGGTTTCAGGCTCATAGGAGAAGGAGGAATCGTTCAGCTTGAGCTTGGCCAGCGCATCACGCAGCTGTTCGTACTGGACGGTGTCGATCGGGTACAGGCCGGAAAAGACCATCGGTTGTACCTCCTTGAAACCACCCAGCGGCACCGCGCACTGCCGCTGCAGCAGGGTAACCGTATCGCCGACCTTGGCATCAGCCACATCCTTGATGCCGGCAATCACAAATCCTACCTCACCTGCAGCCAGTTCAGGCACCTCGCGCATCACCGGCGAAAAGACCCCCACCTTGAGCGCTTCAAATGAGCTGTTGGTTGCCATCAGCTGGATTTTGTCGCCTTTTTTAAGTGTGCCGTCGAAGATCCGTATCAGGATGATCACCCCCTGGTACTGGTCGTACCAGGAATCGAACAGCAGTGCCTTGAGCGGCGCGCTTGAGTCGCCCTTGGGCGCGGGAATTTTCTTGACAATCTCTTCCAGGATTTCGTGGGTACCGATGCCTTCCTTGGCGCTGGCCCGTACCGCATCATGGGCATCGATGCCGATGATATCCTCGATCTCCTGGATGACCCGCTCCGGGTCGGCGGCGGGCAGGTCGATCTTGTTAAGCACCGGAAAGACTTCCAAGTTGATGTCCAGGGCCAGATAGACATTGGCCAGGGTCTGGGCCTCAACCCCCTGGGAGGCATCCACCACCAGCAACCCGCCTTCACAGGCGGCCAGCGAGCGGGAAACTTCATAGGTAAAGTCAACGTGACCGGGAGTATCGATCAGGTTGAGCACATAGTCACGGCCGTCATCGGCACGGTAGTTGAGCCGCACGGTCTGGGCCTTGATCGTGATGCCCCGTTCCCGCTCCAGATCCATCTTGTCCAGAAACTGGTTTTTGCTTTCACGGTCGGTAACGGTGCCGGTGTACTCCAGCAGGCGGTCCGCCAGCGTGGATTTGCCGTGGTCAATGTGGGCAATGATGGAGAAATTGCGAATTCTGCTGATATCCATGAAATCCTTCGTTTGAATAAGAATCGGACTCTACAGAGTAAATAAAGAGAGTTTGAAAGTAAAGCAAAAAGGGGCGTCAGAACATGAATCGCCGCATGCTGATGCTCTGCAGCAGCCCGATTCCGACCATTGATGTGATCATTGATGTGCCGCCGTAGGAGAAAAACGGCAGCGGCACACCGACCACCGGAAACAGTCCGATCACCATTCCCATGTTGATGACGATGTGCCAGAAGAGCATGGCCGTCACCCCAACCGCCAGCAGGCCGCCGAAACGGTCGTTGCAGCGGCGGGCGATGTTCAGACCCCACAACACCAGCGACAGGTAGAGGATGATCAGAACCAGGCAACCGACAAAACCCCACTCTTCGGCGAAAACCGAAAAGGCAAAATCGGTATGCTGCTCAGGCAGGAAGCGCAGCTGTGATTGAGTCCCCTGAATATACCCCTTGCCGGCGATGCCACCCCTTGCCGGCGATGCCTCCCGAACCGACGGCAATCTTGCTCTGGATGATATGGTAACCGCTGCCGAGCCTTGAACGTTCCGGATTCAGAAAATCAAGCACGCGGTTCTTCTGGTAGGGACGCAGCAAATAGGCCCAACCGATCCAGGCGACCGGTATCGTGACGCAGATAAAGGTCACTATCGTGGTCCAGCGCGGCCCGATGTAGAACGTCATCGAAAGCGCAATCAGTATTACCAGGATCGCGGTTCCCAGGTCGGGCTGTTTCATGATCAGAGCCGCAGGCAGCGCCAGAATCCCCAGGGGAAAGAGCACGTCCCCGACCGTGAGACCGCCGACGCTGTGGTAATTATTGAAGAAACGGGCGAAGGTGATAATAATCACGATTTTCATCAGCTCCGAGGGCTGAATATTGAAAAGTCCCAAATCCAGCCAGCGGGTGGCTCCCATGGTACTGCGCCCTACCAGGAGCACCACCAGCAGCAGCAGTATCAGGAAACCGTAGAGCCAGTATGAGAGATCTTCCAGCAGGTGATAGTCAATACTGCAGACCAGCATCGATATTGTCATACCGGCCAGCATCCAGTAGAACTGCTTGATGAAATAGGCGGTCCCCACCATTTTATAGGGGGTTGTGGCGCTGTAAATATTCATGATGCCCAGAAGGCAAACCGTCACAACCAGCCCGGCCAGGATCCAGTCGATATTGGTTAACAGGCGACGATCAATCATTGGACTTGTCTCCGCTGTCTTGCGATTCTTCCAAGGTAGCAGCCTTTTCATCGACTTCCGGCTCCTCGGTTGCTTTTGGAGCAGCGGAAGGTTCCTTGCGCGGCGGTTTCTTGCCGTCGAAATAGGCTCGCAAAATTCTGCCGGCTATCGGGGCTGCCGCCGACCCGCCATGCTCGCCATGCTCGATCACCACCGCCACGGCGATCTCGGGCTTGTCAAAAGGAGCAAAAGCCACGAACAGGGCGTGATCGCGGAACTGATACGGGGTTCCCTGCTTGCTGTCCCGCATCTTGACGACCTGGGATGTGCCGGTCTTGCCGGCCACCTTGACATCGTAGAGCCGAGCCTGGGCTCCCGTGCCGCCAGACTCGTTGACTACCGCGTACAGCCCCTGTTTGACCAGACGATATGACTCTTTCGAAAAAGAGGTGGTCCCGATCACCTCGGGCTTGGTTTCCCTGAGAGGTTTTCCGTCGGCATCAACGATCCGCTTCACCAGGTGCGGCCGGTAGATGGTGCCTTCATTGGGCAACCGTGGCAATCATCGAGGCCAGCTGTATCGGGGTCGTCAGTACATAACCCTGACCGATCGCAACCGGCAGGGTCTCTCCATGAAACCAGCGCTTGCCGAATCGTTTCTGCTTCCATTCGGATGTCGGGATCAGCCCGGATTTTTCATTCTGCAGTTCGACGCCCATGGGCGCCCCCAGCTTGAAGGCCTTGGCGGTTGCGGCGATCTTGTCTACTCCCAGCTTTTCGCCAAGCTGGTAATAGTAGACGTCGCACGATTCCCGCAACGACTTGCGCAGACTTGTGGTCCCATGCCCCTTCTTGTTCCAGCATTTGAAGGTGGATGTCCCCAAAGTGTAGGCACCGTCGCAGTTGACCGAGGTCGAGTCGTCGATCCTGTTGTCGTTCAGCCCGGCCAGCGCGGTAATCACCTTGAAAGTCGAACCGGGGGGATATTGCCCGCTCAAAGCCTTGTTCTCCAGCGGCCGGCGTTTGTCCTCCAGATACCCTTTCCAGATATCAGCCGGCAGCTTGCCGCTGAAAAGCGATGGATCAAAGCCGGGGTTGCTGACAAAAGCCAGTATTTCACCATTATTGATATTCATGGCAACCGCCGCTCCGGCCTGTTCGCCGAAAGCTTGCTCGGCCTGTTTCTGTATGGCGGAATCGATCGTCAAGACGACGCTGTTACCCACCGTGGGATAGGTCTCGGAGATGGTCCGCAAGACCCGCCCGCGGGCGTCAACCTCCAGCTGCCGGCCACCGTCATCCCCGTGCAGCTCCATCTCCAGAGCGCGCTCAATCCCGTTTTTGCCGACGTAGTCACCGGAATTGTACTCTTCGTACCCCTCGGCATTTAATTCTTTTTCCGAAATTTCACTTATGTAACCGAGCAGATGCGAGGCCAGCGTACCGTTCGAGTATTCACGCACCGGCTTCATCTCGATCTCTACCCCGGGCAGCCGTAAGCGGTTTTCCTCCAGTATTTCGACCTGGTCACGGGTGATATTGGAAGCCAGTACGATCGGGTAGTATTTGGCACGCCCCATGCTCTTCCGCCAGCGTTCGTCCATCTCGGCCCGCTCCAACCCGAGCAGCGCCGATAACTGGGTCAGCAGCGATTCCTTGTCCAATACCTCCTGCGGAACAACGGCCAGGCTGAATGAAGGACGGTTGCTGACCAGCACCTTGCCGTTGCGGTCGAGTATGGCTCCACGGGAAGCGGCCACCGGCACGAAACGCAGACGATTGTTCTCGGACATTTCGCGATAATCGTCCGATCTGAGGATCTGCAGATGCCACAGTCGCATCAGCAGCAGGAAGAACACAGCTCCCACCACAAAGGAAAGAATCAGGATTCTCTGTTTGGACTCCACCACCTCACGAACGAAACGCCGCTCCTTCATGACACTTCCTGTTGGCAGTCGAAACCGGGGAACAGCGTTACAAGCGAGGCGACAAAAGAATTGACCAGCAGGCGGGGGACAATGTCGGAGACCATCGAATATGCTATTCCGGGAGAGGCGGTAAACATTACCATCAGCAGCAGGTTCAGGGTAAAACTGGCGAATGTGACTCCAGCCACGGCCAGAACGAAAAGAACGGCGCTGTCGGCGTACAGGCGGTCGGTCAGGCTTCTCATGACCAGGAAGATCACCAGGAAACCGGCAGCGTTCAGTCCCAGGTAAAGACCGCTGAAAGCATCATTGAGCATACCCAGCAGCCAGGCCAGCGGCGCCCCGACCTGGAAGCTGCTGCGCAGGGTCATGAACACCATGATAACCAGCAGCAGGTCCGGCTTGAACGAGGGACGCAGGTAAACCGGCAGCACCGCCACCTGCAGCACGATCGAGAGCAGCACCAGGCCGGACAGCAGCAGGATAGCCCCCCTACTCATTGTCCCCACCCAGAACTATCAACACCTCTTCCAGATGGGCCAGATTGACACTCGGCCGGATCGTGACGGTCTGGAAAATGCCGTATTCGCCCCGTTTGACCATGGTCACCTCGCCGATCGGCAGCCCTTTCCGGAACACGCCGCCAATCCCGGAGGAGATCACCGCATCCCCGACCTTGACATCCTCTTCCCGGGTCGTGAATTCCAGGGAGCAGAGCATCTCCGACTTGCCTTTTACCACTCCTCGGGCTCTCGAACGCTGAATGGTAGCAGCGATTCCGCTGGCGTGATCGGTCAACAGGATCACCCGCGACGTCGATGTGGAGACCTTGACAATCTGGCCGACGATACCGTCCGCGGCAATTACCGCCATCCCCTCGCGTATCCCGCTGGAAGCGCCCTGGTTGAGGATCAGGGTGCGAAACCAGGAGGTGGCGTCCTCACCGATGACCCTGGCGCCGACCGTGGGCGCCTTGATATTTTTTTTCATGTCAAGCAAACGCTCCAGGCGCTGATTTGCCAGGAACAACTCGTTACCTTCGCGCACACGCTCGTTCAGGGCACGGATATCATCGCGCAACCTGAGGTTCTCGCGATGGGTATCCACCAGGCTGATGTAGCCGTCCCAGACGTCCTCCACAAAACCGCTCAATCTGTAGGCCGGCTGAAAAATCGGCGAGAGAACGCTCAGCGCCACGCGCTCGATCGCATTCGCTTCACGATTATGGGGAACATTGAGTGAAAAGATGATCAGGGCGGCCAGTATTCCGATTCCCGTCAACAAAACAAAAGCATATTTCTTTAAAAATTCCATTTTCGGTGTGTACCTTGAAAATCAGCTAATACCACATAACTCGGCCTCGTTGTAGACCCGCAGCAGATAATCTTTGTAAGAGGAATTGGGGGTGTCATCGATAACCCGCATCATACCCTCGCAATCCAGAAAACCTCTCCGTAGCGCGATCTCTTCGAGACAGGCGATTTTCAGCCCCTGCCGCGCCTCGATCGTCTCGATGAAGTTGCTGGCTTCCAGAAGGCTTCTGTGCGTACCGGTATCCAGCCAGGCGATTCCGCGCCCCAGCCGCTCGACCAGCAGCTGTCCGCTCCGCAGATATTCGAGATTGATATCGGTGATTTCCAGCTCTCCGCGCGGCGAAGGCTTGATCGCCTTGGCCACCGCCACGACGTTTTCATCGTAAAGATACAGACCCGGGACCGCATAGTGTGACTTGGGCTGTTTCGGCTTCTCCTCGATGCTGAGGACCTTGCCGTCCCGGTCGAACTCCACCACGCCATAGCGCTCGGGATCGTGCACCTGGTAGCCGAACACCCTGGCGCCCCCCTTGAAACCGGAAACTATTTCGTCCAGGTTCATCTTGCCGTAGAAGATGTTGTCTCCCAGGATCAGGCAGACCGGCTGGTTGTCGATGAACTCCTCGCCCACCAGGAAAGCCTGGGCGATCCCCTTGGGCTCGGGCTGAACCTTGTAGGTGATCGAAATACCCCAGCGGGAACCGTCACCCAGCAGCGACTCGAAACGGGGCGTGTCATGCGGAGTGGAAATCAGCAGGATATCCTTGATGCCGGCTGTCATTAACGTGGCCAGCGGATAATAGATCATCGGCTTGTCGTAGACCGGCTGCAGCTGCTTGCTGGCCACCAGTGTCAACGGATAGAGTCGGCTGCCGGCTCCTCCGGCTAGTATGATACCTTTTCCGATACCTTGGGTCATTGGAAACACCTCGAATGTATTTGTAAAGATTGACTAGTTATCACGTTAGAGCAAGCAGTGTCAAACCGGATTAACTTTTCGAACCAGACTTTTGACCGCCTCCAGCAGATTGTCGAACACCTCTGTGCCGGACGGCAGACACTGTTCATCTTCCGCTCCGTAGCCGGTCCTGACCAGCACAGTTGCGCATCCGGCGGCACGTCCGGCCGAAACATCGGCCAGCTTGTCACCGATCATGATCGAGGCTTCCAGGTCGATGTCGTATCGCCGGGCGGCTTCCCTGAGCATGCCCGGCAAGGGCTTGCGGCAGTTGCAGGGAAGCGCATAGCTGCCGCGCCCGTCGGGATGGTGCGGACAGTAAAGCCAGGCATCGACCCGGGCGCCGGATTTATCAAGCTCTCCGGAGATATGTCGGTGCAGGTTCTCCACATCTTCCTCGGTGTAGTAGCCCCTGGCCACGCCGGACTGGTTCGTGACCACCACCACCAGAAAGCCGGCCTCGTTCAGCATCCGCACCGCTTTGGTTGCCCCCGGAATGAACTCGAAATCCGCTATCCGGTAAAGATATTCCTTCTCAACATTGATGGTACCGTCCCGGTCCAGAAAAACCGCCCGTTGCATCCTAATTCCTCCCGCAAAAATTGTTTGGACAGATTAAACCTGCATGGATTGGCAAGTTACGGATCGGTTTGCATTGACAATCCACTATTAAAAAAACTATAACACCCCTTATCAACTGCAAGGGAGACCAATCCGTGATCAAGACAAACAACCTTAAAATAACCGCTATCACACCCATTATCGCTCCGGCTGATTTGCGCCAGGTTTTTCCGCTGTCAGACAGGGACCGTTCCTTCGTCAGCAGGAGCCGCGAACAGATCAAGGAGATCATCCAACGCAAGGACCGGCGCCTGATGGTGGTGGTCGGACCATGCTCGATCCACGACACCGAGGCCGCCGTTGAATACGCCAAGCGCCTGTCCAGGCTCTCCAAGCAGGTTGAAGACCAGCTGCTGCTGATCATGCGGGTCTATTTCGAAAAGCCGCGCACAACTGTGGGATGGAAAGGGCTGATCAACGACCCGGACATGGATGGCACCCATCTCATATCCAAGGGACTCGGCATCGCACGCGGCCTGTTAAGCCGCATAACCGCGCTGGAAGTGCCGGTGGCCAACGAGATGCTGGACCCGATCACCCCCGAATACGTTGCCGACATGATCAGCTGGGGCGCTATCGGCGCCCGCACCACCGAATCCCAGACCCACCGCGAAATGTCCAGCGGACTGTCGTTTCCG
>Ga0209417_1003211_pt1 | contig 22511 bp, 18 predicted proteins | sample RifGroF2_FD_184002 | JGI IMG/M metagenome (GOLD analysis project Ga0209417, IMG submission 184002) | Groundwater microbial communities from Rifle, Colorado, USA - Groundwater F2 (SPAdes) (version 2) | ecosystem: Environmental > Aquatic > Deep subsurface > Groundwater | place: Rifle, Colorado... | reverse complement strand
GCATTTTATCATGGTTTCGCGGAATTAAAACTTGTTGGGCTAAAAAAAGAAAATCTTATGATAGCTTTTTGCATCTTGCTTGTTCTTTAAGGCTTTATAAGATGGCTGGAATTTTCGGATAAGCTCTTATGATAATAAATATGCATTTATTGTTTATACTAAAATTTTTAGGGCTGAAAACATCCCTGATATTAAAATAAACATGATAGATATAATAGATTTAAAAACCGGCAATATCCTTCTAAACCGCAAATTAAAATATAATATCAAAGAAGAACATAAATGGATACTAGGGATGTTTGTAGCTAAACAAAATATAATTGGTAAAATTGTAGTCAATATTTTTACACATAACGATGACGAATTATATGACTATAAACCTGAAAATAAAATGTAAACTCTAGATTAATCTTACAATAAAAAAGTTATTTGGACCTGAGCATATATCCCCAGGTCCATTTTTTTGCAAAAAACATGATCAGTACGAATTCAATGTTTTTTTACATAAAACTCGAATTATTTCACTTGGACCGCAATTTTCTGCATGGTCAAATCATAATCTTTTTTAAGCATGCCACTAATAGATCTTATATTCAACTCTTCTAGAACTTTAGACTTTATATCCCCGCGGCCTGTAAGCAATGTAAGTATCGTAGAAGCTTGCTCAGAAGTAATAAAACTACCATTAGATTCTTTAGGTTTTTTATAAGTTGCTCTTGTTGGCTCTGTTCTTTGATCACAATCCTCTACATCTCTATCCTCATCTGCACCAATAAGCCCCAACATGGAAGTCAGCATATATCTACGCATGTAAGTTAATTGCCCACCAAATGATTGCATTTCCTGTGTTGTTGCTATTTTATATGGAATCAATTTTGCTTTAGACTTTATCCATTCACCAGATGAATGTCGAATAATTGTATATAAAAACGCCTCACCGTCTATATATATTAATGGTTGCTGAAAACTTAAACCATTTGCGCCAAAAGGCTCTCTTATTGCATCAAAACATGACACCAAATCTGCGTACTTAGCCCTTGCACCAATTTTATCTTTTTCAGGCAACTTCATATCTTTTTGAGCAATACTCAAAGCTGTAGATATAAATTTAACACTTGAGCTCTCCATTGGCTCAACTTGAGCTTGTAACTCATGTTGCACTTTATGCACTTGTGAAGTATTTACGTCTTCTAATTTGTCTAACACTATTTCCCTTAAGTTTATTATTAATACAAAAAATTTTACTATAAAATATGTTCCACTTAACTAGCAATAATACCCAAAATTAATTTTTTGTAAAAAAAAAGACAAGCTAGAAAAATATTTTCAAGAACATAATTACAAATTAAAAGTTTTTTTAATATAATACAATAAAAAAACCCCGTGATTTTACGCCAAGGGCCTAATATAAATCAAAAAATATTTATAAAAAATCTAAAAATCTGCTTTCACAAACCCAAAGTATCTCAACTCGAAAGTCTTTCTTTTAAAAATCTTCCAGTCAACTTCTTTTAATATTTGTGGATAAACTGTCTCATTTTCCAGTTGCTCTTTGGTATACCAATTGACATCAACAATCCCCTCTTGCGCCGCCGCCTTGGTCTTAATCAATTTGCCACCAATAAATTTACATAGAAACCAAATTTTTACCATGCGACGACTTTTTGACTCGAGATCTTCAACAAAAAGCATCTTAGATGGCAATACTTCTATTCCCGTTTCTTCTTTTACTTCTCTTACAATTGCCTGCGTTAGACTCTCCCCATCTTTAACGCCCCCGCCTGGGCCAACAAGAAAAGTTGTACCATCTGGGTTGCTGTATCTAACAAGTAACACTTTTTTCCTGTGCAGTACAATCCCTGCAGCCGATATTCTATGATCTTTAATATCCATTTCATAAAATTTTTCAAAAATATCCAATTGTCCGGCTTTAGGGTCAGAAATTTTTTTAGCTACAAAAGTCATTATCTTTTTAGCCTGTTTTATTGCCAAAAGTGCATCTTCAAGCTCTGGAATATCTTCTTCTGTTGGATATCTAAACTTAGTTGAAAAAGGATTTAAAGGCTCTGCTAAATCCTGAATTTCTTCAAACGTTCTATCATGAACCATGCATAACTCAACAAGCTTTGGCAAATCATGTGTCTTTATAAGATTCGATTTTTTAAAAGAAAGATAAGCTTTGAGAGATTTCTCAGCTGATTGTTGACATAAATATGTCACAGTAGAAAACAACTCAACCTTTAAAAGAGTTTTTGCGCCTAATAACTCTTCTCTAGCAATTGTTAGCCAGGCCTCATGACTTTGCATAAATCAACTCACCATCTTGTTTTATTTTATGACAAAGTGAAGCAATATTACTTGAATATTTTTCAAACTCTTCTTTTGTGTAAACTATAATATCTTTAGAAATGCCCATTCCAAAAAGTGCAGAATACGCAGCAATTGGACGCTTGAAAGTTTTTTCTGTAGATTTCTCTACAACAATCAATAAATCCAAATCACTGTCTTCGTTTGGAGTTCCCCATGCATAAGAGCCAAAGAGATAAATTTCCACAGGATCGTACGCTTTTACCAAACGATTCTTTACTTCTTGTATAACTTCTTTTTCAATCATATTATTTCCAATAATTTAAGCATTACTTACCTTTAAATTATAACACTTTTATTATAGCTTATAAGGGGCAAAAATCAAATACAGTAAAAGCCTATCCTGTGATTATTTTAAATATAGCTCACAGCACATTGAATGCGGGTCATATTATTTTGTTCTACGTTTTTACTGTTTAACTTGGACCGCAATTTTTTGCACGGTCAAATCATAATCTTTTTTAAGCATCCCACTAATAGACCTTATATTCAACTCTTCTAGAACTTTAGATTTTATATCCCCGCGGCCTGTAAGCAATGTAAGTATCGTAGAAGCTTGCTCAGAAGTAATAAAACTACCATTAGATTCTTTAGGTTTTTTATAAGTTGCTCTTGTTGGCTCTGTTCTTTGATCACAATCCTCTACATCTCTATCCTCATCTGCACCAATAAGCCCCAACATGGAAGTCAGCATATATCTACGCATGTAAGTTAATTGCCCACCAAATGATTGCATTTCCTGTGTTGTTGCTATTTTATATGGAATCAATTTTGCTTTAGACTTTATCCATTCACCAGATGAATGTCGAATAATTGTATATAAAAACGCCTCACCGTCTATATATATTAATGGTTGCTGAAAACTTAAACCATTTGCGCCAAAAGGCTCTCTTATTGCATCAAAACATGACACCAAATCTGCGTACTTAGCCCTTGCACCAATTTTATCTTTTTCAGGCAACTTCATATCTTTTTGAGCAATACTCAAAGCTGTAGATATAAATTTAACACTTGAGCTCTCCATTGGCTCAACTTGAGCTTGTAACTCATGTTGCACTTTATGCACTTGTGAAGTATTTACGTCTTCTAATTTGTCTAACACGATTTCCCTTAAGTTTATTATTAATACAAAAAATTTTACTATAAAATATGTTCCACTTAACTAGCAATAATACCCAAAATTAATTTTTTGTAAAAAAATATACACACTTAAACCCAATTTTTAATTGCATAATTACAGATATAAAGTTTTTGACGAGATAGCACAAAAAAATAGCCCCGGGATTTTACGCCAAGGGCCACAAACTACAAATATTTAAACTAAAAGTTTTATTAAAACCTAATCAATCTTACTTAACGGCTGAATATCTTCTTCGAAATATCGCTGAAACGCAATAGGCATACTCTTATAATCAACAAGTTTAGTTAAATCTGAGTAATCTATGCCACAATATGTATTCCAAAATAATACAGTTTCATTTTTGATAAACCCATTAGTCAAATCGTCCATGATAGCAGAAATAGGCTTTGCGCTATATGTCCCCTCAAGCTTAATATTCTCCGTACTCTTAAACAACCTTATTGCTTGCGCAGCCTCTGGGGTAAATAACCCATACTCTGCGCCAGTAAATTTTTTGTTAATAATAAATTTATCTTCCGGAAACTCGTATATTTTAAATGACGGGTCAAGTGAATGTAAAAGCGCATTTGTTCGTGTAAATATTTTTTTTGTATTAATATAAAATTCGCTCTCTATCTCTTCTGGTTCAACTGCAACCGCAACTATTTTTGATTCTAAGCCTAAAACTTGAAACCCCAATAATAAGCCTGCAACAGTTCCACAACTGCCAATTGGAATATAAATCAAATCCGGCACGCACATACAGCCATGCTTGATCTGTTCTTTTAATTCAAACGCAGCATTTACAAACCCAATTGCACCAATTGCATTAGAGCCACCTGTTGGAATAAAATATATAGATGGGTCGTTGCGCATCATTTGCTCTGCGGCCAAACGTCTAGTTTTATTATCAGGATAAAATTGCAACTCGGCGCCGCAATAACAATCAAGCATCAAATTATGTCTAACTACCGGCGAATTTGGCTGATTCTTAAGCATCAAAATACACCTCTTAAATCCCAACTCTTTTGCATAAACCGCTGTTGCTAATGCATGATTTGATCCTGCGCAACCATAAGTAATTATCGTTTCTTTCCCCATTTTTTTTGCATCTGCCAATAGAAACTCTAATTTTCGCGGCTTATTGCCACCATACAAGCATTCAATGCTATTATTTATTTCTTTACCATTATCTATTTTTTTTCCAGTCAAACTATCAGCCTTCATAAAAATATTCTTATAGCCTACAAAATCACCAAAACTTTCTAGCTTAATTATTGGTGTTGGCAAATCACAAAATTGTATACGTTCAAGGTTATTTTGCAATTCAGGAAAATAATTAAAAATATCAGCGATAATAAAGCGAGAATGCGTGATAATTAAAAAAAATATTAATTTATTAAATTTTTTATTAAAGTTTAAAACTTGCTTCACTAAAAACTCCAGACAATAAGATCACGTAAATTTTATATAAGCTCACGCAATTGGACAGTAATTTGAAAACTCAATACCAAAAGCGTATAAAATTTTTGGAAATAAAACAAAAAATTTAATTTTTTAAAAAAACAAAACTAACTATTAAAACTTTTATACATTTTCTAAATTTGCTTCTTCATTTTCGCTCAATTTATCTTTTTCATAGTTTGTTTCTATTGGATCAAAAAATTCAAAATCATCTTTTAATAGATTAGATTTTTTTTTCTTTGCCTCTAAATTTGAAATCTCAAGCTTCTCAAATTCTTCTATCTTTTCTCTCAATAATTCTATGCATCTAGCTTCATCGATCGTGCTACATACCTCGTCATCTAACTCACAAAATTCTGGAAAAAATGAGTTCTTCCAGTACTTTTTGGTACAAAAAAACTCAACAGGTTTCAATTTTTTTTCTAAGATTATATCGAGACTCGTACCATTACCTAGATTTTTTATAAAGTAAGCTCTTATTGTTTGGCGATCTACTTTAACAACCCTGAACTCTTTACCAAAATTATATTTACGCCCAATTTCCATAGTATTAGTTATAAAAAAGTGCCCAAATAATACCAAAAATAAAATATTTTTGCGCTTCATTAATAATCCCTTAAATTTTTATACTTAACTATCTATTACAACTACCATGTAAAAAATAAAAAAATATTACTATTCAAGATCGCCAAAAGCCTCTTGCCAAATATCTGCCAACCTATCACCATATAAAGACCCTGATTCCAATGCAACCTCGATTATCTCCCTAAGTCTCAATGCATAGGCAGAAAAAAGCTTATTATCTCCATTTTTTATTTGCTTTAATGCTGTTTCAAAAATACCTTCAAGTACATCATAAAAATCTTCATCCAAATCTACATCTTCATCAAAATCTGAAAGCAAATGCGTGGCGCACTCAACAAGAAAAACATTTAATTCCATAACATTAAATACAGATCCGCCATCTTCTTTATAATTATCTATTATGTCCATTGCAGACTCTAAAGAAGACAACTCCACACACTTAGAATATATCAATTTCATAATTGCCTTTTTATATGGCAATAATTTTTCTGACCCCAAAATCAAATTATTATTAAGTGTTTCATTCGATTCAAAATATGACATAAAAATCCCCTATAAATTAATATTCTATCGACACTTTCCAGTTAGCTTTTTTCAATGAAAACCTTGTTTTCATACTCAGCGATTTTTTCCTTTAACATTTCAACTATTTCTCGATAATCCAGCTCTTGATTATCAAGCTTTGGGTTATCCAGCCCATTTCTCTCTTTTATTTTTTCAAGATCTGAATCTATTTTAGACCTTAAAACCCCAGACATACTTCTCTCATAAATTATACATTTAAATTTGCCACTTTCTACATCTTTATCAACTTGTACAGCCAAACTCTTTGCAAATAAACATTTCTCTATTCTTGCCACTGCAGTTATTGATTTAAAATCACCTCTACAGCAACACTCAATTTTAGGCCATTTTTTAATTTCTTTCAAAGCACATTTTTCCATCGCAAACAAATCTAAAAATGCCAAAATACTAATAAATGTAAATACAATACACAAAAAATTTAATTTTTTAATCATAAAAAACTCCCTATAAACCTTAAAAATACAGAATTTGATTCTTTTAATTTCATTGTGACATGCTTAAATTCTCTCTTATAAAATACTTTAATTTATAAAATTATTAACTTTTATTAGCTTTTCTTTTTTCAATCAACTCTATAGCCAAATCAAGAGCATCCTTAAGCTCCGAATGATTTTCGCTCAACCTATAAAAATCTTTTTTGCTAACTTCTTCTTTTGTATAAAATGTACCGATATGCAAAGCCGTCTCATCATTTGTCGCCCAATCGATTAATCTTTGCGAAAATCTTTCTAGCCAAGCAAAAGTTATCGGCTTTAAACGCCCTGCTTTCATGTCCAAATATTTGTCGCAAACTTGAGCACTTTTTGGCTTTAATGTATTTGAGATTTTCGCTTTTTTTACCTTTCTGCCTTTACCGTTTTCTTGCGCCTTTAAACTAATAGTTTTTACCAAATTTAACAGTAAACCCTAATTCCTGCCTTTCTTTAGCGAAAATCTCGACTTGTATTTCTAGCTGATTAAATTAGACAATTTTAAATTTATTAAATTTGCTAGTTGCCAAATTAAAATTAATGTGTTAGCCTGATAAAACAGGAGCAAATTAATATTTTTTATTGTTTTTACCTCAAAAAAACGATCTAAAGGCCGCAAACAAAGAATTTTTTAATTTATCCATGTAGTTAAATGGTGTTTTTTAATTTAATAACATATTTGGAAGTATTTCCAAATAATTTTTATAAATCGGAAGGTTATGCGATGCATATCAAAAAAATCTGTTTAAGTTTAGTTATTTTTCTAGGATTATCTTTTTTTAATCCAATATCTCCAATGTTTAATGGCTGGTTTGGAAAGAGCAAAGAAGAACAAGAAAGACGCTTATCAGAGGAAAATCGCTTAAAAGAGCAAGAAAAAAATTGTTTAATAGAATGCGGATCAAGGTTACAAAAATGTGTTGATAATAATACTGATCCTGATCCAAAAGATTTGTTTGATATCTGGTATAGTCGTTCTGATATTGTAGAAATCCTTAGAGAGTTGATAGAAAAGGCTATAAAAATTAGAAATTTAAAGCATAATTTTTTAGAAGATCCATCTAAAATAACTATAAACAATCCTTTTCGGATAATTATGAAAGGGGGCCCAAATTTTAATTACCGTTGCCCGATATGCAATGGTCATATTTATTTTCATAGGACCTATACGAGGAAAGCGTATGCCTTTGATAAAGATGGTCACGGGACATCAAGAGACGAAGAGGATGAGCATTACGGTCATGAACATAAGGATGAGTGCCTAAGAAGAATTATGGAAGAAAAAGAAGCCCTAGTAAGAAAAGAAGCACAAAATATAGCGCAAAAAAATGAATTATTAGAAAAATCACAAGCATGTTTAGCAAAATTAAGATTATGCGTAGATAGCAATACCGATCCAGATCCAGAGGATCTCTTTTATGCTTGCCAAGATCCAAAATTTGCTGAACAAAACAAAGATATAATCCAAAGAGCTAAAGATATAAGAAAATTAAATAATACTGACATAATCGAAAAAGCAAAAATAATTAATCTTAAATGTGCATGTGCAAGTTGCAACTCACCCATAATACCAACATCTAATCCAATAAATTGCCCAATATGTTTAAAAGTTTTTTATTGCAATCAAGAGTGCATGGATGAAGATAAAATATGGATTGATAACCATAAAGAGTGCTGCCTGAAAAATATCTTAGAAGAAAAAGAAATGCGAAAAAATGAATGCTTCGCGAGACTAAGATTATGCATATTTAACGATACCAAACCTGAGCAAAAAGATCTTACTTCGTGTTGGAATAGATTAAAAGAAAAAAACGCTAAAGGTGAAGCACCTGATCCTGAAGATCTTTTTTATGCATTTAAAGATACAAGAAATGATGCCGCTACATGGAATACAGCCAAAGCAAAAAGGATTTCATGCAGCAAATCTGAAGATAGACAAAAAGAATTTCAAAAAAATTCTAAATGCTCTAATTGCAACGAAAACCTTACTGAAATCGAATCTTATTGTTCACTATGCTCCAAAGCTTTTTTCTGTAAAAAATGTAAGACTCACAGCAAACAAGACTGCCTAAGAAGTATTTTGGCAGAAAAGGAAAAAACTAATTTACTTAATCCTGTCAAAAATAATCAAGGCGAAGAAAAAATAATAATCGAGGATAAAAAAGTCACAGAAGAACCAACCAAAATCGATGATAAATTATTTTTTAAAGGAACTTGCGCATTGTTTGACGCACAAAAAAAAATTAAGCCGATGGTTGTTAATGATCTTGAATTAGAATTAGTTTGCGAAGACGCAATGGAAAGAATATACAGATCCGTACCTAAAAATAATAAAATTTTTCAAAACGAAGAACCAAAGAATATAGATGGAAAATATTTTTTTAAAAGTTCTTTCGCATTTTTTGATGAAAAAAAAACAGTTAAGCCAATGATTATTAATGATCTTGAATTAGAATTAGTTTGTGAAGACGCAAAACAAAGTATATACAGATCTATAAAAGAAAAAAAGGATATTTATAATAAAAAAGAAGGTAACTTTGATTTTTCAGATCATATACGCGATTATAAAAAAGATAATAATTTAGATTATATTTCATTAAACACAGTTGATCATACCGATAAAAAAATAACCTCATGCGTTGCAATGAAATATTCTAAAATTAAAAGTTTTAATAATTCCAATGAAAAGCTCATATGCTTCTTTCCAGAAGGTACCTGTGGCGTTCAATCTATAAGAAACGCTTTCTTAATGAACGCATTTTTAACGTCAAAAGAATATGATCGGCTTAAAGATATTAATGATCGTTTAGGCGCTAAAGCATTTCTTAGGGATACTCTCAAAGGTAACATGACTACAAGCTTTCTAGATGCCATTGATATTGAAGGTAGGATTGGAGAAATGGATCTCGATGAAAAAGTAATTGTTTTCAACTCAGTTCTAGAGATAAAAGAAAAGCAACAAAAGGAAGTAAGACGAATTATAAAAAACTTTAAAGATAAGAATTATTCTCACATTTTTATTTTAAACACAGCCGACATAGCAAGTTTAGATAAACTAGACGAACATCGCGAAGCTTATCAAAAAAGAGAACATTGTAAAATAGACGAAAAAAGTTTTACTGAATTTAAAAGCAAGCAAGAAAATCCAAATAATTGGTACGTTGTTGCTATCGATAAAAGAGAAAACAACATGACTCACGCGGTCGATATTGCATGTTTAGTCGTAGATACCGAATCTGAAGATAGCCAATTAAAAGATAAAGTTAAATTATCAAGAAATAGAGCACTATGTGAATTTATCTTAAATGAAGATTCAACAGCTCTAGATGCTTTTAAGGCTACTGTAACAGGCCTTAGCAAGGCAGCAATTAGCAACGCAGTTGATACAGGAAAATTAAAAAAAGACATTAGTTCAAATACTCAGCGTTTAATGACACAAGAAGATATAGAGATGTCAGAATCTTTACAAAATAGTATTTATAAAGCCGCCCCTGGAACTATAAGATATTTGATCGAATCGTACAAAAAAGCCACAAAAGAAAATTCTACAGAAAAAACAAAATCTCAAGTTGACCACTTACCACAAATATTTATTTTACACGGACCAAGTGGAACTGGTAAATCTGATATAGCCAGAGTCTTTGCAAAAAAAACTGGACGCAAAATATTTTTCGTAAACTGCGGCCTACTTGGAACCTCTATGCAATATTCTGAGTCAGAAAATTTAAAAAATGAAATTTTCCCCGTACTTGAATTAGGCAAAGAAAATGTTCCATGTCTCGTTGTTCTTGATGAAGCAGATGCCCTAACCCGAAAGAATGGAAAAGAAAACAGAGATAGCGGCTCTGCAGCAGCTGCAATCGGTAGCATATTAGACGCCTGCAAAAATTACGACATTACATTTATTTGCACAACAAACCATTTAGGCGATTTAATACCAAAATTGGTAGATAGAGCAAGATATTATTTAATAGAAGTTTCACTTCCTGATTTAAATGCTAAAAAGGAAATTCTAAAATATTTAATATTAGAACGCGCAAAAAAATCAAAAATCACAAAAAAAGTAAGCGTAAAATTCGAATCTCTAGATTTAGATTTAATCGCCAAAAACACAGATGGCTGCAGCATAAGAATGCTAGAATCTATAGTTAATGAAGTTTACACTATTGCTTACAATAAAAAAATACTGGATGAAGTTGTATTTACTGACCAAGACTTTATAGAGCAATGTAATTTGTTTAAGAATCGTAAAGCTGAATTCGAGAAATCAATAGAAGAAAAGAAATAATTATTTAAGAGTCACACAGGGCTATTGTCCTTAGATAATAGCCCTAAAAAATATTTTAAAAATGGATCTAGATGGAAGGTTTAATAATGTTTAAAAGAAAAATAATATACGTTTTTTTATTATGCTTCACACTAAATATTTTTGGGATGGATAATAGCAATAGCAATAGTAATAGCAACTCTAAAACTGGCACAGAAGATACTGCCAAACCAAAAACAGGTTACGATAGCGACGATGATAATAGTGGCTCATCTTCAAATTTTGGAATAGAAGAAAAACCAGATGACACTACAACAAAGCCTGCCGAAGATACCACGCCTGAACAAGAACCTGAAGAAAGCAAATCTATAGAAGATACCAGCTTAAAAGAAGAACCGCCTGCCATAATTGAAGATAGCAAACCAGTTGAAGATACTGAACCCCTTGCAGACTCTAAAACAGATAATAAAGATAACGGCATAGATCATCAACAAAATGAAAAAATAAAAAACCCTGAAGAGAAAAATTATCCAGACAATGATAATTCAAATTTTGGAGACTTAAACAACAGTAAAAAAAACAAAGATGACTCTAATAAAACTAAGGGCAATAATGATTTAGGCGACACTAATGGCCCAGGCACCTCTGAAAATTCTCCACCAAAAAGTTATGTACTAATAAGCGTCGTAAAAGATGATGGTTTGACCAAGGATGAAATAAAGGCAGCGGCGTACGAACATCTAGAAGAAATAAAAAGCGGCAATCATGAGACAGATTTTGATAAAGCTTGTAAAGAAAATAAAATTGTAACCTTCGAGGGCGAAACTAAAGAAGGTACCGTTGTATACCGATGTCATAAAGATACAGGAAAAGTTTTATTTCAAAAATATAAAGATACAGACGAAGTCATAATGGAGGTTGCATTTGACGGAAAAAGAATTGAAAAATATATTAAAATTTCTCCAACAGGAACAGGCAACCAAAAGCCATCTAGTGACTCAACAAACAATCCCTCAAATCCTAACATTAATAATACGCCTAATACTGATAATGGCAATGGAAGCAACACAAGTATAGGCACAGACAATGCCAATCTTGGTGCAACTGGCAGTAATATTGACAACGGTAACGGTACAGGAAACGACGCCGGTAATAGTACTAAAAATACTGGTGACAATGGCAGCAAAACAGGTAATAGTAACGACGACGGTAAAGTTGGTGGCAAATGCAAAGGAAATGGTAACGGTACGGAGAATGGAAATAGTCTCGGAAAAAGCCGCGGCAAACGAAATAAAAACAAAAATAAAGATTCTGGAACCCACCTACAACAATGTGTTAATAATGATCTAAATTTCATAGCAAATAATGGCATACAAACTCTTGGTCAAGAAAAATACCCCTCTAAAAATAGCGGCGTAAGCATTTCTAATGGCAGCATAGTAACGGGTAGCCTAAAGGCTATAAAAGACCCTATAGGCTTCGGCAAAGCACTTTGGAGTGATATTAAATCTATGTGTAACACACTTGTGGATGATGCTAAAATAGTTAGCTACCCTCTTGTTTTTGTTGGGCGCAAACTTAAAAATAAAATTAAAAATGCATCTGGCAAACATAAAAAGAAAAAAGAAGCCAAAAAATTAGCAAAAGAACAACAAAAAAAAGAGGAACCAACAACTACAGAGAAACCCTCAGATAAAAATAAACAAGAAGATTCTAAGCCAGAAACTACCCCTGTCACAAACGACTCATCAAAAGATAACACCCATAGCCAAAAAGACTCGAAGCCAGAGACCTCTCCTAATCCTGATGCTCCATTAAGAGTTAACACTCCAGTTACCGAAATGAAAGCACCAATCTCAACTGGACCTGCCAAATATTCAGGAATACATGTTCCAATAAAAGTTGAAACCCCACCACCTGGAATGCAAGTCCCAGTTTCACACGAACAATTAATACGATTAAGAAAAGAAAATAAAATCAATTACCAATCAGGAAGTTATTCAGATGAACCAACAAATGAAAGACCTGACAAAACTCCATCTTTTGTTGTGCCAATAAGAGCTGAGACCGCGCCATCTGGCATGCATGTTCCAGTTACAAATTATCCAGAACAACCAGTTGAAAGGCCGGGCAAAAACAATAACTCAAAAAACAACCCGACAAACAATAATCAAACTAAACCTACAATAGAAAAACAAAACAAACCTTCAAATATTAATGAACCAAAAAAAATTGATAATAAGCCATCTAATGTTCCAAATCCACCAAAATTTGACCCTACACCTTCTGACCTGCCTATACCACCAAAAGTTGACCCAAAACCACCTGTAAGCAATATTCCAGAGCCAGATAATAAAGAAAAAGAAAGCGATAAAAAGCCAGACTTAGGCAGCGACCCAATAATTAAAAAGCCAATAATTCCACGAAAAAATCTTACGATCAAAAACTACAAAGGCAAAAAGATTAACATTAAAATTGACGATAAAATAATTAAGATGCCCATAACAAAAGTACTTAATAGATCGCTTAAAGATGCAAAAAAAATCGCAGGCTCAGAATTTAAAATAAATAATTCTAACTCTGAAAAAACAGGCGAAACAAAAGAAACTATTTTCTTCTACGAAAATCATAAACAAAACATAGAAGAACGAATACTAGCAGCACAGCGAGACATCCAAAATGGAAACACTTTAAGTACTAAAACTAATTTTTTAAACGAAAACTTTGAACGAGCGTTGCTTGAAAGAGGCGAAGACACAAAAAACTTCACAAAAGTCACAGGAACAGAGTCTCAACACGTGACACATAAACAAATTTTACAAACAGGAACCATAATTGCTGAAAGTAACGTCCTAGATAAAGATATAAAAAACCTAGGATTAGATTTTGTTAGCACAGCAAATGCGTATAACGCAACAGGAAATGTTATAAAAGCAAATGGCTTTGTAGATTTCTGTAATTGTATTGTTGATGCTTCCATTAAATCTACAGAGGCTGTTGGCATAGGCTTAATTAAAGGATCAATGGCCCTTGATCATGCTATGCAGCACCCAATAGACACTTTTGTTATTAATCCTATTTATCTTGGCGCAAAAATAATAGAAATAAATAACGAAATACTTTCTACGCTTGGCTCTGTCGCTGGAAACGGAATTATAACGAGCTTAAGTCTAGAACAATTTAAAGATACTCCACTTATTGGCGACACTTTAAATAATATCGGCGAAAGATCAAAAGTAGCTCTTGTTGAAAAAATAGAAACAAATGCTTTAAAGTTAAGCAACTTTTACAAAGCTTCAGCCGAAGCTTTAAGTGAAAAAACACCTTATGACTATATAGAGATGGGCACACAATTAACCTTTGAAGTTCTAGCATTACGAAAAGTATGCGGCAATCTAGGCCAATTCTTTTCAGCTAAATCAACAGAAATTGGAAACATAGCAAATAAATTTGAAAAAACTGGTGAAGCTCTAAATGCAATTGAAACAAGACCAGGAACCAGGATGGCCAGCAATATTATTGAGATGATGGAAGATAAAAATGGCGTATTCCAACCCGTTCCACAAAATTTTGCCGAAGGCATTGAAATAACTCCAAAAACATCCAACTTGCCAAAATCTTTTATAAATACAAATCTGCCTGGACCTGTCGAGAGCTTTCCTGAGCAACTAAAATTACCAAAACCTAATCCAAGCATCTATTTTCCAGATGAAGGTCTCCCAGATGAAGTAAAATTACCAAATCCTACTGAAAATATCCCAGAAACAGACGATGGTCCTCCTAAGCCATTAAAATTACCAAAGCCTACTGAACCAGATAATGGGCTCCCGGAAGAAAAAATAGTAAAGCCATCTAAACTAGTAAAAGGCACAAGATGCACAATACCGCCAACAAGAAAAATGAAAAAAGGCTATATAAAAAAATACTACAAAGGATTTACAGAAGCTCAGGCCGTTGAATTGCTAAAAAAATCTGGAGAAATTGTTGAAATTAAGGACGTTGAAATTATTAAAGGCGAACCATTATCAAAATTTTTAAAAGAAAATGGATACAAAGGTGGAAGCCAAGCAAAATTCAATACAAAACATTTTAAACACATTTACGGCGAAGAATATAATATTCGAGAATTTAAATGCGGAGCAATAAGAGTAGCTAAAGCTGGCGGACACCTTATCGGAAAACATATGAAACTAGAAAATATTAAGGTGCAAGAAAATGGATCTATTGAGGCAATAGTTCCAAATATAGATAACAAAGGAAAATATGACGAGACTCAAAAAACTTTTTTCCCCCAAGAATTAACACCTGCTCAAATTAATGAAAAAATTAGAGAATCTTTTGGAAATATAGTAGAATTTGGCAAGGATGGTGATTTTGAATTTACTGGTATTACAAAATGCGGATTAAAAATACTTAGTACAACAGATGAAAATGGAAATTTAATAACATCTTATATTGTAAATTAAAAAAACAGGAATAATATGGAAATATTAATAATGCAACGTAATTATGTTCTTGGAGGATATAAAGAAATTTTCCATGACAATACTAAAATGCATCATTTGGGAAAATTTTTTGACCAAGTTGATCCAAGCAGAGCCTTAAATTGGACTAAAAATCCAGTTTCTTCTAGTACAGAGCAAATAGGTTTTTACATTGAAAATAACAATGTAGAAATCTACACTAAGGAATTTTATATCAAACCAGAACAATACGAATACTACGATGAAAATAAATTTATTATGAATTTTCATAAATTTATAAAGGTATTAGAAAAATGGAAAGAACTAACATCAAAAAAGCCTGAATTTATAATAATCAAAAAAATTAATGATGACGTTTTTCTCGAAGCTGATTTTTGCGAAGAAAAAGAATTGAAATTAGAAAATGCAGTATTTTCTGATGAAATTATAAACGAATTATTTAAACTAAAAACTAAAGATGGTCTTTTTTGCGGTAACTTTAATATAAAAAATACTAAAGAAAATATAAAAATAACACATAGTCTTATTGACTCAGATGAAACAATATCCGCAAATATAACACTAGAAAAAGACTATACATTTAATCATGCTTTTTTTTCAGATAATTTAGAAATAGAAACCATAGAAAATGTGCTTAAAAATGAATTAAAAACCGGGACAATGTCATTTTTTAAAAATATTACACAGTTTTTCAATAAAAATGAAACATATTTTATTGCTAAGGTATATATCTTAGATGCAAAAACCAGAATTATATTAAACAATAATTTTGAACTAATCTCTTTTTACCCAATTTTTTGGAGAATTAAATGAACTTTTTAGCTTTAGATACAAACTCAAGTAAAATACTATATTCTTCTTCAAAAAACCTATCTATATTCGCCTATTTTCTAATTGATGACGTTGGCGGCAGAACTATTGATTCATTATTTTTATGGCTTCACGATAATAATTATGAATCTGCTGTATTAAATTACAGCTACATTAAAAAAAATGGCTCAAAAATATCAATATCCTGCTTTTATGATGGCTATGAAAGAGAAGATCATCCAGAAAGAGACAAATTTGAAATAGAAACCTTAGAACTAATAAAAATAGCTATTCAATGGCAAGAATTATATACAAAATATAGGTATATAAAAATCACAGAAGAAGACGGCCAAATTTCTTTGAGTGGATCAGAAGAAAGAAACTAATACTAAAAATTTCACACACAATTTCTAAGAGGTCTGATGTAAAAGTCTGGCCTATTTTTTATTATAGTCAAAAACCATCACATCTGTTATATTCTTTAACTATAAAAGTTGTTAAAGTAATTCCATTAACTCTGAAAATATAACTCGAAAAGAAAACATGAAATTTTCAAAAAAATTCCAAACAATAAACACAATTATGTTTATCTCTGTTTTTTTTATCACAACTCAAACATCACAAACAAATAACCAAAAACAAATAACAGAAGTATCTAATAAAGAGCTACAAAATCTAGACAACCTACTCATACTTGCTTGCAAAGAAAATAATTTAGAAAAAGTAAAATCTATAATTAATAACAATAATATTAAAAATATTGACACTAAAAATGATATCAATAAATATGATTGGACCGCTCTCTCTTGGGCTTGTCATAATAACAACCTTGAGATAATAGAAATATTGGTAAAAAATAATTTTTATATTAGGCCAGAAGATGTTGACAGAACAACAGATAGAGAAATAAAAAAATATCTATACTCAAAAATGTATTATTGCCACTACTATGGAAAAGATGAAGAAATCTACGGTCCAATTTTTACAGCTTGCGAAAATGGCGACTTAAAAATGCTACAATTATTCTTAGAAGAAGAAAAATATAAAAATGCCGTTAATGCAATTAACTCTTGCAATCAAACGCCACTAATAGTAAGCAATTATTACCAAGATAATTTTGAAATTATGAAATACCTGATTGAAAATGGTGCCGCTAAATCAATTAATCAGGCAGACACGTCCAAAAATACGCCTCTCATATGGGCCTGTAAATTTGGAAAATTAAAAAATATAAAATTTCTAATCGACAATGGCGCAACAGAATCTATTAACAAAGCTGATAATGATGGAAATACTCCACTATTATCAGCCATTTGGAATAAAAATTTAGAATTAATAAAATACTTATGTGAAAATGGCGCAATCGACTCAATAAACCAAGCAAATAATGATGGAAAAACCCCTCTCTACAACGCACTATACAAATGTCCACAAACAATAGTTAATTATTTAATAAAAAATGGAGCAATTAACAATGAAAATATAACCCCTCTGCATATCGCTTGTCGCAAAAACAATCTATATTTTGTTGAAAAAATAATCAATGGTGGCACAAAAGAATTAATAAATGCAATGGATAGACTTGGGTCTACAACTCTTTACTGGGCTTGCTCAAAAGACAACCTAAAAATGGTAAATTTTCTTATTTCCGCCGGAGCATCAAAATCTATTAATATAGCTGGCTTAAAAAATAAAACACCACTTTTATTTGCCTGCAAAAATAAAAATATAGATATGGTAAAATATTTGTGCGAAAATGGAGCATTAGAAAGCATTAGTATAACTGATAATAAAGGTAATACACCAATTATAAAGGCCTGTTGCATATATAAAGTTAAAATTGTAAAATATTTATTTGAAAGTACCTATCGTGAATTTGGTCAGTTATTCGCTATAGATTTATTAAATTACGCAAATAATAACGGAAAAACACCAATTTATAAAGCATGCAAGTATAAAAATCTAGAATTAGTAAGATACTTATGCGAAAATGGCGCCAATAAATCTATAAATACAGCAGACAAAAATGGCATCACACCACTAGAATTAGCCTGTAAAAGTAAAAACTTCGAAATTGTTAAGTGCCTTGTTGAAAATGGCGCTGAAATTAGTAGAGATAAAATAAAAGAATTTTATATATCAGACAATGGAATACGCGAATACCTACAAGAACAAATCGCATTACAAATTTAAAAAAATAAAAACTATAAGGGACTTTTAAATGTCGCAAGAAAAAACAACTTTATTATCAAAAATTATTTTAACAAGCTTATTAATAACTCAATTAAGTTATTCTAATTTTAACAAATCTATAACAACTAAAATAATGGAATTTGCTTCAAATAATCCAAAAACTTTTATTGCCTTAACTAGCACCGCAATAGCCGTACCAACTATCGCAATAACGTCATATTTTATTAATAAAAAAGAAGACGAAATTGACAGCCTAGGCAATACTAAACTCTTATTAGCTTGCAAAAATAACAACATAAAAAAAGTTAAACAATTATTATCAAAAAGCCAAAAGAACATTGTCAACAGGGCCAATAAAAAAGGCAACACTCCACTTTACTACGCCTGCAAAAATGACAATATCGAAATGATAAAATGCCTAATCGCTAATGGAGCTGATCTTAATCAAGAAGTTTGCAATAGAGGTTTTTCAGTAATTCAATGTGCACTTTTTAATAATGATATGATGAAACTTCTTATTGATAACGGCTGCGATATTGACAAGGGCCCTATGGGCCGCTCCATGCTTATGATTTTTTGCGTGAAACCAGATGATCATGATTCAGCAGAATGTTTTAGCGATGCTGCCGAATATTTATTAAATTTTGGAGCAGATGCAAATAAAACTGCCGATGATGGCACAACGGCAATTTTTTATGCATTATCGCAAAAAAATTCTGAAAAAGATTTCGACTTAATAGAGTTATTAGTTGCAAATGGAGCAAACATAGATAAAGCTAACCTTGAAGGCATAACACCACTTATACTTTGCTGCAACGAGCCAGACTTTGAATTTACTAGGTATTTGCTTGAATTTGGAGCAGACGCAAATAAAGCTAATAATGATGGACACACACCATTTTTTTATGCCTTGCAAAAAAAATCTATAGAAATAATGGATCTATTGCTTACCTATGGAGCCGATATTAATGCTATAGATGAATCTGGAGCAACGCCTCTTATTTATTCATTATATTCAGAAAAAATAGACTTTCATATGGTAAAATATCTTGTTTCTAATGGCGCAGATGTTAACAAAGCAAATAAATATTCCACAACGCCGCTTAATATCGCGTGCTATAAAAATAATATTGAAATTGTAAAATATCTTATAGAAAATGGCGCTAAAAAAACAATAAACATAATGAATACAAATGGATACACTCCATTGAAGATTGCGATTGAAAATAACAATCAAGAGATGATAGAATATTTAATTTCACAAGGGGCAATAGAACAATAATTTAACAAAATATTATACCATCTCAAAATAACTTCAGGGCTGCGAGTAAACTTTAATAATTATTTACTCACAGCCCTTTATTTTATCAAATATTTCTACGAAAACTAGCAGCCTAAATCCCACAACTATAATAATCGGCCTCTAAAAAGTCTTCGACTCTTTCACACCTAATATCTTCATTCTCTTGCGTGTAAACCTCACGCGCCTGAGCCACAGACCTACCATAAATATCTTTAATATTTTTACAACTTTTACCATCTTTGCTTTCTGCAAAAGCTAAAGCACTTGCAAACCTACTATCATTTAAAAATGTATAATTAAATGCGATATGCTTATACAAATCAATAATAGCCTTTTCGCAGATAAATTCTTTAAAATTTTGGTGAATAAATATTAAGTCTGACATAACTAGTTGCTTGGCAAAACCAGGCGTTTTTTTGCTTTCAATAAGCTTTCTAATATAACCAAGCTTAGATCTTACGTCAGGAGCAATTAGCTTTAAACCCTCTTGAGTCTTATTATCTCGCAACAAACTTTTTACAATTTTTACGCAATCCAAAAGCTCATTCTGCAATTCTTCTTTTTTATCCAAAAAACATTCATCAATTCTACTAAAAAAATCATACGCCGAAGTAAAATTTTCACCAATAATACCAATCTTGCCCGCGAAAAAAAGTTGTTTCCTCTTAAGTATCTTACTTGCGGTAAGGCCCTTGTTATTAATAGAATTTATATTAATAAACATATCTTCGACAAGCCATTTTATAATAGGCTCATGGCCATAATCGCATGCAATATGAAGTATTGTTGATTCACTATCACCCTTATAATTAAACTTCATATTTATATTATTAATTTTTAAAATCACAGATTTTATTTCTTTTGTTAACCAATTACAATATCTCTTAGAAAAATTTCCATCAATATACTCTTTCGTCTCGATAAATCCATTCGCCTCAAAAACATGTTTTATCTTTTCTAGCAAATCGCACGAGCACTCTTTGTTTGCTTTATCACAAACAATACAAGTTTCTTTCAACTTTTTATCATAAGCATCTTTTTGCGCCTGATTTTTATTCGCCTCTGAAACAACAAAAGCCACTAATCCTGAAGCAATTGCAGCACAAATAGTTGCACCAACTAAAAAACTAACTGGGTCAGATTTCACACTCTCAATAAAACTTTTGAATGCGCTTTGCGAAACTTCATTTGCATTTTTTGCTGAAAATGCGTTAACATTTGCAACATTAAAAGCAAGACCCGCTAAAATTAATATATTCAAAAATCTGTTTTTGATTATTTTTCGAGTGAATAATGCACAAGTAAATAATTTACTTGTGACTAATTTATAAATAAAAATCATAAATTATATCTTTCTTTATATTTTTATAGCCACTTAGTTATAACTCTTGGATCAATTCTTTTAACCGGCTCTAACCTCTCTTTTGGCACTCCTATAGCACAACCAAGAAGGGAATAAGCTCCTTGTTCTATACCCAACATCTTACATAACTCGCCATTTTTCTTCATGGTCTCAAACATAGACAAAAGTTGAAATCCCAACCCTTGGGCAGTTGCCATCAACCACATATTCTCAACAACATGCGCCAGCGCCTGTGGAGCAACTGACGGCACACCATTTAATTCCGCAATTATAATAATATACGGTGCATCTGGCAACTTTGCACCCTTAAGCCGATCACTTAGTTTTGACAATTTTTTGGATACCCCCATTAATTTTGCGGGTATAGAATTTATTTTCTTTACCGCAGCCTTTAAATGCTTATCAACAACTATTTCCAAATCTTTATATGCAGCAGAGTCTTTGCTTATCACAAAAAAACGCCTAAAATCTTTATTCCCCCCCGCATTCTCACCAACTGCAGCACCTGCAAAAGGCGCATCTAACCCCATTAAAATTATTTTCTCTATCTGCTCTTTGGCCGGACGCTCATCGCTAAATTTTCTCACCGATCTTCTAGTTTTTATAATCTCTTGCAAAATTTGGCTCTTTTCATTTTGTGACATCTTAATATTCTCTTTTCATGCAATACTTTTAACTTTCAAATTACTCTTTCTTAGCATCTTTTCTTTTCTCAATTAACTCAATGGCCAAATCAAGAGCATCCTTAAGCTCCGAGTGATTATCACTCAACCTATAAAAATCTTTTTTACTAACTTCTTCTTTTGTATAAAATGTACCGATATGCAAAGCCGCCTCATCATTTGTCGCCCAATCGATTAATCTTTGGGCAAATCTTTCTAGCCAAGCAAAAGTTATCGGCTTTAAACGCCCTGCTTTCATGTCCAAATATTTGTCGCAAACTTGAGCACTTTTTGGCTTTAATGTATTTGAGATTTTCGCTTTTTTTACCGGCTCCGTTTTTTTTGCTTTTGTTTTTTGTGTCGTTTTTTTTGCCCCAGCCTTACTTGTACCAGTCTTACTGTTTAATTTATTTACCATACATACTCCATGTTAATACGATTATTTAAAAAAAGATGATATATCTCATATTAACACGCAATTACCAAAAACAACAATTTAGACATTTAAACTAAAACATATAAAATCTTATGTTTAACAAAAAAATTTTTAAAAATGTTAACCCAGAAGTAATAGTACTATTTTCACTCAAATAAATAATATCATTTAAAATTAATAAACATTTTTTTTATAATATTTTTATAAACAAATAAAATAGGAGAATTTTAAATGAAAAATAATAATATAAAAGAAGAACTAGATAAGCTTAATAATAAAGTTTATGCGAAATAAGATTTAATCAAACTTTTGAAGAAAAAATTATTTTATGCTATAAAAAAACTAGTCCCATATTTAAAAAATTGCAGTTTAAAAAATACAGGAGCTAGTAATGATATTTGT
>Ga0209417_1003208_pt1 | contig 22536 bp, 20 predicted proteins | sample RifGroF2_FD_184002 | JGI IMG/M metagenome (GOLD analysis project Ga0209417, IMG submission 184002) | Groundwater microbial communities from Rifle, Colorado, USA - Groundwater F2 (SPAdes) (version 2) | ecosystem: Environmental > Aquatic > Deep subsurface > Groundwater | place: Rifle, Colorado... | reverse complement strand
GACACCAACGACCTTAGGCTGATGTCAAATGGCTCTATAGCAAGGCCCGAGGAGCGAGGGCGACAGGAGCCTACTTTAAGGTAGGTGACTTAGCCCGAACGACGAGAACGCCGCTATAGAGCCATTTGGCATCAGCCTAAGGTCGTTGGTAGAAATAGATCGTAATCAATACTATACAGGTGCCTGGAAGGCAAGCGGCCACGAGGGGATGAAGGACGGTCTGCTCGCCGAGGAGCGCGCAGACACTGCTGAGGACATAGAAGAGGAAAAAGAGGCCAAGGGCCTTGCTGATGCCGACCATAGGGTTGGTCCGGACGCCCGCAATCGAGAACGGGATGGCAAGCCCGACGAGCGCCAAGCACAGGAGCGGGTTCAGCAACACGCTGTAATAGCGAACAACGTAGGGTGCGACGAGCGGGTTGTCATCGTCAAAGTGAGTCTTGATCGTCTGCAGCTCAAAAAACGACAACAGTTTTGGCTTTTTCCGAAAGAGCAACATCATTTGAGGCGTTTCGCGCACATTGGGCAGCTCCTTTTTATCAAAGCCTAGGGACTTGACGGGCTCGCCATTTGCGTCAAATTTCAACGTCCGGCCGTCCACTAACACCCAATGGTCGCCATCAAAGTAGGCCTCGCCGGCATTGTAACGGTCGTGCTCGGCCCCATTTGCATCCAGCTGAAAGACTGTAACGCCATACCCGTGCAGCGTCGTCTCATTGAAACGGTTGAAAAACCACCGGCGGTGCTCCGATGGGTGATCGAACGTCACGTGAAGCAGCACACCCGAATCCTGTTTGCTTCCCTCGCGAAATCGCAAATCGTCGACGATCACCCGGTGCTTTTCCATCGCCAGCGGAATCACACTCGCGTTGAAAAGAAACAAAAAGACCGTCAACACCATCCCCACAATCCACAAGGACCGCAACATCGCCCATAACGACATTCCCGCTGCCCGCATCGCAACCACCTCTTGCGCCTGATGCATCCGATTCAATACGTAAAGCAGCGATATCAGAAACGATACCGGTATCACCACTCCGAAAAATTGCGGCAATAACAACCCGTAATACGCCCAAAGCTCACCTGCCGTCGCCCCATAGTCCATCAACGTCGTCAACTCCTTGTACATGTCCTCCATCACCAAAATCCCCGCCGTCACCAATACAGTCGCCAGAAAGCTTTGGAGCCATTGCAGTAATATGTATTTATCAATAATGCGCATAAATAATCGATTAGCCCCAGGGATCAAAAATCTTCAGCGAAGGAGGAGCAGCCTGATGCAAAATAGATGCACAAATGCGGCTTTGCGCGAGCACGAGGGCCGTAGCGTACATAGACGTACGTGAGGCCATCGGCGGAGCGCGAAACGTATTTGTGCGCTATTTTGCATCAGGCCGCCTCCAGAATGAAGTAAAAGATAAAGAGCGCGCCTAGAATGAGGGTAATGGGAGTTAATTGTTTACGTTTGCCGGAGAGGAGTTTGAGGCCGACGTAGAAGAGAAATCCGAGGCTAAACCCTTTGGCGATGCTGAAGGTCAGTGGTATCATAACCATGGTGAAGAGGGCAGGGGCGGCCTCAGAGAAGTCGTCGAACTTGAGGAAGCGGAGGCCCTGTAGGAGGAAGAGTCCGATGAGAATGAGGACGGGAGCTGTAGCTTCATTGGGAATGATGGCGATGAGGGGGGTAAAGAAAAGGGCGATCGTAAACAGGACGGCGACCGTTACAGCGGTCCATCCGGTGCGTCCGCCGCTCTCGACGCCCGCAGAGGCCTCCATGAAGTTGGTGGCGGTCGACGTGCCCAGGCAGCCGGCGAGCATGGTGGAGAGGGCGCTGACGGAGAGGGCTTTCGAGAAGTGCATTATTTTGCCGTGATGGACAAAGCCTGCCTGCCGAGTGAGGGCGACCAGGGCGCCGAGGACATCAAACATTTGCAACAGCAGCAACGAGAGAATGGGAGCAAAGGCCTTATCGAAGTGTCGGAATGGGAAGAACCAATCGAGTTGGCAAAACAGGGGAGCGACGCTGTGGGGTATCGAGACAAAGGCGGTCGGCATGTGTGTGATGGGCTGACCGTCGAGGCCGTGAATCCAGAAGCCTGCAACGGTGCTGAAGACTACAGCCAGCAGGATGCCGCCCGGGAAACGTCGAATGGTGAGGGCACCCATGAGGAGGATGCTGCCGAGGACTAATAGGACGGTTGGAGAGAGAATATCGCCTTCGCCGACGAGTGTGTTGCTGTTGGCAACGATCACGCCCGTGCTCTTCAGGCCCACAAAGGCGATGAAAAAGCCGATGCCGCACTGGATGCCGATTTTAAGGGAGTCGGAAATGTTGTCGACGATCTTCTTTTTGATGCCTGAGACGATGAGAATAAAGAAAATCACGCCGGTCCAAAAGACGACTGAAAGCGCCTCTTGCCAAGCAAACCCGAGCTTGCCGCAGAGAAAGTAGGCAAAGTAGGTCGCCGTTCCGATCGAGGGACCGATGGTGAAAGGGAAGTGTGTCAACAGGGCCATCAAGAGCGATCCACCTATGACCAACAGAGCGGTAGCCGTAATGAGCGCGCCCTTGGGCATGCCCGTAGAGGACAGTATGTCGGGGTTAACCGCCAAGATGTAGGCCATGGCGGCAAAGGTCGTGAAGCCAGCCAAAATCTCCGTCCGGACAGTCGTGTTGCGTTCTGTGATTACTTTCATCGCCTTTTCATTAAAAGACCCCGCAAGCGATTGGCAAGCTCTTATTGGGAGGCAATAGGCCTTACCAACGATTTCCACTCGCTCTCTAGCTGGGCTGTTTTAAAAACTCAATCAAGTTGAGGTGACGAATGCCGTCAAAGTTGCTGCATAACGGGGAATCGAGGGACAGGAGGTATTTGGGATGTTGATCTTTTATTTTTTGCAAAGGAGCGAGTTCGCGCATCAAACAATCTTCGCTCGAAACCTTCCATGCAATCTGGAAATAAGCAATTTCCTCTCGTCTTTCTGCAATGAAATCGACTTCTAACGTGCCCATGCGGCCAATCGAAACAGTATACCCCCGTTTTTGTAACTCCAAAAAGACGATATTTTCTAAAACGCCAGACTGGTTTTTTGGTTGAAGAGCGAGCGCATTTCTCAAACCGATATCGCCCATGTAGTACTTTTCATAGAGCTCCAAGAGTCGTTTGCCCTTAATGTCATAGCGCGGAACTTTGTAAAAAACAAAGGCTCCACAAAGGTATTCCAAATAATTGTGAATGGTATCCAGCCCCACTTTTATTCTTTGCGCTTTGAGATAATCAGTGATGCTTTTGGCCGAAAAAATATTACCGACATTATCAAATAAATAATGACTGATTTTTGTAAATAAACCGACATTGCGCACTTCAAAACGCGCGATGATATCTTTGAGCAAAATGGTATCGTATAGCGAAGCCATGTATTGATTGATAACCTCATCGCTGCCCTGAAGATTATGAACCGCCGGCAATCCTCCGCGCTTAAAATAGACATCAAATCCTTTAGCCGCATCTTCTGTTTTTGAAAACTCCAAGTACTCAACGAAACTCAAAGGATACATATCAAAGCGCACATAACGCCCCGATAACAGTGTCGCCAAATCAGAAGAGAGAAAGTGTGCATTAGACCCCGTAATGTAAATGTCAAAGCCCTCTCCATGGAGTGAAGCAATTGCTTTTTCCCATTGCTCTATGTTCTGTATCTCGTCGACAAATAGATAACCACCTCGCGGGAGCTTGCCCTTAACATAATCATTCAGGTCTGTGTAATTTCTAATAAAATCAAACTCCAGCGATTCTTTATCGATGTAAACAACGCTATCAACCTTGCGATTCACGTGTTCTTGGATCTGTCTTAAAAAAAAGCTTTTCCCCACACGACGCATCCCCGTGATCACTTTTATGATGGGTTTGTCGATGAAAGGCTTGATTTTTTCTATGTAAAAGGTTCGTGTATACATGATTCTTGTTATTAAAACACAACAACATTCACGTATGCAAGAACATTATGACGTTTTTTTAACGCGAGCACGAGTGAGTCGCAAGGGAGCAAAGCAGGCAAGCCGCTCGCAGCGAACGGTGTTAGGTAAAAAACAAACTGAATGGCACGCACACGACGTTTTCTAAAGATAAAACGTGCTCTCCGAGGTAAAAGATAAAGCCTCGAAAGGTATCACCCAGGCAAGCAGACAGCTCGCGAAAAGCAATTAAGTCTTGCGAGGCAATGCGGTCCGCGGCCTTGCATTCTATACCGACAACTTTATTGCCAGAAGTAAAGAGAAAATCGATCTCTTTCCCTTGATGCGTGCGATAAAAAAAGGCCTCTATCCCAACCGTACTGTGCAACCATTTTCGAAGCTCAGACCACAACCACGTTTCCACCAAAGCTCCATAATACGGGTGTTGCTGCACTTGTTCGACGGTGTTAATCCCCGATAAAAAACAGGCCAAGCCGGAATCGTTCAGGTACACTTTCGGTGTTTTCACCAGACGCTTTCTGATATTAGCATACCAGGGGTGCAGTAGGTTTGTCTGAAACGTGTATTCTAACACCTCTAAATACCGCCCAATGGTACGCTGATCCATTCCCACTTCTACAGCCACATTCTTGACGTTCAGTAAATTTCCGCTGTGAAGGCCGATAAGTTTGTACAATCGCGCGAAACCAAGGATGTCGATCCCCTGTCTCAGGTCTCGAGCGTCCCTTTCAATGTAAGCCATTTGATAGGAAGAGAACCATCGACTTCTAAAAGTGCCATCTTGACTCAGGACGACATCAGGGAAACCGCCATAGAGAACAGCTTCATCCAATTGCGTCCGTGTAAACTTTTTTTGAGCCAGGTGATCCTTTAAGATCTGTTGCTGGTCTCCCTCAAAGCAACTTTGAATGAAATTATAGCGATCTTGCTTCAACTCCATGCGGCTCAGCCCTTCGACGCGAACAATAGCCATTCTCCCAGCCAAGCTCTCTGTGACTCCCGGATAAGCGAGTATGTTTGCAGACCCCGTCAAAAGGAAGCGCCCCGGCATCTTGTTTTCATCAACGCACCGCTTGATGGCGATTAATAGATCTGGGACACGTTGTATTTCATCAATAATGACTGGATGTGTGAATTGCCGAATAAAGCTTTCGGGTGAGCTTTTGGCGGCGTCCAATAGGGAAAGGTCGTCCAAGGTTACGTATTCTGTCAAAAAACCTTTTTCGTAAAGGTCATTGGCCAACGTCGATTTCCCGGCTTGCCTGGCCCCTGTCACCAGCACCACGGGAAAGGTTTTCAAAGATTCACAAATGACTGCTGTAATATGTCTCTCTATCATGCATAAAATAATTACATATCAATGTCATTATTTGCAATCTTTTTTTAACACCTATGCAAAATGGACGCGGGGAGCAAAGCGAGCCTTTGGCAACGGTCTTTTTTTTATTTTTTGCTTGCAAGGTCTCCTAAACCTATCTTTTTTAAGTGTTTTAAGAATCATGACAGAAGAAACCAAGAGAAAAGGTATTTTAGACCTCCGTTGTACCGATGTTGACTTTTTGAAGCGCTACACGACGGAAACCGGCAAGATTTTATCTCAGCGATACACTCGCTTGAGCTCCAAACAGCAGCGTCACGTGACAAACATGATCAAGCGTGCGCGCAATTTGCTGTTGATGAAATAAGGTTGGGGGTGGCCCTCATTCTTCCAGATACAGAAGCCTCGATGGACCGCGTTGTGCGCTCCTTGAGTGAAGGTGATGTCGTTGCCTTGCCGACAGAGACCGTCTATGGTCTGGCGGGCTCTATTTTCCAGGACGATGCCATTCGGACCATTTTTTCCGTCAAGGGACGTCCGCTGATCGATCCCCTCATTGTGCACGTCGGAGATTTTGACCAACTCGATGGAGTGGCCATTCGCGATCCGCGCCTGGATGTCCTCGCCAACGCCTTTTGGCCAGGCCCCTTGACGCTCGTGATGAAAAAGCGGCCCGTTGTTTCCGACCTCATCACGGCAGGTAAGGACACCGTGGCTGTGCGCATGCCCCAGGGCCTATTTCGCCAAGTCCTTCAACGCCTGCAAGTGCCACTGGCCGCCCCGAGCGCCAACCCCTTTGGCTACCTGAGCCCTACAGAAGCCATCCACGTTGAGCGCCACTTGGGCAACCGCATCGGCCTCATTCTCGACGGCGGCCCGTGCGAACGCGGCATCGAGTCGACCATCTTAGACCTCACCACACCCATGCCAACCGTTTTGCGCCTGGGCCCAGTTTCTGTCGAAGCGCTGCAGGCCGTCCTTGGCGTTCCCGTGCTTACAAAAACGAGCGAATGTCACGGCGCTCAGACCGCCCCTGGCATGCTCAAAAAACATTACAGCCCCCAGACCCCATTGACGCTCTTCGACGATCCTTCTAGCCTTCCGAGCATCCTGACGGAAAGAGTTGCTGTCGTCTTGCAACAACGCCCACCCTCCTTTACTCCCGAAACCCACACCTATTGGCTCAGCGAACAGGGCAAACTCGAAGAGGTCGCCCAAAACCTCTTTGCCCTTCTTCAGAAAATCGACCGCAAATACACACACATTTTTATCCAACAATCACCCCCCTCCGGCCTCGGCCTCGCCATCAACGACCGTCTGCAACGAGCCGCTAGCAAGACACCTTAAGACGATCTCCTTGTATTTTCACTTGACGACTATGAAATTTCAAGGATAATGGATCTATGAAACGGTCGTTTTTTCTAGATCAAATACACCATCAATTCTCCGTTCATCCGATTGTGGGACTCATTGGGCCTCGGCAAGTGGGGAAAACCACCCTGGCGACGCAATACGCCGACGCCTACAAAGGGTATTATGGAAGCGTTGCGTTTTTCGATTTGGAAAACCCGACGCATTTTGACTTATTGGAAAACCCCTTACTGGTCTTTGAGCGACAACCGGGCTTGATCATTATTGATGAGATCCAGCGCAAACCAGACTTGTTTCCCGTGTTGCGCGTTTTTGCAGATAAAGGGAAACGGTTTCTCATATTGGGCAGCTCTTCACCCCATTTAATCCAATCATGTGCCGAAAGCTTAGCCGGCAGAATGGCCTACATCGAGCTTGTTCCTTTCTCGATAGACGAAGTCCCCGACCTGAAACAACTCTGGATTCGGGGTGGCTATCCTCGTTCCTATCTGTCTGATAATGAGAACAATAGCTTTGAATGGCGGCGACAGTACATCAAGCATTTCTTGGAGCGAGACATTCCGGCCTTGGGTATAAGTATCCCTGAAAACAGGTTGCGGAAATTTTGGATGATGCTGGCTCATTATCACGGCCAAATTGTCAACTATTCCGAAATAGGGAAATCGCTGCAAGTCAAGGATGCGACCATACGTCGCTATTTGGACCTCTTGGTTGGCACTTTTATGGTTCGTGAATTGCAGCCCTGGCACGCGAATATCTCTAAACGGCAAGTCAAGTCGCCCAAATTTTATTTCAAAGATAGCGGTATTTTGCATTTTTTCTTAAACACAGTGAATGAGACACAATTAGAGTCCCATCCGCAATTGGGCAGCTCATGGGAAGGCTTTTTGCTCGAAACCATCATTCGCAAATACAACGCTTATCCGGAAGAATGTTATTTTTGGGCAACGCAAGCCCAGGCAGAATTGGACTTGTTGATCTTCAAAGGTGGCAAAAAATTGGGATTCGAGTTCAAGTACAGCGACCGGCCTCAAGTAACGAGATCCATGCAAATTGCCCTGCAAGACCTCGGTTTGGACTCGCTGACTGTTGTCTATCCAGGCAATGAAAACTTTGACCTAGGCGACACCATCAAGGTCTGGGGCGTCGGCTCTAATCACTATAATGGTCCTCTACCGTGAAGTCCGCTTTACATCGCTCTTGCCAGAGAGATATTGATCTCGGCCAGGTAGGTCTCTATGCGGCGGGAGAGGTAGCCGTTGCCGATTTGGGCTGGAATGGCGATGACGAGGCCCCAGATGGTCGTGCTGAGAGCAAGGGCGATGCCGTGGACAAAAACTTCTGAGTCCGGAAGGCCCGTCTCCGGTGATATGTTTGAAAAGACCTGCACGAGACCCACAACCGTTCCCAATAGACCGATCATGGGCGCGATGTTTACAATCAGGCCGAGTACGAACAGGCCGCGTTCCATGCGCGACATTTCCCATTCGGCATATGCAGTCACTTCGGAAGCACCGGTGGCGGTTTGAGAGAATGTTAGAATACGGCCCAACACGGTACTCTCGGCAGCCTGCCCTTCCCGTGGAAAAACGTACTTCGGCCGCAGGGCCAAAAAGCGCTCAAAAAAAACGAAGAAGCTCACAAAGCAACACAGCCCCAAGGGCCACACAAACCATCCTAGTCCTGCAAAAATATTCATACTGAAGCCCTCTCCAAAATGTCCCACTGCGTTCTCGTCGTTCGGGCCAGGTCACGTACGTCAGTACGCAGCGGCCCTCGTTCCTCGGGCCTGGCTATCGGCGCATTTTCCAACTGTCTTTCCTTTCGTAAGTCGTTCATATCCAAAGACCGATGTAAAAATGGATGCAAAAATGTGGCTTTGCGCGAGCACGATCTGCCGTAGCGTACACAGACGTACGTGAGGCAGTCGGCGGAGCGCGAAACGCATTTTGGCGCCATTTTGCATCGGTCTTCTGTCGGTATCATGCGGGGCTAAAAACACAGCGTCAAGAGTTTTGCAGCCAGCACGATGTAGAAGACGTAAAAATGGTGGATTTTAAACCATTTTTGCAAAATATTCATAATGGCGAGTGCGATGAGGGCCGGGTAGGCCACGGTCAGGATGGACCCAAGGACGTTGCTGATGCCGCTGAACCCAAATTGGGCCATCAAAAAAGTGATGAGCAGGGTTATGATGGTCGCCATCTTTTGAGAGATGCGGCCACCGCTGATTTCGTGGTGAATGAAGTCGGCAAATAGCCCAATCAGCACGATTATGGTTGTCAAGCAGGCGAGAGCAAAGGTGATGGCAACGAGCGGAATGGCGAAATTACCCAAGGTTTGCTGCGTGATGATTATCAGGTATTGGGCCTCTTCAACGCCTTCCAGCTGAGGGGCGTATTTGGCTCCCAAAGAGACGAAACCAACATAAATCAGGCCCAACATTGTCGCCCCCATGACGCTCGCAATAATGCTGAGAATAGAAACTTCCTTGATGGTTGCATCTTGGGGCAAGCAGGAACGAATGTATTGAATGATCGTGACCGAGAAAAAGAAGGTAGCGAGGAGGTCCATCGTGTTGTAACCCTTAGAAAGGCCCATCGTGAAAGCGCTCCAAGCACTCATGTCCGTGGCGCCCGCCGGGTGGTCCGCCAAAAAGCCGACAAACAGAATGACAACGAGAGTCGTGAGCAATAGCGGCGTCAAATAAGAGCCAATAATCTCAACGACGCGGTGACGGTTCCAGAGGGCCCAGCCAACGCAGATGCAGAAAATCACGCTGAACCAGAAAAGCGAGAGACCAGGAAACATCGCGTGAAAGCCGCCGTAGGAGGCCCCAATGCATCTGGGGGCTGCGCCGAACGGCCCAATCAGGCACAAGATGATAGCCACTAAGACAAATGCTGGAATGCGCCCCAGAGTCTCGAAGTATTTTTCGCGATTACCGTTGTAGAGAATCATGCTGTAGAGGCCGAGAAAGGGGACTATCACGCCCGTCAGGAGCAGTCCCATCATGGAAAACCCATATTGGCCCAAAGCACACTTGCCAGTCGCAAAGGGGAAAATCAAATTACCGGCACCAAAGAACATCGAAAACATGGCGAAACCGGCGATAAAGGCTTTATTTTTTAGTCTCATAGGTCATATCATACGTTGTCTTTTCTAGAAAGAAATAAAAAACCGCGTCCTTTCCTTTTAGTGTGGCGCGGTCTTTATTATCTTGCTCGATAGCGATCAATAAAAACCACGCCCGCGATTTCGAATCACGAGGCCACGAGCGTAAGGCATGCAAAATCTCTCACAACAGGCAATCGATATTTGCGAGCCTGTCAACTGTTTTTGACCCTTAAAAAATCTTGCCAGCGGGCGTAAATGTGATTGTCTGGAGATCACTTGTGACACGAAAGGATCTCAATTATGAAAACCCACCCACTCTCGAATCAGGAAATCGATCGTAAATACGCGTATTGGAGGTTCCGCCTCACGTACACTCTCATTTTGGGCTATGCCGCCTTTCAGCTGGTGCGGCAAAACTTCAACATCGCCCTGCCTTACATGGCCAAAGACAGTGCCCTCGGCAGCGACATCAAGATGAAGATCGGCATTGCGATGGCCATCTATACCTTCACGTATGGTATCGGCAAATTCGTTATCGGTATGCTCTGCGACCGCCTGGGCGCGCGTTGGGCGATGCCGATAGGACTGTTGGGCTCGTCCGCCTGCAGTCTAGTGATCGCATTTTCCAAAAACCTCTCTCTGACAATCGGCCTGGCGCCCCTTGCGATTATCGGCACCATGTACGCCTTCAATTCGCCCTTTCAGTCGGCTGGCTGGCCGCCAGTTGCCCGCAGCTTGACACAGTGGTTCGGACCAAAAAAGCTCGGTACGCGTTGGGGCTTGGTCAACTCTTCACACCAAATTGGCAGCATCGGCATTCTCATTGGCGGCGCCATTTTGGTCCAAAATTACGGTTGGCAGGCTGCCTTTATTTTCCCGGCCATCATCTGTTCGATTCTCGCCATCATCATTTTTGAACGTCTCCGCGATAACCCAGAATCGATGGGCCTTCCGTCGGTCGAAGTTTATGACGGCGTTAAAGTCGACAAAATCAAAGAAGAAGAAGGCCATGAAACCATTACCTTTGTGCAGATTTTTAAAAACCATCTATTGTTCAACGCACCACTGTGGTATACCTGCGCGGCGAACTTCTTTGTTTACTTTGTTCGCATGGGATTCTTTTTGTGGGCCCCCACGATGATCTGTGAAATGCGCGGTACAACACTCGTCGACGCCGGTATTCGGACATCCGTATTGGAGGCCGTTGGCGCACTTGGCGGTATCGTCGTCGGCTGGTTTACTGACAAGTTTTTACCGGGCAAACGCGGGCTCTGTTCCTTCTACATGATGATCGGCCTGGCGGTCTCTATCGCCATCTTTCGCTGGATGCCAGTTACAGATCCTTGGATTTCCAGTAAAGCGGTCGTGCAGGCAGCACCTTGGATGCACAACATGTTTCTCTACTGGATCACGTTTGTCATTGAGGCCATCACCGACCCCGACATGCTGATGTGGGGTGTCATGGGCTTTTTCGTATACAGTGCGCAGACGCTGTCTGGCCTCTCGAGTGCCGAATTCGGATCCAAAAGAGCAGCCGCGGCCGCCTGCGGACTCAATGGCACGATCGGCTACATGGGCGCATCGGTCGTCAGCTTTGGGGCACCCTGGCTCGCCAAGCATTGGGGCTGGGAGGGGGCGATCGTCGCCTACGTCATCGCCGCCGCTCTGGGCGCCGTTTGTTTCTGGCTGTCGCTCGGCAAACGCAAAAAAGCCTAAACAGAAAGAGTTCGTTTAGGCTGGTTTGCCTTTTGCAAATCGGACGCGCGCTGAGCCACCTAGCGCGAAAAGAGTTGACAATTTCAAAATTGGATTTTGGAATTGTCAACATGTTCATCCGCACTCTCGAAAAAAAACTGAAGGTTTTGTTTGAAAAATACCCCATTGTTGGCGTTATGGGTCCACGTCAATCGGGAAAAACAACGCTTGTTCGCAACGCTTTTCCACATCTAGATTACGTCAATCTTGAAAATTTGGACTTGCGACAACTGGCCCAAGAAGATCCCAGGGGCTTTTTAAAGAGATATAACGGTGTGATTTTGGATGAAGTGCAGAATGTGCCCGAACTTTTTTCCTATCTTCAGACAATTTCCGATGTCAATGACAAGCCGTCGCAATTTGTGCTAACGGGGTCGCATAATTTTTTATTGTTTGAAAAAATTGCCCAAAGTTTGGCTGGTCGAATCGCACTCACCACGCTTTTGCCACTGAGTTATAAGGAGCTGGCAAACCCTTGTGATGTTTTTACGGCGATCCAGAAAGGGTTTTATCCCAGAATGCACCGTTACGATATCTCGCACAATGATTTTTACTCCAATTATACCTCGACGTATGTGGAGCGAGATGTTCGACAAATTACAAACGTCACCGACTTGTCTTTGTTTCAAAAATTTATAAAACTGTGCGCTGGACGCATCGGGCAAGTGATCAACTTTACTTCCCTGGCTATGGATTGCGGAATAAGTCAGCCCACTGCCAAGAAATGGATGTCTATATTGGAGTCTAGCTATCTTATGTATTTGGTTCAACCCTATCATGAGAATTTTAACAAACGTCTCATTAAAAACCCTAAACTCTACTTTTACGATACGGGCTTGGCGTGTTATTTATTGGGAATAGAGGACCCTCAGCAGCTCGAATGGCACTCTATGCGTGGTGAATTATTTGAGAATTTGGTATTTTCAGAAACTTATAAATTTTTCTATGCCCAAGGGAAACAACCACCTGTCTTTTTTTGGCGAAACCAGAGCGGGGTAGAAATCGACATGATTATCGAGCGAGCCGAGGGCATCATACCCGTTGAAGTCAAATCTGGGCAAACGGTTCGCAATGATTTTTTTAACAATCTTCGTTATTTGGAGGCACTGACGGAGATACGCGAGTCCTTCCTCGTTTATAGCGGGCAGGATCGATTGACTTTTAAAAACACGCAAATTATTCCATGGGAATCGCTTGAATCCTCATTGGAAACCATGGAATTAAACACCATTTAAAAAAATCTTGCAAGGGTGGGCGAAATTGATTTTCTTGAGGTCAAGTTTGACACGAAAGGATCGCGTTTATTTATGAAAAAACACCCACCCTTAACGAATCAGGAAATCGATCGTAAGTACGCGTACTGGAGGTTTCGCCTCACGTACTCCCTTATATTGGGCTATGCCGCCTTTCAGCTCGTACGGCAAAACTTCAATATCGCCCTGCCTTACATGACCAAAGACCCGGCCTTAGGCAGCGATATCAAGATGAAACTCGGCGTCGCCATGGCCATCTATACCTTTACCTATGGCGTTGGCAAGTTCGTCGTCGGCATGCTCTGCGATCGTCTTGGCGCGCGTTGGGCGATGCCGATAGGCTTGTTGGGCTCGTCGGCCTGCAGTCTCGTCATTGCCTTTTCCAAGGACCTTTCCCTTACAATCGGCCTGGCGCCACTTGCGATTATAGGCACCATGTACGCCTTCAATTCGCCTTTTCAATCGGCTGGCTGGCCACCCGTTGCCCGCAGTTTGACACAGTGGTTCGGGCCAAAAAAGCTCGGTACGCGTTGGGGCTTGGTCAACTCTTCACACCAGATTGGCAGCATCACCATTCTCATTGGCGGCGCAATCTTGGTAAAAAACTACGGCTGGCAATCGGCCTTTATTGTTCCGGCCATCGTCTGTTCGCTGCTAGCCTTCTTTCTTTTTGAACGCGTCCGCGACAATCCCGAATCGATGGGCCTTCCTCCTGTCGAAGTCTACGACGGCGTTAAAGTCGACAAAATCAAAGAAGAAGCGGGCCATGAAACGATCACTTTTCGCCAGATTTTCCGCAATCACTTGCTCTTCAACGCCCCCCTCTGGTACACTTGCACGGCGAACTTCTTTGTCTACTTCGTCCGCATGGGCTTCTTTTTGTGGGCCCCGACGATGATCTGTGAAATGCGCGGAACGACGATCGTCGACGCCGGTATTCGCACTGCTGTCCTGGAGGCCGTTGGCGCATTGGGAGGCATCGCGGTTGGCTGGATGACCGATAGGTTTTTTGCCGGCAGACGCAGCCTCTGCGCCGTTTACATGATGATCGGCCTCGCGGCTTCCATCGCGCTCTTCCGTTGGATGCCCGTTACGGATCCTTGGATTTCCAGTGACATGGTCGTCAAAGCAGCGCCCTGGATGAAACACGCGGGTCTCTATTGGATCACTTTTGTCATCGATGCCTTGACCGATCCCGACATGATGATGTGGGGCCTCATGGGCTTCTTTGTCTACGGTCCTCAGACACTGACAGGCCTGTCCAGCGCGGAATTTGGCTCCAAGAGAGCGGCCGCGGCTGCCTGTGGACTCAACGGAACAATCGGTTACACGGGAGCTTCATTTGTCAGCTTTGGTGCGCCTTGGATGGCCAAGCACTGGGGCTGGGAAGGTGCGCTGTCCGCCTACGTCGCCGCAGCACTACTTGGAGCCTTTTTCCTGGGAATGGCCGCCCGTAGCACAGCACGAAGGAGTAAAAAGAGCCTATAGCGGCGTTCTCGTCGTTCGGGCTAAGTCACCTACCTCAAGTAGGCTCCTGTCGCCCTCGGGCCTGGCTATAGGCCTTTTTACCCTTCGTGCTGTGCTACGGCGCTCTCTTAGGAATACGCCCTCTTAAAAAGTCTAAATAAAGGCCGTGAAGATTCACATTGACAACATTTTGTATCGGTCTTTGTGTATTAACAACTTACAAAAAGGCAAGACCGTTGAAAAATGGCTCTATAGCAAGGCCCGAGAAGCGAGGGCGACAGGAGCGTACATTGGTACGTGACTTAGCCCGAACGACGAGAACGCAGCTAGAGACCATTTTGCAATGGTCTTGATAATTACACTATGGCAAATACAGTTATACTAGAAACCAACCGCGGTAAAATCGAAATCGAGCTGTTTGACACAGTGGCCCCCAAGGCCTGTGAAAACTTTGTCAAGCTCGCTGCAAAGGGCTATTACGACGGCCTGATCTTTCACCGAATCATTCAAGATTTCATGATTCAAGGCGGAGACCCCACAGGCACGGGTTGCGGGGGACAGTCGGTCTGGGGCAAGCCGTTCGCAGATGAGTGCATTGAGGCGGTCAAATTTGACCAAAAGGGCCTGCTCGCCATGGCCAATTCCGGCCCCAACACCAACGGCAGTCAATTTTTCATCACGACGGTCAAGGCCCCCTGGCTCCACATGCGCCACACGATCTTTGGCAAAGTCATCAAGGGTTACGACGTCGTTGAAGCCATCGCCGCCACCGAAACCGATGAGTACGACAAGCCCATCAAAGATCAGAAAATCATCGGCATCAAAAAAGGGTAGGGTATGAGGGTTGGCATCACGGGCGCAAATGGGTTTCTTGGGCAGCTTTTAACGCAAGCATTGAGCCAGACAGATGCCACTTTGCTCCCATTTGAGGGCGACATTTGCGAGCTCGCTGCCGTCCGCACGTGGGTACAAAACAGCCAACTAGACGCGTTGTTTCATTTGGCCGCCAAGGTACCGATTACCGAAGTGAATCAAAACCCACTGCAGGCCTATGCTGTGAATGTCGGTGGAACATTGAACCTCATGCAATCCCTGGAGGGTCTCCCGAAAAAGCCTTGGTTTTTTTATGCGAGCACCAGCCACGTTTACAAGAGCAAAGATGGCCCGCTGTCCGAAGATGACCCCATTGCACCCATCAGCTTGTACGGGAAAACCAAATACATGGGTGAATCGGTCGTTTACGATGTGGCTCCTCAACTCAACATTGCTGCGTGCGTCGGACGTATCTTCAGTTTTTTTCACAAGACGCAAACTAAGCCCTTCCTGTATCCAACCTTGCTCGAACGTGTGCAAACAGAAGATCTCTCCAAGCCCTTCAAGCTCTATGGCAGCGAGTGTATTCGCGATTTTCTCAACGCGGAAGCGGTTGTTCAAATTATGATTGCTTTGATGGAGCGCCGGGCCACTGGCATTATCAATATCGGTTCGGGCGTCGGCGTGCGCATTCGTGATTTCGTGCAACAAGTGGCGGGTCGGCCTCTTTTTATTGAGCCAGCTGATGCCAAGCACGACGCCTTAGTGGCCAATATTCACCGATTAAACACCATCCTCAGTTAAAGACCTATGCAAAATGCAGCGAAAACTCGTTCCGTTTCTATCATCGTTCCCACCTTTAATCGGGCACACTTTCTGAAGCAAACGCTCGATTCCTGTTTCGCGCAAACCTACCCCTGCGAAATCATTGTGTGCGATCACGGCAGTACAGACAATACGCCCGCGTTGATGCGATCCTATCCCCAGGCAAAATACATTCGTCGCGAAGAAGATTTTGGGCCCCATTTTTGCTGGCTAGATGGGTTGTTGCATGCCACGGGCGAGTACGTCCACTTGCAGTACGACGACGACTGGATTTTGCCAAATTTTATCGAAAAGTGCATGGAGGTAATGGCGCCCGACGTCGGTTTTGTTATCAGTGAATGCGACCTGTTTGACGAGGCCACACAAACCATCTGTGCGAGCAAAGAACGGAAACGCTTTCCTCGAGCCAAAGTAAAAGTTGTTCAGGCCGAACGTTTTGTGCTTGAAGAGGCCCTATCGCCAGGATCTGTTGTCTTGCGCAGACAGGATGCCATCGATGCCATTTATCCAGGTCGTCTGCCCTTTGAAAAACATTCGTATCGCGGCGTGGGCCCCGATCATTGGATGACGCTCTTACCGTTGCTGCGATACAAGTATATCGGATATCTTCCCCAAAGACTGGCTGTTTTCCGCTTTCACGCCGGTTCCATTACAGTCGATGCGGCCAAAGATGCCGACAAACAAGTCCGCATTCGTAAGGCTTATGAAGAAGTCCGCTCTTTTTACCAAATGCTCCGATTTTGCAAACACACGCAACTCTATCGCTTTGTCCATCTTTTATCTTGGTTCGGTTGGCGAAAGACGTTTAGCTCTATCCGCAAACGCATCAAAAAACATGTATTCAAATAGAAAAATTTTACTGGCCGAAGACACGATTGACGCCCAGGAACTCCATCAACTTGCGTCTTGGCTACAATCAGGTACGCGTTTGACCAAGGGCCCACTCACGCTAGACTTTGAGCGGGCTTTTGCTCAATACATTGGGACCAAGCATGCCATTTTCGTGAACAGCGGATCTTCGGCGAACTTATTGATCGCCTACGCTCTCTTAAAAAGCGGACATCTGCGAAATAATGTCGTGATCGCGCCAACGGTGGCCTGGGTAACGACGATTGCCCCTTTTATGCAGTTTGGGTTTGAGGTCAAGCTGTGCGACTGCAACGCAACGGACCTGGGGTTTGATCTCGATGCTTTTGAGGCCATGTGTGAGCAGTATCAGCCGGCCTGTGCTATTTTAGTCCACGTTTTGGGCCATGCAACCGACATGGACCGCCTCCTTTCTATTTGTAAACGACACGATGTGCACCTCATAGAAGATACGTGTGAGGCTCTTGGTAGCGAATATAAAGGCCAAAAGCTTGGAAGTCTGGGCCTGGCTGGTTCTTTTTCTTTTTACTACGGGCACCACATTTCAACAATTGAAGGCGGCATGGTTGTCCTCAACGACAGTTATTTGTTTAATGTGATGCTCTCCATCCGTTCTCATGGCTGGGCCCGCGATCTCCAAGATGCGTCGATGCACGCCGCGTGGACCAAGGAGTATGGGATCGATGAAGTGCGTGATCTCTACACATTCTATTTCCCCGGCTTCAACTTGCGTTCGACGGACCTCAACGCGTTTTTAGGCCTCTCTCAGCTCAAAAAATTAGAGAGTCTCGTGCACAAAAGAGAGTCTAATTTCCTTCTTTACAGACAACTCTTACCCAAGTTTTGGTCTCAACAGAGTCCCACAAGCACACTTTCTTCGTTTGCCTATGGCCTCCTCGTCCAAAATCGCTTGGAGACCTGTAAATACCTTACCTCTCACGGGATCGAGTCCCGTCCGCTTATCTGCGGCAGTCTGGCTCGACATCCTTTTTGGACGAAAGAAAAGGACTCTGTTGATCTCCCCATGGCCTCCATTGTCCATGACCACGGCATTTACCTCCCGAATCACGGCAACTTGTCCACAGAGGATATTCACTTTATCGCAGACAAGGTCAACGAGGTCGCCAAACCCTTATTTTTTTAAGCTCCGCTTCCTCATCCACCCGCTGCCGAAGAAGACGAGGGCGTTGATGGCCATGCAGGGAATGAGGGCGTCGAAGGACTCAGTGAGGTCGAAAATGGGGCCAAGGATGATATGCCAGAGGGCAAACATTGCTCCACCGGCCAGGGCTGCCAGCACGAAGCTCGTTGACGTTGTCTTGTAACCCATAATGCCTGCCAACATGGGAATGACGATAATCGGCCCCCAGAGGTTGAGAAAGCTTAAAATCATCACAATGAGACCCTCTCCTCTAAAGTAAATCGATGTTCCTATGGCCGCTAAGCCGATAATCCACGTTGTCAAGCGGGCGAGATTGAGCTCTGTTTTGATAGACAAGCCCTTTGTCAAGGGACGCACTATGTCGTGAACGACGAGGATACTGGCGGTATTGAGGTAAGAATCGGAGGTCGACATAATGACAGCCAACATACCTGCTATCGCGAGACCCTTGATGCCCGTCGGCAAAATGGTATTAATCAGGTGCGGAAATGCGACTTCTGCATTGATTTCTGGAAACATCACTATGGCCGACAGACCGATTATGCCAACAATGGCGTAGAAACAAAAATCGATACCTGCTGCAATGCGAAATGTACGCTGGATTTGGCCAGTATTGCGCGCCATCAAGAGACGTTGCATTTCAGCTGGATTGATAAACGGTATACAAAATACCATCATCAAAAAAAGGTAGCGGAGCATTTCGCCCTCTGGGAATATGCGCAGTTTCTGGGCTGGAATTTTAGCCAAAAGTCCCTCGTAGCCACCGACATGCGCCAGGGCAACATTGCAGATGATCGGAATGGCGATAATGAGGACACCGAATTGGAAGACGTCTGTCATGGTGACTGAACGAATGCCGCCAAACGATGAGTACAGTATGACGATCGACGTTCCTAACAACATTCCATACGTAAAGTCCCATCCGAGCGTAGATTGCAAAATTAACCCAATGGCAGTGACTTGCGCAGAGATGTAACCGATGCAAACACAGATGCCAAGAATCCCCGTTGTCACTCGTCCCACTTTGCCATACAATGAGCCCATGATGTCGCCGATGGAGATCATTTCAAAAAAGCGTTCCATTTTGGGCGCGATGAATTGCGCGGTCAAGAGTTTTACAATGCCTTCGCCGAAAGACAAAAACATAAACACGATGCCCACCGAAATAATGCGTTCCGTTACGCCCAAGATGGACAAACTGTCGACGATGGTCGCCGTCACCGTTGCAACGAGCACAGCGGTTGGATAGTTTCTATCGGCGATGGAAAATTCCCTCAACGAGTGCGTGTGCCTAGCGCTCCAGATGCCGATAATCAGCGTTATGATCAAGTACGCCGCGACGATGAGAATGTCGATATTTGTTAACATTTCTATGAGTTTCATATCATCCTTTCAAGACCGATGATAAATGGTTGCAAAAAGATGGCTTTTGTGCGCAAATACATTCTGTCGTAGGAGCAGGGCTGGGGCGGCGCCGCCTGCCCTATGAGCGAAACGCACTTTTTGCGACCTTTTACATGGGTCTTTTCTTCCATCCTTATCGCGCGCGCGCTGATTGTCAAGCACCAATGAAAAAGGATGGACTTTCGTCCATCCTTGAAATCAATTATATTGAAACGGTCTAGCGATTGTAATCGTCACCGCGGTCACGACGCTTGAAGTCGCCGCCACCGCCGCCACCACGATCGTATCCGCCGCCGCCACTGCTGCCACCGCGTCCGCCTCTTTGGAAGCCGCTGCTGCCACCGCTGCGACCGCCGCTGAAACCACCGCTACGACCTCCGCTGAAACCGCCACTGCGACCTCCGCTAAAGCCACCGCTGCGACCGCCTGAAGAAGGTCTTTCTTCACGTGGTCTTGCTTCGTTGACAACGAGTGCCTTACCGGCCAACTCACTACCATTCAGTCCTTCGATCGCCGCCTTAGCTTCGGTGTCATTTGGCATTTCTGCAAACCCGAACCCTCTCGACTCGCCTGAGAACTTATCCATTATAATTTTAACTGAGCTAACGACGCCATAGCTTTCAAAAACCGCACGAACCTCAGTTTCTGTCGTGCTGTAGGCGATATTTCCAACGTATATATTCATATTAATCGTATTTTGCAGCGAAAACGTAGGTGTTAACTCTGCGAACTGAATAGCCTCCTGTTATTTTATAAAGAGTCAATAAAAAATAACTTTTTTATTTTCTGGCTGGCATTATGAACACAAATAACTTTGTGATGCTGTTGCCGTGACCTTGATAAAGTCTTTAACGCGAAGGCTCAGTAAAAAAGGTCGTTAGTAGCGTTTCTGGCGGAAGGGGTGGGATTCGAACCCACGGTGCCATCGCTGGCACAACGGTTTTCAAGACCGTCGCAATCGTCCACTCTGCCACCCTTCCGGAATTATAGCACACACTTTCACACTTTAGTCTATGCTACAGCTTGCAAAGTGGCTTATAGCCAGGTCTGAGGAACAAGGGCGACGGGAGCGTACGTTGGTACGTGACCTAGCCCGAGTGACGAAAACGCCGCTATAGGCCATTTTGCAAGCTGTAGCTTTACTCTTTGGCGTTGAGTCGTAGAGGCATAATAACACACATAAAAGAGTCAAGCGTTTTCACGACACCGGGGCTGAGTTCGTCTTTAAATTCCAAAAAGACCTCATCCTTGGTGAGCGCGCGTAATGGTTCCATCAAAAATTGTGGATTGAAGGCGATTTGTGTATCGGGGCCAGAATAATCGATGGCCATAGACTCGTGTGATTGACCGTATTCGGCGCTCGAACCGAGTAATTCCATGGAATTTTTGGAGATTTTTATACGTATTGAATTGTTTTTATCACTGACGACGAGGGCCGCGCGTTGCGTGCATTCGAGGAACAGTTCGCGTTCGACTTTAATTCTCTGGTGCGTTTCCTTGGGAACCACCTGGTTGTAATTGGGATAATTGCCCTCAACGACTTTTGAAACGATATACACCGTGTCCATGAGCCCCTTTTGATTGGCCTCTTCTTTGACAGATACATTGAAGGCGACTTGGCGATCGCTGTAAGAAATGGATACTTTTTCACCTTGTCCCAAGAGGTGTTCCAACTCGGCAACACTTTTTGCTGGCAAAATGAACTGTCCCGTGCGGCCAACAGACTCCGTAAAAGCGTGTTCTGCAACGGCCAAGCGGCGACCATCTGTGGCCACTGTCGTGATGCTTTTGTCGGACAAAATAAAATAGACGCCGTTTAAAATGTAGCGGTTTTCGTCGAGGGATTGCGCATAAGAGACATTTTTCAACATCATCAAGAGGTCGGCCTGCGCCATCGAAAAGCGGTATTCGTCGTCGAAAGAGGGGAGGGGAGGGAATTCTTCCCGCTCGATACCCAAAATGCGAAAGGTCGAGCTTCCAGATGTTATCCGCGTTTGATTGCCGCCCGACAATTCAACCTCCACTTCGGATTGCGGTAACGATTTGATGATAGAGAATAATTTTTTGACAGGCAACGTGATGCTGCCTGCGCTTTCCACCTGAGCCCTCACACAACACATGATACCGATGTCAAGATTGGTAGTAGTGAGTGAAAGCCTGTTGTTCTCGGCCACGATGAGGACGTTGCTGAGAATGGGCATGGTTGCTCTGGACCCAACAATGTTAGACACCTGTTGAAGACCAGAGACAAAGGCCTCTTTTTGAATTTTGAATTTCATAGTCGTTTGTCCTAGCAGATAACAATTATTCCCATTTTGCAAGGCCGAAGTCATAGATATTTATAATAGATTATTCTTTTAAATTAATATTATTATTAAGGGTCAAGAATAAGCCTAATAACCCTACAAATAATTGATTATTAACAATTTAACCCACATGTGTTTGCCTCATAACCCTGTGAGTAGACTTAGGGAACAAGCGGAAGAAATACATATTCAGAACTTATTATCAGCTGTTTCTGACAGTATCTTTGCGGTTATTCAGAACTTATTCACAACACAGACCGAGGTAAAATGGCGCCAAAATGCGTTTCGCTCTACTAATCTTGCATCTTATTCCATGCATCATTCGCATAATTGTTATAGTCGCTCAAAAAAGACTCTATCTCCTTTTTTACATCGTCGCCGTAGAGATACTCGAAGTAGCAACCTTGTTGTGCGCTGCTGTGTTGTGCGTATGTCAAAATTCCAATGATAGGACAAGCAAGTTCGTTGGTGTAGATATAATTGTGTATGGAGAGGGGCATTCCATTGTCATCTTTAGGGTCGGCGATATGTTCTGCGTATTGGAATTCGACATCAAGCATATCAATCATGTCTTTGTACTGGAGCAATTTGAATGAATAATTCTCAGCGAGCTTTTCGATGAGTTCCTGTCTCGAGTTGCCTGGGCTACCAAAAACGAGACAAACGCAGAGCGCGCCAGCCGTGAATGCCGATGAAAAAATGAGGGAGACGTATCTTATTTTCATGGTAAATTTCAGCTTTATTAAATTATGACAAAATGTCAAGACAAAAAATGTATTATTTTTCGTATTATAGGGAGTCAACGTTAAAAAACAAAGCCCCTGCTTTTTTGCCTTTCCTTTTGCCGGTGATTGTTGCAGGGTTGTATTGTATGGGTTACATACCGCCAGAGTGGCTTAACA
>Ga0209417_1003207_pt1 | contig 22552 bp, 19 predicted proteins | sample RifGroF2_FD_184002 | JGI IMG/M metagenome (GOLD analysis project Ga0209417, IMG submission 184002) | Groundwater microbial communities from Rifle, Colorado, USA - Groundwater F2 (SPAdes) (version 2) | ecosystem: Environmental > Aquatic > Deep subsurface > Groundwater | place: Rifle, Colorado... | reverse complement strand
ACCGATCTGCCTAATCAGTTCGCTCTATTGCAACCGACTAAAGACGTTGTGATCCAACAGCAACAAGACAACAAAAGCGGCTTTATCTCAGCTATCAGCACTTATCGCTATCCAATCCTATTTGGCACAGCCCTTTATGCTGCGGGCATTATTGGCGGTATCTGGAGGTTTAAAAAAACACACCCATATGAATGGCGCATACTTTGGCAGAGTTTTCGGCAATCGACTAACCAAGCCAAAGTACCATGTACTCCCCCTCTGCAAGAATTCGAATTAAAGGCCGATTCGCTTCCATTTAATTTCGATGTCGTCCGCTCACGAAAAGCAACGGGGAGCGGTTTGCGTTATATGGTGGCCTGGCCTAATGATGAAAATTTTATATTTTTCAACTATTTCACTCCCTCCAACACCAGGAACAATAAACATCTTTTGCCCGAATACCAGGACCTCAAGAAATACACATTCGCACAAAAAACTTTTAATTGCCTAAATCAAACTTTAGGCAAAACCATAATCCAGCAACAGGAAAAAGACGAGCAACCCTACACATTTGAGCTCCTAGAAAGGTATATGCACACCTTCGGTTTTGCTGGGCAAAAAATTGATGTACTTTCCAAAGACAAAAATCTAAGTTTCTTTTTTGAAAGTACTGGAACTTTAGAGATCAATTCACCTGATAAGAACAGTAACATTAAAGAACTATCAAAAGTAGTTGATTGCGCATGCTGGAATCCGGCCGTCAATAATCAACTACTTATCGCAAACTTCACAAATCTAGCCATTTATAAGGTTACTACGGAAAACAATCAGATTGCACTAACAGCAAAATGGGAATCAGAAGAACACACAGCTTGCGTTCTCGATGCCAAATTTAGCCCTAACGGGTCTTATATAGCCGTACTCAGGGAAGACAAAATCATCGATATTTTCAAAATCACGAAAGATAAAATAATACACTCTCAAACTATTAAAACCTCTTGCAATAAAGAATCAAAAACCGCTATCACCTGGAACATGCGCTCAAATAAAATTGCGACAAGCTATCAAAAAGACAATAAATTTGTGATTTCAATATATGAAATACAAGACAAGAACGAAAAAAAATAATACCAAGCGCCCAAAATCACTACGATACTAAGCCAGCTAAAAACTACCCACAAAAAAGTTTTGCTCTTGCTTAACTATAAAAATTAGTTACAATGATAAAATAAACAAAATCGCCAATTAAGCCTCATGTAAGGACTCAATATGAAAAAGTTATTGCTTCTTCCTATCCTTTTTGCCTTTGCTGCGCCCATCTTACCTGCAATTAATGAGCAGATGAATCCGGAGCTCACCCAATATCTACAACAAAAACTCACCAAAGAATTTGAAAAACAACAGGTTTATAAGCTACAACGCCAAAAAAGCATAGATGATTTTAAAAAAATATGGAATTTTACGAAAAATCACAAATACCAACTTCTCACCGGATTGGCTATTGGTGGGCTAGGATTGGCTGCATGGCAATACGGCCCTAAACTCTATGATAAGTAGAATGCTTGGAAAAAATTCAAAAATAAAAAACTTATCCCTAAACCAAGCCAGTGTTGCCAAAAGATCGAACGATTCCAGGATAACAGTGCCTGTCGCTTTCCAACGTGGAAAGACAACGAAAAAATTCTCATATACGCACCTCATGTAAATAGTCAAGGAGGTGTGGAGGGAGATACTAAAAACAGTATGCAGACCGAGAAAGTTAATATAAAAAGTTCACAAAGCCCGCTTATGTTAACATACTCATGGGAAGAAAAAGTTTATCAAGAATTTTTAAGTGATGTAGCAACAAAAGATTCTATATATACTCAAAATGACATTATAAACAAGCAAAAAACCTTTGTTGTCAATAAATACACCCATTCTATATGGAGTTTCAACAACAATCAACAAAGAATCACTATTGATAATAACTTTAAATTTGGGACCGCTCATTGGCACCCAACGATCGACAATCAACTCGTCACCAGTTATGGCGTTTTAGCTGGCCTCCCAGTTCCCGCTGGTCAGAAATCTGAGAAAATTAAAATACTAAATAAGCCCGAAGTTCGTTATGCCAATGAGGTAGTATTGTGGCAAATCAACCAAAATCAGAATAGTATCTATTCACTCAGCAAAATAGCAACCGTTACCACAGAAAAAAAGCGCGCCGTTGGCGCCTTTTTTAGCCCCGACGGCACTAAATTGGCAATAGTCTCTTATGATAAAACTCGCCACTTGGAGAGACCGGGTGATAATCGCCCATATATTGATATTTTCGATATCACAACACCAAAAAATCCTCAGTTTGAAAAAAGATTCATTGGTGCTGAAGCAAACTTAGACAGTGTCATTTGGAGTCCAGATTCATCAAAAATTGCAGTGTTCATAAACAATCAAGTCGTGAAAGATCTTTATATTTATGACATTAAAAACCCAGAAAACAACAGTTTCTCCGCTGAAGATTTAACGGTATAACTTTTTAGGCGGGGGAAATTATCCCCCCGCTTTTTATTTGCTCCGAATCTGCATAGGCACCGATACCGTAATGCCATGCTCACTCAGCTTTTTGACAATCGCTAAACGAATATCTGATTCAATATCCCACTTATCCATAACCCGATCGCCAGAGATATACCCACGAACCAAGAACTGTTGCCCATTACCCACAAAATTAGTCAACCGTGCAACAGGCTCAGGGTTTTTGAGTAACACCGATTGGTTTGCCAATACTTCGTGGAGCAATGCTTTTACTACGTACGGATCAACATCATAAGAGACCGTAAAAAGTATATCCTCCGTTGAAGAGAACGTTTTTGAATAATTCCAATTCTGCACCGGACGCGTAATAATCAGCGTATTAGGAATAATGTAGACATTGCTATTACGAGACCGAATAACCGTCGAACGCGGCGTAATAAACCGAACAACGCCTTCAAATTGGTAGGGATCTTCCATCTTGATATAATCGCCAATCTTAATTGGTCGCTGCACCAAAATAATGAAATATGAAAGAAAGTCACCAATAGGCTCTTTAAAAATATATGCCACACCGGCAACTACCAGTCCTAGCTTTGTCGCTAACGAGTCAAGTCCTACGCTTTGCAACCCCATGAAAAAAGCAATAACAAAGATCATGTAGCGGCTGAATGTCATAATCGTATTTTGAACACCCGAACCAACAAGCATGGGGTCAAAGATTCGTGCAAGCACAAAACTGTTAAGCACATAAACAACCAGAATACCGCCAAAGACATACATAAAAACCTTGACGATCGAGTACACCGTAATCTGTATTGGCTTACCTGTTAATGCATCGTTACCTACGGGGAACAGCTCTTTTTGCATAAACTGGGACAATTCCGTTAGGCTTACCGTATGTCCCCAAACCAGTGACACCACAAAAAAACCTAAAATAATAAATGCTATAAACGAACCCAAGACAAAAAACCCGTACCACATTTTGCCGCTTGAAAAGCGTTCTTTAGCTACAATTCCATCGGGATAATGGAAGAAGACGTCAGAGGAGACGCGCTTAAACCAATCATAGAACCAAATCACGAGCGGAATAATGAGTAATGTTGCAAATACTCGAACAAGAATATAGAACATCTGCTTGCCATATCCCACATACGGATTATTCAGCACAATAATTGCCGCAAGCATCGCTTGGAAAATAAAATAGTAACGCTCAATCTTTTCTTCGAGCATCCGTCCAAAAAGTGATGCCCGGGGAATAAACCAGAGCACCGTATTTTGTCCAATAAAGATATCCTTACTGATGAGACTAATCAGCGCCAACTGCAAGAAAATTATGTTTGCTGCAAGCAAGATTTCGGGTACCTGAGAATCAAACGCACTGTTACTGCTAATAAATGCCCACCGAACAAACGAAAAGAAAATCGAGACATACGCAAGCACGGGAACACTGGTAAAAAAGCGCTGACGATATGATGGCGATATCCATATAGAACCATGCTCAAGATTTGCCTTTTCAAACAAAACAAAGAATCGACGGGTCACCCACAACAGAAATGGCATTGAAGATATGAAGAATGCAAGCGCCTGCGGACCACGTCCACCCCACGTATGCAATACGACAAATCCAACACAACCCCAAGTGTAGAGCACCAGCAGGTAGTCATACAAAAATCCTAAGAAGAAGGCGCCAAACGATGCAAGCCACATCCCGCGCCCATTAACGCGTGCAAGAAAGCGCCGCATTACTGGCAAAATCCACCGCAAAACAAAGAACCCGAGCACCATGGCCAGGAGTGCAAGCAGTGCCAACGCCATTGCCCGAACATCATGCAATGTATTCCACGTGCGCTGGATAAAATAATCCATCGTCGCACGCGAGCTATACGCCTGTATGGTCGTACCAACATGACCGACAAAACGGCGTACATCTGGAAAGAAATCTTTGAGATCCTGAAGGCTAATCGATTGATCAGAGCGCATCCAAAAACTACGCGCGGAAAGCTCAGATAAAATATCCTGCACGCTCTTTTGTTGTTCTTGTACCGAAGCCAGGCTCTTAGATAAAACCTCAACTAACTTGGTCATCACCGCTAGCTCGGAACGAACATCCTCATCAGCAGCAACTAGCAAACTTTGAATCAAGCGTTTCTGTTCTTGTTGCCGATCAAAAACGCGTTCAACGCGCTCTTCACGCAAATCCTGTTGAATCTTTTTGAGATAATCACGCCGAATGTTAAGTTGATAGAGTTTTTCAATAGCTGCATCACGATTAACCTGCAAGTCAGAGCTTTCCATAGCAAGCTGCGCTTTGGCCGACTCATATTGCTTAGTTGCTTCATCTATGTAACTTGCAAGGTTGACCTTATAATCACGTGTTAACCAATGCCATGTCTTCAATACGCCTACTTCACGCTCTTTAGCCTGATAAGCAAATCTAGCGCCCGCTATCTGTGCATCAATCAACGTCCGCTTAGAATCCAACAAACTGTATCGCGCAAATTGCGCCAATCCCTTGCTTACCATCTGCCACGCCGGAACCGTTTTTAGCTTTTTGGTATCAATATTCCAATTCTGAACTGACGCAAGATCACCTACCAGCTGACTCAAATCAGAAGAAAAGTTAGTAACGCTCTCTTTGGTTACCTCAATCGCTGGCAACAAAACGCGCTTTTCTTCATTTAACAGCCCTTGTCGCGAAAAAAGTTCCTGCCGGTCCTGCGCAAGCTTACCTTCAGCCTCTTTAACGGCAAGAAGGTCCACACGAACTTTCCTTTTAATCTTTTCATAGGCATTTTCAACCAACTCTAGCTTTTGTTTAATTACAACAAGCTGTAACTCAAGAAAGTCTTTTTTACTTTGACCTTCCATCAAGCGCAATTGGGCAAGTTTCTTATTCTGCTGTGCTCGTTCTAACTGAAGATCAAGAATTTCGCCTTGCTCGGTACGCGACAAGTCTTTGATATCCTCCAAAAGACCTTCGCTACGCAAAAATTTGCGCTGTTTTTCTTCGACATCGAGCAGCTCTTTGTTAGCCTCATCCAAAGAACGCTGCCGTTTTTCTAGGTCGGTCGTTATAAGCTTAACGCCACGCTGCAAATTATTCTGCTGATCACGCAAGTCAGCGACCAGACGACCAATGCGTCGCAAATCATCAAACTCTGGAGCACTGCGATCTTCTTCGGTTAATATTTTTGAAACAGGGTCCGTCGGCAATTGCTCAAGCAGGGCTTTATGTTCTTGCAACTCAAGCAAGATTTGGCTGGCCAATTGCAAACTTTCACTAACCACTTGATACGAATAACTTGTCTCGGCGATCTTTTTTTGAAAAAACAACCGATGACGTCCATCTTGGGTACGCTCTAACTCTTCTTTGTCGCGCTGAAGATCACCACCAAGTCGCTTTAGGGCAGTACGCTGCTGTTCGCTTTCAAGAGAAATTTGCGCAATAAAATTTTTGAGTGTCGACAGCTGACGATCAACATTGCCAAATTTTCTCGCAGCATCCGTTACTACCTCAATTGCAGGAGCTTTTCCAGTTTGCAAGAGCATTGCTGCGCCCTGGCACACCTCCATAACAGTCGCACTCAACAGACTGAGTACAAAGATCATCCTCTTCATAGCCGCTCGCCCCCTGCTAGGTGGTTAAAAAATGTATTGTCTTTAATGCATATGCTGGCTCACATGCGCAAATACACGCACGCAGCCACTGCTTTATTGTTCTCTTTTTTTGACGTGCTAGCTCAGTTGCTTCTCCGGCATCCGCACCACCGTCCAAAGCAGGCAATGGCGGCGCGTAATGCCCCAGCAATATAAAAAATTTACTGAGCATTGCAAGTTTTTTAAGCTCCACATCTTCTTCGTACGTCAGGGATTGGTAGAGCTCTTGCATGAGCGTAAAAACCGCACCAGCATCTTCGTCAGTAAAAACAAAGCGCTGGCATAGTTCACACAAATGATGTACGAACAAAAGATCGCTACCAGCCCAATCAGCTGCTGTTTGCTCAAATGAAATATCAGAGATAACCAGAACCCCAGAAGCTTTGGTACGAGAAACAAAACGGATGGTCATTCCTACCGAAAAGATTGTATGGGGAAATCGCGCAAAGACTACATACCGAACGCCAACTCCGGGAATAAGGAGAAGCAGAGCGGCGCGCTCGGGTAAGAATGAACGTATGATGGTACCATACCGGTACAAGGGCTCCTCTTTGCAATAATAGGCCATAATCGGCGATTCTCTCGACAAAAAAAACTTCTGGCAGTAGACTACCACCCAGCATATCTTTTTTCATAGTGTTTTAAACCTTTTATCAGTAGAAACTACGGGAGTTTTCGTGAACAAAAAACCAATACTCTCCGCACTTTTTTCGATTTGCAGCCTTATGGGGGCAATACCACCGACCTTACAAAATGTTTCACCCACAGAAAGCCTAGCTTCCCTACGTAAATATGCATTCGAAAATCGATCCGATCTTCAAGCAGCGCTTGAAGTTACTCGGCAGCGCGAAGCTCAGGAATATGCAATCCTGATGAAGCATTTCCCCCAAATCACGCTCTCTACTAATGTGCAAAAAAGCCAAAAAGACACCCTTCCCGAGCAACAACTCCAACTAAGCCTTTCACAAGCCTTATTTGCTCCAGCAACCATTTACCTTCCGCACAAACTGGCAGGGCTGGGGACCCAGACAAGCAAAATCCAAGAGCGCCTACAACAAAACAATGCGCAACTTGAACTGGAACAAGCATTTTTTGATTTGCAAAATATTTCAGCTAAAAAGGCACTAAAAGAAACTCTCAAAATGGCTACGCCGGTTATTACCGAGCGTGCGCAAATACAACTGCACAATGGGCTTATCTCACCGGTCGAGTTCCAAGAACAGATGGCGCGCTATGCCTCTGCTTCAGCAAGCATCGTACAAATTGGACAAGGCAACATCATTGCACAAAAACGCCTTGAACTCACCGCGGAACGAACCGGGTTAAAAGAGGTATTCTGGATCTCTGCGCACCAAATTAGAGATGCCATCAATAAAGTCTTGGGAAAAGACCGCAAAATCATTATTGAACAAAGCCTTGTTAAACGTCCTGATCGCGAACTACTTGACTACGCCGCACGCCAGGCAGAGCTGCAGAGCATCATAAACAAAACCAACTATCTGCCAACAGCCTCATTATTTGCTACCATGTACGCAACTAAACGGGCAAACACAGCGCTTGCCACAGCAGAAACCCTCATTAACTATCCCTGGGTCGTTGGCGTTAATTTTTCATGGAATTTTGACAGTCTCTCCAAAATGTTTAGTGGACGGGCTTCTCATGCTGAGTATCTGAGCCAAATACTTAAAAAGAAACGAACCGATCTAACTATACAGCAAGAGGTTGATGAAAGCTTTCGGCTGCTTGAAACCGATCTTTCAAAGCTTGAAGCTGCCAAACAAACCTATATGCATGGCAAAAAAGCCTTTGAACAAAAAATTCTAGAGTTTGATATGGGACTTATTGCCCAGGGCGAATTTCTTGCTGCAAAAACCTCATGGGATCAGGTACAAGCAGACTATGTTCAAGTAACGACTGATGCCGGAAAAAACTATGCTCGCTTTAATTTTAGAACAGGAAACCAACTACCGCTGACTATCGATACCCCGGTAGTCGCATAAGGATAAACCATGAATATTAAAAAACTTATTATTCAAAGCAGCCTCATACTGATCGCACTTGGTATCGGCGTGGCTGCTTACAAACGCTACTTTAAAAAAGAAGAGGCGTTTTTATATCAAACTGAGCAAGCAACACAACGCCACATTAGACAATCAATCAAAGCAACCGGCAACCTAGAACCAGAAGACATGCTTAAGGTCGGCTCGCTAGTTCCCGGTATTATCAAACAAATGCTCGCCGAAGAGAACGAATTTGTTAAAAAGGGTCAATTAATCGCGGTAATTGATGATGGACGAGAAGATTCCCTCGTTAGGACGGCAGAGCACGCACTCGCGATTGCTCAGGCCAATTATCGCTACTTTGAGCAATACGTTGCCCGCCAAACAAAACTGTATGAGAGCAACTATCTTGCCGAAAACGAATTTCAACGATTACTCACTGAGCTCGTGGCAAAACAAGAAGATGTTGCTATCAAAGAGGTTCAACTCGAACAAGAAAAGCGCATGTTCAACAAAAAACAAATCACCGCGCCAGAAGATGGCGTTGTGGTAGGAAAACATGGCAGTGAAGGCGAGATGGTAACTAATTTTGGTACCGGATTTGCCATCTACACCATCGCCAAAGATATTCGCAAGATGGAAGCTAAAATTGAGATTGATGAAAGCAGCGTAGGACTCGTAAAAACCGGCATGACGGCACAGCTCATGTTTGATTCATACCCAGAAAAACTTTTTGAGAGCGTAATACGTGAGATCAGCAACAACCCGCAGGCAAAAGGTGGAACCGTCAGTTATTTGGCAACGCTGCCCATTGCCAACCAAGACTTGCTTTTCAAACCAGGCATGACGCTTGACGCAGAAATAATCATCCATGAGAAAGATGATGTTCTTGCCGTTCAAGGCCAAGTATTTGCCATAAATCCCAAAACGGTAGAGCAGGTTGCCCAAGTAAAAAAATACGCCTATCAACCCTTGGATCAAAAAGAAAAGCGTGATTTAGAGACACGGGGCAATATTAAGTTTCTGTGGCTTGAAAAAGACAATGCTTTTGTTGAAATTGCCGTAAAAACAGGCGCCACTGATGGCGCATATTTTGAAATCTTAGAAGGACTATCACCTGAAGACAAAATCGTATCCGACACCGTTGAAGAAAATGCCGTGGCCAAAATGTTAAAGAAGATGTTTAACACAGGATTAAAATAGATGAATAGTCTCGTTCTTCTAAGGACTTCCGTTACGGTCTTTTTTAAACATCCTGTTCGGTCATTTTTGACCATTCTTGGCATTGCTATCGGCATTTCCGCAATTATTGCAACATTTGCCATCGGACGTGGCGCCGAAATGCGCATTCGGTCACAAATTATGAGCATGGGCGAAAACGCCGCCTATATCATACCTGGCAACGTTTTTGAGCGCGGTCGTGTACGCGCAACACTAGGAACCAATCCCCGATTAACCAAGACCGATGTATGCGCGTTAAAAGAGCAAATACCGCAGCTCCGCGCCATTACCGGCGGGTTTGATGTCCTAGAGCCCATTGTCTACAAAAGCGCCAGTTCCCATGATCGTATCTTTGGTACAACGGCAGAAATGATTACTGTTATCCAGGAACGAAAACTCGCCAAAGGCGAACTATTCGGCGACTATCACCGCAAATATGGCCTTGCCGTAATCGTACTTGGCTCAGAGCTTGCTAATATTTTGTTCAAGGATGAGGACCCAATCGGAAAGACCATACGCATTGGCCGAACACCTTTTTTAGTTCTCGGCGTCTTAGAACCATATAATAATTACTTTGGCAATGATGATCCCAACAAAAAAGGATTTATTCCCGATACCACAGCACAAAAATATTTTAAAAAAAATGACAAAACGCTTAACGACGTCGACTTTATTGTCGTCAAGTTTGGCAAAGAAGCGCACGAAGGCGAAACATTGCGAAAAATCATTCGCGTTCTCCGCCAAACTCATAATATTCGTCCGGGAGACCTTGAAGACTTCACCATATTCGACCAACAATCCATAGCCAACTCTGCGGCTACTGCTTCTGACATCATTCAACTATTTGGGCTTATTGCTGCATCGATCTCGCTTCTTGTCGGTGGCATCGGCATTATGAATATTATGCTCGTTTCAGTCCAAGAACGCACACGCGAAATAGGAATCCGCTTGGCACTCGGCGCAACTCAAGGAACCATACAAGCACAATTTCTAATCGAAGCTGCTACACTATGCTTTGTTGGCGGCATTGTGGGAATAGTCGCCGGCCTAGGAATAAGCGCCTTGCTGAGCATACTCACAAACTTGCCCGGTTTTATTGAAACAGAACCCATTTTCGTTGCACTGTTTATCACGTTGATTATTGGCCTTGTTTTTGGGTACTATCCCGCGCGAAAAGCTTCATTAATGGACCCAGTAAAGGCACTCTACAACCTATAAAGGCATTTTATGGAGCTACTTAAAACTAAGCATATCAGCAAATCATTTGTCACCCTCAGCAAGGAGCCTTTGCTCGTTTTGCAGGATATCTCAATATCCATTGCACAGGGTGAATTTCTGTCAATCGTAGGCAAGTCAGGTTCTGGCAAAACCACACTCATGAATATTCTGGGCTGCCTTGATCGCCCAACCAGCGGCAATTACTTTCTTGAGGGAGAAGACATTTCAAAAAAAACAGCCAATGAACTCGCGCGCATCCGCAACCAAAAAATTGGCTTCGTTTTTCAAACCTTTAACCTCCTAGAAGATGCAACAGCTCTAGAAAACGTTGCGCTTCCGCTATTATATGCCAAAATACCCACAGCAGAAGCACAAAAACGCGCAGCAGATGAATTAATTGCACTGGGGCTTGAAGAACGCATGCTTTACTTTCCAAACAAGCTATCGGGCGGACAACGGCAACGCGTAGCCATAGCTCGAGCCTTAGTAAATCGTCCTGCTTTGATCCTTGCCGATGAGCCAACCGGAAACCTTGATTCGAAAACCGGCATTCAAACTATGGAAATCTTCCGCAAGCTCAATGCCTCACTCGGAATCACCTTTGTCATCGTAACTCATGATGATGAAATTGCTGCGTCAACAGATCGCATAATCAATTTAGTCGATGGAATCGTGGTCTCTACAGAAAACAAAAAAAGTTAAAGTGAAAGAAATTCTCGTTCTAGACACTCCGCGCCACGAACAAGAGTACGCAGCCATTCAAGCCTAATTGCCGCTTTCTCATCCTCAGTAAGCCGCCATGCTATGCTGGAAGAAGCACGAATCCTACTTGTTAACTCATAACAACAAAGCGCGATCGAAACCGAAACATTAAAACTTTCAGTAAAGCCAAACATAGGAATATGAACATGGCCATCGGCGTTTTCTTGGGCATATAACGAGATGCCGCGTTCTTCTGCACCAAAAACTAGCGCTATTTTTTTATCCAAAGGAACACGAGAAAGTGGCATATCTTGCATATGTGGTGAGGTTACAAATACCCGATATCCCTTGGCCCGCAAATCTGCAAAACACTCTTCAGTGTTATTTCTTCCCGGCCGAGCAAAACGATTAACACTCACCCAATTTGATGATCCTTTACTAACACCAGCGTGAGGCGCAAAGCGACTTTGTTGCTCAACGACACAAACATCCTGCAACCCAAGACATTCGATAGAACGAATCGCAGCACTCATATTGTGAGGTTGATTAAGGTCCTCGAGAACAGGGACAAGATACCGCGTACGATCTTGAAGTATTACTTCAAGTTTTTCCCGGCGTGTAGGGGTAATAAACTGACTCAGATGTTGGACTAACTCGTTCTGTATCTCTATATCCACCGTACTCTCCTCACCTTCTTCCTACCCCATTTCATCTTGACTTACCCCTTGTGCTTATCATAGCACAGTCCAATATTTTTTGAGCAAAAAAATAATAAGGCCACCAAGAACGCCGGCTATCGAAAACCATACAAGAACATTCTGAATATCAAGCGAAACAATGGTGGGACTATAATGTCCCAATGCAACGAGACAAAGCAATAAGGGCGCCATTCCAATGCACGTGGTTAAAAAAAAGGAAACTATACCCATCGACGTAAAGGCCGCCAAGACATTGACAAGCGAAAACGGGACAATGGGAATAAAACGGATAAAAATCAAAAACATTACTCCATACCGGCTGAAAATTTCGTTAAAGCGAACAAGCTTATCTGCATATCGTCGTTGAAAATAACTACCCACAAAATACCGCACCAAAGTAAAGGCCAGCAGCGCCCCAATAATCATGCCAAGCATTGAAAGGAAAAAACCAAGGGCAAGACCAAAAAAACGCCCTGCCAAAAAACCGAGCAAGGATGCAATGGGAAGTGCCAACACACTATCCAAAACATACAAGGCCACATACCCAAAAGAATAGGCTGTTAGGTTTATCTCAATACCTGATTCAACAAATGCTATCCAGGCCTGAACATATGCAAGAAGTGTATCGCGCTGCCACCACGAAACAAAAACAATTGCCGCAAAAAAGCCAAACAAGCTCAAAAGCCGCGCGATAAAAAAGGAATCTTTTTTCATACGTTTTACCATTCAAAAATCTTTTTATTACCCAGGAAGTTGAGATAGACTCACCATAACACAATACGTAAAAAACCGTACTGGAGGTGTGTCTATGTCCAAGCGGCATTGGATGATAGGTGTTCTTTTTTTAGCTGGCACCGTCTTCTCTCCCTCATACACCTGGTGGAAAAAGTCCGAACAATACCAAACGGATAATAGTGACGAGAAAAATAAAAACATAAACAATATTTCGATTAACACCACGGTAAACAGTACTGCATCAGCTCAAATTGTCGACACTGTCGTCTCGGCCGTAAAAGAAGAGGTCGAACACATTAAAGAACAGGTCTCAGCATCATTTGAAATGCTCACACTGATTGCCAAAGAACTCATCTGGGAATACAAATGGCGCCTCGGACTAATGGGATCTGCAAGTGGTTATGGTTTTTTGGTTTTCAAAAACCAACAGCTCAAGACCTATCTCACTCACCCTTACCGCTGGCACTACTGGGCATCGATGAATCTCAACCCGCGAATATTACGCCTAAGAAGCACTAATGATTTAGTCTGGAACCTAATACGTGAAATACAAAGCCGTTATACCAGCGCACAATGTCCCGATGACTTTATTCTTCCCTTCATGCGTTTCATCGAAGAAATAGAACATGAAATCAATGCGCTCAAAACATATATTCGATTCGGCAACACTTTTGAATACTTAAACATCAGCAATTACGTATTCTTTGATCAAAACCTTCATAAACAATGCAATGGCTGGCTCGAACAAGCCGAAACCGTGAAAGCTATGTTTTTACACTGGATCGCTGATTATAAACTGCAACAGCACGCGCGCCGTTTGCGTTTCCAGCTACTTTTAAAGGGATGGTAGGCTAAGCTTAGAAGCAAAATATTTAACATCATCATCAGAAAATTGAATACCAACTCCAAAGAAGGCATTCTTGTTGGTACGACTAACAAAATCATCTGCTCCAAAGGTAAAGCAGAGCGTATTAGCAAAAAAGACCTTATTAATCCATTTAAGATGCATCCGATCATCGTTAATACGATTTCTTCCGCGCATGTCGTAGGCCTCCAATGAACTAATCCAGCGCACAGCGTCTGAACCAAGCGGTAAATCAAAATCAACCCCAACACCAAAAGAACTCTCAAAAAGCCCCCCGCGGAAGGTCAAATAATTGTAACGTTTACCAACCTGCAAGTTATAACTCAACGTATCCATCTTGCGCTTTTCGACTTCCTTGAGTGGCGCATAACGCAGCTTTTCAGAGCCCGACAGCCCCTCTTCTCCAGGAAATATTGGCTTGCCACAATCATCGTACCAATACCGATATTTTTGCTGCCGCTGAATACTGCCCGTATACGACCCTACAACGCCCAGCTGATAAAAATAATTTTCAGTTGGCTGCACAAGCACATTAAAAAATCCCTTGGCATCTTCTACACCAAGTCGATCATATATTTGTGCCATATTACCTACGCCACACATTGACTCACTGTGCGCATCAAAAGTAATAGCAAGGCGATCTATTTTGTTGAAGTAACGACGCACATCTTGAACGGCCGAACGTACGTCACGCCCCATATTTTCATCAGAAATCAGCGAACCTAAGACCCCTTCTGACTTGGTAAGCTTATGCATAACATTCTCAACAGGTCCGGCAACGTCTTCAAATTTTCCGCTCAAAATTGCAATTTTATCAGTAAATACACCTAAACTATCACGCAATTCACGCGTAGTTTGTGGAAGCTCATTTTTGAGATCACCAACAATGTCACCAAGGTCAGATACCACCGCATCCACCGTTGCACTATTACGCTGCACTACCGATTCTAAAGATTCTGCCAAGCGTGCAACCGAATCAACGCCGCGATTAAATCCATTGATAGCACCTTCTAACCGAAGCAACCCATCATCTCCGCCAAGCGCCGCTTCAAGAGAAACCGAAACTTTAGCCAAGCTTTTTGCCACAGCCTGAACTTCGTCCAGAATCGTGTCAATAGAGGCTGTCTCTTTTGCAGGACGCGCCAACGATCCACCAGGGCTAATAATTGGCAACTCTGGCGTTCCTGGAATAATTTCAACAAACTTAGTTCCCAGTAAGCCGTCCTGACGTATCAAACCATAAGCATCGGTATGCAAAATAAAAGAACCAAGAACCATTACCCGCGCTTGAACACCGGCAGCATCTTGCACAAGTTGCAAATCATCAACCCAACCAACGGTAACGCCTGCTATCTTTACCTCTGCTTTAACACCAAGCCCAGCAACATCCTGAAAATAGAGATTATATGCCTTGTAACGCCCCCCATCCAAGCGCCAAACGCCAATTTGGAAACTCATATACAAGAAGATGCCAACGGCTACAAGAATAAAAAGTCCTACAGAAGTCTCGGTCTTGATGCGCACAAACAACTCCTTAAAACTAAATCCAATATAACCGCGTTACCACATATGCTGTCATTTTATCCTTACTTTGATAGGGACGTAAAACCGCATAAACCCCTTGTGTTACCCCCCCAACGAATCCATAGGATATCACAGAAACCATACTCTCTCTAGCCGCAGAACAAAACAGCGAAGTAATCTGCGAATACTTCGCTGTAAGCTCTTGATATTTTTTACCATAGGTCGATGCAAGCAGTTGATCCCATGCAGTAGGCCACTGAACATCTTGTGCAAGCTTCTTTTTGACAAATTCCTTAGCCCACTGTTCCCGCTGATCCTTCTCTTGTGGCAAAGGTTTAAGTTCAAGTACATTGACCAGAGCGTTACTCAAAAACGGCGGCTGCATACATTGCTTTTCATCAAAAAAAGGCGCAAAAACAAACAAATCTGCTAATCCCGAAACAATTATAGCATCCTGCCCTTCTTTATCACGCGGCGGCGTAGGAAAAAGGGAAACATAAGTCTTATTAAATTCTGGCGCAGAAAAGATCTCAGTAAAATCAATTAATGGCTCTTTACGCTCCTTTAATGCCGCTTTCAAAAAACCAAAAAATTCTCCTTCGCCTACTGCAGGTGAAGAAGTAGCAACCCAACGTGAGACCGCATCCCAAAAAGGATTGGGTTCCTCAGTCTTGCCAAATACAAACACCTTCTTTTTTGGGTCAAAAAACGCATTAAGATCAATTTTGCCATCTTCTAGAGCAATGCGCATATCAATTCTGTCGCGCGCATTTTCTTCCGCGTCAGGAAGCGGTATGGTTTGCCAAATATCATTATGCGCCAATAACCAAACCCGGGCTTCCTCGTCCTTTTTTTTGTCATCGATATGGGTTAAACGCGTTCTAGCAAGTTCTACACCACCAAGCGCCGCGATCTTGGAACGCTCACGAGCTATCAAAAAACGATATTCTTTTATCGCATTGTGCACACGCAGTGCTACTGCCCCGACCAAAACTACGCCAGCCGCCAAAATCATCATAGTAAACATTAAAATAAAGCCTGGCCGATTTGATCGAAGATTCATACAGAGCCCCTCATGATAGATACCAATGTGCCGCTCACTCAACACTATTTTTGCGGGTTTTTATCTTTTGGCAAGGTGGCTTCAGAATCTTCGCCTTTTTTTTCTTTTTGCTTGGGTTTTTTGCGGTGCAATGCATCCAGCTCCACCATAGATCCAAACGCAGACGCAACAGGAATAGAAAAGAAAAACGGATAAGTTTGGCCTCCCGGCCCACTACGCACAACGCCTTCAAACTCAATGGCTAACGGCAACAATGAGGCAAATTGCTCCTCTGCATCTTTTTTATTCCAGCTAGTAGCCGCCTGACTTGCTGCCAAAGAACTTTTTGCAGCTTCCACGTCACCTGCTAGAGGCGCAGCATCAGTCTCTGCCTCTTTAGAATCCTTTGATGCCCCAATCATACGAACCTTCAGCGATTCAATACCTGAAGCCAATAAGTCCCCGGCTGCCTGCTCCCCTGAGCCTTCCCCCGCAGCAAATAAATCAAATGTTTGAAAACGCCGTACCTGGAACGTCCCCGGCCCTTCTTCATCAGGCAAAACACGATATTCAACACGAACAATCCGAGGAACAGTTCGCTGAAATGATGGCATAGTAGTAGTCGTAATAAAAGAAAGCGTTAGCTTTTTTTCATCAACCGATTCACAAAAAAATGGCTCGATTTTTTCCCATTTATCAAGAACGTCAGCCGCCTTCTTTGCATCCCCTTGCTCAGCAGTTCCTGCTTCTGCCACTAAAGAAGCATTGGTCACACCTTTATTATCATTTTGCACTGCATCGTCCGGCGACTTCTCCTTTTTCCAAGAGCGTTCAATAACTTGATAAATAGGCGCAGGAACATAGACGGCCGAAATATCTCGCTCAAGCTGTTGCGACATCAACGGAACCGTCCGTATATAACCTAGAGATGACTCTATTGATTGTGAAAGGCGCGAGAGCGTACCATTAACCTGAAATAACATCACAGACAAAATAGACGAAATCAACAACCCAAACGTTATCTCAATGAGAGAGAAACCAGAAGAACGCTTCATTTATTTAGTCCTCATTGATTGTCGTAATTGTCCACCATTCTGAACCGGTTTTCCTGACGCCCGGGCACCATCATCAGCCTTTCGTGACGAAGAATCAGCACGAGGATCTTGTGGCGCACTATAGTTTGGTCCAACAATAAACACAAACAACTCCCGGTCGCCCTGCACGTTCTTTTGCATAACGCGTCCAAAGGCTCCTGGCACAAAATCTTTAAACGGCCCTTCTTTTTCAAAAGCCTGAACGAACAACTCCAAAGGCACTTCGGACAACTTACCCGTTTCCTCAATGGTCTTAGTCGTTGCATCTTCCTTCAGATACAGGCTACCCGCCCGCAGCGCTGAGTTTAGCGCAACGCGCCCTTCAGAGAAGGCCTCAATATCGCGCACTATCCGACCAACCGCACGCATCATAGCTCCTTGAGAAACAATAAGAGTTGTACCAAGCAACGAAAAAATCAGAAGCGCGCCCATGATCTCGATAAAAGAAAAACCGGAAGCTGTCGTAGTAAAACATCGCTTATTAGGTTTTTTGCTCAAGCATTCCCGAAAACGGGTTAGTTGCATATGTAACTTCGACATCTTCGCCTTCTTGGACCAGAACAAAAGAAACTGGCTGTACATTACCCATAAAATCAACAAAAAACCAACTCTGCGTCGTAGCTGCATCTATTTCATTTCGCCCATCAATCACCAACTGCAAAAGCTCTAATTGGGGCGGTATGCGCACTAAACCTTCGGTAGGAACAAAACCCGCAGCATTTTTAAAATCAATAAAACCAGGCTTTTGTGCACGCTCTACCCGAACCTCTTTTTGGTTAAAATCGAACAAAACCTTGTGGACTGTTCCGCTCACAGTCGCATCGCCAATCGTTTTTTGCACAAGCGCTTGAAACTCTTGAACAAAGGTTCCCCGAAAATCTCGCTGAATACGAAATAAACGAGGAACCATTATTCCTGCAAATATACCCATGATAAGTAGACCAAACAGGATTTCTAAAAAGGTAAATCCATTAGTCTGTAAACGCACTAACCACCGTCTCTTCAGAACCTTCACCGCCCTTACCCCAAGAGTATAGCTGGAACTTACCTCCCTGACCCGGTGTATACACAAGTTCAGCGCCCCATCCATCTTGTAGCGAACGTTCATCAGCATACGGGCCACGCCAGCGTGCTGAGGCTTTTGGATCCGATGGACGATTTAAAAGATCATCTAACAAAGGAGGCTGCGAACCAGTGTCGCTCATAAACTGTTCAATAGCTACCTTTGTCGCCTGTAAGTTGGTATCTGTTTTACGCATCTTGGCTTGATTCATAAAGTTATTAAGTATCGGCGCCATGGTCCCAATCAGAAGACCAATAATCAAAATTCCAAAAATAATTTCGATAAAGGTCATACCGGCAGCACGGCTTCTTGTAAGACGACGGCAAAAATTATTCATATAGATCCTTTCTACATACGGCCAGCTGATGTAGCAAGGCCCATAATAGGCCCCATAATCGCATAGACCGAAAACCCTACCAACACCGCAACCAATATTATAAACAAGGGGTTAATAATCGCAATTAACCGATCACTTAAGGTCTCCAACTCACGCTCATATTGAGCAGCAACCTGTAACAGCATTTTATCAAGGCTTCCTGACTGTTCCCCGGTATCTAACAGATAAATAGCCAACGTTGGAAAAAGATTAGTCTGTTTTAAATATTCAGTAACACGGCCCTGTTTAATAATTTGTTCGCGCGCACCACGCAGCGTATCTGCAAGGACACGGTTATCAACAATGTTACAGACAATATCAAGCGAATCAGCCAAGGTAACACCACTCGTCATAAGCATACCCAAAGTTCGACTAAAACTTACGACAGTGTTGGTGCGTAAAAAATGCCCCACAAACGGCAACTTCAAAAAAACCGTATCAAGGATCCGCGCCCCTGATTCAGTACGCTTCCACAAATAAAACACCCCGATAACAACCGCCGGAACAATTAAAATCAAGAGGTAATGCCCTCGAACAAAATCAGAAATTCCCATCAAAAATCGTGTAGCCCAAGGTAATTTAGTTCCCTGGTCTGCCAATACAGGCGCCACCTGTGGAATAACAAAAACCAACAGTGCCGCAACAACGCCCAAGACTACCACCAACTGTATCAAAGGATACATCAACGCGCCTTGCACCTTTTTCTTAATCTCTGCTCGACGCTTGAGATATAGAGCCAATCGATCAAGCACAACATCTAAGTTGCCACTAATCTCCCCAGCCTTAACCAATTGAATGTACAAAACTTCAAAAACATCGGGAAACTCGCTCAGACCAGAAGCAAAAGACTTACCTTCGCGCAAACCATCGCGCAAAAAAACAGTAATGCGTCGCATCTTACCACTTGTCTGTTCAACTAAGAGGCTTAGTGCATCAGCCAGCGGCACGCCAGCACGGAGCAAGACTGTTAATTGCTCCGTAAAAAAGATTTTGTCCTTTTCAGAAACCGAAGTTTCTAGAAGCGACGCCCACGAAAAACGCTTTGCCGACGCATCTGAGGACAAAAGAATTGAAACAGGATAAATACCCTGGCGGAGCAACACTTCCTTGACCTGCTTCGATGAGCCCGCATCCAATGAACCAGAGATTTTTTTACCATCTCGCGAGAATGCCTGGTAGATGTATAACGCCATAAAAAACCTTCAGGTTGTGGCAAATAATGGTACCATACCTAGGAGCACTGTACACAAAAAAACATGTTATTGTCTATAGGAATACTCATGAACCTAAACACCCGATTTTGGCTTGGTAGTATGGTTATCTTGAGCCTGTGTACGCCGTCATTGCAAGCCAAGAAACGCAAAAAACGCAGGCCACGCGAAACCATTGAATACGTACAAAAAGAAAAAAAACATACCCCGACTGCAGAAGAATTAATTAATGAACTGCTTCGGCCAATAAGTTTTACGCAAGAGGGCCTCAAACGCTTTATTCAACAGTACAACACCTCGTTTTACGTCGAACGCTTTCTCCCAGCATGTTTTATTCATCTCATCGACTTTTTGGAGTTTGGCCAACAACAAGAAAAAACTGCGCAATTCTTCTTATCTGTGCTCGCACTTTTCACCCAGCGCCTACAAGCATGCGAATGGGTAAACCCGTATGCGCTCTTAGCACTTATGGAACGCATGGAAGAAGTACTCAAAACACAATGCATGCGGGTAGAAGATCAAGACACGTTTACCCAAGTACAAACTGAGCTCAAAAGGGCCCTGCTTGAAAACTTTGACCTGCTCAAAGAACAACCAGAAGAATTCCTACAAAAAACAGCAACCCAAATCAGCCAAACGGTGCAGTTTTCTAATGCCCAATACGTCATCCGCGAACTTCAGGCCGCAGTTACTCAATTTTTGTTAACCGCAACCAATAAACTTATTTGGCACCCGCGCGAAAAAGGCGATTCATGGCGCATGATGGTGGCAATTGCCAACCTGTTGCAAGGATTTTTTGAGTCACACCTCATTGCAACATACGAAGATCTCAACCTCCTTATCTGGTCATTGGTGTATCGATTTGGCTACTTTATCGAATGCGCCGGTTCCCAGTTAACACCCGACGTCTACAAAATCATGCAAAATGAGCTTCAAGAAAAAAAACATGCATGGCTGTTTTTACGCGAACAAGAAGCCGAAATGACATCAAAAGAAGGCTACCTCATATCGGCTCTCATGCGCGGCATTACCAAAGCTGAAGCCTACACTAGTGGCCTTTCGGTTGACCGCTTTATCTAGCCAACGAACGCAGAAGATAGCCAATGAACGCAGAAGGGCCGCAATTTCCCATGTACTACAAAGGGTAGTTCTCCTCCTTTTCAACTAGCAACAAAATTGATGAGCATAAAAAAAATAGCAAACTGTAGATATAAAACAAATAAGAACGCAACCGTTAATAAAGGATCAGCATGAAATTTCACTTGTATTCTCTCCCGCTCGTACTGAGCATGGTAACGCTGCAGGCTTTTGATTACGGCCCATTAAAAAATCAATTTATCCATGACGTAATAAAAATTGCTCCACAATTACCCGGCTTTAATGAGGGCACAGGAGATGCCTATAACTGGCTCTTTCAAAAGATTTATCAAAAAAAGACCGTAAACCTTCCGGTTGTTCCACTCATTGCCACACTTGTATCCCATACCTCCCCGACCAAAGAGGTACTTATCCATGCTGCAGCGAGCAAAAACCAAACATCAGTTGCATCCACAATATCTCGCCTTAAGCCGTTTCTAAAAGAATTACACCTCAATAAAAAAACGTATGCACAATTACTCAAAAGCCCTTTCCCGCTGTTACGAAAGAACGCCAAAGCTATCCCCTTCACCGAGCTAGAGACAGCTGGCGAGCCATTTGCCGACGATCAGTTAGTCGATATGCTACTCGCATTGACCCAGACAATCGACGAGATGAAGGTTCCCCTTGAAAAATCGATAAAAATTCTTTGCATTTTAGAAGAACTGCTGAGCCACAAAGATACCCCGTCATCCCTACAAAAAGTACTTTTCCAGGTACTAAAAAAAGACCAAACTATCACGGGCATTGAGCTTGTATACGTAGCCGAAATGCTCTTATTGCCACCCAATTTTATGCTACAACTCGCTGCACCAGCAAGCAAAGTAATTGCACAAAATTTCTCAGAAAAAATAAATGGCGACTCTCTTGAAGAAGAGATTTACAATGTTATTCGATTTTTTGGGGGAAATCAGGAACCAGCTGCGCGAATCATCCTTGCACATCCCCTCCTGCTACGCAAAAAACAAGATTTTGAGATACCCCGACTCAACAAGGCTATATTTGATACTGAAGGCAAACATCTAATCACAACATCAAGCAACCTTTTACAGATTTGGTCAGCAAAAAACGGCTGCCTTCTAAAAACATTTGATACGCAGGCAAATAAAATCAAGGACATTGGAACCAGTTCCGATGGAAAAATCCTCACCGCATTAAGCGACGGTACCGCCAAGGTATGGGATCCTTCCGCAGAAATAAACGATGCCCCAGTCTTAACGCTACCAGGCCACATCGATTCCGTTGATCTTGCAACGTTTAGCTGGGATGAAAAAGAAATAATAACAATTTGCAAGAATACCGTGACCATCTGGAATGCAAAAGTCGGCAGTCAAGTACGCACCTTTCAAATAGATGCTAACACTATAGAAACTGCACTAAGCCCCGATAAAAAAAAGCTGCTATCCAAAAACGCAAAAACTATAACCATATGGGATCTGACAAGCGGCCAACAAGAAAGCACTCTTGAGACTAGCCAGTTTTGTTTTTCGGCAATTTTCAGTGCGGATGGGAC
>Ga0209417_1003204_pt1 | contig 22590 bp, 24 predicted proteins | sample RifGroF2_FD_184002 | JGI IMG/M metagenome (GOLD analysis project Ga0209417, IMG submission 184002) | Groundwater microbial communities from Rifle, Colorado, USA - Groundwater F2 (SPAdes) (version 2) | ecosystem: Environmental > Aquatic > Deep subsurface > Groundwater | place: Rifle, Colorado... | reverse complement strand
CGGGAGACACGGATTCTGCTGATATAAATTTTGTTTTGTCATTCATGTTTGCTTTAACTTGTCATTCTGAGGAGCAAAGCGACGAAAGAATCTTTCTGATTATTCTTCATTTCACTATGCTCAAAAACAACATAATTCTTAAATTATATGCTTAACATTAGCACTTTTCCCGCAATTTTGCAACAAAATTCCCTCCTTTAAAAAAATTAAATCTTACTTAAAGCAATGTCATAACTACAAAAAAAGGGCCTGATATTAATAATCATAAGGCCCGGCCTAATCAAATTGCCTTTCGTGGCAAGAAAAATTTTTTACTTCGCTTCCATCGCCGTTAAAATTCACTTCCGCTTCCAGCTTCTTTCCAAAAAGAATTAAAGGAATCCATTGGCTGTCAGCTGCCCACATTTTCTCATATGGAAGCTGAGAAATTGGAAACCAGCATGGCTTCATCTCTTCTGATTCTTGCGGCTCTCCTTGCCATTTCTTTGCTAGGAAAACATGGCACTCAAAGAGCTGTCTGCCATCAAAAGAAAATCTTATCAAACCGACTTTTTCCAATGTTTCTTCAAAAATTGACAAACCGGATTCTTCTTTAATTTCCCTAACAAGGGCTGTTCGCGGCATCTCATTTTTTCTAACCTTGCCGCCATAACCATTCCACTTTCCTTCTCCGAATCCTCGTTTTTTCATTCCCAGAAGAACCTGGTCTTCGCGCAAACAGAAACAAAGCGTGGTTAATTTCATAAACCACCCCCCTATTATATTCTTAAAATTTAAAAAAGCTTAACATAAATTATCAAAAATAGAAACTGCGTTAATCGCTAATGCTTTTATTTTTCTCGCTTCCAACCAATAAGAAACAAAATGCCGATTAAAAAAGCGATTCCAGATATTTGAATGCCCCAAGCCAAATAATACCACTCAAAACCTGTTGTAATAATGTTCCGCAAAAGCATCGCAAGATAAAACATTCCCGCTAAAATGAAAAAAACACCGCCAACAAATTCGCGCTTCCAAGAAATTATCAAAACTGCCAGCAAAATAAGCGCCGGGATGTTATGCATAAATAAAGCGCCGGCTGTCTGCCAAAAATTCAATTCTGAAGAAAAAACGTCTAAAGACATCAATGCCAAAAACAATACAAATAGAATAGACAAAACCCGGGGAAAATAGTACAAAAATTTATTCATATATATTTTTTTCTTATTTGCGCTATCAAATCTTGACGCCAAATTTTATTTTAAAATTATGGCTTAATTTCTTTTAGTTGCTTTTTTGCTTGTTTTACAAATTTTCCGAACTTACGATCTTTTTCTTTCTTTTCATAATTTGTCATTTCATAAAATTCATTCTCTTTTTTCAATTTAATATAATTTCTATATTTAGCTTCGTTTAATTCTCCGCTTTCAACAGCTTTTAAAACAGCGCATCCTGATTCGCGCTCATGCGCGCAATCAGCATATTTACACTTTCTTGAAAGATCAATTATTTCATCAAATATATTTTCAATGCCGCTAACCGCGTCTGCCACCCCAACCTCTCTTGTCCCCGGATTATCAATCACAATGCCGCCATTTTTCAAAAAATACATTTCCCTTGTTGTGGTTGTGTGCTTGCCCCTGCCGGTAAAATCGCTTATTTCTTTTGTTTTTATAACATTTTTTCTTAATAATTTATTTATAAGCGAAGATTTGCCCACTCCTGATGAACCAAGAAAACAATAAGTTTTTCCTCTATTTATATGATTTATTAATTCATTAAATCCCTCTCCAGTAATAACGCTGGTTGAAATAATATCAATATTTTCAAACCTATTTTTTATTTGTTCAATTTTTTGATTTAACTCTGATTTTGAAATCAAATCAACTTTATTTAATATAATAATCGGCTTAACGCCCCCTTTATTTGCCAAAACAAAATATCTCTCAAAACGATTAAGATTAAAGTCTCTATCCAATGATTCCACAATAAAGGCAATATCAATATTAGTAGCGATAATCTGCATATCCTGCTTATCGCTATATTTTTTTTGAATAATAGTTTTTCTCGGCAAAATAGCCCGAATAACCGCTCTTTCTTCATTAAGTTTAGTTATTGCCACCCAATCGCCAACCGCAGGATAATCAGCTCTTTTTATTGCTTTAAACATCTGTTTTCCTGTTATTTTAGCCAAATATTCTCCCTCAAGATTTTTTACTCTGTATAATCCTTTGTATTCAGCAACAACGCGAGCTATTGGAAAATTTGTTAATCCTAAAAATTTTCGCTTTGAATCAAAAAATTCATCATAGCCAAGATCTTCAAGTTTAATTTTCGTTATTTCACCGGTCATATTATTCCACCAAATCATCGCGTAAAACGCCGCGAACTTTATAAATTTTCACTATTTTTTAAAAACAGCGGAGGGTAGAGGATTTGAACCTCTGTGGAGATTTCTCCCCAACCGCATTTCGAGTGCGGCGCCTTCAGCCTCTCAGCCAACCCTCCACTTTTCTACGTAATAAGCCGCTCCTCATTTTTATCTTCCCTAAAGGCAAACGAACAAACGGCCATTCTTATATATTTTCTTTTTAACAAAATATAGACTGCAAATTGCTACAAACATACAAAATTTTCTTCTCTGTATATCTGTAAAAATCTGCAGTCCGTATCTTTGTGGACCTGGGGGGAATCGAACCCCCAACTTATCCATGCCATGGACACGTATTACCACTATACTACAGGCCCCTTCCTTAATTTTTAATTTTAAATTTAAAATTTTAAATTTCTCTTGCGCCCCCGCTAAGAATCGAACTTAGATCTAGGGCTTAGGAGTCCCTTGTTCTACTGAGCCCCGTATTGTTTGGTCCCCTTGGCAGGAATCGAACCCACATCAATGCCTTAGGACGGCACTGCTCTATCCATTGAGCTACAAGGGGCTCAAACAATACGGGGTCCATTGCCCGCCAAAAAGGCGAGGCTTCGCTATCAGCGAAAACTATGGGAGCAAGCCCCTTTGCGGAGGCAATATGTTTTTAGAATAGCAAAAAGAAAAAAGGAAGTAAAGAAAAAACGCCAAAGGCGCATTCCTAATTCCTAAATCTTAAATCATAAATCCAATTTATATTTGTATTTTAGAAAACCCTTCGATAAGCTCAGGGTATATTTATATTATAAAGGCATATTTAGCTTATATTTGAATTCTTGAAAACAAATAACTGCCAATTGCCAGAAAAACAGCCGTAATAACGCTTAAAACAATTATATCAATCGTCATTCCAAATTGGCCAATGCCGATTAAAGCGCTCCTTAAGCCGTCAACTCCATAGGCCAGCGGATTAATTTTAATAACCGTTTGTAAAGCGCCAGGCAAGCCGTTTAATGGAAATAAAGCGCCGGAAAGAAAAAATATCGGCATAACTAAAAAATTCATAATTAATTGAAATCCCTGCATATCCTCTAAAAGAGAAGCAACTGATGTTCCAAGCGCGGCAAACAATAAAGCAATAAGAAACATAAAAACAAAAGCCAAGGGCAGGGCGGAAATGGAAAATTTGAAGCCAATAAAGGTTGAAAGAACCAAAACAATCAACCCTTGAAGCGCGGCCACGGTTGCCCCGCCTAAAGTCCGGCCAATCATAATTTCCAGGCGCGAAACCGGAGCCACTAATGTTTCTTTTAAAAAGCCGAACTGCCTATCCCAAATAATTTCCGCGCCGGAAAATATCGCGGTAAATAAAATGCTCATCGAGATTACTCCCGGCGCCAAAAATTCCAAATAATTTCCCGATCCGGCTTTTTCAAAAACCGGGCCAAAACCAAATCCCAAAGCCACTAAAAAAAGCAAGGGCTGGGCCAAAGAGCCGAAAATCCGCGATTTTGAACGAATATATCTTTTTAGCTGGCGAAGCCAGAGAATATAGATTATCTTCATAAATTCAAAATTCAAAAGTCAAAGGTCAAAAGCGCAATTCAAAAGTCAAAAGTTTTTATTTTTATAATTTCACTTTTTAATTTTGACTTGAAATTTTGCCTTTTGCATTTTGACTTTTAACTTTTTATTTCCGCCACATTCTCCTTCTCATTCTTAATTTATCAATCACGCCAGCGTTTTCTTCCCGAATTGTTTTGCCAGTTAGGGCTAAAAAGGCGTCTTCCAGGGAATTTGTCTGTGTTTGTTCTTTCAATTCTTTGGTTGTTCCCTGAGCCACAATCTTGCCGTGATCAATTATCGCAATCCGATTAGCCACTTTCGCTGCTTCTTCCATATAGTGAGTGGTAAAAAAAATTGTGATTTTTTCTTGGCTGTTTAAATTCTGGATATAATTCCAAATATGATTTCTGGTTTGCGGATCAAGCCCTAAAGTCGGCTCGTCTAAAAATAAAACTTTTGGGTGGTGCAATAGCCCGCGGGCAATTTCCAGGCGCCGCTTCATTCCGCCGGAAAAATTTTTAACAAAATCGCCTTTTCTATCCCATAATTCAACAATTTTTAACAATTCTTCCATCCGTTTCCGGCGCGTTTCTTTCGGAATTTTATAAATAACCCCGTGAAATTCCATGTTTTCATAAGCAGTTAATTCATCATCCAAGCTCGGATCTTGAAAAACAATGCCAAAAGAACATCGCACTTCATACGGATTTTCAACCGGATTAAACCCATTGACTAAAATTTCCCCCGAAGTCGGCTGCAAAAGCGTGGTAAGCATTTTAATGGTTGTTGTCTTGCCTGCGCCATTGGGCCCTAAAAAAGCAAAAATTTCGCCTTTCTCAACATTAAAATCAACGGCGTCAACCGCGATCAATTCATCAAACTTTTTTACTAAATTTTTTACCTGGATAATATTCTCCATTATAAAATCGCGTTAAATAAATACCCCGTAAAAATTATGCCAATTGTAACAATTGCCGCAAAAATTACAATTAGCTTAATTTTCATCACTCTTTTCAAAATCATGAATTCAGGCAACGATAAGCCGGTTACTGCCATCATAAAAGCCAAAGCTGTTCCCATACTAATGCCTTTTTCAGTTAAAACCCCCACTAAAGGAATAACTCCGGCTGCATTAGCGTAAAGCGGAACGCCGATTAAAACTGCCAATGGAACGGTATACCAGGAATCATTGCTAACATAATTAGCCAGAAAATCAGCTGGCACATAACCATGAAACCACGCGGCAACGCCAATTCCCAGAACAATATATAGCCAAACTTTTTGCAAAATTCCCAAAGTATAATTCTTGGCATATTCAATCCGTTCTCGCCAGGTTTTTGCTTCCAGGCCCAAATAACTTCTTTTTCCATCAAATAAATTTTCTAATAATTTTTCCGGCTTCAAGCGGCCAATAATTATTCCTGAAAAAATAGCAATGACCAGCCCGCTAAAAACATATATTAAAGCAATTTTCCAGCCAAAAAGACCCAAAAGCAAAACCAGCGCAACTTCATTAATCATTGGCGAGGAAACTAAAAACGAAAAAGTCGCGCCTAAAGGAACGCCGGCCTCAATAAATCCCAAAAACAAGGAAATCGCCGAACAAGTGCAAAACGGCGTTATAATCCCGATTAAAGCGGCTAGAATATTTCCCGTGTATTTATTTTTTCTTGATAAAATACGCTTTACCTTTTCCGGCGGGACAAAAGTTCGCAAAGTTGAAACAATAAAAATTATTACGCCTAATAGAATAAAAATTTTTACGGTGTCATAGATAAAAAAATTAACCGCCGCTCCGGCATAACTCTCGGGTAATAAGCCGAATAATTTATAAGTTATATAATCAGCAAAAAATTTCAGCATTTCCATATTTTAACATAAAAAAGAGCAAGTGATTAGCCTGCTCTAAGGTAAGGTTATATTTAATTATTAATTCAACTCATGTCTGATCAGGCGCATCTGGCAGCGGGCACCATTCTGGTATTTGCCGCCAGTCCGGAATTACACCCCATCTTTTTTGGGAATGCATGCAATAGCGCGCATACCCGCTTAACATTTCCGCAGAACAATTGATGGAATTACAATATCTGCAATCCCCGCATCGCCTCACTTCAAGCATCTTTACAATTTCTACCGCTTCCTTCCTCGGCTCTTCCATAAAAATCATCCTATATTTTACTAAACAAAACATAGCAAATATTCCCGCAATATTCAATATCTACTATTCCGCATTAATTAAATATAGACTAACTCCCTTTTTATCTTGGGAGTGGCTACTGGGAATTCTTAAAACTCGGCTTTAGGAATTTTACATTTTATTGACTAATCTTTTGCTAAATTATAGACTTTCAAAATATAACATTGGGAGGTAGTTCTTATGATTCAAGTAGCAGTGATAGGCACCAGAACACTAGGAAAGATCTTAATACAAATTCTTCGAAAACACCCAAAAGCGACAATTGTTTATACGGCAAATTCCCAAGAATCATCGGGCAACTTGGCTAATGCTGACTGTATGTTTCTTGCGCTTCCACATGGCCAAAGCCATATCTTTATCGCCAAAAACCAATCTTTACTTAAAGGACGGAAAATTATTGATTCAGGCGATGATTTCCGGCTTAAATGGGTTTACGGTCTGCCAGAGTTTAATCGTCCAGCTATAAAAACTGCTATGCAAATTGCTTGTCCAGGATGTTATGCAACCAGCGTTTTGTTGGGCCTTGGACCATTGATTGGAAAACTATCCACAACCGCCATTGATATCGCCGCAACCAGCGGGATTTCTGGGGCGGGACTGAAAAAACGCGCAAAAGATAATTTTTTTTCGTACAAAACCGGCCAAATCCATGAACATTTGCCAGAAATAAAAATGATTTCTGGCACAACGGATATTATCTTCGCTCCACTAAGATGCGATAATACGAATTTTGGCATTGTTTCTTCCATTTTTATTCACGGACTAAAAAAAGAAAGAAACATTGCTAATTTATATCGTCGTTTCTATGATTGCGAGCCATGCGTTAGAATCGTTAATCACGATATACAGACCGCCGATATAATTGGCACTGCCTATTGTGATATTCATGTCCAATGGCCAAACCAAAACACGCTCTTAATAATCTCTGCCCTTGATAACACGCTTAAAGGAGGGGCTTCTCAGGCAATTCAAAATTTCAATCTCATGTTCGGCTTCAACGAATTTATGGGATTAGAAAAATATCTTAAAAACCGCCCGTAAGGGCGGTCTTTTTTATCTTAAGGGGTGGCTACTGGGAATCGGACCCAGGTCACTGCTTCCACAGAGCAGAGCTTTACCATTAAGCTATAGCCACCATACACAATAATTTTTAATTTTAAATTTAAAATTTTAAATTAATTTTGTACCCTCAGTAGGAATCGAACCTACATAACCAGCTTAGAAGGCTGGTGTTCTATCCGTTGAACTATGAGGGCTTGTTTCGGCAGGCGGGGAAGGCTAGTGTTCTACTTCGCCCGCCATTGCTACGCGAAAGCGTTGCGGGCGGGTCCGTTGAACTACGAGGGCGAAAATATTTCACCAATAGCATAACAAAAAAAGACCTTTTGGTCAAAATCTGATTTTTCCAACCTTTTCCCTATTTTTATTATCGCCCCTAATTAAAAGGATCTTGATAGTCCTTATTTAAAATATCCTGAAGGTTCTGCCTGCTATTTTCCAACCGGTTTTTAATTTGTCCGTAAATTGCCTGGTTAATCTTTATGGGCTCCGCTGAAATTTCCTGGTTCTCAATAAAAATAGGATAAGCATATTTGAAAAAAATCATTCCCGCAATTGCAAGAGCGGCTAAAAACAGAATAGCCGCAAGCAGCCAGCAATATTTGCCGGCGAAATGCATAATTTTTTTGCAATATTTTTTAACTTTTTCCAAATCAAAAGTCATTTTAATAATTTTTGGCTGAATAAAAATCAGTCAATCTGATTATTTTTTGTCGGCTCAAAAAAAGCCCTGATTTGCAAAACCGAAGAAATTTCTCCTTCTCTAATTCCTCTTTTGCTGTCATCTTGATTCACTCTCTCAATTTGAATGACGTCAACTTGATTCAAATAACTCAAATTATCCAAATAAGCTATAAATTTAACTAAATTTGAAAATTCTCCCCAAAGCGACACCTGAAAATCAATATTTTCCGTTAATTCCTGTTTTGTTTCCATAACTTGAATTTGAACCTGATTGCCTGATTGCTGGGCAATTTTTTCCAGGGCGATAATAAAATCTATTGCTTTGCCTTTTTCAATGAAAACATCGGAAATTTTTTCAGCTTCCGGCTTGATGGCGCGATATTCTTTTTCGAAACGCCCAAAATTTTTCTGCTCTTCCTGAATTTTAGCCAAATCATTTCCCAGGCCTAACAAATCAGAACTAGCCCGGCTTATTTGCCTGATTAAAAATGGAACAGCCCAAAAAATTGCAATTAAAAAAACTATTGCAACCGCGCCGGATAATATATAAATTTTTCTTTTAATTTCCATTTTGCTTTTTAAGAAGGCCTATTTTATTTGAAAACTGATGCGAAAATTATTTTCCGCTGATTTTGTTAAATTAGACAATGGCGAATCAATATTATAAAATTTTGGGCTGTTTTCCAGCGCGGTTTTAAAATAGATGAAAGAATCCCTGGTTGAAGCCCGGCCGTCTAAAACAGCTTTTTGGGTTTTAGCGTCAAAAAAGAAGCTTGAGAGCTGAACGCCAGGAGGCGCTAATTGGGCAAGATCCTCCAAAATCGCGGGAGAAAATTTTTGCTCGGTCTGCAAACGGTTGATATCCATTAATTTTTGATTGATAAAAGAAATTTCGCTTTTAAGCGCCTTAATGGCAATTGCCGAAGCGCTCTGGCTTTCTATTGATCTTGCTTTTTCAATTCCAGCTAGCTGTATTTTTAAAAAAAACAAGATAGCTAAAAGCAAAACTATCAAGATTAACAAAATCGCGAATAAAATCCGGCTAAAAAATATAATGGACCGATATATTTTTTCCAGCCTCAAAAATTCTTTCTCGTTTGTTGGCAATAAATTAATCAGCATTTTTCAAATTTGGTTAAATTGCTTGTTTTCGACATTTCAAGCCCCCTTAGCGCCAGACCAAGCGCTGTTGCGTAACCAACAGATTCTTCATACGCCAATTTAGGAATTCTATAAGGTATTTTCCCCAAAATATTCACCCAAGGATTGCCTATTTCAACTCCTATTTTTAATTCTTTTGCTAAAAATGCGGGCAGACCCGAAAAACTGGCTCCGCCTCCGCAAAGCAAAATCTTAGAAATATCTTTATTCCTAAAGTGCCCAGATAAGCCGTGTTCCCGGTAAAAATCCGTATATTTTTTAATCTGGACAATTAATTCTTTTAAAGCCGGTTCAATTGCGTCAAAAATGCCTTTTTCCTTATTCAAACCGTATTCAAGTTTTAATTTTTTCGCCTCCCCTTTGTTAATAGATAAATGCTTGCTGATTTCATCAACAAAATATTCATTAGCTATGGGCAAGCTGGCGGTAAAATGAATTGTCCGGCCGGAAAAAATAATAAAACTGCTCCGCCTGGCGCCTATATCAATAATCATAACTGGCTCAGCTGAAAATTCTTCTTTAATCAAAGAGCGGGCCGTGGCAATTGATTCAATTTCAAAAGAAACTGGTTGCAAACCAACTTTTTTTAAAACAGCTAAATAAGGATCAACTAACGCTTTGCTTAAAGCGCCCACCAAAACATCGCAATGAGTATCGTCTCTCTCGAGCGGTTCAATAGCCTGCCAGTCGAAATAAACATCGTCAATTGCCATGGGAATATGGCTTTCTGTTTCCCATTTAACCGCTTCAGCCAATTCTTCTTCTTTCATTTTCGGCAATCGGATAACTCGGACAAAGGCCTCTGTTTCCGGCAAAGAAACAACGCAATATTTCGTCTTTAGGGACAGTCCTTTTATTTCCCGGCCAGCGGTTTTAATAATTTCCTGAAGCTTATATTCATCTTTTATTACCCCATTTTCTAAAATGCCGCCGGGAATATCGCTTCGGCCATAACTAGCTAAAAAAATACCACTGCGGCTCTTTTTTAGTTGAGCGGTTTTAACCGATAAATCAGACAAATCTAAGCCAAAAATTTTTTGTTCCAAAAAATTAAACATAAATATTGCTTCTATCTTAATGCCTCGGCAATAAGCTAACTTTTTAATATCATAGCATTAAAAATAATAATTGATAACTCTAAAATGAAAAATTTATTCTGTTTCTCTCCAGCTCTTAATAGCCCAGCCAGCGCCGCTACCCGAAGAAAACTTAACTGAAGCCAACCCTGACTCATAAATAATTTGGGCGCCGTTCGCTAAATTTATGCTGTATGCTGTCACTTCTTTTAAAGCCGCGTTGTTGTTAATATTCACTGTTCCATTAGCCGCGTAGAAAATAACCGTGTTAGTGTTATTAGAAATATTAATGGCCGAACCGGTTTTTGTAGAAAGAAACATCAGATAAGTTCCATCGCCATTAGAATAAAAAACGCAGCCATTACTAACATTAATCGCGTCATCAGACAAAAGCATGCCGCTTGTTTCGCCGTAATTAGGCCCAAGCCGGATTATGGCATTGTTGGAAATAGTTACCAAGCCCGTCACATAAATTGTTCCGGTTACAGTCAAATCGGCCCCGTTTAGAACGCTTAAATTTCCAATAATTTTTTTTGGCCCGAGTTCGCCAACAGCATTATTAATTAAAACATAATCGCCGTTAATTATTCCTCCTGCCTCAGCAATAGATTTCCAATCGCTGATATTATTTTCTGAAATCGGCATATTTTCCATTCCCGGGTCCGGGCTATTAGGATACTCTGTCCCGCCAACTGTTGAATCAGAAATTGTTTGGAAATAAGCGTCATTGGTTATATTGCAGCTGTTGATAGTATTGGCATGCGCGTTTCCGCCTATTGCCAAAGCGCTTATTGAATTGCTTATTCCCCCAAGCCAAGCCCGAAATGCCATATCGCCGCCCGAATTATTCCAAACAGGATTTGCCGCGTTCCAATTCGCGCTATATTTTCCAACGCCGCCAGCATAAGCATTGGTTGAGTCCTTTGCCCACCAAAAATAATTTCCGCTGTCAGCAAAAGCGTCCACAACAATCCAATATTTTGTCCCCGCGGTTAAAAAAGGCGGAGCATTAAAAGTAACATCAGTCCAATTGTAGCTGTTCTGGCTGATCTGGCTGTAATTTAACGTGCCATAAGCGCCGCTGGCAACTAAATTTTTAGACGGCGATCCGTTATTGTCAGTTAAAATCCGGACTGTTTTGTTGCCCGGAGCGCCGGTTTTTTTAAGCATCAAGCTAATTTTAGTAAGCTGGTCTGAGGCGCTTGGCGTAAAAGATTGGGCCGCGTCTATTTGCGGAACTGTTTGCCCAAAAATAAAATCAGAATTATTAACTGAACTTTCTTGGTTAACTCCCGCGGGCAAGCTGGCAACCCAAGCATCACCGGTTATTATTGCTCCGTTGCCGCCGGAAATAGAGCCATTGGAATAAATGCTGCCAGATATTCGGCTATTATTGCTCATTATCATTCCGCCTTCGCCAACCTGGACTCCATAAAAAAAAGAAACTGAACTATCGTCAATTTCTAAAATAACTCCCAAATTTCTAAACCGATTATCTTTTTCTCCGATAACATTAATTATTTTTTTATTTCCGCTCTGGCTGATGCTAATGGTTGCCGCGCTGCCGGCAATATCCAAAGAATTTGTTGCCTGATAATTTTTATTTTTAATGAGGCGGTACAAAGAATCCTCAACACCGGAATCAGCCGCCAAATAAGCTTGGGTTGATTTCAAAAAATTGCGGCTTATTTTCTGTTCATTTAAAGATAAAAAACCTATTCCAAAAACAACCATGAAACAAATTCCCAAAACTAAAAATGTTGTCAGCAAAGCTGCTATTCCGTCTTGTTTAGAAAATTTTCCAAAAAATAAAATATTCATTTTCTTTGTTTTGTCATCCCGAGCCCTTCAACCTGCGCTTCGCCATAGGCTTCGGCCAGCCTCGTCGCGTCTAGGCGGGCAAAGCGAGCAAACTCAGGGTAAACTAAGCCGAGGGATCTGTTCTAAAAAACACAAACCGAGATTCCTCCGCTTCGGCCCAGATAATCTGGGCCTTTGGCCCGCCCAAGGCGGCCCTTTGGCCAGAATGACAACATTCGCTAATATTCACAAATGCGGAAAACATTATTTCGCTCCTTTAATAACCCTTTAAATTCACCGAAGAAATTAAATTTATCTCTGCTTGATATTCCGGCCGTCCGCTTAAGTCAGCATATTCAACTTTCAAATCAATCTGGACGCTCGCTAAATTTCCCGAAGAGCCCAAATATTTAAAAATTAAATTGCTAACCCTAACCTGGTCAGAAGTAATTTGTTCTGGAAGCATTCCTTCCCTTTTCAAATATAATTTGCCGCCAGCCAGATAAAAATCATTGTAGGTCTTTGTTTCATTATCCGGCGGGCTAATTTTTGTTTCCAAGCTCAATTGCCCGGGATTAGCGCCAAAAACCGACGTCGGCGCATAAACGCTGTTTGCTTGCCTAATTTCATAAAACATAGTTTCCATCGCCCGCCTGGCGTTATCAGAAACTTCGGCCGCGGCCCGAGATTTTGCGTTTGTTTTAATCGCCCAAAAAAGAAAAGAAATAATTGCCGCGCAAATTACGGTTAAAACCGAAATATAAATCAATATTTCTACTAATGTAAATCCTTTTTTATTAATTTTTTTTAATTGTTTATGTGAAATCATCGCCAGTTTGTTAAATAAGCGGCTAACTCAACATTAAAATCTCCCCTGTCCTGCCAAGAAACCTTAGATATAATTTTGCGCGTTCCCGGATCCTCAACTCCGCCCGACTCAACAATATTATCATTTTCATCCCTATAAACCCGTTCGAAAACAACTTGCCTGGTAAAACCATTAATATTTTGCTGTCCGGAAATTAAAATCCAATTAGCCGGCGAGGCCGATTGGTCTGGATAATAAGCGCTGTCAAAAGACAAGCCGCTAATGTTGTCCCAGTTCTGATCGCGCATGCCGCGGACCGCTTCAATAGTTTCCTGGGCAAGAGCCGCTGCTTGCAATCTTTTTTCATTTTGATTGCCGGCTTTAATAAAAAAAGAGTAAATCTCCATTATAGAAACCAAAGCAATAGAAATAATAACAATCGCGGCTAAAAGCTCAACAACTCCAAATCCTTTTTCAGCCGCCTTAAATTTTAAATATTTATTAATTCTCATTTTGTTTAATTATTGTTCCGCTAATCCGGAAACCCAAACCGAAGAGCCGGCAGAAACTTCTCCATTGTCAGTATAATCAATTAAGCCATATCCGGGCTCGCCAGAAAGAGAAACGCTAAGCGCCTTATTATTAAAACGCCTATCGCGGATTATAGAAAAAACAGTTAGCGGATTATTAACTTGATGCGTTCTAATTATAATTTGCTGATTTTGCCCTCCAACCAAAATTGTTCTTTCCCAGCCAATCTGCCCGTTGGCGTCTAAATTGTCCTTAATAATTATTTCCTGCGTTGTTGGCAGATTAGGCGGATTGTCAAAAAGCAAAATTATTTTCTCCGCGTTAAAATCAATTATCCGGCTATAATTAAAATGGACGTGGCGGGAATCTTTCTGCCTAGTGTCAGCTGACAAAGATTGGGCAACAAAGCCAATTTGTCCGGCAGAAGAAATATAAATATCCCTGCTTTGCGCCGGATCAGCTGCCAATCTAATGCTTATTTGCCCGAATTGGCTTGTTCGCCCTGTTAAGCGGCTAAAAATAACATCTGAACCGCTACCCGCTAAATTTATATTAAAAATTTCTAGCTCTTTAGCTAAATTATATTGCTGATTTGATAAGCTAGCCGGATCATAAGACGAACCCGCAAACAAAATAAAATTATTAGCGGCAAAATGAACGCCATACGAAGTTTGGCCCTCAGAAGCTAGGGTTTTGTTCTGGGCAAGGCGAAGAACATTAACTAATTGGTCAGCTGTTTCATCCAACCCCATTTTATTCTGAAAGAAACGAAAACTAGCCAAGCTGATGCCGGCTAAAAGCATAATAATGCAAATCACCACCAAAAGTTCTACGAAAACAAATCCTTTTGTTAAATTCATTTTGCGAGCGTTAGCGAGTAAAGAAAATATATATTTTCCTTACATTTGATTCATCAACGAATACATTGGCTGAATCATAGAGATAGCAAAAAAACCGACTACAATGCCTATTAAAACCATTAAAACTGGCTCAACGATTGAAGATAAGTTTTTGGTAATGTCCGTTACTTCTCCTTCGTAGAAATCCGCCAAATGCGTTAAAACCGCTGATAAAGTTCCAGTGGTTTCGCCAACTTCAATCATTTGCGCCACCATAGCTGGATATAATTGGGGAAAATTCTGCAAAACTTTGCTCAAAGGATCTCCTTTTTGGACTTGAGAAGACGACCAAATCAATGAGTCCTGAAAAAAAGAATTAGATAATGTTTTTGCCACAATTTGCAAGGCATTAAGAATCGGCACTCCAGCCTCAATTAAAGAACTGAGGTTTCGGGCAAAATAAGCAGAATTAATTTTGCGGCTCAGCGTTGAAAAAGGCGGAACATTTAAAATCAAGCGGTCAGCAATATGTTTGCCCGCTTTAGTATTTAAAAAAAGCCGGATTAAAAGAATCGCGAAAACAATAATTATTAAACTAATAATAATATTATTTGATAAAAACGAGCTTACGCCCATAACCAATTGCGTTGACCAAGGCAAAGCCAGATTAAGCTCAATAAATGTGGCTGAAAGCTTCGGAATAACAGTTACCATCATTAAAATCCCAATTCCCACCATAACAACAGTTATAACCGCCGGATATATCATGGCGCTTCTGACTTTTGAACGAAGTTCATGGTCTTTTTCCATTTGCGAAGCCAAAGAGACTAAAATATTATCCAAATTTCCAGCAGCTTCGCCAACTTTAACCATGCTTATAAAAAATTCCGAAAATACATCCGGATACTGATTTAAGCTATCGGAAAAATTCTGTCCGCGGGAAACGCTTTCCTTAACCGCGTTTATAATCCGCTTAAAATATTTATTTTTCGTCTGGGATGATAAGATTTCCAAAGAGCGGGGCAAAGCCAGTCCAGCTTTAATCATAACCGCCAAGTGGCGGCTAAAAATCATTTTTTCCGCCAAGGAAACGCCGGCCAGCAAACGAACGCTATTCAAAAAACGGCTGGCAAATCCTATTGTTTTTTCATTGCCAGCTAAAATAACCGATGTTAAAAAATATCCTTCTTGATGGAGCTGCATGGCCAAAGCGCTTTTCGAGACCGCTTCAATAACTCCGGATTTTTCGCCGCCATCCTGCGCCCTGGCTTTATAGATGAATGTAGGCACTAAACTAAATTCGAATATCGAAATTAGAAATGCGAAACAAATTCCAATATCTAATGTTCAAATTTCCTAAACCGTTTAGAACATTTAAATTTTGGTCATTATAATTTGTTTCGGATTTCGCGCTTCGGGTTTCGGATTTTATTTTATTCCATGGTTACTCTCAAAATTTCTTCAATTGAAGTTATGCCCTGGGCCGCTTTAATAAATCCGTCTTCAAGCATTGTGGTCATTCCTTGTTCCTTTGCCTGCTTTTCTATCTCGTCGGCAGTTGCTCCTTTGATAATCATATTTCTAATTTCTGGCGTCACTTCCAAAACCTCGTGAATGCCAATCCTGCCTTTATAGCCATCCGGCGCCTCATTAGACGCTTTGGCCCGGTAAAAAATAATGGTTTTAAAGGTGGCCTTTGCTTCAACTATCTTTTCTTTTTTTAAGACCGATAAAATCGATTCTAAATCCATTTGTTCTGACAAACTTTTTATTTCAGCTTCGGTTAAATGATATTTTTCCCGCGATTCCGGATGAAGGGTCCTAACCAACCGCTGAGCAATAATGCAATTAGTTGTTGATGATATTAAAAACGGCTCAACTTCCATATCAATCAAGCGAGGAAGGGCTCCGGCAGCGCTATTAGTATGAAGAGTTGATAAAACCAAATGTCCGGTTAGGGCCGCGTTAATCGCTAAGGAAGCGGTTTCATTATCGCGGATTTCGCCAACCATAATTATATCCGGATCCTGCCTTAATAAAGATCTTAATCCATTAGCAAAACTCAAGCCGATTTTCGGATTAACCTGCGTCTGGTTAATGCGCGGCATCTGATATTCAATCGGATCCTCAACCGTTGAAATATTAACTTCCGGCTTGTTTAAAATGTCCATCATAGTGTAGAGCGTTGTTGTTTTTCCGCAGCCAGTCGGGCCAGTAACCAAAAATAGGCCATTGGGCTTTTTTATGTTTCTGTAAACAACTTCCAATTGCCCGGTCCAAAACCCCAAACTTTCTAAAGTAAACCCTTTGGAATCCTCTGGCAAAAGGCGCATAACTATTTTTTCTCCTTCATAAACAGGCAAAATTGAAACGCGAAAAGAAATTTTATATTCTTCGGTTTCAATTTTAAACCGCCCGTCTTGAGGCAAGCGGTGTTCGTCTATTTTAAGATTGCTTAAAATTTTTATCCGCGCTGCCAAGCCAACGCTAATCTGCTTGGGAAGCGTCATAACATCATGCAAAATGCCGTCAAGCCGATACCGGACCATTACTTCTTTTTCCATTGGCTCAATATGAATATCAGACGCTTTTTGCAAAATAGCGTGCTTGAGCAAAGTATCAACAATGCGGACAACCGGCAATTCTTCAGCCGCTTTTTTTAAATCCTCGCCTGAAGCCTCTTCTTCTTTATTAACCGAAGAAACAGCAAGATCTTTTTTGTCAATTATATCCCCGAATTCCGCTTGCAAGCTTTTCTGGTACTGGCGTAAAACATTTGTAATGCTAGCTTCGTTTGTCAGGCGGGGCAAAATTCTTAAATTCGACTTCTTTTTTATAAATTCAATTGTCTGCAAGTCATCCGGATCAAGCATTGCCACTTCCAAATTCCCTCCGGTTTTTTTAAAAACAACAATATTATGCTTTTGGGCAATTGCTTCAGGAATAATATTCAAGGTTTCTTTAGGAATAATTTCTTTTTCTAAATTAACAAAGGGAATGCCTAAAATATAGGCCTGCAGCTTTACCAGCTCTTCCGGCTTTATCGAGCCCTGCTTAATTAAAACATCGCCCAGTTTTTGCTTGGTCTTGTTGGCTTCGGCCTCCGCCTTTTTAATTTGGATTTCCGTAACTAAGCCCGAATCCAGCAAAAAGGCCTTTAATTGCTGATTTTCTACGCGCATTCGAATGCTTGCCGCTTACAAACAACAGTCTGCCGCCAAAAATCATCCGCGGGCAAATTTTTCTAATAATTCGGCAGTCGGCAGTCGGTAATCGGTAGCCTAATAACTACTTTTTCAACGCTTGCTTAACCCGCTCCACCACTTCTCCTAAATCATAATTCGCTTTAACTAAATAGGTGGTGGCTCCCAGCTCTAAAACTTTTTCCACATCGCTCGTGCCTTCCAAATTGGTTAAAACAATAACTGGAATATATTTCAACTCTTCATCCGCTTTTATCTCTTTTAGAACCGTAAATCCGTCTTTTTTGGGCAAAATTAAATCTAAAAGCATTAAATCCGGCTTAAATTTCTTGGCTAAAGCCAAGCCCTCCTCGCCGTCAGAAGCGGTTTTTATATCATAGCCCTCTTTTGCCAAAACATCGCCTAATGTTTTCTGCAAAGTCGGCTCGTCTTCAACGAATAAAATTTTAGACATATGCTCATGAAACATAAAACATGGAGCACACAACAAAATAGAAATTGTTATATGTCGCCTATTCTATATTTATTCTTATTTTAAATAATTTTAATTTTTAACAATAGGAAGCATAAACCAGAAAGCGCTGCCTTTGTTTTCTTGAGACGTAAAGCCAACTTTTCCTTTTGACATTTCCGCAATCGCTTTTACCAGGAAAAGCCCCAATCCTGTTCCTTCAACCTGATTTCTTCTGGCATTATCGCTGCGGAAAAATTTTTGAAAAACCCGAGCTTGTTCGTCTGAAGAAATGCCTACGCCATTATCAATAATTTCACCCCGCAAATAATTTCCCTGCTTTTTAAATATTGCCCTAACCGCCCCTCCTTTTCCCGTATATTTAATAGCGTTTTCCAATAAATTCTGGACTATCAAATGAATGCGGGAAGGATCAGCCCAAATATCCGGCAAATTTTCCGCGGCCTCCAAATTCAAGGAAATATTATTTTTTTGGGCCAGGGGCTCAACTTCATTAACTATTTCTTTGGCTAAATTAATTAAGGAAAACTTTTCCGGCTTCAAATCAATCCTTCCTTGCTCAATGCGGGAAACATCAAGCAAGTCATTAACTAATTTAATCATCCTATCATTGCTCATCTTAATAATTTCCATATACTCATGTTTCTTGCTCTCATCAAGCGAAAGATCATCCATTAATATATTCATCGCCCACTTTAAAGCGGACAAAGGAGTCCTCAATTGATGCGAGGCAATGCCGACAAATTCCGATTTTAACCTATTAGCTTCAGCTAAATAATTAAAGCTATTAACAATAAAATAACCGATTATAAAAACAATGATTGTTACAATAATGACCATTAAAGCCGCCATTTCCGGCTCATCTGAATATTGATTGGCAATAATATACGTCCCGATCATAGAGGCCATGGTCACAATTCCCATGACAATCGTTAAAAAATTCGGGCATTGCCAAATGGACAAATTATATTGCCGGCATTGCTTGAAAACATTAAGCTGATCGTAAATACTTTTCAAATTCATAGTTTTATTATAGCATAAATCGCCGGCGGGAAAAACAAAGTGGGGAAAACCGCAATAATAAACTTTATCTGACAGACAAGTAATTTTGATTATGATATAATATTAAAAATCAGAATATATCTTATGCAAAAAATTTGGAACACAACCAGTTCTGTCCTTAAAGCCGTTATGCGGATTTTTTGCCGGTTTAAAATTTATGGGCTGGAAAATATTTCAAATATGAAAAAACCGGCTATTTTTGCTATTGCCACACATTCATACTTTTTAGACCCGTATATTGTCGGCGCTGTTATTCCCCATCATTTTTATCCCATCAGATTTATGACTAAAGCCGCTTTTTTTAAAATGCCAATAGTCAAGCATATTGTCCGCGCTTACGGCGCTTTTCCGGTTATCCGCGGACTAGGGTTAGAAAACACCTTACGACCAGCTATTGATTTTATAAAGCAAAATGAGCCAGTAGGCCTGTTTATTGAGGGGAAAATTGCCAAAAAAGAAGAACTGCGGCCAAGCAAGCCGGGCGCCGCGGCTTTAGCGCTAATGACCAGCGTTCCAATTATTCCGGTTGCCTTAAAAGGAACTTGGCAAATCCGCAATTTTTTAAAATTTATTTTCCTGCAAAAAAAAGTTTCTGTTTCCTTTGGTAAGCCAATATTCCCGCCAAAAAATACCAATCCGCTTGATAAAGAAGCCCTCCAACAGCTCGCCCAAAACATTGAAGATAAAATAAAAGAACTATATTATTCAATTTAATACAGTATCAAGCAAATAATCATATTAAAAAAACGCCTTGAGAGCGTTTTTTTAAATTTATTTAACTATAGATTATCTATAATAATTTGGGCTGTTTTTTCTTCAAGGTCTCCTCCGTGCCCAACTCCTCGAATTAATAAAAGATTAACATTGACTTGCGCGTTTTGAAGTTCTTTCACATATTCAGCCGTATGCTCGCTTTGAATCACATCATCGTCTGCTCCCTGCGCAACTATCAATTTTTTATTTTTTAAATTATCAATATTTTTTTCAGGATTAATTAAGGTTTTGCCGCTTAAAAAATTAAGCCAATCTTCTTGGGTTAATCCTCGATAAACATTAGAATATCCTTCTGATAATAAATGAAAAATATCATCTTCGCCTGAGGAAAGCATCACTAAAGAATCCTTGACATGCTGCAATTTTGTTACAGGAGCAAGCAATACGAATGTAAGGGGGTCTTTAATGCGGCTGCTTAGCATAACTCCTCCGCCAAAACTACTTCCAATAAAAATTGTCTCATTGCATTTCCATTCCTTCTTAACGCCCCTTCTAAGTTCGCTTCCAATACCTTTTTGTATAAATGTATATGCTTCATTTAAACTCTCAACGCAGTTATCCATTGTAAAATTACCATTACTTTCCCAACTTCCAGGAAACCGCATCTCAAAAAATGTGAAGCCCTTTGCCGTAAAAATTTCTCCCAATGTCTTCTTGCGCGGATGCCCAGGCAACCCGGGAACATATAAAATTACCTTGCCATTGCTCTTTTTGGGCAAATAAAGATCGTATACGATATTTTTTGATTTGAGACGATAAATAATCATTTAAGTTAAAATTTACGCGGTAGTCATATTTTTCTTGATAATTTAATAAAAACGAGATATATTAAGACCATTATTTAGATTTAATTAATAAACCTTTGAATAAAGTATTTAAACAGCCGCCTGCACTCATGTAAAATCTATAGCACAAAGTAAAGCTTTTTCCATTTCTGGAAGGAATTTTTCTGCCTTAATCTTTTCTTTTGATATCCAGATAAAACGCGTTTGACCTTGATCTTCCTGATGAACAAACTTTATTTGTTTTTGAATATCCAAAATATAAATAATTAATACGCGATGAGTCAACCCGTCACTAGACAAATATGTCCAAACATATAAAAGCCGTGGATCCTTTTCAAGAATGTAATTTAACTCTTCCTTCAATTCGCGTCTCAGGGCTTCCATGAGGGTTTCTCCGAACTTAACCGTCCCTCCAGGAATATCACGAATTTTGCCATTAGTAATTTGATATAAAACATTTTTGTTACAACGGAAAATTAATTTCACAGAAACTTGTGGAATTTTTTTATTAGTATTCATAAAAATTTATTAATTTTATTAGAAAAATTTCGGCTTTCTGCTATCGTTCCTACCCCAACACTTCCGTGGTTTTTAATGAATCTATTGTATCGCTACCAACACTTCTTATCTCGCTTTTTGTCGTATATAAATTTAATTTTTGGAGACATGGTTTTATAAAGTCTTTTGTAAAAAATCAAATTGCGACATATAAAATGTGCGGTTTTAACTAATTTCCTCAAAAAAGAAGGAATAGAGGTTAAAGTTATATTAACTGAAGCAACACAGAAATTTATAACGCCTTTGACGTTTCAAACGCTATCCGGCAATACAGTTTACATGGATACGTTCAAAATTATCGGAACAGCCCAGGTTGAGCATTTTTCTTTAGCAATGCGCCATTTCGGTCTAGACAAAGAAATAGTAAAAATCTGGTGCTCAATTTTAAAAATAATAATACCAAAAAACGCCTTGATTAAAACGTTTTTTGGTATTTCTACTATCAGAATATGCGCAAAAGCATGAATCATTAACAATCCATGCAGTGCCCCTTTAATGCAATCATCATTTTGATACCACACATCAACAATAAAATAACAAATTAAATGTTAATTCACAAATGATATTTGGTACTTACTGTTAAAACATTATCTTTTCAAAAGTTATCATATTCTAATTCACAAAGCAAGTTATATCTTCAGAAAAATAATCACCCCTTATCGAATGTGCCAATGCTCTACAACCGCCGCAAATCTTTTTATTGAAGCACAATTCGCATTTCTCGAAATTCCTTTTTCTATTTCTTTTTAAAAATTCATTATTATTCCAAATTTCATAAAAATCATCCTTTAAAGCATCGCCCAAATTTATTTTGATCATTGAACATGGCCTATAGAATCCATCTGAAGATAAATGGATAGAATTTATGCCGATAGTGCAAGCTCCTCCATAATCAAGAATTTTATTCTTTCTAAGATACTTAAATAGATAAAGATAGGAACAAGGATCACCTGTAATAATATCTATTTTATAAAAATCAGATAGCTGATTTAATTTTTTAACAATTAGCTTTCTTTCCTTAGCATCAATACTATGCAACGCTTTCCTTTTTTCTGCCTTACCAATTGGCAAAAGAAAACGAAAATTCAATTTTTCAGGATGACAACAAGAAGCAATTTTAAATAAATCTTCTAAATATTTTTTATTAATATTTGAAATAGTACATTTCAACTGGAAAGGCATTTTATTCCGCTCACAAGATTCTACCGCGCGCATAACCAGTTTATAAGAATTCTCTCCTCGCAAATAATCATTAATTTCCTCATAACCATCTACGCTTATTTGAATTTTAGTCAGTCCTTTTTCTTTCAGTCCTTTTATATTTTTTTCAGTCAATAAAGCACCGTTGGTCTGCAAAATAGTTTTTTTATTTCTAATATGACAAAAAGACACCAAATCATCTATTCGCGAAAACAATAAAGGTTCGCCACCTGAAATCTTAACCCATTCTATTGAAGCAATTTTTTTTACCAAAGAAGCAACTATCCCAAAAACCTCATCATCACTTAACTCTCTTGATTTTTCATTATGTATATCGCGACAATAAAGACAATTTCTGTTGCACTTATTTGTTACGTCTACCGATAATATTTTCGGCAAAAAATCTATCATTTCTTAATAATTAATTTGTTTAAATATTCTGCTTCTTGTTTTGGTAAAATAGGAATA
>Ga0209417_1003202_pt1 | contig 22608 bp, 6 predicted proteins | sample RifGroF2_FD_184002 | JGI IMG/M metagenome (GOLD analysis project Ga0209417, IMG submission 184002) | Groundwater microbial communities from Rifle, Colorado, USA - Groundwater F2 (SPAdes) (version 2) | ecosystem: Environmental > Aquatic > Deep subsurface > Groundwater | place: Rifle, Colorado... | reverse complement strand
ATTTGTTTTGCTATAATAATTTCACACCTACGGTGTTTAGGATATTTAATTATTGTGGGTATTATGATAGCGTTTATGTATAATTCAAAAAATAGAGATAATTAAAGTCAAAATCTTACGATATTTCCAGTATTTTTAATCCCGATATTGACATAAAAGAACATCTTAATATGCAGATATACTTTGTTTTATGAGTTTGTGTGTTTCTTGCAAATATACTAAAATGGTAGGGTTGATAGGTACTATTGAAAAAAAATGGAAAAAAATGGAAAAAAAATGGAAAAAAACTTGCTCTGTATTGTTTTTTTTTGTATCTTTACGAAATTTTTGATTATTAATTTGAATTTCAAATAAATGTATAATATTTTTTGTTTAAAAGTGAACTTTATTATTATGCTAAAACATATAGTTTTTGCCATAATAATGTTATGTCCCTTTTTATTTGAAAATGTAACAGCTCAAACTCTTTCAAATAATGGAGCTTTTATTAGAATAAATGCTAGTACAAATATGGCTGTTAAGGGAGATAACACTGCTGATTTAACAAATAGTGGAACTATAAGATTAAAATCAGGAGATTCTTTTATTATTGATGGATCTCTAAATAATATTAATAGCGGAGCAATACATGTAAATTCTGCTACCCTTTTAGTTAAACAAGATTTAATTAATGATAACTCTTTTTTCTATGACACAACCTCAACAATTACTATTGAAAATAATATAGAAAATACAGGGACCTCTTTGCTTCATTCTACTGGGACAATAAATATTGATGGAAATTTTCTTAATGATGTTGGAGCAAGGTTTGCTTCTGATGGTAATGTATTAATTCAAGGAAATTGGACTAACAATGGTAAAGATAGTATATGGATAGTAGGAAATAAAGCTTCAGAAGTTTCTTTTATTGGAGTTGCTCTACAAACAATTGACGGAACCTCAAATACTATATTTGAAAAAATAAAACTTAATAATGTAAATGGAATAGATCTTCAAGTAGATGCAACAACAGATAGCCTTTTCAGCTTTATCAATGGAAAAGTTTACACTAACGCAAACAAATTCATAATGTCAAACAATAACCATCTGGCTATCATTGGTTACGATTCTTTGAGATACATATCTGGAAATCTTAGAAGATACGTTTACGATACAACTTACTGGATACCTATTGGAGATAATGTAAATTATGAAAGGGCTTATATTGAATTTAAACAATTATCAGGACTAAATTATATTGATATCCATTTTAATACAGACAATGCTGTTGCTGTTCCTTCTGGGATTACAGTTAATAATAAAAATATTGATACGTTTCTTGATTATGGATATTGGTCAATGACTGCTGATGCTGGGACTTTTACTTATGACTTTACTACATTTTCAAAAGGTCATACTAATGGAGGAGGAACAGCTGACCAATACTCCCTTATTTCTAAGTTCCCTGCTCAAGATTGGGCTTCTAATGCAACTCATTCTCTTGCAAGTCAATACGTATGCCCAGCTTTCATATATGCTAAAAGAACAAATTTGACGGAAATGGGAGATTTTATTATTGGGAAAAATGCTACTGAAAATCTTTATGATCAACCAGTTATTAATTCGGAACTTGTGAATAATGGAGCGAAAATAAGAATCAAAACAGGAACATATGTTTATAGTGTAGGAACAAATGGATACGTTAGAAATACAAATAATGCTAAAATAAGTATGGAGGCTAGTTCTAGACTATATGGACAAAATCTTTTAAACTCTGGTTCTACAATAAATGCAAAATCTGCAAGAATATCTATGACTGCTGATATATATAATTATAATTCTGGAATAAATGATACTCTGGGTTATATTTATATGATGAATCTGTATAATGATACTAATGCTTTATTTAAAACTTCTGGTTATGCTTATTGTAATTCACATGTAAATAACAATAACAATTCCACAATTATGTTGGACAGTGTAATGGAAGTTCGTAGAAACTGGATTAATAATGCAAATCCAGATGTTTCTTATGGAGATTTAACTAAAAGAGGTGAAGTGCGTTTTGCTTATACTGCAATACAATTTATAACAGGAACATCTTCTACTTATTTCGAAAATGTAACAATAAATAATCCCACAACAGTAGCTGCTTTTATTGACACTCGAATAGATAGTGTGTTACTTTTTACTCAAGGTATTCTTGAAACAAGAAATAATGCAAAAATTATAGTAACAAATAAAAATAATGATGTTATTGTTGGATATGACTCAACTAAATATATTTTTGGTAATTTAAGGCGATATGTAAAAAACACAGATTATGTATTACCTATAGGTGCTAGCACTAGCTATCAAAAAGCATACATCCTATTTAAAACAATTTCTGGACTTAATTATATTGATGTAAAATTTACCACAGCAACACTAACACCACCTGTAGGTTTGACTGTAAATAATAAAACTATAAATGAATTTCTTAATAACGGATATTGGACTATACAGCCTGATGCTGGGACTTTTACTTATGACCTAGTACTTACTGCAAAAGGATATTCTAATGGAGGCGGAACTCCAGACCAATACTCTCTTATTTCTAAATTTACACCTCCTGGTGTATGGGCTAATAATGCAATCCATTCTACTGGAACACAAATTGTAGATCCTAACTTTACTATAGCAAAAAGAACAAACTTTCAAACTTTTGGAGAATTTATTATAGGAAAATCAAATGTTCCATTATACGACCAACCTCTCATAACAAAAGAACTTTTAAATAAAAAAGCAAAAATAAGAGCAGCAGCTAATAATTTAATATATGTTGTAGGTAATCAAGCTTTAATTAATAACAATGACACCGCTAAAATTTATCTAAATAACAATTGCACTCTTAGCGTATCTGGAATCTTAAATAATTATAACCATTCTAATATAACACAATTTACTGGTAAAATTTTTGCAGATAGTATTGTTTCTTATAAAAGTAGGCTAGATCAAACTACAGGAGTAATAAATGTTAATTATAATGTAAGAAATGATAGTAGCTATATTACACAAACTACAGGAACCACTAATATAGGTGGAAATTTGACTAATAATAACTACTCAGTTATAGAATCGAAAGGGGTTGTAAATTTAGATGGAAACTTATATAACAATGCTAATTGTTCTTTGCTTATTGATAGTATTATATATATTAAAGGTAATTGGGTAAACAATGGGCGTGACAGTCTTAGAGTATATAGCACTACAACAATTCCTTCTAACGTTGTTTTTACAGGAACTGCACTTCAAACAATATCTGGATCTTCCCAGTCAAAATTTGAGAAAATTACTATTGACAATGCAGCTAATGTTTCTCTTAGCAGAAATATTCATATAGACAATTGCCTTGTGTTTAATGATGGGAAAATTGTAACTAATAATTATTATGCAATTGTTAATAATACCCCACCCTCCTCTATAATAGGGTATGATACTATAAATAATTATGTGGTAGGTAATCTAAGGCGTTATGTTACTAATAATATATACGATCTTCCAATCGGAACTTTAACTAAATCTGAGCCTGCTAAAATAGAGATACTATCTAATACTGGCTTAGAATATATAGATACAAAATTTCTTGAAGATAATACTCAGGTACCTCCAGGTTTCCTAACTGTAAATGGAAAACTTGTTAATGAATTTCTTGATTATGGATATTGGGTTATAGCACCAAATAGTAGCTGGAGTGCGGTATTGTACAATATGACTATAAATTCTACTGGGCATACAAATGGAGGTGGTGAGCCTGATCAATATTATGTTATATCAGACGTTGGTGTAGGTTGGGAAAATTATGCAACTCATTCACCTGCTACACAGTATTTTCAAGGATCATATATTAGCGCAAAACGATCTGATTATCAAAATTTTGGATATTATATTATTGGGCGTTCTTTTGAACCAGCATATAATCAACCAACAATAACTAATGAGCTTTATAATAATGGTGCTAAATTGAGAATGGCAGCATCAACCAATGTTGCTGTTAAAGGAATAAATGCAGATTTATACAATGTTAATAACGCTAAAATTCATATAAAAGATAATGCAAATCTTGTTATAGATGGAGATTTATTTAATACAAGCTCATTAATAGATCAGCTTAAAGGAAATTTAACTGTTGACAGTAATATAGTTAATGATTTTGCTACAATACAACAGACTACAGGAAATATAACAACTACAACAGGTAGTTTTACAAATAAAAATAACTCAACATTTCAATCTCAAGGTATTGTACATATTAAAACAGACATAACAAATACAGTTAATTCAAGTTTGCGTTTTGATTCACTTGTTTATATAGAGGGAAATTGGTATAACAGTGCAAGAGATAGTGTTCGTATATATGGGGGTGTTAAATGTTCAGTTGTATTTAATGGTTCTAATACTCAATATATTGATGGAGATGTTGAAACAGTTTTTGAAAACATTAATATTGTTAACAATAGCAACTTAGCTCTTAAAAGAACTCAACATGTTGATAATTTTCTAATTTTTAATCAAGGACAACTTGTTACTGATACTGCAAAAATTGTTGTTACCTATACTGATACGACAGCTATAAGAGGTTATGATTCTTTAAGATATATTAATGGAAATCTTAGAAGATATGTGACTAATAAAAATTATTTTATTCCAGTAGGTACCTCAGACAAATATGAACTAGCACAATTTGAACTACTCAGTTCTACAGGTGTGAATTATATTGATGTAAATTTTACTCAGGACGGTTCAGTTGCACCTCCGTCATTCCTTCTTGTTAATGGTATTCTTATTAGTGAATTTCTAAATTATGGATACTGGACAATCACTCCAAACTTAGGATGGACAGCGGCAAATTATAACCTAAATTTACAATCTTTCGGACATTCTAATGGAGGAGGAACCCCTGATTTATATGCATTAATATCTGATTTCGGTTCTGATTGGGGTAATTATGGAAATCACAGTACTACAACCCAGCAAATACTTGGTGAATATATTATTGCAAGGCGTGCTGCTTTAACTGATTTTGGACGATATGTAATAGGTAAATCAATAACGGATGCTTATACACAACCTTTAATAACAAATGAACTTTATAATAAAGGTGCTAAAATTAAATTAGCTGCTAATAATATAATGTATGTAAAAGGTGAAAATGCTAACTTCAAAAATATAGAAAATGGCAAAGTAACTCTTAATAATACAACAACTTTTGATGTTAATGGATATATTTATGCTAACCATTCAATAATAACACAAACTACAGGTACTATAAATGTTAACGGTTCTTTAGTTAATGATACTTCATCACTATCTCAAACTACAGGAACAATTAATATCCAAAATCAATTACATAATGACAGTTCTATAATAACACAAACTACAGGAACAATTAATGTTTATGGAGATTTCTATAATAGTAACTTCGCAGAAATGCAATCTCAAGGTACTATATTTGTTGACAGTAACTTTTATAATCAAAGTAATTCTGCTGTTAAGATGGATGGCGCTTTCCGAATAAAAGGGAATTGGAATAATGATGCTCAGGATGTAATTAATTATACTGGTCCAAATAAATCAACTGTAGAATTTAATGGAACAGTAAAACAATATATTTCAGGTAGTGTAAATACAAAGTTTGAAAATATAAAAATAAATAACCCAGAAGGAGTGTCTATAGATCTTAATACTTATGTGGATAGTATGCTATATTTCACTAATGGGAAATTATATGCCGAAAATGATACTATTATACTTACTGATAAAGATGTAAACATTATAAATAACTACGATTCTCTTAAATATATTGTTGGTAACATGCGTAGATATGTAAATAACAATATTTACTATCTTCCAGTAGGAACAATAGATAATTATGAACTTGCAAAGATTGAGATACTTTCAAATACAGCATTAGATTATATTGATGTTGCTTTTACTCAAACTTCTTTAGAAACACCACCTCCTACGCTTGTAATTAATGGGGCATTAGTTAATGAATTTCTTGATTATGGTTACTGGAATGTTATTCAAAATACAGGTGCTACTGGGATGTTTAATCTTACTGTTCAATCTCTTGGGCATTCGAATGGAGGAGGGACGCCTGATAACTATTCTGTAATAACAGATACAACTAGTGGTTGGATGGATTTTGGAGTACATTCAACGGCAACTCAACAAATACTTGGAGAATATATTATTGCAAAACGATCTAATATATATCAATTTGGCAGATTCATTATAGGAAAATCTATTGATGACGCTTATATTCAACCAGCAATAACTAATGAACTTAATATTAAAGGTGCTAAATTTCGTTCAGCAGCATCAAATACAATACATATAAAAGGTCTTAATGCTAATATGAATATTCTTAATGCTAAAGTATATTTAAACAATGCCGTTGTTCTAAATGTTAATGGTAATATATATAATGCTAATTCTGATTTTGAATATTTAACAGGAAGTGTTACGGCTTTAAATAATCTATTAAATGATACATCTGATTTTACTCTATCTACAGGAACTCTTACTGTAGGTGGCAATGTTATAAATAATTTGTCAAATGTAACTCAAACTACAGGAACAATAAATATTACAGGAACATTGACTAATAACAATAATACATTGTTTACATCCGCAGGAACTGTTAATTTGGATAGCTCGTTTTTCAACAATTCTAATTCTAGATTAAAAATAGATGCTACCTTTAATATAAAAGGTGATTGGGAAAATAATGCTTATGATAGTGTGAGGCTATATGGAGGGACAAAAGGAACCGTTGTATTTAAAGGTAATCGTACTCAGGTAATTTATGGAACAACAGAGACAGTATTTGAAAACTTTACAATTAATAATGTAACTGGAGTTACTGTTGACACTACATTACATATTGATGAGGAGCTTGCTTTTACATCAGGTGTAATAAAAACAAACAATGATAATTATATAATTGTAAGTAATAGTAGCATCACAGCTATCACTGGATATGATAGTATCAGATATATTAATGGAAAACTTCGTAGGTATGTTACAGGCACAAACATATATAATTTTCCTGTAGGTTGTGAAACTGATTTTGAAAGAGCAATTGTAGAAGTTAACTCTTCGTCGTCTCTAAATTACATAGATATGTTTTTTGTTGATCAAGAACAAATACCTCCTCCAACTCTTGTTGTAAACGGAGCTCTAGTAAACGAATTTCTTAATAAAGGTTATTGGTTAGCTCAAACTAATTCTGGTGCAATTATTAATTACAATATGTCTTTATATTCCCGAGGTCATTCTAATGGAGGAGGAACCCCTGATAATTATTCTGTTATCACTGATACTACTAATGATTGGGAAAATATTGGCGTACACTCTTCTGCAACACAAATGTTTGTAGGAAATTCAATAATGGCAAAAAGATCTAATATTATAAGAATAGGTAATTATGCTATTGGAAAGTCTATTGACGATGCTTATGCTCAACCAGTTATAACTAATGAATTAAATGTTAGAGGCGCAAAATTCCGTTCTGCTGCATCAAATACAATTTATGTTAAAGGAGTTGATGCTAATATGAACATTACAAATAATGCTAAAGTATATCTAAACAATGCTGTTGTTCTTAACGTTAATGGTAATATATATAATGCTAATTCTGATTTTGAATATTTCACAGGTAGCGTAACAGCTTTAAATAATTTGCAAAATGACACCTCTGATTTTTCTTTATCTACAGGAACTCTTACTGTAGGTGGTAATGTTATAAACAATTTGTCAAACATAACACAAACTACAGGAACAATAAATATTACAGGAACATTAACTAATAACAATAACTCATTATTTACATCTGCAGGAACTGTTAATTTGGATAGCTCGCTTTACAATAATTCTAATTCTAAATTAAAAATAGATGCTACCTTTAATATAAAAGGTGATTGGGAAAATAATGCTTATGATAGTGTAAGATTATATGGTGGAACAAAAGGGACTGTTGTATTTAAAGGTAATCGTACTCAAGTAATTTACGGAACATCTGAAACAGTTTTTGAAAACTTTACAATTAATAATAATTATGGTGTTACCGTTGATACCACATTACATATTGATGAAGTTCTAACATTTACTTCTGGAGTAGTAAAAACAAATGACGATAATTTTGTCATTGTAAGTAATAGTAGTATAAGTGCTATAACTGGATATGATAGTATTAGATACATAAATGGGAAATTACGAAGATATGTTACTAATAACATATATAACTTTCCTGTAGGTTGTGAAACTGATTTTGAAAGAGCAATTGTAGAAGTTAATTCCTCAACAGCTTTAACTTATATAGATATATTTTTTGTTGATCAAGAACAAACACCTCCGCCGACTTTAGTTGTTAATGGGGCATTAGTTCAAGAATTTCTTAATAAAGGATATTGGATTGCTAACACAAATACGGGAGCTACACTTAATTATAATATGTCTTTATATTCCAGAGGTCATTCTAATGGAGGAGGAACTCCTGATAATTATGCTGTTATTACAGATACAACTAATGGTTGGGAAAATATTGGGGTACATTCTCCTGCAACGCAAATGTTTATAGGTAATTCTATTTTAGCTAAGCGTTCTAATATTATAAAAATAGGAAATTATGCTATTGGAAAAGCAGTAGAATCTCCATACACACAACCTCTAATTAATAATTCTTTTGTAAATAATGGTGCTAAGTTAAAACTTCATAAAGGGAATGTATATGTACTAGGAACAAATGCAGCTATGGTAAATGAAATAAGTGGAACTACTTCTATTGACTCCACTTGTTACTTATATGTAAATGGAAGTATCGAAAACTATAATTCTGCTACATATAAAGTAAATGGTCAAATAGCTTTTATAGGAAATTGGATTAATGATGCTACAGCAAGTGTCGCAATGACAAGCAATAGGAATGGTATTGTGGAATTTAAGGGGAGTCAAACTCAAGAAGTTTCAGGAACAACAATAACTCAATTTGAAAAGGTAATTATTAATAATGCAAATAATATTAATTTAGCTCAATCTTTTAAAACAGATTCATTGTTAACATTTACAGTTGGTAAAATTATTACAAATACAGATACTGTAATGATTAATACCTCTAATGTTAATGCTATAGCAGGGTATGACTCTTCTAAATATATTATTGGGAACTTAAAACGAAATGTAACAAATGCTTCATACAATTTTCCTATAGGTACAACTGAATATTATGAATTAGCAAATGTTAATATTACTGCTTCTACAAATCTTACTTCAGTAAATGCAAACTTCCAATATGATAATAATCAATTACCTCCTGTTGGACTTATGGCTGGAGGTGTAAAGCCTATTGGAATGTTACTCAATTATGGTTACTGGAATATTACTCCTAATAATGATTGGACTGCAGCAACTTATAATGTAATTCTTAGAAGTATAGGACATACAAATGGTGGTGGATTACCAACAGATTATGCGGTTGCATCTGAATATTCTACACAGAGTGAATGGAGTGATAATGGAACTCATTCTGACCTTACTCAGTCATTCTCTTGGATAGGTGTTATTGCTCAAAGAAATGCTTTAAGTAATTTTGGTAAATTTATTCTAGGACGTAATGACACTCTTCTAATTCCTATAACAAACAATTTAGTAAACATTAATGCAGTATTGAAAACTGCTACAGATGGAAGAATATCTGCCGAATCAAACAATACAAATTTATACAATTTAGATAATGCAAATCTTATTGTTGAAACTAATTCTGAAGTCAATATTCAAGGTTCAATATACAACCTCACAAATTCAAGAATTGGAGTTGATGGAGATATTAAAATTACAGGAAACTGGATAAACAATGCAATTCAAAATACTAAATTATATGATGAAGTAAATAAAGGAACTGTTAGTTTTATTGGTGTAAATGTTCAATCTATTAAAGGAGAGTTATCTACCATATTTGAAAACATCATAGTAAATAATGTAAATAATGTAAATAATGATACAAATACATTTGTAACTAATAGTCTTACATTTACTAATGGGAAAATAAATTCTGTTAGTGACACTTTATTTGTTACGAATACAAGTGTTAGTGCAATTATTGGTTATGACACAGTTAAATATATTAATGGAAATCTTTCAAGATACGTAACAACAGGTTCATATTATTTTCCTATTGGTAATGCAACAAATTATGAACTTGCAAGTGTTAATGTTAAATCAGCAACAAATCTTAATTATATTAATGCTAACTTTATAATTTCTAATCAAAATCCTATAATAGGAACAATTAATGTTAATAATGTAGCTATTACTGAGTATTTGGATTATGGTTATTGGAATATCACATCAGATAACAATAATTATTCATCAAGTTTTGATGTATTCGTACAATCTAAAGGTCATACAAATGGAGGAGGAAACCCTGATAATTACGCAGTAATAACAGATACAACTAATAGTTGGATGGATTTGGGATATCACTCAACTACCACTCAAAATATATTTGGCAATTTTATTAATGCTACTCGATTTAATCTTTCTAGATTTGGAAAATTCATTATAGCAAAATCTCCAGCTTCTCTATATAATCAACCTATTGTTACACGTACGGTTAATAACATTGCATCACTTATAAAAATACAAGGGAATACCCCTATAACTATCAATGAAGGTACTAATGGTCATTTATATAACATACAAAATGCAACTATTAAAATTAATGACGGAGGACTTGCTGTAAGTGGAAATATCTACAACAATAATAGTGCTATATACCAAAGGGCTACATACCTTAATGTAACAGGTGATTATATTAATCAAAATGCTGAATATCAATTAATAGACGGGACAAACAGTGTCGCTTCTAATATTTATCTTTACAACTCTAATTACACTCAAAGTACTACTGCAACAACAAATATTACTCTTAATATATATAATGATACAAATTCTATCGCTCAATTATTTGGAACAACTAATATAACTCAAAATGTTTACAATTATAATAACGCTCGCATAAAGCTTAATGGAACAATAAACCTTAATGGAACTTGGACCAATAACGCTTTTGATTCAATCAGATATTATGATGACCCAGCAGTAAGCAATGTGAATTTTGTTGGTTCTGCTAATCAAATTATTAATGGAACTTCCCAAACTGTTTTTGAAAATATAACACTAAATAATGTAGCAGGACTTACGCTTCAAAATAATGCTCATGTTGATAACACTTTAACATTTACAAATGGTAAAATATTTACAAATGTAGATACGATAATCGTTAATAACAGTATTGAAAATGCAATTATTGGTTTTGATGAAACTAAATACATAAGTGGCAACTTGCGCCGATTTATTAATACAGGGATATATAATTTTCCTGTAGGAACTGATAATTACTACGAAATTGCTCAGGTTGAAATAATATCTGCATCTAGCCTTAACTACCTTGATGTTTGTTATGTTAATAATAATGAGAACCCAATACCTGTTGGGTTAACTGTGCTTACAACTCCTATGAGTGAATTTCTAGACTATGGGTATTGGAGAATTATTCCAGATGCAATTCCTACTGTAAATTACAATATAAATCTATCTAACTCAGGGCACACAAATGGCGGAGGCTCTCAGGATATGTATGCCGTAATTTCAAATATTGGTGCAGGTTGGGTTGATTATGCGTATCATTCAACAACTACTCAGTATTTATCTGGAGACTTTGTTAATGCAAGCAGACTTGGATTATCACAATTTGGGAACTTTATTATAGCAAAATCATTATCCCCTATTTTCAATTATATACCTATTACAAATTCGCTTCACAATAAAGGTGCTAACATTAAAGCTAAAGTTAATCAAGTCGCAATTAATGGTAGTAATGCACATCTAAAACTTACTAATAATTCTACAATTAAAGTTCAAGATAATTCAAACTTTAATGTTTATGGGACAGCAAATTCTGCAAATAGTTTAATAGAAACTAACAATGGAAACATGTATTTTGCAGGGAACTTTACTAACGATACTGCTCAATACATAATTAATGGCGGAACATCTACATTTATATCAAACTTTACTAACAATACTGCAACAATGACTAATAATGCAGGATTAATAAATTATGCTAATGTATACAACAATAATGCTTCTGCAATATATGCTATTGATAAAATTATAGTAAATAATAATTTATACAATTATGCTAATGCTTCTATTTATATAGATGATACTATAATCTTAAAAGGAAACTTCTTAAATAATGGAACAAACTCCCTTAATTATATTTCTGCTAACATAGGAACTATGGAATTTAATGGCTCTGGGGCTCAAGTAATTTCAGGAACATCAAAAACTATTTTTGAAAATGCACGATTAAATAATCCTTTAGGACTTACGCTTCAAAATGATGCTTATATAAACAATATATTTACATTCTCAAATGGTAAATTATTTACACTTACAGATACATTGATAATTAATAATACAAGTTTAACTGCAATAACTGGGTTTGATTCTACTAAATATATAAGTGGTAATCTAAGACGTTTTGTAACAACAGGAACTTATAATTTCCCTGTTGGAACAAGTAATTATTATGAGCTTGCTCAAACTGAAATTATTTCTGCTTCTAATCTTAATTATCTTGATGTTTGTTATGTAAATGCTAATGAAAATCCAATACCTGTAGGATTAAATGTACTTGGAACTCCTATGAGTGAATTCTTAGATTATGGCTATTGGAAAATAGTTCCTGATGCTATTCCTACTGTAAGGTATAATGTTAATCTTTCAAATGCAGGACAAACAAACGGTGGAGGGTCACAGGATATGTACGCTGTAATTTCAAATATAGGTGCTGGATGGGTGGATTACGCATATCATTCTACTACTACACAGTCATTTAATGGTTCTTTTGTTAATGCAAGCAGACTTGGACTATCTAAATTTGGAAACTTTATTGTAGCTAAATCTCTTTCTCCTATTTTTACATATATTCCAATTACAAATGCACTTCATAATAAAGGAGTGTCAATAAAAACTAAAATTAATCAAGTCGCTATTAATGGTAGTAATGCAAATCTAAAACTTACAAACAATTCGACTATAAAAGTACAAGATAATTCAGACTTTAATGTTTATGGTACAGCAAATTCATCAAATAGCTTAATCGAAACGAACAATGGAGATATGTACTTCACTGATAATTTTACAAATGACACAGCTAGATATGTAATTAATGGAGGAACATCAACATTTTTAGGAAACTTTATTAATAATAAAGCATCTATTACAAATAATAGTGGGTTAATCAATTACGCCAATGTATACAATAATAATGTTTCTGCAATTTATGCATTTGATAAAATAATAATAAATAATAATCTTTATAATTATGTTGACGCTTCCGTTTATATTGAAGATACAATTGTTGCAAAAGGTAATATATTAAATAATGGTAGAGATTCTTTGCATTATACATTATTCGGAAATAAAGGCACTGTACAATTTAATGGAGTTGCAACTCAAAATATATCTGGAACATCAAGAACTATTTTTGAAAATATTGTTATAAATAATAATAGCAATGTTAATTTGAGTAAATCTTCAATAATTGACAATAATCTGACATTTACTATAGGTAAAATAAATACTCAAGTTGATACTCTTATTTTTACAAATACAGATATTGGTGCTATAGAAGGTTATGATTCTACAAAATATATTATTGGGAATTTAAGACGATATGTTACAGACAATCAATATGACCTCCCTATAGGCTCTTCTGCTAAGTATGAATTGGCAAATATTCAAATTATTAATTCTACTAATTTAGATTACCTAGACGTTAAATTTAATGTGTCTAACCAAAATCCAGTACCAGCAGGAATACTTGTTAATGGAGCGGAAATTACAGAATTCCTAAACTATGGTTATTGGACTATACTTGCTAATCCAGGAGCAACTTCATTACATGTGATTCAATTACATTCGCTTGGACACACTAATGGGGGGCTTCAACCAGAAAATTATGCTGTAATTTCTGATACTACTAATGGATGGATGGATTTTGGATATCATTCTACTTCTACTCAATATTTCTTTGCAAATTATATTGTTGCTGCAAGAAGTGCTTTAAATAATTTCGGCAACTTTATTATTGGGCGTTCGCCTTATCAATTCTATATCCAACCTCCTATAACTAATGAACTAAGAGTTAAAAATACTACGTTAAAAACAGCTTCTGCTAAGATTAGTATTTCTGGTATTAATGCTGTACTTAATAACTACAATAATGCAACAATAAAAAATTATATTGCTTCAACTTTTATTGTAAATGGCATTATTAATAATAACAATTCTTCAATTTATAATTATGGTATACTAAACACAACTGCTGATATTATAAATTATGATAATGCTTATATATATAATAGTGACCTAATTAACGTATCGGCTAATATAAATAATAATCAATCATCTGAAATTGTTAATATAGACTCTATGAATGTTTTGGGATACATTATTAATGATACTCTTTCTTCAATTAATATTGACGGTGTAATTAATCTAAAAGGTAACTTTACAAATAATGCAGAAACAAGTCTTGTGTTTGGAGATAATTCTAGTAGAGGCACAATCGTATTTAATGGAACAGTTAGCCAATATATATCTGGGACAACAATTACTAATTTTGAAAACATCAGAATAGATAATGCAAATGGGCTTGCTCTAACTAACGATGCAATTATTAATAATCAATTATACTTTAATAATGGTAAACTTAACACATACCTTTACAAAGTCGTAATAGCAAACTCTGACACTATGGCTATTCAAGGATATAGTGAAGCTAAATATATAATAGGAAATCTCAGAAGATATATTGCTCAGAAAAACTATAATATACCTATTGGTACAGATAATTACTATCAATTAGCTAATCTTAATATTTTAAATACTACTACTGCTACATACCTAGACATACAATACGTCATTAGTAGTGTTATACTCCCTGCTCCTGGTATTACTATTGGGTCTAAGCTTTATAATGAATGTTTAGATTATGGATATTGGGAAATTACTCCAGATGTTATTCCTGTTCCTGATATTAGTTATAACTTAATGATTCAAGCGGCAGGACATAATAATGGCGGTGGATTACCTGTTGATTATGCAATTATCTCAGATGTAAATGATGGTCTTGGCTGGAAAAGTTTAGGAACTCACAACGATGCAAGCCAAACTTTCTACTTAAGTTATATTCAAGCAAGAAGAACTTCTATGAATAAGTTAGGGCGATTTATTGTTGCAAAAGCAAGTGACCCTTCTATTCCTCTTATTGTAAACACTCTTTATAATAAAGGAGTTGTGTTAAAATCAATTGATGACACCATGCGTATTTCTGGAATATCTGCAGGATATACTAATTCTGATTATGCTAACATGCTTGTTAACGATGTAGCAGTTGTATTTGTTGATGGTAGTATAATTAATAACTCTTACAGCAGTATATATATTGATGGAAAAATAATGTTGAAGAATAATTGGACAAATAATGCTAATGCCACAATAAAAAGAAATGATGGTTCAAGAGGTACTGTTGAATTCTGTGGGGATAGTTTACAAGATGTTTGTGGAACGGCTCAAACTATTTTTGAAAACTTTGTAGTTAACAATTCTGGAAAAGGAATTAGATTAAGAGCTAACATTAAAGTTAAAGATACATTGTTAATGCAAGATGGAGATCTTAATCTTAGTAGTTATGTTATAAATATGGATACTTCCGGTCAATTAATTGGAGAAACTTTTGCTAACAGGGTAAAAGCTACAGATGGAGCAAATACTGAAGGTTTAGGGCTTGGAAACATAAGACGTGTACAATATATTAATAATATTACAGCTGAGGATGTAGCAGGAATTGGAGTAGAAGTTACAACTGCTGGAGATCTTGGATGGGTTACAATAATTAGAGGACATAAAAAAGAATTTATTAATGGTACATATAGCATTAATCGTTATTATGACTTTACTCCTCAAAACCAAGGAATTAACACTACTCTTCTTATTAAATATTTTGATATTGAGGCATTAACACAAACAGGACCAGAAGATTCTATTGTTATGGTTCATTATCATGATGCTCAATGGAATCCATTATTCACATTCCGTGATGCTAGTGTTAACAAGTTCTGGGCTTCAACAAATACATTTAGTAAATTTACAGGAACGACAGATATTGAACAACCTCTCCCTGTTGAAATGCTTTATTTTAACGCATATCTAAACAACGAAAATGTTATTTGTACATGGAAAACGTTAACAGAGTCAAATAGTGATTATTTTATTGTTGAAAGAAGTAAAGATATGGTAAACTTTGAACAAATAGGAACTGTTAGAGCAGCAGGGAATTCTAATTCAATTGTTGAATATAACTTCTCTGACGATACTCCTTATAAAGGAATATCATATTACAGATTAAAACAATACGATTTTGATGGAAAATACAAATATTCAAATACAGCTGTAATAGAAATAAAAGAAAAAGGCGAAGTAGATGGAATTACTAATATTGTTGTATATCCTAACCCTACAAATAGAGGTATGGGTATAAACATTATGTTTCGTAATGAGCATTTTATGAAAAATGTTAATATAATGATGTTTGACAATACAGGAAAAGTCATTATGAACAACTCGCTTGATATAAGTGAATTTGGCAATATTAATATTATGCCTTATATTAATTCCGATTTAGAGCGAGGTCTATATTTTATTCGTATAATATATAATAATAAAGTAGAAAGCCGAAAGGTTATAATACATTAAATAATAATATAAATGATAATATATTTGCCACCATAATGAAATTTTAAAAAAAAGCTTTTTTGTGTAATAGTTATTTATATTTACACTCAAAAAATAAATTATTAATGCAATTAACAACTAAAATATATAAATAAAATGAAAAATAAAATGAAAGAAAAAATGAAAACAATATTATTAAACCCATTGGGGTTTTTATTGCTTTTTCTTTTGGCTACGCAAATTACTTTTGCGCAGGTGGCCATAAATGAGGATGACACAGATGCTAATGCAAAAGCAGCACTTGATGTCAAAAGTACCACAAAAGGAGTTCTGCTCCCAAATCTATCCCAAACAGAACGTGATAATTTAGTTAGTCCTGCAACTGGACTTATTATTTACAATCGTACTGTTGGGTATTTTAATTATTATAATGGAACTAAATGGTGCAGGATAGAACGAACTTTGGTGCTTGACCCTGCAGTTAATCCAACTACAACAGCAAATGATGTAGGTGTAGGTATTGGTATTAGTGATCCAGATAATTCGGCAATTCTTCATGTTAATGCTAATAATAAAGGGGTTCTTATTCCTAGAATGGCTTCCCTTGTTACAGCACCACCAACAGGTCTTATTTTGTATAATACATCTACTAATATCATAAATTATTACAATGGAACAGATTGGGTACCTTTAGATATGACTATTGAATCTGATCCAAATACTAGTGGAACTAATGTTGCAGAAGGAGTTGTAATAGGAGCGACTACAGTTGATGCAACTGCAAAATTGGAAGTAAAATCTACAACTCTTGGAGTACTTTTTCCTAGGATGACTTCTGCACAAAGAGATTTGATAAACTCTCCAGCAGAAGGTTTGTTAATTTATAATACTTCAATGAATCAATTTCAATATTTTACAGATAACAAATGGTATGCGTTTTCAACACCTTCATTATATACTAATGTTCAAGTATTTAGTTATACAGGAAGTAATCAAACATTTACAATTCCTGCAAATAAATATTTTATTTTAGTAAAAATGTGGGGAGCAGGAGGAGCAGGAGGTAACAGTTGGACTTATAATTATGCTGGCGGTGGTGGTGGTTATGCATGGGGTAAAGTTGCTGTTGTTCCAGGACAAACGTATACTATAATTGTTGGGCAACAAGGACGAACTTCTGTTACTGGAACTTCTTTTGGTGGAGGTGGCAATAGAGTTTCTAATTATGGCGGTGGTGGAGGTGGACGTTCAGCTATAAGAACCTCAACTAGTGTTGAGCTCATTACTGCAGGAGCAGGTGGAGGTGGAGGTTGTATGACAGGAACAAATCAAAATCAATATGGAGGAGCAGGAGGTGGAACATCGGGATTAAATGCTAATATAGTATATTCAGATGTTGCAGGTAGAGGAGGTAGTCAAGTAGCAGGAGGTGTAGGTCAAGGAGGTAATGGGTCACAATATACAGGAGGTACATCAGGAAATACAAATGGAGCAAGTGGTGGCGGTGGCTGGTATGGAGGAGCAGGAGGTTTGTATGGAGGTACAAATAACTGGTGTATGGGAGGAGGAGGAGGAGGCTCTTCTTATTATGGAGGAGCAAATGTTTTCACTGGAGGAACAACACCAGGAAGTGGAACAACACCAGGAAATAATGGAGATTCAGACTATGCTGCGGGAATTGGTAATGGTGGAGGCGCAGCCGCTAATGGAGGTCATGGACGAGTTGTTATTAGGTGGTAAGATTTATTATACTTAAAAAGTAAAAGATATGAAAAAAATATTAAATTTAGTGATATGCTTAATAGTGTTAAGCATATCACAACTGCGAGGTCAGGTAGTAATACATGAAACAGACACAGGAGCTACGCCTGATCCTATAGCAGCATTAGATATACAGTCAACGACTAAAGGCTTATTGATTCCTAATTTATCAGAAAGTCAAAAAGCAGCATTACCTTCACCAGATGCAGGGTTAATGGTTTATAATCGTACTTATGGTTATTTTAACTATTTTAATGGAACAAACTGGATCCTTATCCCACGAAGACATGTTACAGTTGCATCAAATCCATCAAGTACAGGTTCTGACAAAGGTGTAGGAATAGGTTTAGATGACCCAGATAATTCTGCGTTATTACATATAAACGCAAATAATAAAGGGCTTTTATTGCCTCGTATTGCAGATGTTATAGCAACACCACCAACAGGTTGTATATATTATCGTCAAGCAAGTAATAAAGTTCGTTTCTATGATGGTACAGCATGGCAAACTCTTAGTGACTCTGCTTTAACCGCTAAAAATACATCAACAGGAGTTGCTGCTGGAGTTATTATTGGAACAGGCACAGTAGCGGCATCTGCAAAATTAGAAATTAAAACAACAGATAAATGCCTTCTTATTCCTAGAATGACATCTGCTCAACGAGATTTAATCCCATCACCTGCAGAAGGATTACTACTATATAATACAAATGATAATCAAATGCAATATTTTGTTGCAAATAATTGGTATTATTTAAAATTTGATTAAATTAAACGTAGAGACGTAAAAAAAATACTACATTGCGTCTCTACGTATTTAATGTGTGTGTGTATATTTTATTATTATTTCTTTTTGAATTGTTTATCCACTTCTTGATACACCATTCTTGATATATCAACAATAATTGTATCCATTTTTTTTGGTTCATCAAGACTGCCTCTAGTCATAACACATAGAATATAAGGTTCATTTGGGTAGTAAACAATCCCACAATCGTGGAGTTGATAATCATTATCAGTAAATCGTTCTCCAAATTTATGCGCAACATTAATTGTAGAGTCATTAATTCCTCTAACTATTGTGTATTTAAATGTAGTGCTTGTTAGTAAATCCAAAGCAAATTCAGACATTTGCTTATTAAGGAAAGAAGCATTGTATAGGATTCTAAAAAATCCCGCATAATCCTTAATAATAACAGAATCGTAAGGGTTCCGTCCATTGATGTTATTGTTAATCATTACCTCATTAAAAAAAACAGAATCATTTGTATATAATCGATTGAAGTCGTATATAACTCCTGCTGCATAGTTATCAGAATATTTTATCATTCGTTCAAGTAATTCTATAGCTGGGTATTTGTTTCCTAATATTAAAGAATCGGTTCCAAAATAATTGCAGTCCCCAAATTTTTTTTTAAACTCTAATTGTTTATAAACGACATTGGGTTCTTGTTCTGCAATTTTAAGAAATTCCATCATAATGGGAACTTTCATCATACTAGCAGGATTAAATTTAGTATTTTCATTAATACCAAACCAGTATCCATTATTTAAATGTCTAAAATATACGGAAATAATTTTTGCATCTCCATTTTCAATTTTAGTATTAACATAGTTTCTTATTTTGGAAACAAAAGGAGTTATTTCTTTAAATTGTATTCCACAATCAAGTAAAGGATTTATATACTTATAGCCTTTGGTTCTGTCAATGGAAATATTATTACTATTTTTTTCAAATACGCTATGTTTGTTACTTGAACATGACCCTAAAATAATAGTATATATTACTATCCAATAAACATTTTTCATTAAAATTTTATTACAAAATTATACACAAAGATAGTACTTTTTTGAATTAATATTTTTAGTAAAAATATTAATTTTATGATTTTAAAAAAATGGTATTTAAGGGTCGTTAATATTTAATATTAGCAATACTATTGAAATAATTAGATATATTATTTTGTAGAAATAACAGATATCTCAACTTTAGCATTAGCAGGAAGTTTTGACACTTCGACACATTCTCTTGCAGGAAAATCGGAAAGAAAATACGATGCATAAACTTCATTAACGGCAGAGAAATTATTCATATCTGTAATAAAAATAGTAGCTTTAATAATATTACTAAAGTCCATATTTACTTCATTTAAAATTGCTTTAACATTTTCAAGAACTCTTATTGTCTCTTCTTTTATGGAATTATTTTCCATAAGCTTAGTTTTAGGATTAACACCAATTTGTCCTGAAACAAATAGCATATTTCCTGTTAAAATTGCTTGATTGTATGGACCAATAGGCATTGGTGCATTTTCTGTTTTTATTATTACTTTTTGCATATTAATATTTTTTTTTATCCTGTTATTGCTGTTATTGCTGGGAGCTCTTCACCTTCAATATATCTTAACAAAGCCCCACCACCAGTGGATATATAACTTACTTTGTCAGCTAAATTAAACATTTTTAAAGCTCCGACAGAATCACCTCCTCCTATTAAAGAAAATGAACCATTTTTTGTTGCTTCAACAATAGATTTAGCAACACATTCAGTTCCTTTACTGAATTTTGGCATTTCAAATACCCCCATAGGTCCATTCCACATAATAGTTTTAGATTCTTTTATAACGTCAGAAAAAATACGGCATGTTTCAGGACCAATATCTAATCCCATCCAACCTTCTTTAATATCATTTATAGAGCAAGTTTGAATGTTTGCATCATTAGAAAAGGAATCAGCAACAATATTATCTTTAGGAAGGACTAATCTAACCCCATTTTCTATTGCTTCTCTAATTACTTTTAGAGCAACATCAAGTTTGTCATTTTCAATCATAGAAGATCCAATATTTCCTCCCATAGCTTTAATAAAAGTGTAAGCCATGCCACCTCCAATAATAATTGTATCTGCTTTTTTCATCATTTCTGTTATAACCAATATTTTGGTTGATACTTTAGAGCCTCCGATAATAACAGTAGAAGGACGATTATAATTTAACAAAACTTTATCTAAGATTTCTAACTCTTGTTGTATAAGGAGCCCAATCATTTTATCATTAGGAAAAAAACGAGCAATAGCAGCTGTTGAGGAATGATTACGATGTGCAGTACCAAAAGCATCATTAACATACACATCTCCGAGTGACGCTAGTTGTCTAGAAAAAGCCATATCACTTTCTTTTTCCTCTCTATGAAACCTTAAATTTTCTAATAGTAGAACTTCACCAGGTTGTAAAGCCTGAGCTAACTTATGGGCAGCTTCCCCAATACAATTATCTGCAAATTTAACATCTCTTTTTAATAGTTTAGATAAATGTTCAACAATATGTTTTAATGAAAATCTCGTTTCATAACCACAAGTAGGTTTGCCAAAATGAGACATTAAAATAATAGCACCCCCATCGTTAATAATTTTGTTTAATGTAGGTAATGATGCCACGATTCGAGTATCATCAACTATTTTTAAATTTTCATCTAAAGGGACATTGTAATCAACTCTTACTAAGACTTTTTTTCCTTTGAAATTATAATTATCTACGGTTAGCATAACATATTTTTTTAAAGTTTATGTTGCAAAGGTAATATTGAAAAACGAAACTTAATGATTTTTTAACAATTATCTTTAAAGTTATGTTTTTTCTTTGTTTAACAATTGGTTTTCATTGTTAGGTTTATTTTAATATAATCCTAGATGATATGAAGAAAATATGAATTTTCAAAAATGATTTTTTGAGAAGAATAAAAAACTGGAGATTTCTTTTTTATGAGCACAATTATCATATTGTTTTACAAATAATTTTCAAATGAATTAATACGAATCTGCCTTCTAATATGAACCATTCAAATAAGACAAACATGTTAGAGGTTTAACATATTCAGGCATTGACATTGCACAATGTCAATGCCTGAAATAGTATGACCGTTTTGAACAGATTTTTATTAATAATTTAAAACTGTAAAAAGATGGCAACAAGACAAAAATTTAGAGCAACAACAGAATTTCGGCGCAAACGGCATTTTAGC
>Ga0209417_1003201_pt1 | contig 22608 bp, 21 predicted proteins | sample RifGroF2_FD_184002 | JGI IMG/M metagenome (GOLD analysis project Ga0209417, IMG submission 184002) | Groundwater microbial communities from Rifle, Colorado, USA - Groundwater F2 (SPAdes) (version 2) | ecosystem: Environmental > Aquatic > Deep subsurface > Groundwater | place: Rifle, Colorado... | reverse complement strand
GAACTCGGAGAACTTGCACAGTACGGCAGAAAGTAGGGTACAGGGGGACGCTTATTAATGTGCTAATGTGCTAATATGCTAATGTGCTAATGTGCTAATGTGCTAATGTGCTAATGTGCTAATGTGATTGTGGGTAAATACGGAACACGTACTGTAAGCAATTCCGGTGTATTAATCAATTTTTCTTAAGATTGTATTCGTACTGTCCTATAGCGTTTTTAGCTGCTGATATTGTCAGTTTATTACTATCTAATGTGTATTTATACTGACCATGCAGAACTAAGTTCCCGTCAAAGTCAGCGGACCAAGCACCCATGCCATTAAAGGTGATTGTACCCATCTTGGTAAGGAACGTCCCCCACCCCCCTGCAGGGATTCTGTTAAGATTTCCAGAGCAATTGTATTTCCCGTTGTTAATCTCTAAAGTAACTGGTCCAGTTTTAGTTACTGAGCTGTAGTGCACCGTAAAAATGCCTGTATAAGTACCATCAAGAATTTTCAGGTCTTCGATTTGCTCTTCTTGATCTTCTTCAATTTTCATCGCTTCTTTATTACAACTAAATAATAGTAACGAGAATGTCAGAATGGTCGATAAAAAATGCAACGTTCTCATAATATATGTTTTATATGCAATTCATATATTGTAGATGCAAAAAAATATCAAATAGTTGCATCTATTAAATCATTAAATAGCCAATACCTATTTAACTGTTTTTTTTCTGTTGAATATGAGAACGCCGGCAAACGGCTACGAGGGATTACCTACCATCCCCATGAACAGCACGCAACCGGTAGATTTTTCGCAAATTGCAAATACGAACGGATGATTGGCAGTAAAATTAACAGGAGGAGTGTAAGATGTGTTTTTAATGCCGATAATTGTTACCGCCGCAGCTTCCGTTCCCTTTTCATTGACATCTATGTATGTGAACTGGTCTACAGTAGAGATGTATGACTTAAGTTGAGGGAATATTCTTGAAAAATCAGCCAGATATGAATCAAAAGCGATAGCCATCCCCATCTGTTTTAAAATGTCATTTAAGTTATCCTTATATTCAATCTTAAACTTTGGGATTTGCATATTTACCTCTTTTGTAACCATGTTTTTGATGAAATTTTGCCAGTACAACGGACTTTTTAATTTTGTAATCATCTTTGAAACTGAAACATTTTCCTGAGGCAACATAATAACCATGCTGAATGCGCCGTTCCCATATGGTAAATTAACAGCAGACAGAGTTTCATCTGTATAATAAAGTAACTCTTTCTGATTGTTCATCATATTTGCAGAGACAATAGTGCCATTCTCTTTTTTGAAAAGGCCTGATTTTGTTTCTGTCTCCTTGAACGTATATCCTTTTCCCCAATCTCCCTTAAAATAAAGAGCATTAAGCAAGTACATTAAGTCATAAGGAGAAATCTCTTTCAATACCTCTTTTATAAGACCATTTGTATTATCGGAACACCATTTATTGATAGTTTTTACAGCATCCGGCGACGAAAAATCCAATGCTTGTACTTGCGCATTGTACCATGTTTTGTTTGTCTGAACAAATCCGTCATTGACACTAATACCGTTTCTGTACCAGATAGAGTTGGCAATTGCCAGCTTTACAGATGGATCGGTAGAAAGCAGCGATTCTTTCATCTTTTTGTAGTATCCGTTCACATCGTTATCGGTATAACTCTGGAAACCCAGGACATTTTGAATGGCTGATTTAGTCTCTCCGTCTGCTCCATTCCAAACCATGGCCAAAGCAGTACTCAGACTGAAAGGAGAGATCATGATATTATCCTTCTTAGCACCTTTTTGGTTATTTTCATAAGCCAGCGAAAAAAATTCCATGGCAAAACTCTTATCAGCTTCTGCCATTTTTGTTTCTGATGTATTTAGCTGGATTGTTATTGGCTCTTTAATGGTTTCTTCAGAAGGTGATTGGTTCTTGTCACAACTACTCAGAAGACAGAATCCGCAAATTATAGAAAAAATACTAATTTTAGTTTTCATAATTTAGACATTTCGTTACTTATTAATACAAGACGCAAAATATTAATAAATTGCTACAGCTACATATTTTAAAACTACATACCTTTGAAAAAAATCAAAATATGAATAGGTTAATGATACTTTTCTTTGCATCTATAGCAACAATATCTATAGTTACCGCACAGCAACCAATAAAAAGCAATTCAAAATTCGTTACTAATTACGAAAAAAACAACTTTAACCGAACCCCACGTTACTCAGAAACAGTTGAGTTTTGCAAACTTCTTGACAAAAATTCTCCAATGGTAACCTACACTTCAATCGGGACCTCTCCACAAGGAAGAGATATTCCCCTACTTATTGCTGACAAGGACGGGCTGACATCTCCCGATGAAATCCGTGCAAAAGGAAGATCTGTCATACTTGTAGAGGCTGCCATTCATGCAGGAGAACCAGATGGAAAAGATGCAGGACTGATGCTTATAAGAGATATAGCTGTTTACAATAAGTTCCCCGGAATTCTGGATAATGTCTCGCTTCTTTTTATTCCAATAATAAATGTTGACGGACACGAAGATTTCGGAAGCTTTTACCGTATAAACCAGAATGGACCAGAGGAAGTAGGAGCAAGATTCACAGCTCAGAGGTATAACATGAACAGGGATTTTATTAAGGCAGATGCTCCGGAAACCCGTGCACTCATAGTACTTTACAAAAAATGGATGCCAGAACTGTTCATGGACATTCATGTCACCAATGGAGCCGATTTTCAATATGTATCCACTTATGGGGTTGACCATTGCGGTTTTCTAAACGACAATCTACTTAAATGGACCAATAATGTTTATGAGAAAAAACTTAAGGAAGGAATGGCAGCCGCCGGCTTCCCGATTTTCCCGTATTTTGAGTCCTACAGTAATACAAATCAAAGAGCAGGAGTCCTACCGAACAATTTTCCTCCACAATACTCAAATGGCTATGCTTCAGCAAACAACAGAATTGGAATTCTGGTTGAGAACCATATTTATAAACCATACAAACAACGTGTCGAATCATCATACAATTTGATTCTTCAATCACTTAAGATAATTGGCGAAAACAGCAGAGAACTACAAAAGGAGATAGCTCTTGCAGATAGAAATTCTGCATCCGACATGTTTCGAAGAGATTCGCTCCCGCTTATGTTCTCTCATGACTTTAAAGACAGCATATTAGTTGATTATCTTGCATGGAACGATAAAAAGGTAAAGAGTGAACTTTCGGGTGCAGATTGGACTTACTCCGACAGAACATCGCCTGTAACCATCCGTCTACCGCTTTTCACATCTTATAAGAAGGATCTTATGATCAAGCTTCCAAAAGCCTATATAATACCACAGGAACAAATTGCAACAAGAGAGCTGCTTGATCTGCATGGAATCAAATACAGCATACTTAATACAGATACCACAATTTACGTGGAAACATATCGTTTTGTAAACCCAAAATGGTCCGAATTTCCAAATGAAGGCCGAGTAACTCTGACAACCGGATATACTACCCAAAAAGAGTATGTAAAATTTAGAAAAGGAGATTTGATAATTTTAACAGCACAACCAAAGGTGAAAATCATAGCTCACATGCTTGAGCCAAAATCACCCACATCTCTTGTCTATTGGGGATTCTATAACCTCTTTGCACGTCCGGCAACTGAGTTCTGGATAAGGCTAAACTACATGGAGGTTAAAGGACGGGAGATGATTGCAAAGGACCCTGCATTAAAAAAGGAGTTCGAGACCAAGAAGGCAAACGACCCAGCATTTGCAAATGACCCTCAGGCAATCCTGCAGTTTTTTATGTCTAAGGTAAGGGAAAACGTTGAACCAAATGTCAGTCGTTATCCTGTTTGCCGTATCTTATAATAATATAATATTGCATCTCTTTTGTTTGTGTACCTTCCTAAATGGGTCGTGTACCGCATTTAGGAAGGTACACAATCAATGTATACGAGATGCATAATAACAACTATAAATCCACTAACACATAATTCGTAGATGCATTACTCAGATTTTTTTGGACATTTAAAATAAATTACTACCTTTGCATTAGTAATCGTACTACTTAGATAAAAATGAATAGAAAAATTAGAGAAATAGCAGATATTCAATCAGGTGTTTACCTTAAAACTGCTCCTGATGGAGATGTTATATATTTGCAAATTAAAGATTTTGAAATAAATAACAACACAACTAGCAATCTTGAACCATCTATTAAAGATAATGGAAATATTTCAAATCATCTGCTTTTAGAGGGAGATCTATTATTTGCAGCCAAAGGGACATCTAATTTTTGTGTTGTGTATAATATATCTATTGGAAAAGCAGTAGCTTCATCCTCTTTTTTTGTAATAAGAATCAAGAATACTGAGGTTAACCCATATTTTTTATGTTGGTTTCTTAACTCACATGACATATTGAAAACTTTAAAAAACCATGCGGTTGGGAGTTCAATTCCGTCAATAACAAAATCTATGATTCAAGATATTGAGTTTGAATTACCTTCAATCGAAAAACAGCGGCTTATTATGGAGATTAGCAACCTACAAAAGAAGGAAGAAGAATTATACAGATCGATTTCTTCTCAAAAAAAAGTATTGACAAGCAAAATACTTACTGAAACAATAAAATAATAAATATATGGCAACAAAAACAACGCAGGCAGAGATTAACAGAATTGTATGGAAAGCATGCGATACATTCAGAGGTGTTATTGATCCAAGTCAATACAAGGACTATATACTTACTATGCTATTTCTGAAATATGTAAGTGATGTACATAAATCAAAATTTCATGAACATCTTCAAAAATACGACGGGAATCTTGAAAGAGCAGAGAGAGCTATGCGACATGAACGATTCATAGTTCCAAAAACCAGCTCATTTGATTTTCTATATGAATTTAGAAATGAAAGTAACATCGGTGAATTAATCAACATAGCCCTTGCAGACCTTGAAGATGCCAACAGAGAAAAGATGAGCAGCGAAGATGGAAGTGGCATTTTCAGAAACATTGACTTCAACAGTAGTAACCTTGGAGATGCAAAAGATAAAAATACCCGCTTAAAAAATTTAATCCTGGATTTCTCCGATGAAAAAATGATTTTTGACGAATCCCATTTGGAGGGCAACGATATTATTGGAGATGCCTATATGTATCTTGTATCAACATTTGCAAGCGAATCCGGCAAAAAGGCAGGAGATTTCTTTACTCCGGCAGAAGTTTCCACATTATTAGCAAAACTAACAAAAAGCAAACCCGGAGCAAGGATTTGCGATCCCACCTGTGGTTCAGGATCACTACTTATTAAAGCAGGGATGGAAGTTGACGGAGACAACTTCTCATTATATGGTCAGGAGCTCAATGGAAGTACCTGGGCTCTGGCAATGATGAATATGTTTTTGCATGGGTTTGACAGTGCGATAATTCGTTGGGGCGACACCCTTCGCACGCCAAAACTAAAAGAAGGCGACCTTCTTATGAAATTTGACACAGTTGTCGCAAATCCTCCTTTTTCCTTGGACAAATGGGGAGCAGATGAAGCAGAACATGATTCTTACCAGCGTTTTTGGCGTGGTGTTCCTCCAAAGAGCAAAGGAGACTGGGCATTCATAAGTCATATGATTGAGGTGGCTCACGAAAAAACAGGTAAAGTGGGAGTAGTTGTTCCACATGGTGTATTATTCAGGGGGTCAAGTGAAGGAAAAATCCGCAAACAAACTGTTGAAGAAAACATTTTGGAAGCCGTAATTGGATTGCCGGCAAACCTTTTCTTTGGAACAGGTATCCCTGCAGCTATCGTTATATTCAATAAGGGCAAAAAGAATAAAAATGTACTTTTTATCGATGCAAGCAAAGAGTTCGAGAATGGGAAAAATCAAAATAAATTACGCTCGCAAGACATTGAACACATTGTTTCTACATACTGTAAGTTTTCGGCAGGTGAGCTGAAAGAAGGAACAGCAGAAGATAAATACGCTTATGTTGCTACCCCTGCAGAAATAGCAGAAAATGATTACAACTTAAACATCCCGCGTTATGTGGATACTTTCGAAGAGGAAGAGGAGATTGACATCGTTGCCGTTCAAAAAGAGATTGACACTCTTGAGATCGAGCTAAAAGAGGTACAGGCAAAAATGAAGCAATACCTTGCCGAACTGGGATTTTAATATCTATTTAAATGAAAAATTCAGCAAAGAATAATAAATCAATCTTTGAAAATATTCGAAGAATCGATGATTTCGGAATAGAGTTCTGGAACTCAAGAGATCTGGCTAAAGCATTTGATTATTCAGATTATCGCAATTTTGAAAAAGTAATTGAAAGATCAAAGGAAGCATTAAGTTTGAGCAATCAAAAAATAGAAGACCATTTCGTTGAGCTCAACGAAATGGTTACAATCGGCTCTGGAGCACAAAGAGAATTAAGGTCCACAAAATTAACTAAATATGCATGTTATTTGATTTCGTTGAATGTTGATAGATCGAAAGTATCCAGAGAAAAAGCAGAAAGTTTTTTTATCGGCAAATCATTTAGAAAAACAATAGATACCCCCTTTTCATTGAGGAAGTTATCTATCAATGATGAAACAACGAGCTTCTTATTATATACAGCACCAAATGGTGATATAAAAGTAGAAGCGATACTATCAAATGAGACAATCTGGCTCACGCAAGAACATATGAGTCTGGTGTTTGATGTTAATAGACCTGCGATTTCCAAACACTTAAAAAATATTTTTCACAGCAAAGAATTGGATGAAAATTCAGTTGTTTCCATTTTGGAAACAACTGCCTCCGATGGCAAAATATATGAAGTAAATTATTACAATTTAGATGCTGTAATATCCGTTGGATACAGGGTAAATTCCACTCGTGCCACACAATTTAGGATATGGGCTTCAAGTGTCCTGAAGGAGTATATGATTAAGGGCTTTGCAATGGACGATGATAGACTTAAGAATGGCAGGTTCTTTGGCAAGGATTATTTCAAAGAGTTACTCGAAAGAATCCGTTCAATTCGGGCAAGTGAGCGACGGATTTACCAGAAAATTACAGACATATTTGCCGAATGCAGTATTGACTATGATTCTAAATCAAGTATTGCTCACGAGTTTTATGCCGAGGTGCAGAATAAATTCCATTATGCTATTACCGGCAAAACAGCTCCGGAAATTATCTATCTAAGCGCCAAGGCAGACAACGAGTTTATGGGGTTAAAAACATTTAAAAACGCCCCTGCCGGAAGGGTACTTATAAGCGATACAAAAATTGCGAAAAACTACCTTGCAGAAGATCAAATCCGGATTTTGGAGCGAACCATATCATCTTACTTTGATTATGTCGAAAGATTAATAGAAACGAGAACATATTTTACTATGGCAGAATTTGCCGGAAGCGTTAACAAATTTTTGGAATTTAATGAGTTCAAGATCCTGAAAGGGAAAGGAACCATTAGCCGGCAGCAGGCCGATGAAAAAGCCGAAAATGAATATGAGTCATTCAATAAACGACAAAAAATTGAATCCGATTTCGATCGAATTGTAAAACAACTGGAGAGCAAGAAAGATGAAGCAATATAAGGAAATCCCTGCAGGATACAAGGATAGTCCGCTTGGGATAATTCCGGAAGACTGGCAGGTGAAAAAATTGGATGAACTCGGTGTCTTTTTAAAAGGGAAAGGTATACCAAAGGATAAAATTAAATCATTTGGAAATCCTTGCCTTACGTATGGTGATATCTACACTAAGTATAATTTTGTTATAAAAAACATTAAATCTTTTATTGATGATAGTGCTGCTTTGGAAAGTCAGAAAATTGAATTTGGAGATATTCTATTTGCTGGCTCGGGTGAAACTATAGAAGATATTGGAAAGTGTGTTGCTTATATTGACAAAGAAATCGCTTTTGCAGGTGGTGATATTATTATTTTCAAACCTTATGAGTCCGAAAGTATTACTCTATCATATTTATTGAACTCCTCAGTTAGCAATAAACAAAAATACAAGTTTGGGCAAGGACACTCTATTGTTCATATTTATCCTTTCCATTTAAAAAAAATTGAGATTGTTTTACCCACTTTGCCAGAACAAAAGAAAATAGCAGAAATCTTATTTTTCTGGGACAAAGCAATTGAAAAGCAAGAACAATTGGTTGAAAAATTAGAGAGAAGAAAGCGAGCAATTATGCAACCTATTATGAGGGGGAAAATCCGTCTTTCTGGATTTGCAATAAAATGGGGAGACACTGAATTAGGTGATTTACTCGATTATATTCAGCCAACTCCATATTTAGTGAGAGATACACTTTATGACAATAAATACCCAGTACCTGTGCTGACTGCGGGAAAGACTTTTGTTCTTGGTTACACAAATGAGATTGATGGTGTTTTTGTTGATTTACCAGTAATAATTTTTGATGATTTTACTACAGCTTCCAAATTTGTAAATTTTCCATTTAAAGCAAAATCCTCGGCAATGAAATTATTAAAAGCCAAAAAAAATGTTAATATCAAATTTGTATATGAGGCTATGCAACAAATAAAATATGCAATTGGAGGGCATGAAAGACATTGGATATCAAAATTTTCATATATTACCATTCCTCTCCCTGGCATTGAAGAGCAGAATAAAATTGCAGAAATAATTTCATGCATTGATACAGAGATTGATCTGGCAAGAGAAATTCTTGGGGCTTTCCGCTCCCAAAAAAACTGCTTAATGCAAAAACTACTAACAGGTAAAACTCGAGTTAAATTATGATTAATATAAGGAAGTTAATCGAAGAAGTAATCTGCGATTTAACATATAATGTATCAATAAGTACAGTAGGCAGTAAAGTACAAGTAATTTCGAGGCTACTTAAAAATAAAATATTTACTGACTGGGTAGATAGTGAATTTGTTAATGGATATATTGATGACGCAATTATTCCAAAACACAGGAAAAGCACAATAACAGGCGTATATGCAGATTTTATTACCCCTCATGGCTTTGGAATGATGCAATATAAAAACACTGAAATACCTATTGTGAATTTAGGTAATGAAAAATATGAGCAGATAACCGAAATTAAAGTTAAAGATTCATTATCCGTAATTCAAAGTGTATTAGAAAATACAAAGGATGATATTGCTTATAGTTTGGGCCCGAATGAAGTTTATATGATTCAAATGATTATGCCTAATTGTCAAATAATGAGAATAAATAAAATTGTGTCTCGTCATTTTTTTGAAGCAATCATACAAACTGCAAAGAACAAACTTCTTGATATATTTTTAGAATTTAACGACACAATGTTTAATCAGGAAATAGACTTCGATGTGATGAATAAGAAAAGAGAAATCGACAGGATTATTAATAAAACAATTAATGCTGGTGTATATATTGAAGATAAGGGAATTGCAAATATTTGTGATTCAACAATTGTTGGAGGCAACAGAAACAATATCGAAATTTACAGTAAAGCGAAAGAAGAACTTCGTTCCATAACTGATAAAATTGAAGAACTTGTACATAATATTGATCTTGATAGAGAAGATCTTGTAGCAGAAGTCGTAAAAATAAAGATGGAATTAGGTAGTCAATACCAACAACCAAAAGTTATCAAATCAGCATTTAATGCGATTAAAGGAATTGTCATTGGTGTTGCAGCGAATAGAATCACACCTCTTGTAGATTCCGCATTAGAAATATTAAAACAACAAATATAATATTCAGTTGAATTATGAAAAGGAAAGAAATACATATTGTTCCAAACACAGATAAAGGGGGTTGGGATGCCAATAAACCGGAACTATCGAAAATCTCAAAACATTTTGATACGAAACAAGATGCTATGGTGTGGAGTCGAAATCAAGCTATAAAAGAAGGAAGAGAGCTTATTCCGCACGGTAAAGATGGAAAAATTCAAAACCCTAGTAGTCATGGCGAAGATCCTTGCCCGCCAAAAGACAAGAAGAATTAATGTCAAAATTATTTTAACATGCCATATCCTATTGAAAAAAAGCTCGTTATAGCAGTCGCATCAAGTGCGCTATTCGATTTAACGGAATCACACGCAATCTATAAAAATTATGGTGTTGAAGAGTATCGTAAATATCAGGAAAAGAATGTGAATAACCATTTTCAAAAAGGTGTTGCTTTTCCTTTTTTAAAAAGATTATTACGATTAAACGAGGTCTTCTCCGAAGAACAGCCGGTTGAAGTTGTATTAATGTCCAGAAATAGTCCCGAAACAGGAATTCGTGCATTTAAAACTATTGAGCATTACGGGTTAAATATTACACGTGCAGGATTTTTCTCTGGCACCTCTCCATACAAATACTTACCTGCTTTTAATGCATCTCTTTTTTTGTCTGCAGATGAGAAAGATGTGCAGTCTGCTTGTGATAATGGCATTGCCGCAGGTCGGGTGTTAGATTCAAGGATGCAGGATAGCGACTCTGACAATGATTATGAATTAAGGATTGCCTTCGACTTTGATGGAGTAATTGCAACAGATGAAGCAGAAAAAGTCTATCAGGAGGAAGGTATGGAGGCATTTCACAATCATGAGAGAAACTTTGCAAATACTCCATTAGAACCAGGATTATTGGGCGATTTATTCAAGAAAATTTCCTATTTCCAAAAAATGGAGGCAAAACGACAACAAAAAGATCCAGATTATAAAAGAATTCTAAAAACATCAATAGTCACAGCAAGAAATGCTCCTTCCCACGAGAGATTAATTAACACATTAAAAAGTTGGGGTGTTGATGTAAATGAAGCTTTTTTCCTTGGTGGAATTGACAAATCAAGAGTTTTGGATATTATGCATCCACATATGTTTTTTGATGATCAAATGGGGCATTTGTCCAATTTAACAAACATACCATCTGTACATATTCCTTTTGGAATTACAAATATTAAGAGCAAATAGAATCATTATGAACATCTCATTCAAAGAAGACCACATAAGCCAAATACCAGCCTTGCAATTATTGCAAAAACTAGGATATACATATCTTTCGCAAGAAGAGGCTTTTGATTTGCGAGATGGTAAAACAACAAATGTTTTGCTTGAGCCAATCCTTCGAAAACAACTTGAAGAGATTAATTCTATTCAGGTTAGTAGCAATAAAACGGCACTGTTTTCTACACAGAATATTGAAAATGGCATAGTTGCCTTACGCAATGTGCCATTGGACGAAGGATACATTTCTGCCAATCAGTATGTGTATGATTTACTGACATACGGAAAACCATTGGAACAGAGTGTTGATGGAGATAAAAAAAGTTTTACTTTACGCTATATCGACTGGGAGAATCCTGAACGGAATATTTTTCATGTTACTGAAGAGTTTGCTGTAACCCGCACAGGTAAGTCCGACACGTGCCGCCCGGATATAGTCTTGTTTGTAAATGGTATCCCTTTATGCATAATTGAATGTAAGCGCCCTGATATCAAAGATTCTCTCCAGCAAGCAATATCGCAGCATCTTAGAAATCAAAAAGAAGATGGTATCCGCGGATTATATCTTTATTCCTCATTATTATTAAGTCTGGCAACCTCCTTTGCCTCCTACGCAACAACCGGAACGCCGGAGAAATTTTGGGGAAAATGGAAAGAACAATTTGCCTCACAGGGAGAAGATGATGCTTATAATGAGAATCTTCGCAAAGTCGTGAATACAGCATTAAGCCCTGAACAAAAACAAAAGCTCTTTCAAAACAGGTATCATTATGTTGCCGGTCATTTCGATGAACTTGAAAAGCAGACGATAGAACCTTCCGAACAAAATGCATATTTATATAGTCTGTGTCATCCGGAAAGATTTCTTGATTTCATTTTCAGTTTTACAATTTTTGACGATGGTATTAAGAAAATTGCTCGTTATCAACAATATTTTGCTGTTAAAAAAACGCTGGAACGAGTTCGAGTCGTAACTGAAGGGAAACGCAAAGGTGGCGTTATCTGGCACACACAGGGAAGTGGTAAATCATTGACGATGGTATTTATTGCACAAGCGATTGTGTTGGATAAAAGCATTAAAAATCCTAAAATAATTCTTGTAACCGACAGAACTGACCTTGACAGACAAATAACAGGGACTTTCAAAAAGTGCGGGACTTATGTTGAGAATGCAAAAACAGGTACTCAGCTTGTTGAATTACTTGAAAGCAAAACAGATGCTGTAATAACTACAGTAATTAATAAGTTTGAAACAGCTGTGAGCAAAATCAAACCACCGCTCGAAGATCCAAATATTTTTGTGTTAATAGACGAAGCACACAGGAGTCAATATAAGGAGCGTAATATTCAGATGCAGAAGACACTGCCAAACGCTTGCTTTATTGCAATGACTGGTACACCCCTGATGAAAAAGGAGAAGAGCACGGCACAAAAATTCGGAGGTATTATACAACCCGTTTACACAGTAGATCAAGCAGTAAAAGATAAAGCAGTTGTACCATTACTCTATGAAGGACGCATAGTTTCGCAGGAAGTGCACGAAAAAGCGATTGATAACTATTTCAATATGGTTTGTGAACCGCTGAATGATTATCAGCGTCTTGATATGAAAAAGAAGTTTAGCCGGGCCGACCAACTAAACCAAGCGGAACAAAGAGTCTATGCAATTGCCTGGAACATATCACAACATTATCGTGATAACTGGCAAGGCACTAAATTTAAAGGGCAGTTAGTATGTCCCAGAAAGCGCATTGCAATTAAATATAAAGAGTTTTTAGACGAAATCGGAATTGTCTCCTCAGAAGTACTTATTACATCTCCCGATGACAGAGAGGGAGAAGATGCTGCATTCGGAGAAACAAGCAATACCGAAAAGGCTTTCTGGAAAAAGATGATGGATGAGCACGGCACGGCAAAAAAATATGAAACGAATATTATCAATAGGTTTAAGAATAGTGAACATCCAGAAATTATTATTGTAGTTGACAAATTACTAACCGGTTTTGATGAACCAAAAAACACAGTAATATATTTGGATCGAAAGCTAAGTGATCACAATCTTTTGCAGGCAATTGCCCGTGTGAACAGGGTTTGTGACGATAAAGAATATGGCTTTATTATTGATTATTATGGTGTTTTGGGAGCTCTTAATGATGCATTGGATATCTATTCCGATTATGACCCTGAAGATCTTGAAGGGGTCTTTGCAGATGTTAGCGAAGAAGTTAATAAACTTCCTCAGAAGTATTCCGAATTATGGGACCTTTTCAAAGAGATTTCCAATAAGAAAAATCTGGAGTCCTATGAACAACTCCTAAGGCATGAAGATGTAAGGCAAAACTTTTATGATAAATTGGCCGGTTATGCAAGATGTCTTAAAATCGCACTCTCTTCAATTGATTTTCACAAACAAGTTCCGGAAAAAGATATCGCCCGATACAAAGAAGACTTGGCAATGTTCTTGAAACTAAGGAGCTCCGTACAGGAAAGGTATTCAGATAGTATAAATTACAAACAGTATGAGGGACAAATTCAGAAATTGATAGACACTCACATAGAAAGTGGAGCGGTAAAAACAATAACCGAACTTGTAAATATATTCGATAAAGACAGATTTGCAGAAGAGGTTGAAAAAATTATCGGACAAGCGGCAAAAGCAGATACAATTGCATCGCGGACTAATAAGTATATCAATGAAAACATCGATACGGATCCCGCTTTTTATAAGAAATTTTCGGAATTACTTAAAGAAACAATTTCTGCATATGAACAAGGTCGTATTGATGAGGCTGAGTATTTGAAGAAGGTAATCAATCATAGAGATGCCGTTCTATCTCATACAGATGATGAAATACCATCTTCTCTTTCCCGGAATAATGCAGGAAAAGCATATTTCGGCTTAAGTTTGGAGGTATATAAAACGTTCCATAACGAGACAAATTTATTTGACACAAAACGGCTTGCACTCGATACTGCTCTTGCTTTTGATTCAATCATACAAAGATTTGTGAAGGAAAACGATAAAGTAATCGTAGACTGGCAGTCAAAAATTAATGTGATTGGTAAAATGAAGATAGAAATGGAAGATTTTTTGATTGACGAAATTAAAAGAACATGGGAGATTCCTATGACTTTTGAAGATATGGACTCAATAATTGACCGTTGTGTAGATGTTGCTAAATTATGGTTCAAGTAATGGAGAAAGAGATTGTTTTTGGTTTAACAACAATTAAGTATTCAGTTACTTATGCGGAGAGAAAAACTCTTCGGATACAGGTCAGCCCAGACGGAGCAACTACAGTTAGAGCGCCACTTGATGCAACAATATCTTTAATAGAAGAAAAAATAAAAAAAAGAGCGGGTTGGATATTAAAACAGCAAAACTATTTCATATCCTTAGGTATAAAAACACCAAAACGAAGGTATATAAGCGGTGAATCTCATTTGTATCTGGGCAAACAGTATCTTTTACGATTATCAGAAGGAAAACCAAATAGCGTAAAATATAAAGGTCGGTATTTTGAGATAATCTGTTCTCCAAAATCAAAAGCCGAGGGATTAATGAAAGAGTGGTACAGAGAACATTCCAAAGTAAAGTTTGCAGAAATTGCAGAACCAATTATCCAACGATTTAAAAAATACGATATCCAACCAACTTCACTTTATATTCAAGAAATGGCAACCCGATGGGGTAGTTGTACAAATAAGGGAAAGATTATTTTGAACACTGAGCTTATTAAAGCACCTCGCCCCTGTATTGAATATGTAATAACACATGAGCTTTGTCATCTATTGCATAGAAGCCATACAAAAGATTTTTTCGACTTACTTTCAACAGAAATGCCGGATTGGAAAAGATGGAAGATCAAATTGGAAGTATTTATGTATTAATATTCTTTCTCCATCAGAGAGTCACATAAGCTGACTTCGCTTTTTTAGCCAAATTTTTAGAAGTTTTTCAGGAATAAGAGTGAGGACTGTTTGACGAACGTAGTGAGGAGTTCCGCAGCTCCCTGAAAAACTGACAAAAATGGCGTTAAAAAAAAGCATAGGAGGCTATTGGCTCTCTGATGGAGAAAAACTTTAAATCAGAATGTCAGCAATAGTGAAGACAGCAAAGATTACAGATGCAAAACCATTGGCTGTGAAGAACGCGGCATTGATCCTTGACATGTTTGATGGTGAGACAATAAGATGCTGATAGACAAGAAGCACAACAAAGATTGCGGCCCCAACCAGGTAAATTGCACCCATCTCTGCCACCACATAAAACAGATAGAGAAGCGGGATAATAAGCAAGTGACCAATGGCAGAAATTATCAATCCCCCCCTTTTACCATATAACTGTGGAACAGAATGCAGATTCTGCTCTTTGTCAAACTCTTCATCGGCAAGTGCATATATAATATCGAAACCACTCACCCATAGCAAAACTATCAATGACAAGACCAAAGGTGCAGGATGGAACACCCCGGCAATGCTCAGATAGGCACCAACAGGCGCTATTGCCAAAGCTAGGCCCAGTACATAGTGACAAAGTGAGGTGATTCTTTTCATAAAACTGTAAAGGAGCAATATAGCTAAAGTTGGAAAAGCGAGATAAAAGCAAAGAGAATTTATCATCAGGGCAACTATAAGGAAAAGCAATATGTTGGCAATTACAAAAACCTTTACTGCCCCTGGTGAAAGATGACCTGCAGGTATCTCGCGGGATGAAGTTCTCGGATTTTTTGCATCAATCTCCCGGTCCAGATATCTGTTGAATCCCATTGCAGAGTTCCTGGCAAACACCATTGCCATCAATATCAATCCAAACAACCACCATGAAAAATTATTTCCTGTAATTTTGACAGCCAGAAAGAACCCTATAAGAGCAAAAGGCAGAGCAAATATTGTATGCGAGAATTTGACAAGTTTCAGGAATTTGCCAATCTCTTTAATAATGGTATTTGACATTTCATATTTTATTCCGACTACCTGAGAGTTGCGCCAAAACGCTCCATAAAAGAACCAAGTAATCTGTTCATTACCTCCTCAACATATTTGTCAGTCAGAGTCTTCTCTATGTCCTGAAGCGTAAAGCTTAGTGCATATTGCTTTTTCCCGTCAGGAATCTTGTCTCCTCGGTATACATCAAAAAGAGTCACCTGCTTAAGTATTTTCTTTTCAGTCTTGAATGCCAGTTTTCTCAACTCGGCAAATGACACATTTTCATCAATCAACAGTGCCAGGTCCCTTCTTACTTCAGGAAATTTTGGCAGTTCGCTGAACAACACCTTTTGCTTCTTAACCTGATTGAACAGCACGTTCCATGAAATTTCAGCAGCAAAAACCTGTTGCTTTATGCCGAATTGTTTAAGAAGTTGATTGTTTATTGTTCCCATAATTGCAAGTTCCTTGCCCCCCTGAGTTTTATATATCAGACCCTCAGTAAAGATGTCTGCAGGAGCAGCCTCGTATTCCAATTCATCCAGACGAATCCCGAATCTCTTTAAGAGCAGTTCCAAATAACCTTTTAAGGAAAAATAACTAGCTGGTCTTGCTACGTTCCTCCACGAAGCATTACCAGGTCCGGAAACAAATAAAGAGAGTTTTGGTGCTTCTGCATATGAAATCAGATCATTACCATCTGTACCATTTTCAATTGAATAGACATTCCCCATTTCAAAAAGTTTCAGATCGGGATGCTGTCGGTTAATATTATACGATATAACCTCCAGACCATTGATAATTAAAGTCTGACGCATCGAATTGAGATCTGTGCTCAAAGGATTTAAAATCCTTACAAGCTTATTTTCTGGAAATGTCTTTAGTTTTGAATAATATTCACTTTTAGTCAACGAGTTATTCATTGTTTCATAGAAGCCGTTATTGGCAAGAAAATCAGCAGCCAATGAACGTACCTTTTCCGGATCAGGTTTTGGAGTAGCGTTGATTGAAGCATGAACACTTCCCGGAAGCTCAATGTTGTTGTATCCGTATATCCTCAACACCTCTTCGACAACATCACACTCCCTTGTAACATCCACCCTGTATAATGGAGCCAGTACCTCTGCACCGTATTCGCTGCTTGTAACTGCTTCAAAGTCCATGTAACCAAGAATGGCCATAATAGTACCCGCACCTATTTTCTTACCAATGAACTCCTCTATTCTATTAAAATCAAGGGAAATCTGAACTCTCTCGATTGGTTTAGGATAGACCTCACAAATATCACCAACTACATTTGCACCAGTAATCTCCTGTAATAGAATTGCGGCCCTTTTTAGTGCATACGGAACATTTGCAGGGTCAGCACCCCTCTCATATCTGAATGAAGCATCTGTCTTAAGAGAATGTCTTTTAGATGTTTTTCTTATTGATACCGGATTAAAATATGCGCTTTCAAGAAAAATTGCAGTAGTCTCATTAGATACTCCTGAATGCAACCCACCAAAAACTCCACCGATACACATCGGACTATTTATATTGCATATCATAACATCTTCCGGCGACAGCTCTCTTTCAACACCATCCAGGGTTACAAATCGCTCTCCCTTCCTCGCCTCACGTACAACAACCTTGCCTCCTTCAATCTTGCTGTAATCAAACGCATGGAGTGGCTGACCAGTCTCCTGAAGAATATAATTTGTAATATCCACTACATTATTGATAGGTCTCAATCCCACTGACTTTAGTGCTGTCTGCAACCACTCAGGTGACGGTGCAATTTTTATATTGTCAAATGTGAGCCCCGAATATCTGGGTGCTCCATCTTTACTATCCACAACAATTTCAATTGGTCTGACAGACGATGATGTTCGTTTTAAATTCTCAAATTCCGACACAGAGGGCAGTATCATGTCACCACTTTTGCCATTAAGCTTGAGGTATGCAGAGAGATCCCTGGCAACACCAATATGCGAAGCAGCATCAACTCTGTTTGGAGTTAGACCTATTTCAAAAATTGTATCACTCTTTAAATTAAGATACTCCCTGGCAGCAACTCCGACTTTTGTTTCAGCCGGTAGAACCATTATCCCTTCATGCGACGTACCTATGCCCAACTCGTCCTCTGCACAGATCATACCCATACTCTCTACTCCACGTATTTTTGACCGTTTTATCTTAATCTCTTCGCCATTACTGAATTTAAGGTTCGTTCCAACAGTTGCTACCAAAACCTTCTGGCCAGCTGCAACATTCGGCGCACCACAAACAATCTGCAGTAGCTCTTCTCCGCCGGTATTCACCTTTGTAAGGCTTAGCTTATCTGCATCAGGATGTTTTGAGCACTCAACCACTTCGCCAACTACGACTCCTTCAAGCCCCCCCGGAATTTGCTCCACACTCTCCATCGCCTCAACTTCAAGACCAATCGAACTAAGTATTTTATCAACCTCTTCAGGTTTAATTGTAAGATTAATATAGTTTTTTAACCAATTGTATGAGATCTTCATATCCGATTATATTTTGTCAATTATTTTTATAGTTACTGGTTTAAAAAAGAGATTCAACAAACTCTTTTTTATTAAAAATTAGCAGATCTTCTATTTTCTCTCCAACCCCGATAAATTTAACGGGAATCTTGAACTGGTCAGAAATTCCTATAACCACCCCCCCTTTTGCTGTACCATCAAGCTTTGTCACAGCAAGTGCAGTAACATCAGTAGCCTTTGTGAACTCCATGGCCTGCATATAGGCATTCTGCCCTGTAGAACCGTCAAGAACCAGCAGCACCTCATGTGGCGCATCGGGGATAAGCTTTCTCATGACGTTTCTTATCTTGGTAAGTTCATTCATAAGGTTAACCTTATTGTGAAGTCTGCCGGCTGTGTCAATAAGAACTACGTCTGCCCCTTGAGTAATTGCCGATGCAATAGTGTCATATGCAACTGATGCAGGATCTGACCCCATCTGTTGTTTGACAATTGGGACACCAGCCCTTTCACTCCAGATTGTAAGTTGCTCAACAGCTGCAGCCCTGAATGTGTCAGCTGCACCAAGAATCACCTTTTTATCTGAAGCTTTTAATCTTGCAGCAAGTTTTCCTATAGTTGTGGTCTTACCAACCCCGTTAACACCCACAACCATTATAACGTATGGTTTTTTTGAAAAATCAAAAGGAATCTCTCCCTCGTAATTGTCGTCAATGTCCAATAGCCCCTCAATCTCCTCCCTTAAAATTGCATTCAACTCATTTACATTCACAAACTTGTCTTTTGCAACCCTTGTTTCAAGCCTCTCAATGATTCTCAATGTAGTTTCAACTCCAATATCTGAAGCAATAAGAGCCTCCTCAATTCCGTCAAGTGTTTCGTCATCTACCTTGGATTTACCAACAACTGCACGTGACAATTTCTCAAAAATTCCCACTTTGGTTTTTTCAAGTCCCTCATTCAGTGCTTGTTTCTCCTCTTTCGTTTTTGATCCGAAAATTCCAAATAATGCCATTTCTATCGTTTTAACTGTCAAAGATACAAAAAAAATGGAGATGCTATCTACATCCCCATTTCACCCTATATTACCGAAAAATCTATTTCTTCTCGAAGAACTCCTTTACAGCTTCAGTTGGAACCATCTCCTCCTTAAAAGCATAAGAACCACTACGCTCCGAGCGAACCATACGAATGCATTTAACGTTATTTTTGCCTGAGCCTTTTGTACTACTGAATGTAGCAACTACTTTCTTTGCCATGGTATATTCTTATTTTCTTATTACTTAATCTCACGATGCACAGTAACCTTTTTCATAAAAGGATTGTACTTCTTACGTTCAAGACGCTGAGTTGTATTCTTTTTGTTTTTAGTTGTGATGTATCGTGAAACTCCTGGAACACCACTTTCTCTCTGTTCGGTACACTCTAGGATAACCTGAACTCTATTACCTTTCTTTGCCATATTCTGTTATATTATACCAAATTAAGTAAACCTTTAGCCTTTGATGCCTTTAAAACTGCAGCCAGACCATTCTTATTAATTGTGCGCATCCCTGCGCAAGAAACTTTAAGGCTAACGAACCTGTTCTCCTCTTCTAACCAAAAACGCTTGCTCTGCAGATTTGGTGCAAATTCACGCTTGGTACGGCGTTTAGAGTGAGAAACATTGTTCCCGATCATCCTTTTTTTACCTGTAACTTGACAAACTCGTGACATTGTATAAACTGTTGTTTGTTATTATCTTTTAAGTACCCTTTTAAAGGCTGCAAATATCAAGATTTTTTTTGTATTATCCAAATATTTACACAATTTTAAAAATCCTCTTCCACCTTATGTTCTTAGGGAAAGAGTTATATTGGTCTTTTGAAAACCAGACTATGGATGGTGTTCCAACAACATGTGACTCCGGAACAAATCCCCAGTAACGGGAATCCAGAGAGTTATGCCTGTTGTCACCCATCATGAAGTAATAATCCATTTTAAATGTATAGCTGCTTGCCTGCTTTCCATTGATGAAAATAAGCGAGTCTTTTACCTCAAGTGTATTCCTCTCATAAGATGTTATAATTCGCCTGAACAGAGGGAGATTTCCCAAAGTAAGAGCCACACTGCTTCCTGCCGAAGGTAACCATAAAGGGCCAAAATTATCTCTTGTCCATTTAAAGTTCTCCGAAAATGGGAAAATCATCAGTGGTGAATCTGGTATATCAGGCGGATAAGTATCAATATTCTGACGAATATCAACAACATTGCCAAAGGACCTGAGTTTGGAAACCTCGTCTTCATTCAGAGGAAAAGCCTGATAACCCGGAAGATTTACATCGTAATATATCTCTTCTGCATTCAGACCCATATCCTCAATAATCTTTGAGTTAAGAGGGGTACCGTTAGTATATACGGTATATGTGTTTTGTATTCCTGCAATATTCTTTTGAGGTATACCGTTCACAAACACTTTTCCGTTTACTATTTCAAGCGAATCTCCGGCAATTGCAACACATCTCTTCACATAGTTATCCTTTTTATCATCCGGTCTTACAACATATGGTCCGTATGTCTTCTGGGTGTACTCCCTTCCATATATTCTAACATAAGTGTAATAATCGGCTGTAGGATCAGCTTTGAGAACAGTGTCGCCATGAGGAAAGTTGAAAACAACTATATCATCTCTTTTAACATCTCTGAAACCAGCCATTCTCTTATACGGATTCTGTATCCATGTAAGATATGACTCTCCTCCGGTAACAGGTAAGACATTATGAACCAGTGGAAATGAGATAGGGGTTTGTGAAACCTTTGGGCCATAAGCTATCTTACTTACAAAAAGATAGTCACCTGTCATAAGAGTTCTCTCCATTGACGAAGTGGGAATCATATAGGCCTCAAAAAAGAAAGACTTGATAAATGTAGAGGCAATGAGTGCAAAAATTATTGCATCAAGCCAGTCCAGCCACGCATTTCTCTTTTCTCCTTTCTCGTATTTCTTTTTCCAGAAGGCCCATTTCACTTTCTTTGTGATATACAGGTCGAATATTACGATGAGCCCCAGCAGGAACCACCAATTATCGAACCATATTACCCAAAGCAAGTAAATTGTGGCCCATAATGAAAACTTGAACCACTTGTTACCTAATATCTGGAGATTTTTCAAAAAGAATCTATTTAACTGAATTTATTATCGCATCAAAAGCTGCAGGATTATTCATGGCTAAATCTGCAAGCACTTTGCGGTTAAGGCCAATGTTGTTCTTTGCCAGCTTGCCGATGAACTGTGAATAGTTCATCCCGTGCTGTCTTGCTGCTGCATTAATCCTTTGTATCCAAAGAGAACGGAAAAGGCGTTTTTTGACTTTACGGTCACGATAGGCATAAGTAAGACCTTTTTCATAGGTATTCTTAGCTACAGTCCACACATTTGCACGGGCAAGAAAATTACCGCGCGTAAGTTTTAGAATTTTTTTCCGGCGAGCTCTTGATGCTACCGAATTTACCGATCTTGGCATTTTAATTTTGTTTTAAGAATGTCAGCGCTCCCCTCCATAGGGAATCTTCTCTGCTGTTCATTCAGGTTAATAAATGGTTACGCAACTAACATAGCCTTAACTCTCTTCTCGTCTACAGAAGCTACTAAAGACGAATAGGTAAGGTTTCTTTTTTGTTTAGTTGTTTTTTTGGTTAAAATGTGACTTTTGAAAGCATGCTTTCTTTTCACTTTTCCCGTTCCGGTAAGCTCAAAGCGCTTTTTTGCACCGGAGTTGGTTTTAATTTTGGGCATCTGTACTTATTTTAAATAGTTAACATTATTTCTTTTTTGCCGGAGAGAGCATCATTATCATGCGCTTTCCCTCCAATTTTGGCATCTGGTCCGCTTTTCCGTACTCCTCAAGTTCAAGGGCAAAACGGAGAAGCAATTTCTCTCCTTGCTGAGAGAACAAGATTGACCTTCCTTTAAAAAATACAAAAGCCTTAACTTTTGATCCCTCTTGAAGGAAAGATTGTGCATGTTTAAGTTTAAACTGGAAATCGTGCTCATCCGTATTAGGGCCAAACCTGATTTCTTTAATAATAACTTTGCTGGCATTGGCTTTCATCTCCTTTGCCTTCTTTTTCTGCTGATAAATAAACTTTTGATAGTCAATTATCTTGCATACTGGCGGGTCTACACTTGGAGATATCTCCACAAGGTCCAATTCCAACGCCTCTGCCATCTTGATG
>Ga0209417_1003200_pt1 | contig 22609 bp, 18 predicted proteins | sample RifGroF2_FD_184002 | JGI IMG/M metagenome (GOLD analysis project Ga0209417, IMG submission 184002) | Groundwater microbial communities from Rifle, Colorado, USA - Groundwater F2 (SPAdes) (version 2) | ecosystem: Environmental > Aquatic > Deep subsurface > Groundwater | place: Rifle, Colorado... | reverse complement strand
CCTGTTGGTGCAGGCATAGGGTCAAGGCAGATGAACTGCCTGACAATAGAGCCGAATGGCAGAGAAAATTGTCTGCAAACGAGCTAAAATGAACGTGATTTTTTAAAATTTTGTTCAAAAAAGTACAAATAAAAAGTTAATAAAAAAATTTATTGTCAAAAAGGCAATTTTTAGAGATTGCCTAATGATTTAAAAGACTTTAACGCTTAACTTATCTAACCGAATCCCAGGCCGGCATAAAAAACCGGCCTGGAGTTTTTCTATTTAAGACCATCACATTCGTATTTCAGCAAATTGCTTATAACTAAATGCCGCTCAAAGCCCCCATTAATCCATTGTTTTTTTCGCATTTCTCCGTTAACATTACCGCCTTATGGCGGAATTTAGAATAAAATCAGACTTCAAACCCAGTGGCGACCAGCCAAAGGCTATTCAGCAGCTTGCGGATAATCTTGCCAAAGACCGGCAGTATCAAACTCTATACGGTGTAACCGGCAGCGGCAAAACATTCACTATGGCAAATGTCATTGCGAAATATAAAAAACCTGCGCTTGTGATAAGTCACAATAAAACTCTCGCCGCGCAGCTTTACGAGGAATTCAGACAATTATTGCCCGACAATGCCGTCGAATATTTTGTCAGCTATTACGATTATTATCAGCCAGAAGCCTACATTCCCCAGCGGGATATATACATCGAAAAAGACGCTTCGAGAAATGACGAACTTGAAAGACTCCGCCTTGCCGCCACCACAAGCCTTTCCAGCAGAAATGATGTGGTCATTGTTGCGTCTGTTTCCTGTATTTTCGGCTTGGGTTCGCCGGAGGATTATAAAGCAAGCGTCATAGCCGTGCAGGTCGGCGATTCGGTCGAGCGTAATGAGCTGCTTGGAAGATTCGCTGATTTGCAGTACGAAAGAAACGATATCGATTTTCATCGCGGCACCTTCCGTGTTCGAGGCGATGTTGTCGAGCTTTGGCCCAGTTACGAATCTTTCGCCGTAAGACTGGAATTCTTCGGCGATGAAGTCGAAAAAATAAATTATATCAATCCTGTCAGCGGCGAAATCCTTGCACAAGAGCAGCAGTTGTTCGTTTATCCCGCCGGCCATTACGTTATGCCTGCCGATAGAATAGAATTTGCCATCGAAAATATAAAAATTGAACTCGATCAGCAGCTTATGCGCCTTCGCGAGCAGGGTAAACTCCTCGAAGCTCAGCGCCTCCAGGCAAGAACGCTTTACGATATCGAAATGATGCGTGAGGTCGGTTTCTGCAGCGGAATCGAAAATTACTCCCGCCATTTAAGTGGCCTCCCCGCAGGCGCAAGACCTTATACATTGATTGATTATTTTCCAAAAGATTTTCTTATGTTCATCGACGAATCGCATGTTACCATCCCGCAGGTTCGCGCAATGTACGCAGGTGACAGGAGCCGCAAAGAAGTGCTCGTCGAGCATGGCTTCCGTTTGCCAAGCGCTCTTGACAACAGGCCGCTCCGATTCGAGGAATTCCAGGAAAACTGGAAGCACGTCGTTTTCGTCTCAGCTACACCAAGCGAGTTTGAATTGAATCTCAGCAAAGGCGCCGTCATCGAGCAGATTGTCCGCCCCACAGGTTTGCTCGACCCCAAAATTTTCATTCATCCCGCATCTAATCAGGTTCCCCATCTTTTGGACCAGATTGAAAAGCACGTAAAACTAAAACAGCGGGTTCTTGTAACCACATTGACCAAAAGACTCGCCGAAGATTTAACTGCATACATCTCGAAAAAAGGTTTTCTATGCAGATACCTCCACAGCGAAATCAAAACTCTCGAACGCGTTCAGATTTTGCGCGCTTTGCGAAGCGGCGAGTTCGATGTCCTCGTAGGAATCAATCTTTTGCGTGAAGGTTTGGATTTGCCCGAAGTTACTCTCGTCGCGATTCTTGATGCCGACAAGGAAGGTTTCCTCCGAAGCCAGACTTCACTGATTCAGACCATTGGCAGAACCGCAAGAAACATCGATGCGAAAGTCTTTTTATACGCCGACAGGGTCACAGATTCTATGCAAAAAGCAATTGACGAAACCGATAGAAGGCGTAAAATACAAATCCAGTATAATAAAGATCACAATATTACGCCTGAGACAATCAAAAAACAGATTTATGCCGGCCTGCAGGAAAAACTAAAGGCTCAGCAGGTTGCCAGGAAGGCAATTAGCCTCAGTGAAGAAGAATATGATACCGCACAGGTTGCGGCACAGATCGAAAAGGAAATGCTCGAAGCGGCTGAAAAACTTGATTTTGAACGGGCTGCTTTCCTCAGAGACCAGTTGAAAGAATTGAAAGAAACGCCGCAGATAGGAAAACAAAAATGAAACTTCTCGACCTCGAACGAGTACGCAAACTTATTGATATGGCCATCGAAGAAGACTATGGTGGAAGAGATCCTTCCAGCGAACTCATGATTCCTGCCGCCGCCAAAGGCAAAACATATATTATTACACGCGAAGAAATTGTCGTTTGCGGTATGTATCTCGCTCGCGAAGTGCTTAAAAAATACGATAAAAGATTGAAATTAAAAATATATATTCGTGATGGAAAAAGAGCCAATGTCGCCGATAAACTCGGTGTAATCGAAGGCCCGATACGTTCAATGCTCAGCGCCGAAAGAGTTGTGCTCAACTTCCTGCAAAGAATGAGCGGTATCGCAACTATGACTTATAAATATGTTCACGCAGTTCGAGGAACTAAGGCAAAGATTTTAGATACCCGCAAAACTATCCCCGGCTGGCGCGAACTCGAAAAATATTCTGTTCGCTGCGGCAAAGGACACAATCACAGGTTCAGCCTTCGTGAAGCGGTGATGTTCAAGGACAATCATATCGCGCAGCTCGGCAAAAATTTCGAACCTCGACTGAAAGAACTTGTCGCAAAGGCAAGAAAAATCGAAGGCGTAAAATTTGTCTGCGTCGAAGTTGACCACGTCGATGACCAGCTTAATCACGTCCTCAAAGTCCCCGGCGTTGATGTCGTGCTTCTCGACAATATGGGCCAGTGGCAGTACAAGCACGCCGTTGCGATGAGAAACAAAATGTGCGGCGACAAACCGCTGCTCGAAGCCAGCGGCGGTATCACGCTAAACAACGTTCGCGCAATCGCGCTTTGCGGTGTTGACAGAATTTCCGTCGGAGCAATTACCCATAGTGCCATTTCAGTCGATATCGGCCTTGACAGAGAATTTTAATTTTCATTGTCATTTCGACCGGAGCGAAGCGCAGTGGAGAAATCATTAAAAATGGCGAGCTTTATTCCTTTAGATTCTGATTTGATCAAGTCGAATCTTAAGACAAATCGAATTGGCAAAAAGGTGATTGTCTACAAAAGCACCGCAAGCACAAACGACGTTGCAAGACGCTACGCAGATGGCGGAGAAAAAAACGACGGCCTTGCCATTTTCGCAGAACATCAGACCGGCGGAAAAGGAAGACGCGGCAATGAATGGTTCGACGAAAAAAGCAAAAGTATTTTGAGTTCCATCCTGCTTTTTGAGCATACTATCAAGCCTGATATGATGGCTTTGATTGCTGCTGTCGCCGTCGCCGAAACAATCGGCAAATGCCGTAAAAACATCGCCCAAATAAAATGGCCCAATGACATCCTCGTCGCCGACAAAAAACTCTGCGGCATTCTCATCGAAAAAAAACAAAAATTTTACATCATCGGCATCGGGATCAACTGCCATCAGCAGAAAACAGATTTCCCTGCCGAACTTGCCGATACCGCCACAAGCATCGATATCCAAACCAGTACAATCTCCGATAGAAACCGGATTGCAAAAAGATTAATGTTCAATTTTGAACGTTGTCTCGAAATTGCAAAAGAAAATAAAGATGAAATAGTTGAAAAATGGCTCGACCGCAGTATGCTGACCGGAAATAGAATTACAGTTGAGCATAACGGCAAACAATTTACAGGTATTTGCTTAGGCGTCGAACCGTCGCAGGGACTTATCTTGCAGCTTGAACGCGGTGGTGTTAAAATGTTCGATGCCGCTTCAACTTCTATCGTTAACTATTAAAATTGAAAAAATGGTTTAGCCCCCGCACCTGTGGCGGGGGACATTAAAAAATTATATTCCTTTATCCCGCACCTGTGGCGGGGGGATTCATCCCGAAGGGATGAACCTTAAATGACGAAGCAATCTCAAACTTTGAATTTTTTTTTTGCGGAGTAGAAAAAAATGGCTGAAAAATTCGATATAGCGGTTATTGGTTCCGGTCCCGGCGGTTACACTGCCGCTTTAAGATGCGCGCAAAAAGGTGCAGCCGTCGCGATAATAGAAAAAGACGCCATCGGCGGCGTTTGCCTCAACTGTGGCTGCATCCCGTCAAAAGCTCTGCTCGCCAGCGCACATGTTTTCAACCTCGCAAAAAAAGCCGCTTCTTTCGGTGTCGAACTCGATAACCCCAGAGTCAATTGGCCCAAAATGCAAAGCAGCAAGGATGCCATTGTTTCAGGCCTGCGAAAAGGTCTCACAGGTCTCATCATGGGCAACAAAATAAAAATTTTTGAAGGCACTGGCATAGTTACCGCTCCTGGCAAAATCGCTGTTAGCGGAAATAATCCAACAGAAATAGAAGCCAATAAAATTATAATTTCCACAGGTTCAATCTCCACAGAATTGCCGTTCATTCCATTCGATGGCAAAACCATCATCAGCAGCACAGAAGCCCTCGCTCTCGCAGAAATTCCAAAATCAATGATTGTCATTGGCGGCGGTTTCATCGGCTGCGAACTCGGCTGCGTTTATGCTTCCGTCGGCACAAAAGTCACCATTATTGAAGCCCTCCAGAATATTCTGCCGCTCGAAGATGAGTGGATTGGAAAGTTGATGACAAGAGAATTAAAGAAAATGGGTATGGAAATCCTCACCGGCAAAAAAGTCACCGGCTCTGAAAAAACAGAATCCGGCGCAAATATTCTGCTCGAAGATGGCTCATCTATCGAAGCCGAAAAAATCCTTGTCTCCGTCGGCCGCCGCGCATACTGCGACAAACAAACCGTCGATAACCTTTCACTCGAAATGAACAATCGACTCATCAAAGTTAACAATAGAATGGAAACAAACGTCCCCGGCGTTTACGCAATCGGCGACGTCGTCGGCACAACATACCTCGCTCACGGCGCATACTACGAAGGCCAGGTCGCCGCAATCAACGCCACCGGCGGAAATGCCGAAGTAAAAGATTATCACCTCGTCCCGCGTGCGATTTACACTTTCCCAGAAGTCGCCGGCGTCGGCCTTACCGAAACAAAATGCAAACAGCAGGGCATAGAATACACAATCGGAAAATCATTTTTCAAAGCCAATGGCCGAAGCCTCGCACATCAGGAAACCGTAGGCGAAATAAGAGTCATCCGCGACAAGAGCACAAGTAAAGTCCTCGGCGTGACAATGCTCGGCGACAACGTTACAGAATTGGTTGCGATAGCCCGCGCACTGATTGGCAGCTCCGAAAAAATTGACGATATCGTTTTCGCCCATCCAACCGTTTCCGAAGTCCTGAAGGAAGCATGGCTCGGCTTTGCGCATTGAACCTTTAAGCCAAAATCACGGAAATTAGGCAAATCCCTGATTTCTTTATATCCTCTTGCGCTTTAAATTGATGCAATGGAAAATCAGCATGAAATAAAATCAGAAAGGAAATGGCACAGTTTCACCGCCGAAGATATCCTCAAAAGACTCGACTCAAAACCTTCAGGGTTGACTGATACGCAGGCAGGGCAAAGACTTTCAGAATTCGGACAGAACATTCTTGCCCCCAAAAAAAAGGAATCGCTTTTCTTTATTTTCATTCACCAGTTCGCAAGTCCGCTCGTTTATATTCTTATTGCCGCCGCGATCGTAAAATTTATCCTGAAAGGTTTGCTTGATGGTGCTGTCATTGTCGGCGTCCTTTTGTTTATGGCAGCTATTGGTTTTGTCCAGGAATCCAAAGCACGCAAAGCTATGGACGCGCTCCAGCGAATGGTCTCGCTAAAATCCAAAGTCAAACGTGATAACAAGCTCATCGAAATCGAACCCAAAAACCTCGTTCCCGGCGACATAATCTCTGTAGAATCAGGCGACCGTGTCCCCGCCGATGCACGCCTCATCGAAGCACAAAACCTCAAAACGAATGAAGCCGCATTCACCGGAGAGTCGATGCCCGCCGAAAAAAACACCGGCCGGGTCGCGCACGATGCCTCTATCACAGACCGTACAAATATGATTTATATGGGCACAAATGTTACTTCGGGCCGCGCGGCCGCTGTCGTCGTTTCGACAGGTATGTCAACCGAAATCGGCAAAATCGCTGGTGCTATGCGCGATATAGAATCCGAAAAAACTCCTCTCCAGAAAAGCATTCATAGCCTCAGCCATTATCTTATCATAATTGTTTTGGTCGCTTGCGTTTTGCTCGCCCTTGCCGGACTCTGGCGCCAAATTCCAATCGTCGATATTTTCATGCTCGCAGTCTCTGTCGCCGTCGCCGCAATCCCCGAAGGTTTGCCTGCTGTCGTAACAGTCGTCCTCGCTATAGGTATGCAGATAATGGCCAAAAACAATGCCATCATTCGAAAACTCATCGCCGTAGAAACGCTCGGCTCGACAACCGTTATTTGCTCTGACAAAACCGGAACGCTCACGCTAAACCAGATGACGGTAGGGCGTCTATTTTGTAATGATAAAATTATTGAAGTTACAGGCTCTGGCTACGAGCCCAAAGGTGAATTTCTCGAAAATAATAATTCATTGCCTTTGCCGCTCGAAGATTCATTTCAAAAATTACTCACCGCCGCGGCTTTATGCAATGACGCCTCGCTCACAATGAAGGATGAAACTTACAACATCATCGGCGACCCCACCGAAGGCGCTCTTGTCACCTTGGCTGCAAAAGCCGGAATCGACAGGCACCAAACCGAAGAAAAATTCCCAAGAATTGACGAGATCACCTTCGAAAGTGAAAAGCAGTACATGGCCACTATGCATCGAGGCGATAATAAGAATGTTCTCTGGCTCAAAGGCTCGGCGGAAAGAACGCTCGCGATGTGCTCAAATATTTTTAAAAATGGAAAAATCAGCGAACTTTCAGAACAGCAAAAAGATAAAATTCTGAAAACAAACGAAGACTTTGCAAAAAACGCGATGCGCGTCATCGCCGCCGCTTTTACCGAATATCCCCCCGATACCCAAAAAATCGATGAAGAAACCCTTCCCGGCACTTTGACCTTCCTCGGCATGTTCGGAATGATTGACCCGCCGCGTGATGAAGCGATAAAAGCTGTTGCCGATTGCCAGAATGCTGGCATAAAAGTCGTTATGGTTACCGGCGACAACAAAATTACAGCAAAGGCAATCGCTGACCAGCTCGGCCTTTCGAACGGAAAAGCAATCAGCGGTTCGGAGCTGTCCCAGCTAAGCACAGAGGATTTGCATTCGCAGATTGAAGACATCTCGGTCTTTGCCCGTATTGAACCTCTCCACAAATTGCGGATTATCGAAGCCTTTAAAAATCGCGGCGAAATAGTCGCTATGACAGGCGATGGAGTCAACGATGCGCCTGCGCTCGAATCGGCAAATATCGGTATTTCCATGGGAATCACCGGAACAGATGTCGCAAAAGAAGCCTGCGATATGGTTCTTGCCGATGATAATTTCGCGACTATCGTTGTAGCCGTCGAAGAGGGCAGGGCTATTTTCAATCGCCTCCGAAACGTCATTTTATTTATGTTAAGCACCTGTTTCGGTGAATTGCTCGTTGTGCTGTCCTGTGTTTTCTTCTTGGGAGATTCACCGCTTCTGCCTCTTCAAATCCTCTGGATAAATCTCGTTACAGGTGCAATGATGTCGATTCCGCTCGGCCTGGAACCAAAAACTGGCGAAGAACTCAAACAGCCCCCCAGAGACCCCAAAGTCGGCCTGCTCTATTCTGGTATGATGACAAGAGTTGCTTTCTTTGCAGGTCTTTATGCGATTCTTTCGACGATTATTTTCGCACTGCTTTTCGAAAAAATTCCTTTCGAGCAGGCTTCCACAATTATATTCTGCAGTGTTGTCATTTTCGAATGGATTCTCGCTTTCAACAGCCGTTCAGATGAAGTTACGATTTTTAAAATCGGAGTTTTCAAAAATCGCTGGATGATTGCCGCCTTGTTAATTGCTTTGCTTCTCCAGCTTTCAGTAATTTATGTCCCTGCGTTTCAAAGTCCATTCTCGACAGTTCCGCTTACTTTAAACCAATGGTTAATTGCGCTAATCCCCGGCATAATTATCTTCATCGCCGAAACGTGCAGAAAAATATTCTTCCCCAAACTCTTCAGCAAAGGTAAATACAATAAATAGATCAGAGCGCTCGATGTCGATTTCAGTTCGCCGCCGCAAATCCCACAAGCTGCCGCCTCTCCTCATCCCAAAGGTGCAGCTTCAAACTTTTCAAACTCCCGCGAATCGTCAGACCCTTAATATTATTCAGCGCAGGCGTACTTTCATAGCACCGCCGCAGATTATAATTTGGAATATGCGTCCGAACATGATGCAGGTTATGATAACCGATATTCCCCGTAAACCATCGCAGCACTCCCGGCAAATTATAAAACGAACTCCCCTCAAGCGCCACCCGCATCTTATCTACCTCGTCGTGATGTGCCCAATACATTCCCGCAAAATTATGCTGAATATAAAACAGCCACACGCCAATCGTCTCTGCGATCATCATCACAGGCAATACGACCTTTAGAACGGTCCCAAACCCGATAGCGAAACTTGCCGCAGCCGCGATAATCAAAATCGAAACATTAGTAATGATAACGCTTTTCCGCTGCCTCAAGCTCGGCCCCTTCGTGAATCGCTGACTCAAAATAAACAGAGCACTCGGCGCCAGTCCGAACAGCACCAGCGGATTCCGCGCAAACCTGTATCCCAGCCGTTTCCATTTCGAAGCCTTTGAATATTCATCGACAGTCATCACTCCAATAGCCCCGACTCCTTGCCTGTCAAGATCTCCCGCTGTCGTATGATGCCGCCCATGACACCATTGCCAATCGTCAAAAGCCGTCAGCGTTACAATCCCTGCGATATACCCCACGATCCTGTTCGCTCTTTTCGATTCGAAAAATGAAAGATGTGTGCAATCATGAAATATTATAAAGATGCGGACCATAAAACCCGCCGCAACTGCCGCCACTGCCAATGTAACAAAATAAGAATATTCCTTCTTGACCGTATAAACCATCAGCCCAAGCAAAACAAAATAGGGAATGAACGAATTGAGAATTTGCACCGCCGCCGCCCGCAGCCTTGGCCGCTCATACGCTTTTATCTCATAATACCATCCCGGCCATTCTTTATTTGTCTTCGCTTCACTATTCACTGTTTCACTATAAACTATTCACTTTCCACTCGTTTGCCCATCAGGTTTTTTACTCAATTCATACCATCCTGTCTCTTCCGCGTTCATTGTTCACTATTGTGAATCCTTTCAAACCAAAATTCCAATTTACGTCAAAATAGTTAATTAAATGTCGCTTATATCTCATATTTTACCCCATAAACTGCCCCATTTTTTATCAGAAAAGCACTAATTTTTTACATTTTTTTGCAAATTTTTGGTTTTTTTCCCGATTTTAGCAAATTTTACTCAAGTCTTTTTATTATAATTACTTATAGCTTCGCATCCCCTAAAAATAATCTATAACTCCTTATTTTACGTTGAACTGACGTTTTGCAAATTGTCTTTTCTGCCCTTGTTTTTAATCTAAAAACCCAGCTTTTTCAAAAAATGCGCAAATTAAAAATTGCGCGATTCTTATGTTTATAATCCAAAATTTCAGCAATCCCCTGATTTTAAAAATTAAAAAAAATGTAAAAATTGGAATAAAACCATGACCGAAAAAAACTACAAAGTCGGAATAACAGGCTCGTATGGCGGCATGAATCTCGGCGACGAAAGCATTCTTGAAACCATCATAGACCGGCTTCGCGAAACGATTCCAGCGATTAATATAACTGTTTTTTCCAAAAATCCTGCCGATACACTCCAAAGGCAAAGAGTCGATAACTCCATTGCAATTCGAGATTTAGTTCGAAAAGAAGCCGTCGATGAAATCAAAAAACTCGACCTTTTAATCTTCGGCGGCGGCGGAATAATATACGACCGCGACATAAAAATTTATTTGCGTGAAGTCGAAATTGCCAATGAGGTTGGTGTTCCCGTCGTCGTTTACGCAATCAGCGGCGGCCCTCTAAATGACCCTGAAAACCGTAAACTCGTTGTCAAGCATCTTAATCTTGCCGCCGCCATTACCGTTCGCGACAGGCAATCAATGAAGCTTCTCGAAGAAGTCGGCGTTAAGAAAAAAATCATTCTTACCGCTGATCCTGCATTGCTGCTTCAGCCTTCACCGATTTCTGAAGACCTCATTAAACGTGAAGGATTGGACCAGCAGCACAGGAAAATCGGTTTCAGCGTTCGAGAACCTGGCCCGGCCGCGCCGGATTTGGATATTGAGCATTATCATACGCTGCTTGCAAATACCGCCGATTTCATGGTTGCACGTCTTGACGCGGATATTTTTTTTGTGCCGCTTGAGCAGAAAGTCCACGATTCGCAGCAAAGCCATCGCGTAATATCACGAATGAGACACGCAAACAGGGCAACTGTTCTTAAAGGTGAATACACTTCATCGCAGCTTTTGACATTGATAAAGCATTTTGATTTTTGTGTCGGGATGAGGCTTCATTTTCTGATTTTTTCTGCTGTTCAGGGAGTGCCTTTTGCCGCATTGCCTTACGCAAGCAAAATTCACGGATTTCTTCAGGAGCTTGATATTCCCGCGCCTCCGTTGAAAGAAATCACAGCTGGCGATTTGATTGCGTATATCGATAAGCTTTGGGATATGCAGGGAAAAATTAAAGAAAAAATCGCGCTAAAAATCGAAGAACTACAAAATCGTGCCCGAATGACCAATGATATTGTTATAGATGTTTTGAAAAATCCGAGCAAATACGCAAAATAGGTTTGAGTAAGAAATGCCGCCGCTGGAAAAACCGACTGAAATAAAAAAGATACCCCTTGAGCCGAGGCAGGCCATAATGGCAGCGCAGACAGATGTTCTGGTTGTCGGCGGAGGGCCTGCTGGAATCGGGGCGGCGGTTGGTGCGGCAGATGCGGGCGCAAAAGTGATTCTCGCCGAGCGTTATGGTTTTTTCGGCGGCAACGCAACCGCTGCGCTGGTTACGCCGTTGATGTCGTCATACACTTACAGCAAGCCCGTTTACAAACGGGATTCGATGTCGCTTCTTCCGATAGATATCGGCGCCGGAAGAAAAATTATCGGCGGCGTATTTGACCAATTCATAAAAAAACTTATTGAAGACGGCGGCGCCGTTCCGCCCTCGATTGAAACCGGCTATGTCATTCCCTTCGACCCGGAGATAATGAAATTAACTGCGCTTGAAATATTGGACTCTGCGAAAGTAAGTTATTTATTTCATACATACGCCGAGGAAGTAATTTCCAGAAATGAAAATCGTGAAGTTGTATTTGCGACAAAATCTGGGTCGGTGGTTATTTCAGCCAGGGTGGTAATAGACTGTACAGGCGATGGTGATATAGCAGTCTCTGCCGGAGCGGATTATGAGATTGGAAGAAATGAAGACGGCCGCGTTCAGCCGATGACGCTTATGTTCAGAATGGGGGAATTTGATAAGCATGGATTTGAAAATTATGTTCGCAAAAATCCGGGGCAGTGGAAAGGAGTTTATGGTTTATGGGATTTGATTAAGGAAGCGACCGAAGCAGGCGATTTGGAATTGCAAAGGGAGAATATTTTATTTTTTAAGACCCCGCATGAAAAAGAACTTTCCGTAAACTGCACCCGAATTCTAAATGTACTCGGAACTGATGTTTGGGACTGGAGCAGGGCCGAATACCAAGGGCGCAAGCAGATTCACCAAATTGCCGATTTTCTAAAGAAATATGTCCCTGGTTTTGAAAAGTCGTATGTTATTCAGAGCGGGGTACATACCGGCGTTCGGGAATCACGGAGAATTGTCGGAGAATATAAACTGACTACTGACGATATTTTAAGTGTTCGAAAATTCGATGATATGATTGCCTGCGGGTCATATCCGATAGATATTCACAACCCTAAAGGCTCGGGAACCACGCTGGTGCATCTGCCTGTGAATCAGTGGTACACGATACCGCTTCGCTGCCTTATTCCTAAAAAAATCGATCAGGTACTTCTTGCCGGCAGGTGTATTTCAGGTACACACGAAGCTCATTCTTCCTATCGTATAATGCCGATTTCGTTTGCAACCGGCCATGCCGCAGGAGTTTGTGCCGCTTTGTCTGTGCGGGCCGGAAAACTTACCCGAGATATTCCTGCCATCGACGTTCAAAACGAATTGCTCAAGCAGGGGGCAATATTGGACAGATGATAGACTATACCGCAACATTCACCGACCAATATGAAATAGTAATGGCACAGGTTTATTTTCTTAAAGGGCGAACTGGGGAACAGGCTGTTTTCGATTATTTTTTTCGAAAAAATCCCTTCGATGGAGGGTACGCGATTTTAGCCGGCCTTGATGACCTGTTAAATATACTCGAAAAATTGCGCTTCGATGAAAAAGATATTTCATTTTTACAACGGCAGAATCTCAACCCCGATTTTATTAATTATCTAAAGAATTTTAAATTTAACGGAACTGTTTATTCCGTATGCGAAGGGGATGTGGTTTTTCCCGCATTGCCTATTTTAAGTATTGAAGCAGGTTTAATTGAAGCCCAGCTAATCGAAACTATCGTTCTAAATATATTAAACTTTGAAACACTTATAGCGACAAAGGCAAGCAGAATGAAGCAGGTTGCAGGTGGACGCAAACTCGTTGACTTTGGCTTGCGGAGAGCACAGGGGCCGGGTGGATATTACGCAAGCAGGGCGGCAGTTATCGGGGGATTTGATGCAACGAGCAACGTTCGCGCAGGACGCGATTTTGATATTCCAATATCAGGTACGATGGCTCATTCTTTCGTGCAAAGCTATGATGATGAATTGACGGCTTTTAGAGATTTTGCGCAATGTCGTGCCGATGATTGCATATTGCTTGTTGATACCTATGACACGTTAAACAGCGGAATACCAAATGCCATCAAAGCTGGTAAAGAAATGCAAATGCAAGACAAACGGCTTAAAGGAATTCGGCTGGACAGCGGAGACTTAGCGTACCTTGCCAAGAGAGGCAGAAAAATGTTGGATGAAGCCGGGCTTAGTTATGTGAAAATCGCCGCATCGAATCAATTGGATGAACATGTAATTAAAAGCCTGATGGAACAGGATGCTCCAATCGATATTTTTGGTGTGGGGACAAGTGTGATGACCGGAGCGCCTGATGCGGCTTTGGATGGAGTATATAAACTGGCATTCGCAGGCGGAAAGGGCAGAATTAAATTTTCTGAAACTGTCGCGAAAATTACACTGCCATATAGAAAGCAAATCTTTCGCTTGCGCGATAATGATGATAATTTCTGGGGCGCCGATGCAATTGCGCTTTCTGAAGAAACAAATGTAGAAAAAATGTTCCATCCTTTTGAACCTTTGAAATCGCTGCATATCGAGGGAATTAATAAAGAACCGCTGTTGAAAAAAGTAATGCAAAATGGCAAACGCATAACCGAGCCGCAAAAACTTGCGAATATTTCTCAATATAGTCAAATGCGTTTGAACAAATTACCTGAGGAATATAAACGTTTTAAAAATCCGCATATTTATAAAATTGGAATTAGTGAAAGACTCAGAGATGAACGGGATAAATTAATCAAAAAATATAAAATATGAATGCGCTCATTATTGTAGATGTTCAAAACGATTTTATGCCCGGCGGTTCTTTGCCTGTACCGAACGGCGATTCTATTATCGAAGTAATTAACAGGGTTGAGGAAAAATTTGAGGTAATAGCCGCGACAGTTGATTGGCATCCGGCAGGGCATAATAGTTTCGCCTCCAGTTACAAAGGCAAAAAACCTTTCGATATCATAAATATTAATGGCCGGCAGCAGACCCTTTGGCCGGATCACTGCGTTCAGGGATCAAAGGGGGCGGAGTTTCATCCCGGCCTTGAGACTCGCCCGATAGAGGCGATTTTCAGAAAAGGTATGAATCCGGACATTGATAGTTACAGTGGTTTTTACGATAATGGTCATCAGAAAAGCACAGGATTGGCAGGCTTTCTTCGAGAAAAAAAAGCGGACAGATTATTTATTTGCGGACTGGCAGGCGATGTTTGCGTATATTACACCGTGCTGGATGCAATTAAAGAAGGCTTTAAGGCTGTAATGATTGAAGATGCAGTCCGGCCCCTTGATATTCAGGAGTTCGAAAACATTAAAAGAAAATTGTCGAACATAGGAAGTGATATTGTCAAAGCGATAAAAATATATCCTGTTTCTACCTAATTAACTGGAAAATTGTCCTTGACAATGATGCAATTCTCAACTATTTAATAAGCAAAATTCGTATAATAATGTGGCAATCAAAGCCAAAAGGCGAATCCCGCCAGATGTCCCGATTTATCGGGATTTGTTTTTTCTATCTTTATCCGGAGAAATATAGATGTTACCGGCAAAAAAAACCAGTAAAACGCGAACAAAAAGCCGAAGAAGTCATCAAGCCCTAAAGGCCCTGAATTTATCGGTATGTAAAAAATGCGCAAGTCCAAAACTGTCGCATGCCGCCTGCGCAACCTGCGGTTATGTCAATTCTAAAATAACACTTAAGATTGCAAAGTCCGAGGAGAACGCATAAATGCGAATTGCAATTGACGCCATGGGAGGCGATTTTGCGCCGGACGAAATACTCGCCGGTGTGATAGAATCGATTGAATTTCTCGAAAAAGGTGATAGTCTGATTCTTCTTGGACCTGCGGAGATAATCGAATCGAAACTTGGTGCTAAAGTTCTCAAGAAAAACGCTGATGTAATTCGAATCGTTAATGCACCTGAAATTATCGGGATGGATGAAACGCCTGTCGATGCATTGCGCAAGAAACGCAACAGTTCAATTTCCATTATGACCAAACTCGCCGCTGATGGCGAAGCTGATGCGGTGATTTCCGCCGGTAATACCGGTGCGTGTGTTGCCGCGTGTCAAATGAGAATGCGAAACATCGAAGGCGTGAATCGGCCGGGCATAGCGGTTGTATTTCCGACGTTTGAAGGACCTGTAACGATGTGCGATGTCGGTGCGAATATTTCGTGCAAGCCGGTCAATTTTTATCAGTATGCCATTATGGCTTCAATGTATTCCAAGCACGTACTCGGAATTGAAAATCCCAGAGTTGGCATTATGAGCATCGGCGAAGAAGAAGCAAAGGGAAATGAAATTGTAAAAAAGGCTAAAGACCTTATAAGAAGCGACTCGAAAATCAACTTTATCGGAAATATCGAAGGACGCGATATTTTCAAGGGTAAATGCGATGTCGCGATTTGCGATGGATTCGTAGGCAATGTCGTTCTAAAACTTACTGAAGGGCTTGTTGACGGATTGTTCAAAGTTATAAAACACGAATTGATGCATCAATCGATGATACTGGCATTGAAGTTTAAGCCTGTGATGATGAAGATGTATCAAAAATATGATTATCACGAATATGGCGGAGCACCGCTGCTTGGCGTTAATGGTACATCGGTAATTTGCCATGGCTCAAGCAAAGCAAGGACGATTAAGAACGCGATTAATGCAGCGCGTAAATTTCATAAAATGGGAATCAACGCAAAAATAAAAGAATATCTGGCAACAACAACTGTTAAGGGCTTCGATGAACAATACCAAAATATCTGATTCTGCTTTCAGGGCTGTGATAGCCGGTACCGGTTCGTTCATACCTGAAAAACAGCTCACAAACGAAGACCTTACAAAAATGGTGGACACCAATGACGAATGGATTACGACCAGGACCGGAATAAAAGTTCGCCATATCGCTTCGGATAATCAATCTACAGCTTTGCTCGCGACTGAAGCTGCGAAAAAAGCAATTCAAAGTGCGAAAATTTCACCTGAAGATATCGAAATGATTGTAACGGCGACGGTAACCCCTGAAATGGTGTTCCCATCGACTGCGTGTTTTGTGCAGGAAATGCTCGGTGCGAAAAAAGCATGGGCATTCGATATTTCGGCAGCCTGCAGCGGTTTCGTTTATGGATTGAGCATCGCACAGCATTTTGTAATCAGCGGCAAATACGATAACGTGCTGGTTATTGGTGCCGAGACGCTCAGCAAAATCACAGATTATAAAGACAGAAAAAGCTGCATCCTCTTCGGCGACGGAGCAGGCGCTGCTGTTATAAAAAGAGGAAATGCCAATGGGTCTCGAGGCATTATCTACAGCACTTCCGGTTCTGATGGAGCAGGCTGGACAGCGCTGAACTGCCCGGCATACGGAAGCAGAAATCCTGTCAGCAAACCATTGGAAAATCCTAATTCTGTCTTTATGCAAATTAATGGCAGAGAAGTTTATCAGCTTGCAGTTCGCAAAATTATCGAAACAGTTGAAAACTGTATGGAAAACTGCAATATGTCAATCAGCGATGTTGATTTATTTATTCCTCACCAAATGAACGCGAGGATTATCGAATCGGTCGCTAAAAGACTCGAGCTTGCGGATGAAAAAGTATTCATTAATATCGATAAATACGGCAACACCTCAGCGGCATCAATCCCAATCGCACTGGATGAATGTATGCAGCAGGGCAGAATCAAAAAGGGAGATATCGTTCTGCTCGTGGCATTCGGCGGCGGATTGACCTGGGGCGCAAACGTAATAGAGTTTTAATTTTTATTCAGGGAAGAAGATGTCAGAGAAAGTTGCATATATATTTCCGGGTCAAGGCGCACAGTTGGTCGGTATGGGAAAGGATTTTTACGAATCCGAACCAATTGCAAAGGAAATTTTCGATAAAGCCGACAAAATTACAGGATTTGAGCTTTCTAAATTTTGCTTCGAAGGACCGGAGGATATACTTAATTCAACTACGATTTCTCAGCCTGCGATTTTTACAGTTTCAATCGCTATTCTTGAAGTACTTAAATCAAAAGGACTTCTTAAACCTGTGAGTGTATGTGCAGGATTGAGCCTTGGAGAATATACTGCTCTTTACGCGGCCGGAGTTTTTAATTTCGAAGACGGGTTAAAACTCGTACAAAAACGCGGACAGGCAATGCAGGCGGCGGCCGACGCATCAAAAGGTTCGATGGTTAGTATAATCGGTCTTGAACAGGAAGCCGTTGAAAAACTTTGTATAGAAGCTGCGGAAGGTGAGCTTTTAAGCTGTGCCAACTTTAATTGTCCGGGGCAAATAGTAATTACCGGGAACGTAGATGCGTGCAAAAGGTCGCTCGAACTTGCTGAAAAATATGGAGCGATGAAGGCAATTGAGCTTAAAGTTGCCGGTGCGTTTCATTCGGAAATGATGCAGTCTGCGGCAGATGAACTCAAAGCTGCTCTTCAGACTTGCCAAATAAACGAACCGAAAGAAATAGCTGTAATAGCGAATGTAAGCGCTGAATATTATCAGAATAAAGAACAAATTTCTCAGGGACTTGTCAGACAATTGACCGGCGCGGTGCTGTGGCAGAAGTGTATGGAAAAACTTCTTGCGGACGGCATTGCGAAATTTTATGAAATCGGGCCGAATAAAGTTCTGACAGGGCTGATGAGAAGGATTAATAGAAGAACTGATATTGTGAATATCAGCGATGTTGAAAGTATGAAGAAATTGAATGGAGTAAATTAATGGCTGAAGAAAAAAGACTTGCTGTTGTAACAGGTGCGGCACGCGGAATCGGTCGGGCGATAGTAATGGAACTGCTCAAACAGGGCAGGATTGTCGCAGGGCTCGATTTAAATGCCGAACAGCTTAAGGAACTTGAAAAAGTTGCGGCAGATGCCGGTTACAGCGTTGTTACCAAATGTGTGGATATTACCAAGACAGACAAACTCAACGAAGTTATGGAAGAGTTGTCTAAAGAGTATAATGGAATCGGTATTCTTGTAAATAATGCAGGCATCACAAGAGACCGACTTATGATGCAGATGAGCGACGATGAATACGATATTTTGATGAATGTAAACCTCAGGGCTGCATTTATGGCGACAAGGGCGGCACTTAGACCGATGCTTCGCAATAAATTCGGCAGAATCATCAGCATCAGTTCTATAGCCGGAATTATGGGCCAGGCAGGCAGCGCAAACTACGCCGCAAGCAAGGCCGGTCTTATCGGTATGACTAAATCGGTTGTTCGCGAAGTAGCAAAAAAGGGCATTACGGCAAATTGTGTGGCGCCTGGGTTTATTTTGACTGATATGACCAATGTTTTACCGGATATGGTTAAAGAAGCGGCTATGGCGATTATTCCAGCCAAAAAGCTGGGTACTCCGGAAGATGTAGCAAAAGCTGTAGCTTTTCTCGCAAGCGATGACAGCGGCTATATTAATGGACAGGTATTGCAGGTTGACGGCGGCATGGCAATGTAGTGATAAGTAGGGGCAGACCCTTTTTGTCATAAGTTATTTAGCAAAAAAAAGATTGCAAGAAAACGTATTGGCAGGTATATTTACCGCCCTGACATCAAGGCGGTATGAAAACAGGAAAAATGTTAATTTAGGATATTTTATTAAATCAAGGAGTTGAAAAGTGAGTATTGACGTTCAAAGCATAGAAAAAAAGGTTATTAAGATAGTAGCAGAACAAATGGGTACAGATGAGTCCGAAATCACCCGTGAGACATCGTTCATCAACGACCTTAACGCCGACTCACTGGATACCGTCGAGCTTGTTATGGAATTTGAAGATGAGTTCGATACGAGCATTCCAGACGAAGAAGCTGAAAAAATTCAAACAGTTGGTGCTGCTATCGATTACATCGTCAGCGTACTTAAAACAAAAGAACAAGGATAGTCCAGGCTTACATGATGAACAAACGGCGAGTAGTTATTACGGGCCTGGGATGTGTTACTCCCATCGGAATTTCTGTAGATTCATTTTTCGATGCGGCGTGCAAAGGCAAAAATGGAGTTGTGCCGATTTCAAGTTTCGATACGTCGGCGTTTTCTACGAAGTTCGGCGGCGAAATAAGGGATTTCGACATTACCCAGTTTGTGGACCACCGCGAAGGAAAGCGAATGGACAGATTCTGTCAGCTTGCGGTTGCTTCAGCGGTACAGGCGATAAAAGATTGTGGAGTTGATTTTTCTAAAGAAGACCTTGATCGCTGCGGAGTTATTTACGGAAGCGGCATCGGCGGAATTCAGGAAATTGAAACTCAGCACATCCGTCTTCTCAACAAAGGCCCCAGAATGGTTTCGCCGTTCACTGTTCCGAAACTAATGGGCAACGCGGCATGCGGAACCATATCAATGATGTACGGCCTTAGAGCAGCCAACTTCTGTGTTGTTACAGCTTGTGCTTCAGCATCGCATTCGATTGGCGAGGCATTCTACAATATTCTCAATGACAGAAGTGACTTTATGGTTACAGGCGGTTCAGAAGCTGCTGTTTCACCTGTCGGTGTTAGTTCATTCTGTGCTTTAAAATCTTTAAGCACGAAAAATGACATGCCGGAAATTGCTTCAAGACCGTTTGATATTGACCGCGATGGTTTTGTTATTGCTGAAGGAGCTGGAACGCTTATTCTTGAAGAATACGAACATGCCAAAAAACGAGGCGCGAAAATTTACGCAGAACTTCTTGGCTATGGCGCGACAGCGGACGCTCATCATATTACAGCACCGTCTCCTGATGGTGAAGGCGCGGTTAGAGCGATAGAAATGGCTTTGAAACAGGCAGGCATCGCTAAAGATAAATTTGATTATATCAACGCTCACGGCACAAGCACCGAACTTAACGATATTGCTGAAGCGTCGGCAATTAAGAAAGTTTTCGGCGAACATGCCTATAAGCTTTCAATCAACTCGACAAAGAGTCTGATGGGACATTCGCTTGGTGCAAGCGGCGCTATCGAACTTGTCGCGACTTGCAAGATTATGGAAACATCCATAATTCATCCGACAATCAATCTTGACAATGTTGACCCAAGATGCGATGCGAAACTCGATTTCGTACCAAAGGTCGCCAAGGAACGAAAAGTCAATTATGCCGCCAGCAATTCATTCGGTTTTGGTGGTCATAATGCCTGTCTTGTAGTTGGTAAAGTTTAAATTATTAAATTAAAACATCAAACCCTGTCATATCAATGCCAGGGTTTTTTTATGCGCATAAAAACAGTCCCGATTTTCATCGGGACTGTAAAACCGTTTATTAATAACCAAAAAAAGGTCCCGACTTTTGATCGGGACCTTTGAACCGTTTATTAATAACCAAAAAAACAGTCCCGGCTTTCGCCGGGACCGTAAAACCGTTTATTAATTCCGTTCTTTAAACGGCTGATATTTATAAGGCAAGCTGTTATGCCCATGTATCAGACCGAATTATTTCATATGCACAACGATTTCAACTCTTCTGTTCTTTGCTTTGCCGCTGCCTGAATTCGCAGAAACCGGCCTGCTCGACCCGCAGCCGATAGCTCTGAGCCTGTTGTCTGGAACACCGGTAGTGTTTAATTGTCTGAGAACAGAAAGCGCTCTTTGTGAAGAAAGTTCCCAATTGTCTTTCCAACTGGATTTTTTAATCGGGTCAGCATCTGTATGACCCACGACATCGATGAGTCTTCCGCTGTACTTGTCCTTTATAACGCCGACAATCTGGTCAAGATTGCCTTTTGCGCTTGTCTTTAATGCAGCTTTACCTGAATCGAACAAAATCATTTCCGGCAAAGTTACAGTAATAGTGCCTTCTTTAGCGTTTACATCAACATCGTAACCATCGAAACCCGTTGCATCGGCTGCCGATTTGCCGCCTTCCATCTGTCTCTTCATTTCTTCGATTGTCTGCTGACTTTCAGCGAGTCTGCCGGCGAGAGCTTCTTTCTCTGAGGCGCTGCCTTCAAGAGTCGCTTTGCAGTTATCGTATAACCCTTTAAGATTTTGATGCTCTACATTGAGAGAATTATATTTTTTCTTAAAATTCGTACAACCGCTAATCAGAGCAAACGAAACAAGAACGACGGTTAACATTAAAACTTTTTTTCTTAGAATAAACATTGTCAAATCTCCTTATATCAAGAAAAATCCATTTAACTTCAATGAAAAAACACAAATTGCAGCCAACTCATAACTGCATCATTTAGAATCATAACCACTAATACACCAATTGACAAGAAGGGACCGTAAGGAATTTGATGCATTTTTTTAAAAAACATACAAATAAACGCCCAAACCAGTCCGAAGAACGGTGCAATGAAAAAAGCGACAACTACAGGCCAGGGTCCGATTACAGCGCCGGCCGCCCCCATAAGGTGCACATCCCCAAGTCCCATAGCCTCCTTGCCAAAAGCAAAAGTACCGAAAATCCTTGTTCCCCATACTACTGCGCAGCCTATGAAGTAGCCCCATAAACCGCCGAAAAGTCCTGCAATGACAGGTACTTGTGAGAAATCAATCCACCAATCCTGAAAGATTTGAACCCTCATGTAAATCTGATATGCAATGAAAGCTCCAAATATTATTGGCAGCAAAAAAACTACCTCTTTTAACATTTCAAGACGGTGTTTGTAGTTTTCCTCTCCCTGATTTTCGCCTTGAGAATTTGTATTATCTGCTGCCTGTTCGGCGTAGCTTGTTTTAATAATTCCCTTATAAAGTAACAGCAAAGATGTTATCAAACCAATAAATGCACCCGCCGCCATTATTGCAACTTTTGCCGAGGCGGAAGGAAACAGGTTGTAAAAGCGAATATTCTCAAAGGGGTAAATATAAACTGCCAGTGCAGAACCGATTATACCAACAGCAGTAACGAGCCAGCAGATTGAAAGCGGAATCACCTGAAGTTCAAGGTCTATCGCTGAAGCTGCGATAAAGGCCGAGAGCATAATTATTTGAACAATGTAAAGGTAAAAACCTGTTTCATAAAAAAAGCCCGTGCCTTTTCTCAGGTTCCAATGAAAGTACGCCAGGTAAAAACCAACAAAAATTAAAGCAGTCAATAGTTCGATAACAAAATATCTTGGCGAAATTCTCGCCTTGCATTTTCGACATTTACCGAGCAAAAGCAGCCACGATAAAAGCGGAATGTTGTCGTAAAATGCAATCGGTGTTTTGCACGAAGGACAAGCCGAACCCGGATGAACAATCGATAAATCTCTCGGTAGCCGGTAAATCACAACGTTTAGAAAACTTCCAACGCAGGCACCGACCGCAAATAGAAAAATTATCGTTAAACATTCCGGTATCATAATCATATTTTTTATCGCAAATTACGCAGATTACACTGAAATAAAATTTAAGGCAACCTCTAAAAATTGCCTTTTTGACAATAATTTTTTTTATTAACTTTTTATTTGTACTTTTTTGAACAAAATTTTAAAAAATCACGTTCATTTTAGCTCGTTTGCAGACAATTTTCTCTGCCATTCGGCTCTATTGTCAGGCAGTTCATCTGCCTTGACCCTATGCCTGCACCAACAGG
>Ga0209417_1003199_pt1 | contig 22612 bp, 23 predicted proteins | sample RifGroF2_FD_184002 | JGI IMG/M metagenome (GOLD analysis project Ga0209417, IMG submission 184002) | Groundwater microbial communities from Rifle, Colorado, USA - Groundwater F2 (SPAdes) (version 2) | ecosystem: Environmental > Aquatic > Deep subsurface > Groundwater | place: Rifle, Colorado... | reverse complement strand
GACGATTGAGGTAAAGAATAATTCAGTGATCATTTATAACAGACCTAACCCTAGTGGGATGACATTAACAGAGAACTACCTAGACTTATTTCAGCAAACCTTGGGAGCAGATCGAGTAAAATTGGATGACGATGAATATTTTGTTATGGGTGATAATAGATTACAGAGTCATGATTCAAGAGCATTCGGACCAGTAAAGAAATCATTGATTATTGGACGACCGTTTCTTAGGCTCTATCCTCTTGATAGAGTCGGGACAATTGCACGAATAGAAAATTAATATGGCGCGAACAAGAAAACAAAAACAAGTTGATTTGCCAAAAGGTATTAGGGAAGTTCTTCCTGATGACTTAAGATGCTGGAGGCATATTTTAAAAAAGGCGGAATCGCTCCTAGATTATTATAGTTTTGAGAAAATAGAGACTCCAATCATCGAGAATGCTGATCTATATTGGCGTGCCTTCGAAGATGATGACACGATTGAGAAAAAAATATTTACGATCAAAAATAAGGACGAGATTCTAGCATTACGATACGATTTCAATGCGGCTATTGCGAGGGCCTTTGTCGCCAATGGTATGAATTCCTGGCAGCATCCCATCAAATTATTTTTTATGGGACCAGTCGTTGAGAATAATCCCAGCGAAGATAATTCCGAGAGATACGCAAATGTCCTAGGTGCAGTTACGATGGGCGATCAGTCCGAGATCGTTGATGCCGAACTTATATTTTTGGGCTATAAGATCTTAGAGGGTTTGGGTCTTGATAATTACAATGTGCATATCAATAGTATTGGCGATGGTAGCTCAAGAGCTACTTATGCGAAAGCACTAAAAGAATATTATCGATCCAAGACAAAGAAACTTTGTACGGATTGTCGAGATTTTGCCAAAGATGATCCAGTTAAGGTTCTAATATGTCAACAAGAAGATTGTAAGGAAATTAATAGAGAAGCTCCACAGTCTGTAGATTATCTAGACGAAGATTCAAGAGCTCATTTTAAACATATAATAGAATATCTGGACGAAACTAAGATTCCGTATATTTTAGATCATACTTTAATCAAGAGACGAAGCTATCAAATGAGAAATATTTTTGAATTTATCCCAGAGGGAGCATTACGTAACGCGGAGCCTATTATTTGGGGTGGAAGATTTGATCGTCTTGTCGATCAGCTTGGGGGAGTAAAGACACCCGCAGCCGGTCTGACGCTTAACATTGATAAATTAGTGCTATCCTTAAAAAATATTGATGCGAATATTCCTGATCATCGTCTTAAGCCTAAGATATTCTTTGCTCAGCTTGGCGAGATGGCAAAACGCAAGAGCTTGTCTTTATTTGAAAGTTTTAGAAAGGCAGGTATTGAAGCCAAATCTTCTTTGGGCCGAGATAATATAAAATCACAATTAAGAATCGCAGCTCGTTACGGTGTTAAATATACTCTGATATTTGGCCAGAAAGAGGCTCTTGATGGTACAATTATATTAAGAGATATGGAGACTAGCGTGCAAGAAACAATACCGGCTGAGAAGATTATTGATGAAATTAAGAAGAGGTTAAAAAATGGCTAATAATATGGTACACGATATTTTTTGTAAAATTGTGAGAGGGGAGGTTAAATCAAAGCCGATATTTCAAAATAGAAATTTTATAGTGATCAAAGATATTAATCCTCAAGCACCAGTTCACTTACTAACCATTGCAAAGAAACATTTTGAAGATATCAGTAGTTTTAAAAAAGCACATACCGGATTGCTTGGTGGGGGATTGATGATAGCCGAGAAGATATCAAAGAAGGTTGGATTAAAAAATGGGTATAGATTAATTATCAATCGAGGTGCTGATGCGCAGGGAGGTGTACCACATTTTCATATTCATATTCTTGGTGGCAAGAGATTGGGAACAAAAATAGTTAAATAATATAATTATTTAAGAAAGGAGGTATCTGTATGGTAGAAGTTAAAAGAAAACCAAACGAAAGCATAGGCAGTTTAATGAGAAGGTTTAATCGCTTTGTCCAACAAAGCGGAGTTTTGCTTAAAGCCAAAAAATCTCAATTTAGGATCAAGAAACAGAATGAGAGAAGAGAGAAAAATGCGGCAATTATGGGACTCCATTTGGGCGAGCTAAGACGCAGACTAAATAAATTAGGCAAGTATGACGAGGAAACGTTCGAGGAAGAAAAGAGAAAAATGAAACAGGAGCTCGATCTGTAATACTGGCCAGGGTAGCTAATTGCTAGACACGAGCAAAATTCCCAGCGAGAATTTTGCCCTAAGTCCTCGGCTCATTCTTAAACAAAAAAATGCGTGACACGCATTTTTTTGTTTAAACTTGCCCATTCGCCTGCGGATTGTCTCTCGATTAGCTACCCTGGCCATTCTTCGAACTGATTATTCTTGGGATTGAATTATAATTAATAGTCTTGTATCCTTAGATTATGTTAAAAAAACAAATACAAAATGACATCAAAGAGGCGATGAAATCGGGTAATTTGGCTAAGCGAATGACTTTAGGCATGGTCATGAGTAATATTAAAAATAAAGAACTCGAGAAGAGGTCAAAATTATCTAAGACTGAAACTGATGTGACCAAGCTTGATGAAATCAGCCAGTTGTCCGATGAAGAAGTAATTGATGTTATCTCGTCAGAGATAAAAAAGAGAAAAGATTCGGTTGCGAGCTATCAATCTGGCGGTAGACCAGAACTAGCTGAGAAAGAGAACGAAGAGATTGGTTTTATTTCAGTTTATATGCCAGAACAACTTAGTGAAGACGCAATCAGAGAAGAAATTAAGAAAACAATTACCGAAGTTGGTGCATCAAGTATTAAAGATATGGGCAAGGTGATTGGCGCAGTTATGGCCAAGATTAAGGGTAAAGCCGATGGGCAACTCGTTAGTCGATTGGTTAAAGAATTACTCGCATAGCAAATCAATATTGCCCGGTTGTTTTGAATGAGTAAAGTTTTATTCATAACAATCGGGCTTTGTTGTATAGCATATACATTAAGGGCTAGACATGGCAAGCTGGCCATGATATTATATGCGAAGTTCTTTTTACGAGGATATGGGTATGAGCTACTTGCGATTTAATGTGGGCGATGATGTCAAATTTCATTCGACGCCCTTCTTCTGGAGGACTATCGGCTTTTTGTCGTCTGTGCGGATAGCTTTTGAGAAAAATGTAATTTTCAAGGTGGTTGCAACTTCTGACATTCTTGGTAGCCAATTTATTCTTGTTAAGGATCCATCTGGTAAACACCCCTTTGAAGAATTAAATGCCCATCTTTTCGAGAAGGCTTAGATAAACCGAGGTATATACTCGGCTTTTTTATTTATCCAAGATGAGATAGGATATATGTATGCTGGAACTAGTTTATGAAAATCATAGTAGCCATACAGAGCTTGAAGAGAAACTTTTTAGGAATATTCTTAATGTTATCCTTAAGAAATTCAATATGGAGGAACAGCAAACAGAGCTGGGGCTTCAAATTGTCGGATCCGATAAAATGCGCGAACTAAATAAGCAATATAGACACAAAGATAATTCGACGGACGTATTGTCTTTTCCGCTTGATGAGAGCAATCTTAAAAAGTATGGTATAATCGCGTTAGGAGATATATTCCTTTGCCCGAGTTATATTGAACAAAAGGCTAAGGAATTGAATGTAAAGTTTGAAGAAGAACTTGCCAGAGATGTTATTCATGGCTTTTTGCATTTAACTGGACATGATCATGAAATTTCAGAAGAAGCAGAAAAAGAAATGATTGATCTGCAAGAGGATATACTTAAATCCGTTATAGAAAATAAATGAAATCTCACTATATTACTGGAATAGATGTAGGCAATTCTCAGGTAAAAGTGGTTATTGCCAAAATCGATAATGGCTCTCTTAGGCCAGAGATTGTTGGCGTGAGCACGGAGATATCCAGTGGCTTAAGAAGGGGCATGGTGGTTGATACCGAAGAAACAATATCTAATATTCATAATGCTATTGAGCAAGCTCAAGGTATGGCGAATTTCAAAGTAAGGCGCGCCTATCTATCGGTCAGCGGTCTGCATATTGGTACCCAGGTATCTAGGGGAGTAATCGCAGTTTCCAGGGCTGATAACGAAATTTCTCAAAACGATATTGATCGTGTTTTGCAGGCAGCAGCGGTGATCAGTTTACCGGCCAATCGAGAGGTTATCCATGTAATTCCAAGGAATTATATAGTTGACGGCAAGGAATATGTAAAAAATCCCCTAGGAATGAAGGGCGTGCGTCTTGAAGCTGAGGTCTTTATTATTGATGGGCTGTCGCCACATTTAAAAAATATTGCCCATTGTCTTAACGAAAATAATATTGAAGTGGCGGAACTCGTCTTTGCTCCATTAGCCGCTTCATTAGCTGTCTTGGATAAAAATCAAAAAGAATATGGCGTATTGCATTTAGATTTCGGAGGGCAAACTTCTACACTATCTGTTTTTGAAGAAGCCGATCTGTTGCATACCGCAGTCCTACCGATTGGTTCTAGGCATATTACTAATGACCTGGCCATAGCTCTGCGAACCTCGATTGACATTGCCGAAAGAGTGAAGATCGAACATGGATCTACGGCAGAGATACAGGATATGAGGAAGAAAGATATGATAGATCTATCTGAGATATTAGCTGAAGAAAATTATATTCTACCCAAGAAACAATTGGTTCGCGTAATAGATGCCAGGATGCAGGAGTTGGTTGATATGGTTGGAATCGAAATGAAAAAAATTCCACGAAATGGCATGCTACCAGCTGGTGTAGTTTTGAGTGGAGGCGGTTCGAACTTACCGGGCTTTGCCACTTTAGTGAAAGATCGGTTAAGATTGCCAGTTCGAATAGCTACTCCATTAAATATTGATGGCATAGGGCTTCTTAGGGGCGACCCATCGTATTCGGTTGCCACTGGCTTGATTGCTTGGGGATTTGAAAAAGAGTTCGGTGGAGGCAAGCAACGTGGAAGCGGATTTAGGGGCATGGATCTTAATTCATCAAGTACCGCTAAAAAAGTTCTTAACTGGCTCAAGAACTTCTTACCCTAGATCTAGTTATTCACAGACTTATCCACAGGTTTGCGAGGCTTCCTTGCGACCTTTTTTATTTTATGATAATCCTTATCTCAAGAAGATTGCGTTAATTGATTAATATAAAACGATATGCCACAAGTTAAACCACCATTTGAGACGTTTGCCAGAATTAAGGTCGTTGGAGTAGGAGGATCTGGGAATAATGCCTTGAGTAGGATGATTGAAGCCAGAATTCATGGAGTTGAGTTTATAGCCATCAATACCGACGCACAAGCGCTACATATCTCGAATGCACCGATCAAGATTCACATTGGCAAGAGCCTAACTAAGGGCCTAGGGGCTGGCATGAATCCAGAAATTGGCCGCCAAGCGGCAGAAGATACAAAGGAAGAAATAATGGCCGCATTAAAAGGAGCTGACATGGTTTTTATAACTTGTGGTCTTGGTGGAGGTACGGGCTCTGGTGCTGCTCCAGTAGTAGCTGATATTGCCAAAGACGTCGGCAGTCTAACCGTGGCAGTCGTAACCAGGCCATTTAATTTTGAAGGAGCCCAAAGATCAAGAATTGCTGAAGACGCATGGCACATACTGAGAGATAAGGTAGATGCCCTTATCAGCATTCCCAATGATCGCTTACTTTCTGTTATTGATCGCAAGACTCCACTACTCGAGTCATTTGCTATTGTGGATGATGTGTTAAGGCAGGGTGTTCAGGGTATCTCAGATTTAATTACTGTTCCGGGTATCATTAATGTTGATTTTGCCGATGTGAAAGCCATTATGGCTAATTCTGGCTCGGCTCTCATGGGTATTGGACGAGCGAGTGGTGAAGATCGGGCTATAGAGGCTGCAAAGATGGCCATTAATTCTCCGTTACTTGAAGTTTCTATAGATGGAGCCAAAGGAGTGCTGTTTAATGTTTCGGGTGGTACTGATATGGCTATGGCAGAAATCAATGAAGCCGCTAGAATTATCACTGAACACATAGATCCGGATGCCAAGGTTATCTTTGGAGCTGTTATCGATGACAAAATTAAAAAAGGCGAGATCAAAATTACAGTTGTGGCTACGGGGTTTGCCAATGTGGGCGGAGTCAGTCCTAGGCAAAGTCCATTTAATTCGGGGCCAAGCCTTTTTGAGCATACAGCAAAACCTGTGACGCAGACTCCCAATCAGAATCAGCCGAATCAACAGCCTCAACCGATTCAGCCAATCAAAGAATTAGTTGATCCATCGATAAATGACGAAGAATTTGATATTCCGGCTTTTATAAGAAGAAAGATGACAAAATAAAAGTTATTCTCATATTTGTTCATTATAGGGAAACATAAAATGCCCGATAGGGCATTTTATGTAAGTATCAAGATCCCAGAGATACTTATCAACAAAAATGAGTGTTGCTGATAGTATTTAAAATTGCTTAAATTGATGTACTAAATTTCATCCATGAATACTCCAAATAATGATAAAGACAATTTATTCTCCGAGACTGAAGCTATATCCAATGAAAGTACTCCAACCTCTTCAGGATTAAGATGGGAGAGATTATTCGGTTCGGGTAATCCATACGACGACATTGTCTGGGAGAAAAGAGTAGCGAAGATTACTAAAGGAGATGGAACCATTGTGTTTGAACAAAAGGATATCGAAACACCGAATTTTTGGTCTCAGACAGCAACTGATATCGTTGCTTCTAAATATTTCAGAGGCCGTATTGATTCGCCTGAGCGAGAGAAAAGTGTTAAGCAGATGATTAATCGCGTTGCTCGAGCTATCGGTAATTGGGGCTTGAAAGATGGTTACTTTGCCTCACCGGCAGATGCAGAAAATTTTGTAATGGATATCACATGGCTTTTAGTGCACCAATATTTTGCCTTTAATAGTCCAGTCTGGTTTAACGTTGGGGTGCATGAAAGGCCTCAGTGTTCTGCGTGTTTTATTTTATCAGTGGAAGATAATATGCAATCGATTCTTGATTGGTATAAAGATGAAGGCTGGATTTTCAAATACGGTTCTGGATCAGGTACGAACTTATCTAAATTAAGATCGTCCAAGGAGCCATTATCAAGGGGCGGCTTTTCATCTGGCCCGGTCTCGTTTATGAAGGGTGCCGATGGCGTGGCTAATTCTATCAGGTCGGGCGGTACGACTCGTCGAGCTGCTAAGATGGTAATTCTAAATGTCGATCACCCCGATATTAAGAATTTTATTTATTCTAAAAAGATCATCGAGGAAATGACTCAAATTTTACAGGCAAGCGGGATTAAAAATTCCATAGAAGGAGATTTGTTTGATCCGTATACTTTATTGCCATATCAGAATGCAAACAATTCAGTAAGAGTTAATGATGAATTTATGAGGGCTGTCGAAGGAGATGGTTATTGGGACCTGAAATCAGTTACAACCGGAGAGACACTGGAGACATTAAGGGCTAGAGAGATACTAAGTTGGATGGCGGAAGCGGCATGGCATTCAGCTGACCCAGGAATTCAATACGACACAACAATCAACGAATGGCACACCTGTCCAAATTCTGGAAGAATCAATGCCTCAAATCCTTGTAGTGAATACATGCATGTCGATGATAGTGCATGCAATCTAGCTTCGTTAAATTTAATGAAATTTTTGAGAGAGGGCGGTAAGTTTGACGTTGATTCTTTTCGTCGAGCCGTTAATGCAATTATCTTGGCTCAAGAAATATTAGTCGGGAACTCTTCTTATCCGACACCCAAGATAACCGAGAATGCTAACAACTTTAGACAGCTTGGTCTTGGCTATGCCAATCTCGGGGCTCTTCTGATGGTTTTGGGTTTGCCCTATGATTCCGAGAAAGGCAGGGCAGTTGCCGGTAATATTACATCGGTTATGTGCGGTGAAGCATATAGGATGTCAGCATTAATTTCTCAAACTGTAGGACCTTTTAATGCCTACGAGGTTAATCGAGAGTCAATGCTGGCCGTAATAAAGAAACATTTGGAGTCTGCGAATAATCTCTATGAGAAATCTCAAAAGATCGGTATTGGAGATAATTATCTCGAGATTACGTCGCGACTAGTTTGGCATGAAGCCCTTGAACTCGGAAAGAAATATGGATATCGCAATGCACAGGCAACAGTCTTAGCTCCGACTGGTACGATATCCTTTTTGATGGATTGTGATACGACCGGAGTTGAACCTGAGCTAGCACTTATTAAATATAAAAAATTAGTAGGTGGAGGTGTCTTGAAATTAATTAATAATCAGGTTCCGTTGGCACTAAGGAGACTAGGATATTCAAATGAGCAAATTGAAGATATGGCTGCGTATATGCTCGAGAAGGAAACTATCGAGGGAGCCCCTCATTTAAAGCCCGAAGACGTTAGCGTTTTCGATTGTTCATTTAAGGCAACAAATGGCGAGAGAAGCGTAAGTTGGATGGGTCATGTAAAAATGATGTCTGCGGCTCAGCCATTTGTTTCTGGTGCTATATCCAAAACTGTTAATTTGCCCTCTGAAGCAACGATCGAGGATGTCAAGAACGTATTTATCGAGGGTTGGCGATTGGGATTAAAAGCTATTGCAGTTTATCGAGATGGTTCGAAATCAATTCAGCCATTAACTACCAAAAAAGATGAAAAAGATAAATTGGTAGAAAAGATAAATGGCTATACCAGAGTTAAACTACCAGATGAGAGGCCATCTCTTACTCATAAATTTTCAGTTGGAGGCTATGAAAGTTATCTAACCGTCGGTTTGTATCCGGATACCGGTAAGCCGGGAGAGACGTTTCTAATTGCTGCAAAGGAGGGGAGTACGGTCTCTGGATTATTGAATACAATAGCAACTCTTATATCAATGTGTTTGCAATCTGGTATGCCACTTAAGTCATTAGTAAAGAAATTTAAGGACATGCGGTTTGATCCTTCTGGATTTACTAACAATCCCCAGATTCCAGTAGCTAAATCTATAACTGATTATGTCTTTAGATACCTGGGCTTAAAATTTTTACCACCAGAAGAAAAAGATGAAATTTTTGGACCTAGTCAAAAAGAAGGCTCAAACTTAACACCTGGAGATAAGTCTCAAGTAGACGATTTATTAACTGAATTAATATCGTCGACAATTAAACAAGAAAATTCAGAATTAGAAGTTGTGGCAAATGCTAGTCACATGGTGGGTATTACTGCTCATAATGACGATGCGCCTCCTTGTGGCAACTGCGGTACCCTCATGGTTAAGGCTGGCTCCTGCTATTCATGCCCTAATTGTTTTGCCACTACTGGTGTGTGCAACTAATTAAAAAAGATCCGACAATGATTGTCGGATCTTTTTTAATTAGTTAAAAACTGTTAGATTATTTTTACATGCGTAAGCTAAATCTTCATAAATCACAAGTCTTCTTCTGTCTAATGGTAGCGTTTATGTCGGGTATTTTTATAGCCTCTGTCTTACCCGTGCCACAAAGTCTGATCTCGGTAATACTGATAGTAGCAATTATCGGACTGACAGTTGTCACTTATCAAAGAACCTTCAAGAATGATGATCTTGGTATATATCGGAGGAGACTATTCGCAATTTTATTTTTTTCGATAATTTTATTTTCAATAGGTGCCTGGTATTTTAATAAATATAATGCAAAGCACGGTTTTGTTAAGGAAGTCGCAGATAGAAATATTGAAGTTGTGTTTCGAGGATATATTGACGGAGAATCTAAGATCCAGGGTCAAGCCCAGACGTATGTATTCCGAGTAAAAGAAATTATTCTACCCAAATATGGGATTATAACTGATGAGAAAATCTTAGTAACTGATCGACTATTTCCGAGCAGGCAATACGGAGAATTTTTAGTTCTGGCTGGTAAACCGAAATCTCCAGACGGATTAGATAATGATAGTTATGTGAATTATCTTAAGACACAAGGTGTTACTGGTACTTTATTTTTTCCTAAAGTTTTAGGTGATGAAAAACTACACATCTCATCATTGGAAAAAATAGTCATTAATAGTTACGAGATAATATTTAGAATAAAAAATCGGTTTGAGCGTGCTATTAGCCAATCAATGCCAGAGCCCAATAGTTCATTTGTCGGAGGTATATTACTTGGTTCGCGCCAATCGATTTCAAGCGATTTAAAAAATGACTTTAATAAAACCAGCACAACTCATATCTTGGCAATCTCAGGATACAATATTGCTATTGTTTCTGCTGTTTTCCTATCTTTACTTATTGTATTCGTGCGAAGAAAAATAGCATTTTGGGTTTCTGTGATCGGAATCATTATCTTTACAATTTTAACAGGAGCTTCGGCATCGGTAGTTCGTGCTGCAATTATGGGAATTTTACTGTCATTCGCCAATGGCTATGGTCGTCTGTATGATCAGAAAATATCAATATCGCTAGCCGCGTTAATCATGATTCTACTTAATCCTTTTGTCCTAACTTTCGATATTGGCTTTCAGTTTTCTTTCCTATCTGTACTGGGCATTGCTTACATGTATCCGGTTCTAAGGGGTAAATTAGGAAAAATTAAAGGCCCAGAGACAATAAAAGAAACATTATTTATGACGCTCTCGGCACAAATATTCGTACTACCGTTGGCCGTCTATTATTTCCATAATTTTTCTCTCGTATCTTTACCGGTCAATATTCTAATCTTACCTTTCGTACCCTTGGCCATGATGCTTGGTTTTACGGCTGGGATCTTCAGTATAATCTGGCCATTGTTGGGTAAAATAGTCGGTCTCCTGGCGTGGGCGCTGACTAGTTATCAGATTTGGGTAGTTAGATATTTTGCTTCTTTGAGATATTCAAATCTTTCAGTCGATCTTGGCTTGTGGGCGATTGTCTTTGTCTACGCGATAATCATCGTGCTGACTATTATTGGCACGAGATCAATAAATAGTAAGGAAAATAATGGAATCAATACTTAGAGATCAAAAAATTAGGACAGGACACATTGCGATCTTTTTGTGTCTATCGGTTTTTGTCATTGCCACAACGGCTATTGCTAGGGGTCAAGATGGTTTGCTTAAGGTATATTTTCTAGACGTGGGCCAGGGTGACGCCGAATTAATCGTAACGCCGAGTGGCCAGCAGATTTTAATAGATGGTGGTCCAACTAATCAGGTAATGGATGAGCTAGGTATTATAATGCCATTTTATGACTCAACAATTGATATAGTTTTAGCTACTCATAAGCATAGCGATCATATTACCGGGCTGATGAGTGTTTTGGATAAATATAGTGTTTCCAAGATTGTTGATACTAATCGTGGCCATGATACATCCGAGGCCAAAGAATGGCAAATAAGAAAAGAGTTGGAGGGTTCCGAGTTAATGGTTGCTAAAACTGGCGATGAATTTGATTTTGGTGATGGCGTAAAGATAAAGATTCTTTATCCAGATACCGTGTCCGTCGATTATAAAACTAAGAATCCGAACAATGATTCTATCGTGGCCATGCTCGAATATGGTAGTTTAAGGATTCTATTAATGGGTGACGTCGAATTGCCAGTTGAAAAAGAAATACTGAGCAAGAAAATTAATATTGATGCAGATATAATAAAAATTGGGCATCATGGATCAAAAACTTCGTCGGGGATAGGTTTTCTAAATGTAGTTTCGCCGATCGTCGGCATAATCGAAGTTGGTGCGAAAAATAGTTACGGCCTACCGTCAGACGTAGTTTTATCAAGGCTTGAAACTTTAGCAATAAAGTATTATCGTACTGACGTTGATGGTACAGTAAAATTATCCAGCAACGGAAAATATTTTAAAATAACTAAATAAAACAATATGGCGCATCCAAAAAAGGAGCAGACTTTGATATTAATTAAGCCGGATGGTTTGAAGCGCGGTTTAGCTGGAGAAGTTTTGAAAAGATTTGAGTCAAGGGGTCTTAAAATTGTTGGTATGAAAATGATGAAAGCATCGGCTGAGCATGTAAAAAAGCATTACTTATCTACAAAGGAACAGCTAGAGGGCATGGGTAACAAAACACTAGATACTCTAAAGCAAAACGGTCTTGATCCGATAAAAACAATGGGGACGGACATTCCTTTAGAAATAGGGAAGATGATTAATAATTGGAATTTTGAATTTATAAGCTCAAGTCCAGTCGTGGCTATTATTGTTGAAGGGTTGCATGCCGTGGATATGGCCAGAAAAATAGCTGGGACCACGCTTCCTTTTAAGGCAGATATAGGCACGATTCGCGGGGATTTTTCCGTAGACTCTCCGATACTGGGTAATTTAAACAAAAGACCAGTTAGGAATATCGTGCATGCGTCAGGATCTATAGAGGAAGCCAAAAGAGAGATCAAGCACTGGTTTTTGTCTAAAGAAATTTTCGATTATCAAAGAACTGACGAGGCGGTAATGTTCGACTAGGCTGTATCCTTTTGATATTTATCTAAAGAGGCCTATAATATAGATAGGCCTCTTTTTTATTTGCTAAAGCTTTTGCGCAAATCATTTTATTTGGGACTCTCATATTTTATAGTTCTGGTGAGCCCTAATCGGTTCCGAGGGATTATCATGCGGAGACCCACTTGTACAAAATGCTTAAGCTTGGCAATGGCGAAGGGGGCTCAATAATAAACCGCCATTGGCGGCCTATTATTTTTCTAGTAAACTTAGATTATGGAAAATAAAGATATCAAAATTGCAATTATTGGCGCAGGATCGGTTGGGTCAACTATAGCCTACACTTTAGTGATGAAAAACTTGGTGGCCGAAGTTATACTAGTCGATATCAATGAAGCCAAAGAAGAGGGAGAGGTTATGGATATAAACGATGTCCTATCTTTCGTTGAAACTGGAAAGATAAAAGGCGGGGATTATAAAGATGCCTCTTCGGCCGATATTATAATCATCACTGCCGGTTTACCACAAAAAATAGGCGAGCAAAGTAGATTGGAGTTAGTTAATAAAAATAAAGAAATCTTAAAATCCATATTTAAACAGCTTATCTCCATAAACCCCGAGGCGGTAATTATAGTTGTTAGCAATCCAGTAGATATAATGACTTATTATGCTCAAGAACTTTCGGGTATACCCAGAAATCAAGTCTTTGGCACGGGTACAAGCCTAGACACATCTCGCCTGAGAACTGAGATTGCCTTGGCCTTGGATATTAATGCCCAAAGTGTTAGCGGCTTTGTTTTGGGCGAGCATGGAGAAAGTGAATTTGTTGCTTGGAGTACGGTTAATGTTGGCGGGGTACCCATTAAAGAAAAATTATCGGAAGAAAAATTAAATGAAATCGCTCAAAAAGTTAAAGATGATGCTAAAAATATTATTGATCGCAAGGGAGCAACATTTTATGGTATAGCCGCAGTTACGGCCGATATTGTCGAGGCGGTATTATTGGATCAGGATAAGGTTTTACCCGTTTCAATTAGAATTGAAAATTGGAATGGAGTCAGTGGCACTTGCTTGGGTGTTCCAGCTGTGGTTGGCCGGCAGGGGATCAAGTCTATTTGGAATCTAGGGCTTAATCAGGAAGAAATAGAGAAATTTAAGAAATCGGCCGAAACCATAGGCCAATATTTAGGTCAATCCTATGAGCAATGAGATTTCGTTCGGTGGAAAAATAGAAAAATCAGAATCTGATGGTTTTTTCCCAGTTATTGATGATGGCCATGTTTATTTTTTTGCCGACAGTCCAAAACTAGAAGAAGACAAAGTTACTCACTATGTAAAAACTCATGTAGACGGAACAAAGGAGAATAAATTTTTTCTGCTTAGTTGTATATCGGGATTAAATTTCGAATTTTATTTAGGGGAATCTGTGGCCCCTAACAAGGGAATCTATAACCTTGGATTTAGAACTAGAGAGTATGGTTATGCTATCAATAATTTGGGCGAGGAGAATAATATAAACATAGTTAAAACCGTCTCCAAATTTTTAAAAACTGTAGTAAATTCATTAAATGGTGAAATTACGGAAATACGAATTTATCCGACAGACTCCTCTTATTATAAAGAAGAGGTAGATAAATGCATAAAAGAGATCCTTGAATCTTCCGAGAATACGATATCTGAAGAAGAATTAAGATTGAGATATGCCCCCCATGAGATATTTGATTACTATGTAAATATATTCGGCCGGAGTTTTTTGGCGAGATATCACGATTCAAAGAAGAGTAGGGCAAGGTCCAGATTATTTAGGATGGCAATAAAAAAATATATGCCAGAATGGGAGATAAGCGAATTCTTGTCGTTCGGCTGGCCAACCGATTTTGTTATAACGCCAAGGGTAAAGATCGCTGAGACATCTAACTAAAAACCGCCGAATGGCGGTTTTTAGTTAGATGTCGGGCTGCCGGGAATCGAACCCGGTCTACATCCACCCCATGGACGCGTACTACCGGCATACTCCAGCCCGTTTTTATTTTGACAAATATTCTACTACGACTCGAAACTTCCTTTTTTGCACTTCTCTTAGGGTTTTGCCGATCATCATGTCTCTAAGATAGTTAATGGCAAATTCTTCGAGATGTCTCACCTCAGCAATGTGCGTGACGATTATTAAAAAATCATCGAGACCAGCCTCAGAATGATGATTAAGGACGAAATTCTTATTTAATTCTTTTCGGAGATCATTTTGGTCAAGATTCTCCAGATGTTTAATCTTGTTTAGCCATTTTGGAGAAGACTCAAAGCGTAATTTGTTCGCGACAAATTGCTCGACTAGTTGTTGTCTTAATTGATCAGCCTCCTCTTTGGCGGAAATGGTTAGTGTCTCAAGACGTCTAATTAAGTCCATGTCGTCGGTAACTCTGAAACTCGCATCTTCGTTAGAAATAATACCAACACTAGCGTTACCAAAATCTACTATTGATATCCTTAATTTACCCGAGGCGTCGCGGCCAATCATGGCGTTTCTCTCGTGCAAATCATTGTGGAATAATCTGTTATCGTGAAGTATTTCAATTGTCTTTTTTAGAATATCAAGAATCTTCTTGTCTAAGACAAAACCCTTCCTTTTGAGAAATTTGACCAACAATTCAAAATTTTTAGATTGTACAATCGCTTCTTCATATATTTTTTCACCTTCAGTGGACCCCTTGCGACCCGGCCTACTGAATCCAATTAGTTTCTCAACTTCAAAATGGATCAAGTCAAAACTCATCTGATCAAGCTGTTCTTGTGTGAAATTATCACTAAGCAGTAGGGCTTGCTTGTAAATATGCGTGGCCAGATCTTCGCCTTCAATGAAGTCCATAATTATTACACCAACATCATTCATGAGGTGACATCCTTTTGTAGCCAGAAATTCCCTTGTCTCTGAATCAATGGAAACATTTCGCAATATTAACGGCGAAGGTATGTGAGCTAAATCTTCTTTGTCCTCCTGCCCACTGATTATTTCAGATGCCCTAATCATCATTTCGTATTCTCTTCGAATCGCTACTGGATCGAATACTTTGAGGACTTTCGTGGCTACGGCATCAAAAGTAATGCCACTTTTCTCGAGCTCTTCTTTGAGTACTTCTGGTAGTTCCTCCCTGGTAAATTTAAAGATAATACCCTTGTTTCCTGAATTTGTAACGTCTCGGTGAGTTTTTAATAACCAAAGAACGCCCCGGTCCAGAGTTTCTTGAGTTTTGTCACGTGTTTCGCCGATCTCTGCTTTTGGCAAACTTTCTTTCTTCATTATGATCGGAAATACTATTTAGTCTTGCTGAGAGTTTTTATACAGTCAGTACAAATTTTTACTCTCTTACCGTCAACTTTAGCCCATTGTAAATTTGGGTATTTTCTTGACTTAGAAGTTGGATTGTAGTGACCCCTAAGCAGAACCCTTGAGGTTACCATACGCGAACCCTTACCGCATTTTGGACATTTTGTAGCCATTTTGATCTTATTTAAATCATGAATCGCGCAAGAATCACATAAAATTCATTGCATCATTTTCATGCATTATTGTTTAAGTGATTTACATATTACATTAAAATTGGTATCTTTTCAATACATCCATGGGCCTAATATCAATAAGCACAATCCTGGGCATAGTGATTTTCCTGTATTCCGTGATTCTTCACGAGATTAGCCATGGTCTAATGGCACAGTCATTGGGTGATAATACAGCCAAGGACATGGGCAGAATTACACTAAATCCAATAAAGCATCTGGATTTCTTTGGATCAATTGTTCTGCCACTATTACTGATAATCTCTGGTGTGGGATTCGTTTTTGGCTATGCTAAGCCAGTACCATATAATCCCGAGAATTTAAGGGACAAAAAATACGGACCAGCAAAAGTTGCCTTTGCTGGTCCGCTATCTAATCTAATACTGGGCGTACTCTTTGGTTTAGTGCTGAGATTGGATAATTTTATTTATATAAGTACTACTGTTCAGGAATTGATTAAATATGCCGCTGTTATAAATATCTGGCTGGCCATATTTAATTTATTTCCAATCCCGCCATTAGACGGACACTGGTTGTTAATGACATTCTTACCGGTAAAATTTAATGGTCTTAAACTTTTTCTCTATCGCTACAACATTGCCCTTCTTTTGATATTTATTCTATTCGTAACGCCATTTCTAAGTTATTTTGTCGGATGGCTCATGGGTATTATTACGGGTATTAATTTTCTGATTTGATGCTATTTGACACATTGCCTACTTTTTTGATAGAATCGTTACGACCTTTGGAGGTCTTTTTTAGGCGGAGAGTAGAAAATAATTTTATACAATGCCAACATTCAGACAATTATTAAAGAAACCCAGAAAATTACAAAAGACGAAAACTAAATCGCCGGCTTTTATCTATGGGATGAATACGATAAAAAACAGGCCAGTCTATTATCCAGCTCCATTCAAGAGGGGAGTTTGCACAATAGTTAGAACGACTACGCCGAAAAAACCCAACTCAGCCTTAAGAAAAATAGCCAGAGTCAGATTGACTAATGGCATGGAGGTCACAGCCTATATACCCGGTATCGGACATAATTTACAGGAGCATTCAGTCGTTACGATTCGTGGAGGCCGAGTTAAGGATTTGCCAGGTGTTAGGTATCATATTGTTAGGGGCGTATTAGATGCGGCCGGTGTTACTGATCGAAAACAGGAGAGATCAAAGTATGGCGTCAAAAGACCAAAATAATTAAAATACCAAAACTAAATTAAAAAATGCGAAGTCCGATAAAAAAAAGAAGGGTTCCAGAGCCAGATATTAAATACTCGAGCTTAGTCGTGTCTTCTTTGATTAATAAAATTATGTACAGTGGAAAAAAGGCTATTGCCGAGAGAGTTGTTTATGGTGCGTTAGAATTAGCAGAAAAGAAAATCGGTAAGTCGGCCCTAGAAGTTCTTGACCAGGCTTTACAAAATGCCGGTCCGACCATGGAACTTAAATCGAGAAGAGTTGGTGGAGCTAACTACCAAGTGCCTATCGAAGTAAAGCCAGAGAGAAGGAATGTATTAGCGATGCGCTGGATGATAATCGCTGCTAGATCTGGAAAAGGAAAGCCTATCCGAGAGAAATTAGCCGAAGAAATCATCAATGCCTTTAATAATATTGGTGGGGCTGTCAAGAAAAAGAATGATACTCACCGTATGGCCGATGCCAACAAGGCATTCGCTCACTTTGCATGGTAACCAAAGGATTCACCGCGTCTTGCGCGGGGAATCCTTTTTAATAACAAATAAATAATGCGAGACTATCCAATTGAGAAAATAAGAAACATAGGAATTATTGCCCACATCGACGCCGGGAAAACAACTGTTTCCGAGCGCGTTTTGTTTTATACGGGCATTTCTCATAAAATTGGAGAGGTTCACGAGGGTGCAGCAGTTATGGATTGGATGGAACAAGAACGAGAGCGAGGTATTACGATTACCGCCGCCGCGACAACTTGTTACTGGACTCCGGTCGGCCTAGAGAACAAGCCAGAGAATAAAATTAAGATTAATTTAATTGATACGCCGGGGCATATTGATTTTACAGTCGAAGTAAAGAGGTCATTACGTGTCCTGGATGGGGCTGTTGTTATTTTTGATGGAGTCGCTGGTGTTGAGCCTCAATCTGAAACCAATTGGCGATATGCCGATGATTATAATGTTCCGCGTCTATGTTTTATAAATAAATTAGATCGTCTAGGAGCATCTTATGAAAGATCGTATCAGTCAATTTTGGCTAGACTTTCACCTAAGGCTGTAAAAATTCAAATTCCGAATGGCGTAGAAGACGAATTTACAGGTGTGGTAGATCTGATAAAGATGAAATTTTATTCGTTTGAAGGATCTTTGGGTGAAAAAGTTATTGAATCAGAGATTCCAGCCGAATTATTAGAAGAAGCCAAGAAGGAACGAGCAACCATGATTGAAAAGATTGTTGAGACGGATGATCAGGCAATGTCCGAATATCTAGATGGCAAGGAATTTGACGTTGATTCATTGAGAAGGATTCTAAGAAAAGCTACGGTCGCTGGTATTATTTATCCTGTACTTTGTGGCTCAGCTTTAAAAAACAAAGGTACGCAGTTGATGCTTGATGCCGTTGCTTGGTATTTACCCTCACCCCTAGAAAGACCACCAGTAAAAGCTATTGATCAGAAAACCGGAGCAGATATTATTATCGAAGCAAGAGACGATAGACCTTTTGCTGCCCTAGCTTTTAAAGTGGCTACTGACCCATTTGTTGGACAGCTAACATTCTTTAGGGTTTATGCGGGTACGCTTTCTGTCGGCTCGTATGTACTCAATACAACTACAGGTGTTCAAGAAAGAATCGGACGACTTTTGCGTATTCACGCGAATAATAGGGAAGATATTAAAGAGATTGATGCCGGTGGTATTGCCGCGACAGTTGGTATGAAGGCGACTCGAACCGGAGATACCCTTTGCGATGTTGAAACACCAATTGTACTCGAGCGTATCATCTTCCCAGAGCCAGTTATCTCATTACGTATTGAACCAAAAACAAAAGCCGATCAAGAGAAGATGGGCATTGCTCTCAAGAAATTATCCGATGAAGATCCAACTTTTAGAATTAAAGGAGATCCTGAAACTGGCGAAACAATTATTTCCGGAATGGGCGAACTCCATTTAGAAATTATTGTTGATCGAATGAAGAGAGAGTTTAATGTTGGTGCCAATGTTGGCCGTCCGCAAGTCGCCTATAAGGAAACGATCAGTGAAAATGCCCAAGCTGAAGGTAAGTATATCCGTCAATCTGGTGGGCGTGGTCAGTATGGTCACGTTTGGTTGAAGGTTGAACCTTTGCCAAGGGGTACTGGTTTTGAATTCGTTGATGCCATTAAAGGAGGATCAGTTCCTCAGGAGTTTATTGCCCCAACCGAGAAGGGTATAAAAGAGGCGCTTGATAAGGGTGTCCTAGGCGGTTTCCAAATGGTTGATATGAAGGTGACTCTTTATGACGGTTCTTACCACGAAGTTGATTCTTCTGAAATGGCTTTCAAAATTGCTGGATCAATGGCTCTGCAGGAAGCATCAAAAAGGGCTAAGCCAGTTATACTTGAGCCTATTATGAAAGTCGAGATTATTACACCCGAAGAATCTCTTGGAGAAACTACCGGAGATATATCCTCTAGGCGCGGACAGATATTGGGTATTACTGATAGAAATCCGCTTAATCTAAAAGTACTCGACACGAGAGTTCCTTTGTCGGAAATGTTCGGATATGCAACCTCCCTGAGATCGTTGACGCAGGGTAGAGGAACATTTAATATGGAGTTTAATAGCTATGAGATTGTGCCAAATAATATTGCTACACAAATCATAGAAGGTAAGAAATAAATTAATTAAGTCATGAAAGTCGAGGAATTAAAGAAATTAATGAATAAGTCTACGGCCGTATTAATAATGGATAACGGAGATCCTTCTTTCGTGGCTATTAGTTACGAGGCCTACAAAGATTTAGTTTTAAAAAGTGATATTGGCCATGAAGTTAAGGTAAACCATAGCTCAGATGTATCGGAGAAACCAGTTGTTAGAGCTGAACCAGATACATTAAAAAATGATCAGGAACAGGCAAGGCCAATGAATGAAAGTGAGCTGGAGATGCTAGACAGGATAAATAAGGAGATATTGGCTTTAAAAGAGGAGATTCAGAAGGAAGAGAAGCTGGTAACTATTGACTAATTAAATCTATTCGTTTAAAATGAACAGTGCGTATTTTAGTAAAATTAACTAGCTTCTGGATACTAACTTCTAGGCTTACCAATTCAGCCCACAAGTTATTAGCCAAGAGCAAATAAGATAATGGCAGAGAAATTCTCGAGGACAAAGCCCCACCTCAATGTGGGCACAATCGGTCACGTTGACCATGGTAAAACCACATTAACTGCGGCTATTTTGCATACCATGAATCTTATGAAGGCCGAGGGTTATAGCGCAAGAGTTGAGGGTATTGATGATATTGATAATGCCCCAGAAGAAAAAGCTAGAGGTATAACGATTGCTTTGCACCACTCAGAATACGAGACTCCAAAGAGACACTATGCTCACATTGATGCTCCTGGTCACGCCGACTACATCAAGAACATGATCACGGGTGCCGCTCAAATGGATGGTGCGATTTTAGTCGTTGCCGCAACCGATGGACCAATGCCACAAACCAGAGAGCATATCTTGCTCGCTAGGCAGGTTGGAGTGCCATCAATCATTGTTTTCATGAATAAATGTGATCAGGTAGATGATCCTGAAATGTTAGATTTGGTTGAAGCAGAGATTAGAGAATTGCTTACCAAAAATCAGTTTCCAGGAGACAAGACCCCGATTATAAGAGGTTCAGCGCTGAAGGCGTTAACAGCTACATCGAAAGATGACGAAGCTGCAAAGCCATTAGTTGAATTGGTTCAGACGCTAGACAATTATATTCCTGATCCAGTTAGAGATACCGATAAGCCATTCTTAATGCCTATCGAAGATATTTTCTCAATTGAAGGTCGTGGCACAGTTGTCACTGGAAGAATTGAGAGAGGTATAGTTAAGCTTAACGATGAAGTTGAAATTGTTGGTCTTAAGCCAAATGCCAAGACGACTATTACCGGCATTGAAATGTTTAACAAGCAATTAGAAGATGGCAGGGCTGGTGATAATGCCGGTATTCTATTGCGAGGTACCAAGAAAGAAGATATCGAAAGAGGACAGGTTTTGTCAAAACCAGGAACAATCACTCCGCATACAGAATTTGATGCTGAAATTTACATCTTAACCAAAGAAGAGGGCGGTCGTCATACGCCATTCTTTAAGGGCTATAAACCGCAATTCTATTTCAGAACAACTGATGTTACTGGTGAAGTATTCTTGCCAGAAGGTGCTGAAATGGTTATGCCAGGAGATACGGTTAATTTGAAAGTTGCACTTATTGCTCCTATTGCCATGGAAGAGAGGCAGAGATTTGCTATTAGAGAGGGCGGTAAGACTGTTGGTGCCGGAGTTGTAACAAAGATAAACAAATAAAATCGAAGTAGCCCCGGCCGCTGACGGCCGGGGCGAACCGTTCCTTGCAAACAAACAACAATGGCAAAGAAAACAGAAACAAATCAGAGGATAAGAATCAAGCTTAAAGCTTATGATAATAAGATTATCGACAAGTCTGCCGCGCAGATTGTTGAGACGATTGAGCGCTATGGCGGTAAGCCGATAGGTCCTGTGCCATTGCCGACTGAGATACATAAATACACAGTTAATCGATCTTCTTTTATTGATAAGAATTCCAGAGAACAGTTTGAGATGAGAATTCACAAGAGGATTATTGATATTAGCACGCCGACTCCGAAGATTATCGATTCTTTAATGAATCTAAGTCTTCCATCCGGAGTCGATATAGAAATAAAAATGTAAGTGACGCTCTGCGAGCCCGAGCGAAGCTAGGGCGAGTAGCTGGCGGAACTTATCTCGCCGAAGTTCCGAAGGAGCGAAGGCGGATAACATAAAATAAAAATATGGCTAACGAAGTACCAAACGAAGAGATAAGAATAGAACAGCCTGATCCTCAAGACACTGAGCGTGTCACAAAAAGCATAGAGGAGATAAAGAACGAGATTGGAATAGTATCGCAGTTTATCAGTAATAATCCTAAAACATTGTATGCTGGTGAAATGGTAGTTTTAGGGGATAAACTCCTATCAGTGCTTGAAGAGCTAAAAGATGCGAGAAGATACTTAGAGACGGGTCAGGAGTAATTATTGCTTTACTTTCGTCATTAGTATATAGTGGCGAAGCCTAAGGCCATAATGGAATTTGGTAGAATTTATCCGGCAAACCCTGAGTTTATCAAAGGGACCGGTTTCTAAAAATTCATCAGATGTCGTTATTGCTTTACAAAAAGATAGTTTCAAAAGAATAAATAGGATAATAATTGAGGAATTAGTGAACGGTAATGCCGGCTATTTCCGGCTTTTTAATTGCCAATTTAAGAGCGTAGCGATTAATAATTGGCAATTACCCAGAGGAGCGAAGCGACGTGGGGTCGCATTAATTAAAGATTAATATGAAATCTATTATAGGCAAAAAATTAGGCATGTCCCAATATTTTAAGGAAGATGGGACGGTTATCCCAGTAACAGTTGTAGAAGTACAGCCTAATATTGTTGTACAAGT
>Ga0209417_1003198_pt1 | contig 22614 bp, 19 predicted proteins | sample RifGroF2_FD_184002 | JGI IMG/M metagenome (GOLD analysis project Ga0209417, IMG submission 184002) | Groundwater microbial communities from Rifle, Colorado, USA - Groundwater F2 (SPAdes) (version 2) | ecosystem: Environmental > Aquatic > Deep subsurface > Groundwater | place: Rifle, Colorado... | reverse complement strand
TCTTGAGGCGGGTGTGGATCTTCGGGATGTTCTGGAAGAACGGCACCGCGTCCTCGATCGTCATGTCGAGGACGTCGGCGACCGACTTGCCCTTGTACTTGACGTCGAGCGTCTCCTGATTGTAGCGCTTGCCGCGGCACTGGTCGCACTGCACGTAGATGTCGGGCATGAAGTGCATTTCGATTTTGATCACGCCGTCGCCGCCGCACTGTTCGCAGCGTCCGCCCTTGACGTTGAAGGAGAAGCGGCTCTTGTCGTAGCCGCGCGTCTTCGCCTCGTTGGTCATCGCAAAGATGTCGCGGATTTCGTCGAAGACGCCCGTATAGGTGGCCGGGTTGGACCGCGGCGTGCGGCCGATCGCCGACTGGTCGATGTCGATGATCTTGTCGAAGATCTTGTAGCCGAGGATGTCGTCGCAGAGACCGGCGACTTCGCTGCGTTTCGTGATGCGGTTCAAAAGGCCTTTATAAAGCACTTCGTTCACGAGCGAGGATTTGCCCGATCCGGAGACGCCGGTGACGACCGTGAAGAGCCCGACCGGGATCTGTACGTCGATGTTCTTCAGGTTGTTCTGGCGCGCGCCTTTGATCGTCACGAAGCCGCGCGTGGGGATTCGCCGGATCGCCGGTACGGGAATCGAAAGTTTACCCGAAAGGTACTGGCCGGTGATCGACTGCGGACAGTTCTTGATGTCCTCCGGAGAACCGGCGAACATCACTTCGCCGCCGTGGATGCCGGCGCCGGGACCGATGTCGACGACGAAGTCGGCGCTTTCGATCATTTCCATGTCGTGCTCGACGACGATCATCGTGTTGCCGATGTCGCGCATGTCCTTCATCGTATCGATCAGCCGGTGATTGTCGCGCTGATGGAGTCCGATCGACGGTTCATCGAGGACGTAGAGTACGCCGGTGAGTCGCGAACCGATCTGCGTCGCCAGCCGGATGCGCTGCGACTCGCCGCCGGACAGCGTGCCGGCGGAGCGTGACAGCGAAAGATATTCGAGTCCGACGTTGGAGAGGAATTGCAGCCTGGTCTTGATTTCGCGGAGGATCGGGCGGGCGATTTCGTGGTCGCGTTCCGAAAGGTGGAGAGCGTCGATGTGAGCGAGATGGTTCTCGATCGTCATGGCCGTGACTTCTTCGATGTTCTTCCCGTCGACCTTGACCGAGAGCGCTTCTTCGGAGAGGCGCTTGCCGTGGCAGCGTTCGCACGGAATGTCGTTCATCATCGTCTCGATCCAGTCGCGAATCATCTTCGAGGTCGTTTCGATGTAACGGCGTTCGAGGCTGTTCACGACGCCTTCGAACGCCTTCTTCTGGTTGTGCTCGTATTCCGAGGACTTCGAAAGGAATTTGTAGTGGACCAACTTCCGGGAACCGTAGAAGATGATCTTTTTCTCTTCGTCGGTCAGTTCCCGGAAGGGCTTGTCGACGTCGATCCCGTGTGCGATGGCGGCCTGGGCGACCATCTGGTAGTAGAGCGATTCGGTGTTCGCGTATTTGTCGAGGACGCCCTTCGACATCGACAGCTTGTCGTTCTCGATCAAGAGATTCGTGTCGATCTTGCGCGTGAAGCCGAGTCCCGAGCAGTCCGGGCAGGCGCCGTACGGCGAGTTGAACGAGAACAGCCGTGGCTCGAGCTTCGAGATCGTGAAGCCGCAGTAGGGACAACTGTAGTTTTCCGAGAACCGCGTCTCGACGTCGTCGATGACCGCGATCATCAGGCCTTCGGATCGCTTGCAGGCGGTTTCGATCGAGTCGTACAGACGCGAACGGATCCCTTCCTTGACGACGATGCGGTCGATCACGACCTCGATGTCGTAACGCTTGGTCTTTTCGAGGATGATTTCTTCGTCGAGGTCGTGGTATTCGCCGTTCAGGCGGATCCGGTTGAACCCGTTGTGGCGCAGATCGATCAGGGTTTTCTCCTGGGCGCCTTTTTTCCCGCGGACGACCGGCGACAGGATGAGGACCTTGGCGCCGTCGTGTTCGAGGATCTTGTTCGTCATCTCCTGGATCGTCTGGCGGGCGATTTCGATTCCGTGTTCGGGACAGAACGGATGCCCGATGCGGGCGTAAAGCAGACGCAGGTAGTCGTAGATCTCGGTGACCGTGCCGACCGTCGACCGCGGATTGTTCGAGGTCGTCTTCTGGTCGATCGAAATCGCCGGCGAAAGGCCTTCGATCGAATCGACGTCGGGCTTCTCCATGTTCCCGAGGAACTGCCGCGCATAGGCGGACAGCGATTCGACGTAACGGCGTCGTCCTTCCTCGTAAATCGTGTCAAACGCCAAACTGGACTTTCCGGAACCGGAAAGACCCGTCATGACGATGAGTTTGTTCTTGGGCAGAATCAGATCGATGCTTTTGAGATTGTTCTCGCGAGCGCCTTTGATGACGATTTGTCCGTCCATGGCGACCGCCTCCCTACTGTTTTGATGTCGTGATCATTGAACTTCGTCGAGTAAGGCTCTAAAGCCCTCTTCGTCGATGATGCGGACGCCGAGTTCGCGTCCCTTGGTGAGTTTGGATCCGGCGTCCGTGCCGGCGACGATGAGATCGGTCTTGCGCGACACGGAGCCGGCGACGTTTCCGCCGAGGCGCTCGATCAGCGCTTCCGCATCGCTGCGCGAATACCCGGTCAAGGTCCCGGTGACGACGACCGTCTTCCCCGTGAAGGGGGTTGTTTTTCCGATCTTGTTCGAGGTGAAGACCATCGTCAGTCCGAAGGCGGCGAGTTCGTCGACGAGCCGGTTGTTTTCGGGACGCGCGAACCAGTCGACGATCGCGACGGCGGTCGCTTCGCCGACGTCCTGGACCTTGAGGAAGTCGTCGACCGAAGCATGCCGGATCGCTTCCATCGACGGATAGCGCTCGGCAATCGTCTTCGCGGTCTTCTGGCCGACGAGCTTGATCCCGAGTCCGAACAGAAGGCGGTCGAGATTGTGCTTCTTCGACGCTTCGATCGCGTCGATCAGATTGAAGATTGACTTCTCGCCGAAGCCTTCCTTGGCGATCAGTTCCTGGGCGCGATCCTGCAGCCGGAAGACATCGGCGATCGAGCGGAGGAAACCGTCGTTGTAGAAATCGGTCACGACCTTTTCGCCGAGTCCTTCGATGTCATAGGCGTCACGGGAAGCGAAGTGGATGAGGCCGTTGATCTTCTGCGCATCGCAGTCGGGATTGGTGCAGAAGTAGTCGGCTTCGCCCGGATTGCGAATCAACGGCTGATTGCACGCCGGACAATGGGTTTCCATTTGAAACGGCACTTCGGCGCCGGTGCGGCGCTCGACGAGCGCACGGACGACTTCGGGGATCACTTCTCCCGCCTTGCGGATCACGACGTGATCGCCGATGCGGATGTCGCGATTACGGCAGAAGTCTTCGTTATGGAGCGTCGCCCGCGAAACGAGCGAACCGGAGACCATCGCCGGGGTCAGTTCGGCGACCGGCGTGACGACGCCGGTGCGGCCGATCTGGAAGGTGATCGCGTGCAACCGCGTCACGACTTCTTCGGGCGGATATTTGTAGGCGGTCGCCCACTTGGGAGACTTGGCGGTATAACCGATTTTCTCATAGAGGTTGAATTCGTTCACCTTGACGACGACCCCGTCGGTGTCATAAGGAAGAAAACGGCGCAATTGTTCGATCTTGGCGACGTACGCGACGACCTCGTCGATGGTCTTGCACGGTTGTGTTTCGGGGTTCGTTTTGAAGCCAAGCTTCTTGAGCATCGCAAGCGATTCGAAATGGGTCGACAGGATCGTCCGGTCCATCATGTAGTAGATGAAGGAATCGAGCTTCCGCTTGGCGACGATCTTCGGATCGAGTTGGCGGAGCGAGCCCGCCGCGGCGTTCCGCAGGTTCTTGAACGGTTCCTCGCCGAGGCGTTCTTTTTCTTTGTTTACGGCCGCGAAGGCGGCGTCGTTCATGAACACCTCGCCGCGCACCTCGAGGGTGCCCGAGAAGGGAATCGATAAGGGGATCGACTTGATCGTGCGGACGTTTTCGGTGACGTCCTCGCCGACGACGCCGTCGCCGCGCGTCGCGGCGCGGACCAGGGATCCGTTCTCATAGAGAAGCGAGATCGAGAGGCCGTCGATCTTCAACTCGGCGACGTAGGTGTAGTCGGGGACTTCCTTCTTGACGCGGGCGTCGAACTCGCGGAGTTCGGCTTCGTTATAGACATTGGAAAGCGAAAGCATCGGCGCCGGATGCGTGACCTTCCGGAAGCGGTCGATCATCCCGCCGCCGACGCGCCGCGAGGGAGAGTCCGAAGCGTCAAGCTCGGGATGCGCCTGTTCAAGCGCGATCAACTCGTTCATCAGGACGTCGAATTCGGCGTCGCTCACGGACGGGGCGTCGAGCGCGTAATATTCATAGTTGTACCGGTTGAGGAGGGTACGCAGTTCTGCGATGCGTTGTTTAAAGTCCATGGGGATCGCCTACGCTTTCTGGATCGAGGGATGGTCCTTCATGAGGATCTTGATGCCGACGGGGGCCTTGAACGCGATCGTCGCCTTGTCGGCGTCGATCATGACGATGATGCCTTCACCGAAGACGGCGTGCTTCACCTTGTCGCCGATGGCGAAGCGGACGCCGCTTGGGACGTACGCGGACGCAGCCGGCGGAGCGGGACGGTATTCGTTTGCGCGCGGTTCGGGTTTCGGAAAGCCGAAGTCCGCCTTGATTTTCGGTTTCGCGAGCCCCTGGTGATCGACGAGTTCCTCGCCGATCTCCGAGAGAAACTCCGAATCGGGATTGTCCTGGTAGTGGCCGTACATCAGCCGCTGCTGGGCGTTCGTGATGAAGACGCGCTCTTTCGCGCGGGTCAGCGCGACGTAGAAGAGGCGTCGCTCTTCTTCGACGTCGGCGCGCTCGAAGAGCGACTGCGAGGACGGGAAGAGCGATTGTTCGAAGCAGGTGAGGAAGACGACCTTGAACTCGAGCCCTTTGGCCGAGTGCATCGTCATCAGGCTCACGAAGTTATCCGTCTGCATCTCCGCTTCCGCCTCGGCGCGGAGCGCGAGTTCGGTGAGGATCTGGACGAGTTTGTCCATGTTCGTGAGAAGCCCCATCTCCTTCAGTTTCTCGAGGAGGATGGTCTTGAATTCGGCGAGGTTCTCGCGGCGACGTTCGGCTTCGAGCATCTGCTCGGCCGAAAGCGCCTCGCGGGTGAGCATCGCCATGTAGCCGGAACGTTCGAGGATCGCGTCGTAGGTTTCGAGCAAATTCTTGTTCTCGACGTCGGCGCGGATCTCGTCGATCGCGGTGCGGAATGTCTTCAATTTCTCGGCCGCGGCCTTCCCGACGATCATATACAAATCATCATCGATCAAATCCATCAGCTTCAAGTCGTGGGCTTCGGCGTATTCCTTCATCTTCTCGAAGGTGGTCTCGCCGATCCCTCGCTTGGGTTCGTTGTAGATGCGGGAAAAGGCGTAATCGTCGCCTCGGTTGACGATCAACCGCAGATAGGCGATGACGTCCTTGATTTCTTTTCGCTTATAGAAAGAGAGGTTCCCGACGACTTTGTGCGGGATGTTGTATTTCAACATGACGTCTTCGAACTTGCGGCTCATCGCGTTGTTCCGGTAGAGGATCGCGAAATCGCGATACTCGAGACCGCCGAGCTTGACAAGGGTCTTGATCTTGTTGTAGATCCAGTACGCTTCCTCTTCGTCGCTTTCGGCTTTGAAGTGGACGAGCCGGTCGCCGGCTCCGAGGGTCGAGTAAAGTTCCTTCGGGATGCGGTTCTTGTTGTGCTTGATGACGGTGTTCGCGGCGTCGAGGATGGTCGTGACGGAACGGTAGTTCTGGTTCAGGATGATCTTCTTGTGCTCGGGGAAGTCGCGTATGAACTTGCGGATGTTGGCGATGTTGGCGCCGCGGAAGGCGTAGATGCTCTGGTCCTCGTCGCCGACGATGAAGAGGTTCTTGTGGTCCTTCGCAAGCAGATAGACGAGGTCGTACTGGAGGTCGTTGGTATCCTGGAACTCGTCGACGAGGATGTAGGAGAACCATTCCTGGTACTTCTTCAGGACTTCCGGGAACTCCCGGAACAGCTGAAGCGGCAAGACCAGGAGGTCCTGGAAGTCGACGAGGTTGTTGTCCTTGAGGAACTTCTGGTATTCGAAGAAGATTTCGCCCAGAACCTTGCGCCAGGCCGGGTTGGCGAGCTCGATCGTGTCCGGATCGGCTTTCGCCTCTTCGATCATGCCGGCGATCGCCTTGGGCGAGAACTTCTTCGGATCGAGGTCGAGTTTTTTCATCGCATTCTTCACGATGATGAGCGAATCGTCGTCGTCAAGGATCTGGAAGTTGGATTCATAGCCGAGATGATGGATGTCGAAACGAAGGATCTTCGCGCCCATCGCATGAAACGTCGAAAGCCAGATGCCGTTCAAGGGCAGATCGGTCATTCGAAAAACGCGGCCGCGCATTTCGTCGGCCGCCCGATTTGTGAAGGTGATCGCCAAGATGTGGTTCGCCGGGATCCCGATCTCGTCGATCAGGTAGGCGATCCGGTTCGTGAGGACCCGGGTTTTGCCCGAGCCGGCACCGGCGACTGCCATGACGGGACCCTGGACCGTCCGTACGGCGAGGGCTTGTTCTGCATTCAGTTGGTCGAAGATGCCTTTTCCCATCATTATCACCGATGAATATTATACCATAGGAGCGACCTTTTCGGGTGTTCATGATGCGAAATTTTTAAGATTTTATCAAATAAAAAGGAGTCTAAAAGACTCCTTTATAAACAGATTTGGTTCATCCGATACGCCGGATCATCAGGCACTGCAGCCCGATTTTTAAACATTCTCCTCGTCGTGCCGCCGAATGCCGATTTCGATCTCAGAGGCTGATTGTTTCGGTTCGCCCGCCATTTGGGATGATTGGCAAAAAAACCTACTGTCAATTGGTTGCTGCTGTCGCTTCAGTAGAAGTGATGATGCTTTGAGGAAGTATGGTCGACCGTTGTGGCGAATATACTCTTGAATAGATCGCATCCACTATTTCCGTTTTTTGACGGTCCTTAAATCCTGACATCAAGACAAGGACCATCTCTCCTGACAACAACCTAACTTCCAACGTCAGGAACTTCTTCCAAAATCGATCGAGATTCGTTTGGCAGACTGCGGTAATGTCTGAAAATGCATAGGTTTTAATCTTGATTTGCCAGAAGAATAGAGTTTTTTGCGGTTTCTGCCGCCTTGGAAGAAAGACGGCCGAAAGAGTATCATCATCAATCGTCATGGGATGTTGCCACAATACCGCCACGCGAATCGCGTAGCCAATCAATGGCAAAGCGGAAACAATCACTAGAACCAAATGGATAACGGATGGATCAAGAAGATACGATAACAAGTATACTTTGGTGGTTAACGACCATATCAATACACTGATAAGATAGATGGATATATATTTCTCTTCGCAATAAACCCTTTTGCCCATCAGAAACCTCATCTCCTAACATTCATTATAGCGCAATGGCGCCACAAGAACAGTACAATCATGATAATATCCCGATAGTGACCCATATTTGTCGTTCTTTTGACTCGGTCAATGATGGGTGATTTGTGCGAGATATCAATGTGCTGCCTTCTCAATGCGCTGTTCTGAAGTGCGAATAATCCATTTATGTATGAATCATGCCGATGCGGTTTGAAAATAAAACCGTGTCATTCGAAACGCAAGACGTCGAGATAATTCGAATACGTGTATGTACGCGCCTTCTTCGATGGTTGCGTGACACTCAGAATGCCCGCCTCCACCAGCCGGAGCATCCCCCGGTTGACCGTTGCATAGGGACGTCCGAGTTTCTTTGCCGCAAAGGTCGCGTCGAGGATCAGATACCGTTCGACGAGCAGGAACAACTCTTTGTCCTTCGTTTCGATGCTTTGAAGATTCCGGGAATGCAACTCGGACAGAAAGAGGATGTCGCGGTATCCCGAGGAGGCGACATCGATGATGGCGCGGAGGATGAACTTCACCCATCCTTCGAAATCCCCCTTGACTCTGATCGAGTCGAGACGCTGGTAATATTCCGCACGGTTCTCCTTCAGAAAATGGGATAAATAGAGAACCGGTTCGGCGAGCACCTTCCGTTCGACGAGATAGAGGATCAAGAGCATCCGGCCGACGCGGCCGTTCCCATCAAGGAACGGATGGATCGTTTCGAATTGGGCGTGGATCAGCGCCGCCTTGACGAACGGATCGGTCCCGTCGTCCGTATTCATATAGCGTTCAAGGGCATCCATCGCGATCGCCATGTCTTCCGGATCGGGCGGAATGTACGAAGCGGTCTTGATGGTGGCTCCCGCATGTCCGATCCAGTTCTGGGATCGGCGGAACTCGCCTGGTAGTTGTTGCGCGCCACGCGTCCCTGACATCAGGACTGCGTGAATCGCGCGGATGAACCGAGAACAAAGGGGGACTTCCTGCCGGAGCTCCTTCGCATGGTCCATCGCTTTCACGTAGTTGACCACTTCCTCGACGTCGAGGTTCCGGCTTTGATCCGCATTCGCATCGAACACGTTTTCGATGGTCGCCCGTACGCCTTCGATGATGCTCGAGATTAGCGCCTCTTTGCGGACGAAAGCGGCCATGAAGACGGAGCGATCGGGGATCGCGCCGATGACGCCGTTCAGCGTCCCGACGGTGAAGTTTGCTTCGCCGACCAGGAGTCTCAGTTCCGCATCATAGACGAGGTCCGGCGTCGGCGGTAAGGATGCCGGAACGAAGGAATTGTATTTTATTTCACCTGAATCATGGGTTTTATATGTTCCTGTCGCGCGTTCCATCGTCTCACCTCGGAATCCATTATACGTGATGAGTGGAAACGAAACAATCGAAACGCGATTTTAATTATCAAATATAACATATATTGATTATTAAATGCGGTGATTTGCCACCGAGAAAAAGAATATCAACAAGTTTGTGGAATTGATTCCATAAAGTTTTTTGATACTAAGTTTTGTGTCGTTGTTCACACGCGGTCGCTTGCGAATTAGTCGCTCTGCATCGCGTCAAGACGCTTGAATCGGCGGTAAAGCGTCGTCCGCGATAATCCCGTCGCTTGCATTGCCTCGGCGACGGTCATTCGACCCGCGCGAACGGCCTCGTAAGCCGAATGAAGCGCCGTGACGGAAGTGGCGATGGGCTTGCGGCCGCGGTAGATTCCGCCGTCTTTCGCGTCTTCTTGACCGATTCTTTGATTGGCCAGGCGCTTTCTTGATTGGATGGCATATTCAATCAAATAGAGGCGGATGAATGGGGCTCGCAGATGATCTGGAAACGACTTTCCCAGGATGGTAATCGGTTGACGCATTCCCAACATCTTGAGAATCGACAACGCATACCATTGCGACTCAACTTCATTGATGCTGGTGTAGTTGTTGAATTCCATGTTTTTTACAATGAGGCGATCGCCTGAATACGAGTGGTCTGTCTTCACCAGCCACTCGAGACGGTTCAAGTACTCAAGTCCCGCTTCCATGATCAGATCGCGAACATCGACGCGGGTTTCCGATGGGGTCCGTTCAGAGATAAAAACAGGCGTTGCGTCGGCACGATAGTACTTTGGCTTTCGTAAGGAAAGATCAATGCCGGGAATTCCGCCATAATCGATGTCGCACAATCCGTCGATGACATCATAATACGGTTCGAATACATATTGGTATCCTTCATCGTCATATCGTTCATAGATGATCTTCGCTATTTTAAAGAATAAGGTCTGCGAATAACGGTAACAGATCTCGCCGGCGACGGTATAAATCGGATACCTTCCCAGATAAGGCAATGCCAGATCCTTTCGATACATTTCCATTTTTTATTCCCTCCACTTTCGATAGGATGTGTACATAATTTTTGCGTATCTCTCGTGTAAAACAGTATGATAGAATCGTTTTTGAGTCATCGATAGCAACTGTATGCTTTCAATCAGTTGATCGATGGCATCCATGTCGATTCGTTTCACGATATACTCCAGCGCTACGTTGCATTCCGGGTACGCGAGACTGTTGATGACATCGAAGTATGAACTCTTTTCGCCATTCAATCGAATCTGTGACGTCGGAAATCGGTAAATTCTCTTCTCCATTTCGATTTTGTCGTTCAAAACAGCCAGGCATTTTTCATCCGTTGTAATCCGCGGAAAAAGACATGATCCGTTATCAAAGATTGGAGCGATCGTATATCGATTCTCGCGCTTGATAAACCCCCAGTTGGCTCCGTGACGGTCGAAATTCCCAGTTAAAGCGTCGACTACGTACATTTTCCAAAAAGTCGAGACGGTTTCTTGCACGTTCGTCAGTTTTGTGTTTTCGTAAAGCATGCGCATAATGTCTTCGTATGAATACTGATACGTTTCCTTATCGTTTTCGAGGGAGGAATCGCCGACTTCGTTGAAGGGCACATACATCTTTCCAGGGCCGACGAAATCTTCCATCAGCACAACGTCGCGTTCCAAATACGTTCCCAACGCCGTTTTTTGCGCTTCGATTCCAAGCATGCGGAAAATGCTTGAACCCAGATGTTCGCATACGTGGTTGAACATCAGTCCGGTTTCGGATGGTTTGCGGAATTTGACAATACAATCGACATTGTCGATGACAACGCCAAACTTTTCTTCGCTTCCTCCATAGAAGCGATCATTCTTTGGATATCTCGAATAGTCCATTTAGGCACCTCGTTTCGATTATACATTATCGATTGTTGCGTTTCAATAGATTATCATATATATTTATGAAACATCGCTGTTGCATGTTCAAACCACTCATTGTTTGCAAGATTCACGGTGATATTACGAATATACCGCTTGTTTTGTAAAATGTGAACTCAATCTACTCAGTACGCATTCACGATGGGTGCTCGGACTGTTTGGGTAATTGGAAATATTGAAAACGGACTTCCATTTGACTGGAAATCCGTTGGTTTCATGCTTGTTATTCGGTCTTGGGAGCGTTCTTGATCCTGATCGCCGTCAAGACGCCCTGATGCAAGGCGATCCCGAAGATGGCGAGGAACGCGATGGTGAAGACGACGACCTGACCGACGGTCCAGCCGGCGTTTTGATTGATCAGGAAGACGATGTTGGTCACGATGCCGATCAGGCTTGCGACGGTGAGGATGACGTAAGTGACGAGTCGAATGATGAGCAGTTTCATCGGCTTATTTGAAACTCGACTTCAGTTCGACGGTGCGGTTGAAGACGAGGTTGCCTTCCTGCGAATCGTAGTCGACCGAGAAGTATCCCAAACGGACGAACTGGAACTTCGTTTCGATCGACACGTGCTTCAGATTGGCTTCGACGTATCCTTTCGCTTCGTTCCACGAATGCGGATTGAGGCGGTCGAAGATCGAGCGGTCCGGGTCGGAGTCGACCATCAGCGGCTCGAGGAGGTTGAACGTTGCCGGTAGCGCCGTCGCGGCGTCGACCCAGTGGATGTTGCCGTTGGGCTTGCGGAGGTTGAATCCGGAGCCGGAGCGGGTCTCCGGGTCATAGGTGCAGCGCACTTCGACGATTTCACCCTTGTCGTTCTTCACGACGCCGACGCACTTCACGAAGTAGGCCTGCATGAGTCGGACTTCCAGCCCGACCGAAAGGCGCTTCCACCCCTTGTCGGGGGCGGTTTCGGCGAAGTCTTCCTTTTCGATCCAGATGTGCTTCGAAAAGGAGACGGTGCGCGTGCCGAGCTCGGGGTTGTCTCCGTTGTTGGGAATCTCGAACGTTTCGGTCATGCCTTCGGGATAGTTTTCGATCGTGAGCTTCAGCGGATTCAGGACCGCATGGGTGCGGGCGGCCTTCATCTTGAGATCGTCGCGCAGGCAGTTTTCGAGCATCTCCGAGGAGACCGTCGAGTTGATCCGGGAGAGCCCGGTGCCGAGCACGAAGTTGCGGATCGCCTCCGGGGTGTAGCCGCGGCGTCGCAAGCCGACCAGCGTCGGCATGCGCGGGTCGTCGTAGCCTCTGACGACCTTGGCTTCGACGAGTTGCTTCAAATACCGTTTCGACATGATCGTGTTGGTAATGTTGAGGCGGCCGAACTCGTACTGATGCGGCACGTGTTCCATCTCCGCCTTTTCCACGAACCAGTCGTAGAGCGGCCGATGGTCGACATACTCGAGCGAGCAAAGCGAGTGCGAGACGCCTTCGATCGCGTCCTGGAGCGGATGGGCGAAGTCGTACATCGGATAGATGCACCACTTGTCCTTGGTGTTGTGATGATGGACGTGGAGGATCCGGTACATCACCGGGTCGCGCATGTTGATGTTGGGCGCGGCCATGTCGATCTTGGCGCGCAGCGTCTTCTGTCCGTCGGCGATCCTGCCTTCGCGCATCTCCTCGAACAGCCTGAGGTTCTCTTCGACGGAGCGGTCGCGGTTGGGGGAGGCCTTGCCGGCCTCGGTGAGCGTGCCGCGATACCCCGACACGTCGTCGGCCGACAGGTCGCAGACGTAGGCGAGTCCCTTCTTGATCATCAGGACCGCGCGGCGGTAGGTTTCTTCGAAGTAGTCCGAACCGAAAAAGACGTTCGCGGGCTTGTATCCGAGCCATGCGATGTCGCCTTTGATCGCTTCGACGAACATCGCGTCTTCCTTGACGGGATTGGTGTCGTCGAAGCGCAGATTGGTCTTTCCGCCAAACATCCCGGCCAATTCGAAATTGGTGATGATCGCACGGGCGTGGCCGATGTGAAGATACGCGTTCGGTTCCGGTGGAAACCGGGTCACGATTTCCTTGACCTTGCCGCTTGCGAGATCCTCTTCCATGATCGACTTGACGAAATTGGATGACATTTCCATAAAAATCACCTTCATTGGTTGGAATATGATTCTATTTTACTTGATAATCAGTTTAAAGCAAGACGGGAATCGCCGTTCAGGAACAAATCGTCGGCGACACCGGTTTTGGCGAATTTGAAGTAGCCGGCGGCGGCGATCATCGCGGCATTGTCGGTACAGTATTTCATCGCCGGGAAGTAGACGGGGATGTCGGTGATGGTCAGGGCCATCTTGGCGCGCAGGCCGCGGTTGGCGGCGACGCCGCCGGCGACGATGACCTGCTTCACGGCGTATTCATGCGCGGCGCGTTTCGTCTTCTGGCAAAGGACGTCGGTGACGGCTTCCTGGAAGGAACGGCAGAAATCCTCCTTGATGATCGGTTCATTGCGCTGGGTCATGTTGTGGTGGAGGTTGATGACATGGCTCTTCAGACCCGAGAAACTGAAGTTGTAGTCGGGGGAGTCGATCATCGGCCGCGGGAAGTGGTAGCTGTCTTTTCCGATGGCGGAGAGTTTATCGACGACGGGCCCGCCCGGATAGGGCAGATCGAGGACCCGGCCGATCTTGTCGTAGGCTTCGCCGACGGCGTCGTCCTGGGTCTCCCCCAGTTTGACGAAGTCGAAATGCCCGTTCATCAGATCGAGTTCGGTATGCCCGCCCGAGACGACGAGGGCGAGGCAGGGAAATTCGATCGGCCGTTCGAGGTTGTTCGCATAGATGTGGCCGGCGATGTGGTGGACGCCGATGAGCGGGATCCCGTAGTTCATCGCGACGACCTTCGCGGCGTTCACGCCGATCAAAAGCGAGCCGATCAGACCGGGGCCGTTCGTGACGGCGACGAGTCCGATGTCCTCGTAGCGAAGACCCGCCTGCTTGATCGCCTGGTCAAAGACCATCGAGACGCCTTTCACATGTTCGCGGGACGCGATTTCGGGGACGACGCCCCCGTATTCCTTGTGGATGTCGATTTGACTCAGGACGACGTTGGAAAGCACCTCGCGGCCGTCTTTGACGACGGCGACCGAGGTTTCGTCGCAGCTGGATTCGACGCCGAGTACATACATGGTAAAAACTCCGTTTCCGTTAAAAGTTGAGAAGCATGAGATCGGCGTCTTCGCCGTCCTCATAATATTGTTTCCGCACGGTCATTTTGGTGAAACCGAATTTTTGGTAGAAAGCGATCGCCGCGGCGTTGGTCGGCCGCACTTCGAGCGTGAGCGTATTGCAGCCGCGGCTCTTGAGAAGAGTGAGGACGAACTCGATGAGGAAGGTACCGAGACCGGCGCGCTGCTGTTCGGGGACGATGTAGATGTTGATGATCTGGGCAAGCGGGGTGTCGATCCAGACGCTGACGTGTCCATAGAACGCTTTCGTCACTTTGTCTTCCAACACGTAGTATTCGGTGAAGGGATTGTCGGCGAGCTCCGTCCGAAGGGTTTTTTCGCCGAGCGTCTGACCGAGGATGCGGCGATCCTCGGCGACGATCTTGGGAATGTCGTCGACCGACATGAAACGGATGATCGGCTTCATGCGGACGCCTTCTTGTTGTGTTCGGCTTCCGCACGCTCATTCGGCGCGCACCGGAAGATGTGTTCGGCTTCCGTCACCTGCAGATAGTTGGGGACGAGGGCATGGATGTCGGGGACGGGGAACGTCAAGTGCGATCGGAGAATTTTCAACACGTCCGGGATGCCGGCGCTGACGATCTGGTAAGGTTTTGGGATGCGCGTCTGGAACGCTTCGACGTTTTCAAGGGTGTCGGCGACGCGTTCGGTCATCACGTCATCCGTGATGTCATAACACGCCATGAAGGCATTTTCGCGGCGGGCGTCGATGAACCCTACGACGGTCCCGGCGGACGCCGAGGAAGCGAGGAGGGCGAGCGAGGAGACGGTGCGGACCGGGATGTCGTTGAGATAGCCGATCATCTTCGCGATCGAGACGCCGATGCGGACGCCGGTATAACTGCCGGGTCCGATTCCGACGATGAGTTCGGTAAGATCCCGGAGCGCGATGTTCTGGCGCTTGAGCAGATCGTCGAGGAGCGGCAGGATCGTGACGGAGTGGTTGTTCTGGCCTTCCTGGCAGACGAGGTCGGTCACGACGCCGTCAATCACAAGGGCGAGCAGGACGGATTTAGTTGCCGTATCGACGAACAACGTCTTCGACGACTTTGTCATACTCTCCCTCTCCTTTGATCCGGATTTCGCGCGCGGTTTCACCGGTGGCGCGGATGTCGATCGAAAGCAGATTCTTTGGAAGCATCGCCCCGACATACGGATACCATTCGATGACGGCGACGCCGTCGCCGTCGATGTATTCCTCGAGGCTCCAGTCATAGCCGATCGTCTCGAGACGATACACGTCCATGTGATAAAGGGGGATCGTCCCCCGGTAGATCTTGAGGATCGTGAACGTCGGCGAGTTTACGACGTCTTGGATCCCCATGGCTTCCGCCAGATATTTGGTGAAGGTGGTCTTGCCGCTGCCGAGGTCGCCGGCAAGCCCGATCACGAATCCGGGCTTCGCATGCCTCGCGACCGCGAAGGCGAAGCGTTTCATGGCCGCCAGATCGGCGACGAAAATGTTTTTTTCCATCATCTTTCCCTTTTCTTTTCTCTATCGAGAATTATATCATGTTTCCCTGTTTTTTACCCTCGACAATCGCGATGTCGACTCGCTTTTCCAAGGCAAGACAAAGGGGAGCGGTCCGTCGGGACCGCTCCCCGTTCTCTGTTCACAACGCGCTCCCGCAAGATCGGAATCCGCGCGTGGAACTCATCCTTCCGTGATTTGAATATCCTCCTGATACAGGTCGAGCGATTCGGCGCGCGCATCGGCGGCGATTTGCCGCAAGGTCGCGGCGTCGGTCTCGAGGATCAACGTCATCGTGTATTTCCCTTGATAGACAATCTGGCTTGCATCGACGCCGTTGTCGGCGCAGAAAGCATCGATATCGTTTTTTGTAATCGCCGCGATGACCTGAAGCCGCAGGCGGGCGTATCGATCCCGTTCTGCTTCGATTTTCGCGGTGTCGTTGCCATAGAGGTTCGCCATATGGGCGAGGAATCGCGTCTCATCGTTGTAGATGTCTTCGACGATGTCGTAAAGCAAGAGTCCGAACGCCAATTCGTCGAAATTGATTTCGCCGAGAAAGACGAAATACGTCAACAAATCGTTTTCGTCGGATTCGCTCAGTTCCGCCGCAAGTTCGGCGGACATCTTCGATGCGATGTCGAAGGTGGTTGTCGGTCCGGTCGTCGATGCCGCGGCGGTCGTCGTCGCCGGCCCTTCGACCGCACAACCGACGAACGTGACGAAAGACAGGATGAGCGCAAGCACGCAAAGCCATCTTGAGATCTTCATCGTTTTCCTTCCTCCTTGATCGAATGCGGTCTTGCGACGATCGGATCGCGATTCCGAGTCCATCATAAAACCGATTGCGGCATTTGTCAACGGTTCATCCGATAACAGACGGATAAGTGCCCATCGTTCTGCGTTTTGATCGTTCCGTTTGTGGTGAAAATGTAGAAAGCCCCATTTCTTTCACGCGATATGATATAATATCATTTTGAAAGCGATGCAGGGTAATCCCGCATATCCGAGAAGGTGAACCGATGTATCTGATCATCCACAATCCTTTGTCTTTCAACCGAAAATCGAAGTGGGCGACCGCCCGCCTCGTCAAGTTTTTCCAGAAGAAGGAGATTCCCTTCATTCTTCGGTCCACGTTCAAGATTGATGACCTGCAGGGTTTCCTGAAAACCAATCCGACGGTCACCGACATCGTCTACTGCGGCGGCGACGGGACGATCAACTACATGATCAACCACGTCAACGTGACGGCGATCAAGGCGAAAATCCACTTCTTCCAAAGCGGATCCGGAAACGATACCCTCCGTACCCTGAAGCCGATGAAGAAGGCGAATGTCCGTCTCGGCCGTGCCGTCACGGAAGCCGGTACCGTCGATTTCATCAACGGTTGCGGCATCGGCGTCGATGCGGCGATCTGCCACTTCGTGAACGCCGACAAGAACAAGAACAAACTTTCGTATTTCATCAACGCGTTCAAGGGCTTCTCCAGTTTCAAGCCGATGAAGCTTTCCGTCGAGGTCGACGGCGTGATGCACGAATATCCCAAAGCCTATACCATCGCCATTCAGAACGGACGCTATTTCGGCGGCGGGATGAAGGCGACGCCGGATGCGAATCCGGAAGCCGACACCTTCCAGGCGCTCGTCGTCCACAGCATTTCCCCCGCGCTCATCTCGTTTCTGTTCATGACGATCTACTCGGGCCTCCATCTCAAATTCAAAAAATACGTGACGCTACTGGTCGGAAAACACTTCAAGATCACGTGCGATGCGCCGCAGTATTTCCAAAACGACGGCGAAGTCCTCGAACACGTTTCGACGGTCGACGTCGCCAAATCGAAGACCCGCGAGTTCTTTGCGTTCGATTACGCCGCGGTCGCCCTCGCCAACAAAAAATAGACCTTGAAGACCTTGGCTCGCCGGATGGCGTCGGCGAAGGTCTTTTTTTTGGCGAATTGAAAGAATGACATAGAAGAAGGTGATTCTTGGCGAACCATCCAAAAACATTCGCGATGACACGATGGTGAAATCATCTTGGATTTGAAGATATCGGAGTCGGTCTTGCTTGTGCCACCATCAGCCTTGATCTCTGCAAATCGGAACAGCCGATACCCGCGAAGGGATCGGTTTTTTCGTAGTCTCCGGCCGATACTCAGATGTGATTTGCCATTTACCACAAATAAGCATTGAAAAAGCGTCCCCGTCTCGATTCGGTTGCGAATCGTGCGGGGACGCTTTGTCATATTGATTTCCTCTTAGTCAATCATGTGAGGAGATTCTAGTCGATGCGGCGGCTTCGGGATTGAATACCGCCCAATTTGGATTATTGAACCGTATTGCCGATGAGCGTCACGGCGGTTTGGGCGAGCAGACGGCCGAAGATATCGGCGCCGGAGCCGACCGCGATCGAGATCATGGCGAGCACCGTTCCCCTGAACTGGGCATCGGCGCCGATGGTGACAGCTGTACCGGTCTGCCAGAAGACGTTTTCGGGAATAGCTCCGCCCGCCAGGATGATCGAGACGCCGGCGGCGACATCGAGGGTCGTCGCGATCTGGAAGATCCAGACGTCGGTCGCCGATCCGGTCAAAGTCAGATTGGAATTGATCAGGACGCCCATGTCGAACTTGAAGACGCCGGGGCTGAGGTTTCTCCCGCTCAAGTCACCGCTGTTCAGGTTGATGCAATCGGGGGCTCTGGACGCGGCGTCGGTATATGCCGCTTCCATCGCCGAGACCGCGGCGGTCAGATTGGCCGGCGTCGGGGCGAGCATGTCGGCGCCATAGGCGCGTCCGACGATCAGGGATGAAGTCGCAAACGTCCCCGAACCGTCGAGCGCAAGCGCGAATCCGGTAAGATACGACGAGGCGTACGGACTGACGCCGATGTCGCCGGTGATCAGGGTGAGGCCGGTCGTCGAGACGCCGGTCTTCGTCAAAATGACGAAATTACCGGCGGTAAGCAAATCGACGGGGTCGTTGGCAAGCACGCCCGGGACGCGGCGCTGTTCGCTTTGGAAGAGTTGCAGATCGCCTTCGCCGTCTTTCAGGATCATATAGGCGGCCACATGACCGATGTCAAGCGTGGTGAATGTCATCAGGTATTCGCCGGTTGCGCCATTGTTCTTGGAAGCCTGGCGCTGCGTGGCGACCACGTCGCCGAAGACGACGCATTCGCACGCCAGGGGCGATGTCATCATGCCGTATTCGATCAGTTCATAGCCGGCGGGAATGTACATCTGGCCGACGTAGGAACTCTTCGAGGCGCGTAACGCGAGTTCCTGGCTGATGGAGACGACCGGTTCGGCGGCGACGGCTTCGAGGCCGTAGACCGCTTCCACGGTCACATCCGCGAAAATGCTGACGGCGTAGGTTTCATCATAGCTGACGATCTCGTTGCCGATCTGCCAATAGTGGAAGACCTGCCCGGATCCCGGGCTGGAGGTCAGCGTTTGGATCGAGTTGAACAGATACGATCCGGATCCGGCTGCGCCGATGACCGTGAGTTCGTAGGTTGCGGCCGTATCGATCTGGTACTGCAGAATCCGCACGGTATCCGCGGTGATGTTCGTCAGTGGCAAATCCCACTTGGCGGTCGGGGAAATCACATAGTTGGGTTTGGTGGGAAGTCCGACGGTGATGTCAGTCGCGTTCCCGCCGTCCACAACATATTGAACGTCGATCAATTTCCCGTTGGAGTCCATGAAGACGACCGCATGTTCGCCGGTCGCGCTGTAGATTCCGTCGATGGCGATGTCTTTCGTTAAGACGAACGCGTGGTTGTAAGGAAGATCCATGCGGACCGTTCCATTGACAATCCAGAACGCGAAGGAATAGCCTTCGAGCGTGGCCAAGGAACCGGCCATCGCCAAAGTCGAGCCGTAGGCGCCGGTGATGTCGGGAGTCGGGACGATGTTTTCATCGTCAAACACGGCATTCAAGGTAACGTTGACCGCCGGTCGAGTGATGACATCGGCGTTCACCCTGCCGAGGCCGCCAAAGGCGAAAAGGAGCAATCCAATCAAAATGACACAAATGCGCTTTTTCATCGGAATTCGCCTCCTCAGTAAATTTCTTCGCCGCATAACGTCGCCGAGCCGAAATCGCCGCTCGTCGCGATGCTGTCGATCAAAGTGAACACGATGATCTCAATCACCGGTTCTTCATAAATCCGCTTTTCGTTCTCTTTCATGCATAAAGCCTCCTTAGGCAATCCGCAACGATGGTCCGCATACGCAGTAAAACCGTGGTGATCCCACGGGTTTTGCGTTTGTCGAAGTACTGATACCATCCATGAATATCGGACGAGTTGATCCGTTTCGACTCCGTGTGTGAGTCTGACGTAGAACTCAATATGTATTATACGCTTTTATTTACATAATTACAACTCTATTTTCATATTATATATATAATAAGGTTATATTTTACTCTTATATCATAAATGAGCGAAATCGTGCCGACGATCGATTCCGCCTCGCTTTACCCCTTTCAGATGACCGGATCGGGCCGTTTTTAACGATGAAAAAACGCCCTCGACGTGATGGGGATCCCCATCGCGTCAGGGGGCGTTCTTGTCGGGGGTTACTTGTTCAGTTTCGCTTCAAGCTCGGCCTTCAGTTTTTCATAGCCGGGCTTGCCGAGGAGCGCGAACATGTTCTTCTTATAGGCTTCGACGCCGGGTTGATCGAACGGATTGACGCCGAGGACATAGGCGGAGATGCCGCAGGCGTATTCGAAGAAATAGACGAGCTGGCCGAAGAAGAACGGCGTGACTTCCGGGATCGACAGGACGATGTTCGGGACCATTCCTTCTTCATGCGCGAGCAGGGTGCCTTCGAACGCCTTGTTGTTGACGTCGTCGACGGTCCGTCCGGCGAGGTAGTTGAGGCCGTCGAGATCGACTTTTTCGACCTGGATCACGATTTCGCGGCGCGGCGTGTCGACCTTGAGCACGGTCTCGAAGAAGATCCGGCGGCCGTCCTGGACGTACTGGCCGAGCGAATGCAGTTCGGTCGTGAAGGACGCGGCGGCGGGGAAGATGCCCTGGCGGTTCTTGCCTTCGGATTCGCCGAAGAGCTGTTTCCACCATTCGGCGAAGGAAGCGAGGGCGGGTTCATAGTTGACCATCATCTCGATCGCCTTGTTTCCGCGGTAGAGCAGGTTGCGGACGGCGGCGTACAAATGCGCGTCGTTCTTCAAGACGGAGTTCGTCTTATAGGCCTTTTTCGCGGCCTTGGCGCCCTTCATGACCTGGCGGATGTTGATCCCGGCGGCCGCGATCGGAAGCAGTCCGACGGCCGTCAGGACGCTGTAGCGTCCGCCGACATCGTCGGGGACGACGAAGGTCTCATACCCCTGATCGACGGAAAGTTTGCGGAGCGCGCCTTTTTCCTTGTCGGTGGTGGCGTAGATGCGATCCTTCGCACCTTCGGGCCCGTACTTCGTCTCAAGCAGGTTCTTGAAGACGCGAAAGGCGATGGCCGGTTCGGTGGTGGTGCCGGATTTGGAGATGACATTCACCGCGAAATCCTTGTTCGACACGTAATCGACGAGGTCGGCGAGGTAGGTCGAAGACATTTGCTGGCCGGCGAAGACGACTTCGAGTTTTTTCTTCTTCTCGAAATACGGAGTGAGCATGTCGATCGCGGCCTTCGCGCCGAGATAGGAGCCGCCGATGCCGATGACGACGAGGACATCCGCTTGACGGCGGATCTTTTTCGCCGCATGTTCGATGCGGGAAAACTCTTCCTTGTCGTAGGCCTCCGGAAGGTCGAGCCAACCGGTGTATTCGGCGCCTTTGCCGGTGCCGGTCCGAAGCGCCTTCGCGGCTCCGGTGATTTCTTTTTGAATTTGTTTCAATGCCCCTTCCGGGACGAACGAGAGCGCGCGGCTCACGTCAAGACGAATCTGTTTTTCCATGGAAATGCCTCCAAAATGGTTCAAAAACCCATCATATTATAACATAATCGTTTTTTTTGAAAAGCAAAATCGTTTGATATTACGCTTTCTTGAAAAAAAGAAAAGCGGCGAACCTTCATTCGCCGCCATCCTTGCGATGCCGTGCGATCCAGACCGGAAGCATCTCGCCGAGCGGCTTGAAGCCGGTTTTCAGCGTGATGTTCAGATACTTCTTCCGATGGACGCGGTTTGTGCGTTTGTAACTGAGACTGACCTTTCCCTCTTCGGTAACGCCCAGGACTTCGAGATCGACGATGTCGCCGACTTTGAAGAAGTCGTCGATGCGTCGCACGAAGCCGTCACTCACCTCGGAGATGTGGATCAACCCGTCGACTTCGTCGCCGATCTTGACGAACGCGCCGTACGACTTGATGCCGGTGATCCGTCCCTTGACCAGATCCCCCTTATTCATGGTTGATAACCTCGCGATGGTTGCTTGGTTTTAGTATAACACACCCGATTTCGTTTTGCACCCCCGCATCTGGGATGCATGAAGAAAAAAACGTCCGATGCCGAGTCAATCGGCCGTCAGACGCTTTTGCAGATACCCTTCCCGGACGCCGAACGCCGAAACGTGGATGACGTCGGTGCCGACCCAGCGGGCGATCGTGCGAAGGATGGTGATTCCCGGAAAGATCGTATGAATCCGGTCGGGCATTTCGCGGATGACGTTCAGAAGCAGGATTTTCGGTTGGGTTTCGGCCATCCGGGCGATCCGCTTCAAATCGCCTGCGTCGATCGTCTTGTTGGCGACGTCGTGCAACATGACGCCGTTCACTAGTTTGTTCGCCGCGCGGAGCGTGCCGCCGACGCCGTAGAGCGGAAGTTTGAGATCTTTGGGAATCTTGTTTTTGACGAGTTCGCGGACGACGTGTTCGGCGATGTCCTCGACCTCGACGAGGGTCGGCGTCAATCCTTGCACATGATCGAGATACGCCGTCAGGGACCCGATTGGCAGCGCAAGGGCGAGTTCCGACCGGCCGCCGCGGAATACGACGACTTCGGTGCTGCCGCCGCCGATGTCGACGACAACGCCTTCGGTGATGTCATAGATCTGCCGGACGCCTTCGAGGTCGCATTCGGCTTCGCGCTCGCCCGAAAGCAAGTCGATCGGCCGGCCGATCCGCGCTTCGAGCTGCCGCAGCACGTGCGGCGCGTTCTCGATGTTGCGAAGCGACGCGGTGGCGATGATCGAAACGTCGGTGACGCCGAGCTGCCGGGTCGTCTTCAGATATTCGACGAGGATGTCTTCGCTTTTCCGGTAACCGTCCTCGTCGA